>Ga0182030_10018916_pt1 | contig 13164 bp, 13 predicted proteins | sample 812S3MmetaG_FD_121299 | JGI IMG/M metagenome (GOLD analysis project Ga0182030, IMG submission 121299) | Permafrost microbial communities from Stordalen Mire, Sweden - 812S3M metaG (Illumina Assembly) | ecosystem: Environmental > Terrestrial > Soil > Wetlands > Permafrost | place: Sweden... | reverse complement strand
GGACCGATGGACCCGGCGGGACCGATGGACCCGGCGGGACCGATGGACCCGGCGGGACCGATGGACCCGGCGGGACCGAGGGGCCAGACGCTGCCGATGCGGTCCGGGCCGCCATCGCGGCGGCTCGCCGGGGCAACGACGCGGCCCGCTGGCCGGACAAGCTGCCGGTCGCCGACCGGCTGGCGGTGCTGCTCGACCCGGGCAGCTGGCGGGAGGACGGCCTGCTCGCGAACGCGGCGGCCGAGGGCCTGCCCGCCGACGGCGTCCGCACCGGAGTGGGCCGCATCGACGGCCGGCCAGTCGCCGTCATCGCGCACGACTTCGCCGTCAAAGCGGGCTCCTGGGGCAAGCTGACCTGCGAGAAGCAGGTCCGGATCCTGGAACGGGCTGATCGCGACCTGCTGCCGGTGATCTACCTGGTCGACTCCGCCGGCGGCCGGCTTACCGACCAGCTCGGCTTCTTCTCCGACCGCCGCGGCGCGGCGCGCATCTTCGGCCTGCAGGTCGCCCTGTCCGGCCGGGTGCCGCAGCTGTGCTGCCTGCTCGGCCCGTCCGCGGCCGGCGGCGCGTACATGCCCGCCTTCACCGACTGGGTCGGCATGGTGGAGGGCAATGCGTCGATGTACCTGGCGTCCCCGCGGGTGGCGGAGAAGGTCACCGGGGAGCGGACCACGCTGGAGGAGATGGGCGGCGCGGTCATGCACGCCACCGTCTCCGGCTGCGCGGACGAGGTCTTCGGCTCGGACTGGGAAGTCATCGCCGCGGCCCGGCTGCTGCTGGGCTACCTGCCGGACAGCTGGGAGCAGCGGCCGCCCGCCGCCGCTGCGGCGGCGCCAGCCCGCGCGGACTGGGACGGCGTGATTCCGGCGGTGCCCTCGGCGGGATATGACGTCGGCGAGGTCATCGACCGGCTGGTCGACGCAGGCTCGTTCTTCGAGATCAAGCCGCGCTGGGCGGAGGAGATCGTGGTCGGGCTGGCCCGCCTGGACGGCCGGGTGGTCGGCCTGATCGCGAACCAGTCCCAGGTCCGCAGCGGGGCGATCTTCGTGGACTCCGCCGACAAGGCGGCCCGGTTCATCACCATGTGCGACGCCTTCAACGTGCCGCTGATCTTCCTGCACGACGTGCCCGGCTTCATGGTGGGCGCCGCCGTCGAGCGGCAGGGCATCATCCGCCACGGCGCGAAGATGATCACCGCGATGGCCAGCGCCGAAGTGCCGAAGTTCTCGGTCATCTTGCGCAAGAGCTACGCGGCCGGGTACTACGCGATGTGCGCTCCAGGCTTCGAGCCGCGCGCGTCGATCGCCCTGCCGACGGCGTCGATCGGCCCGATGGCGGCCGAAGCCTCGGTCAACGCGATGTACGCCAGGAAGATCGCCGACATCGCCGAACCGGACCAGCGCGCCGCTTTCGTCAGCGCGCGCCTGGCCGAGCAGCAGGCGGACATCAACCTGCTGCGGCTTGCGAGCGAGCTCGTGGTCGACGCCGTCGTGGAGCCTGACGAGCTGCGCGCGGAGCTCATCGCCCGCCTCGCCGACGCGGCGGACTGGACCCGCAGGCCGCCGCGGCGGCATCATCACATCAGCCCGGTCTGATACACGTGAAACACGCAGCCGCGGCGACCGCCCACCGAGTGCCCATTCCGGAAGGATGTCTATGGCAGACAACCTGAGCCAGCTGCTGGCTACTCCGCTGCAACCGCTGCGCGAGCAGTGGCGTTCGCCCGCGCAGGCCGAACTGCTGCGCACCGCCCGCGACAGGCACGAGCAGAGCCCGGACGCCTACTGGGCCTGGGTCGCGGAGCGGCAGACCGAGACCGGCTCGACCTGGACCTATCCGGTCGCGGGGGTCGAGGCGCTGAAGCCCGGCTCGACCGGCACCGCCGTGCCCGGGCACGTCTACGAGATCGTGGACGACAACGGCAAGCCCGTGCCGCCGGGCACCAAGGGAAACCTCGTGCTGACCCAGCCGTTCCCAACCCTCGCGCGCACCGTCTGGGATGACCCGGGGCGTTACCAGCACGCGTACTTCACCCGGTTCCCCGGCTGCTACTGCACCAACGACGAGGCCGTCCTGGACGACGACGGTCACCTATGGGTGCTCGGCCGGGCCGACGACGTGATCAACGTGGCCGCGCACCGCATCTCCACGATGGAGATCGAGGCCATCGCCACCGCGCACCCGCAGGTCGCCGAGGCCGCGGTCGTCGGCGTCTTCGACGCGACCAAGGGCACCGTGCCGGTCGGCTTCCTCACCCTGCTCGACGGCGCGGACCCGGGCCAGGTGAAGCAGGAAGTGTCCGACCAGGTGGCCTCCCAACTGGGCGGCTACGCGCGGCTTGGCGCGGTCTACCTCACCTCGGCGCTGCCGAAGACCCGGACCGGCAAGATCATGCGGCGGCTGCTGCGCGACATCGTCGAGCACGGCGCGCCGCAGGGAGACACCAGCGCCATGGACGACGTGGCCGGGCTGCAGGCGGTGCAGCAGGCGGTGCAGCAGGCGGGCGGCGCCAGCCCGCCGGCCCCGGCCCCGGCCCCGGCCCCGGCCCCGGCCCCGGCCCCGGCCCCCACCTCCGCCTCCGCCGCGGGCGCGTGACGCCGGTGTCCGGCTTGTGGTTCGAGCAGCTGGAGGTCGGCCTGCGGGTGGAGCACGCGACTACCCGCACGGTCACCGAGATGGACAACGTGCTCTTCTCCACGATGACCATGAATCCCCAGCCGCTGCACCTGGACGCGGAGTTCGCGGCCACCACCGAATTCGGCCGGCCGCTGGTGAACAGCCTGTTCACGCTCGGCCTGGTCGTCGGCCTGGCCGTGCCCGAACTGACCATGGGTACCACCGTCGCCAACCTCGGCTTCTCCCGGGTGGATTTCCCGGCCCCGGTGTTCGCCGGGGACACCATCCACGTGCTGACCAACGTGGTCCAGGCGCGCCGGTCCCGGTCCCGGCCGGATACCGGCATCGTGACCTTCGAGCACCACGGCATCAACCAGCGCGGGGAGACGGTCTGCCTGGCCGTGCGGGCGGCGATGATGCGCTGCCGGCCAGCTCCGGAGCCTGGATCCGGAACAGGGCTGACCGCCTCATGACGGTACTGACGCGGGTTCGCAGCATGATGTTCGTGCCGGCCACCCGGGCCGACCGGATCGCGAAGATCCCCCGCTTCGCCCCGGACGTGGCGGTGGTCGACCTCGAGGACGCGGTCGCGGCCGCCGACAAGGCGGACGCCCGGCCCACCGCCATGACGGCGATCGACGCGCTGGGGCCGGCCGGGCCGAGCACGGTGCTGATCCGGGTGAACCCGGTCGGCACGCCCTGGTTCGCCGGCGATATCGCGGCCGCGGCGGGCTGCGCCGCGGCCGGCATCGTGGTGCCGAAGCTGGAGATGGCGGAGCAGCTGGACCAGGTGCGGCAGGCGCTGGCCGGGCACTCCCGGCCGGATGCGCTGGTGGTGGCCGGCCTCGAGACGGCGCTCGGCGTCGCCGACGCCCGGGTCCTGCTGGCCGGCGGCCTCAGCGGCGCCTACTTCGGCGCCGAGGACTACATCGCCGATATCGGCGGCCAGCGCAGCCCCGGCGGGCAGGAGGTGCTGTACGCCCGGAGCCTGGTATGCCTGGCGGCCCGCCTCGCCGGGATCCCCGCCGTGGACCAGGCCGTCATGGACCTGGCCGACGACGAGCACTTCCTGGCCGATGCGCAGGCCGGCCGCGGCCTCGGCTACCAGGGCAAGATCTGCATCCATCCCCGTCAGGTCGAGCTGGCCCACCAGGCGTTCACGCCCACGCCGGACGAGCTGGCCCACGCCCGCGCGGTGCTCGCGGCGGGCGAGGCGGGGGTGGGCGTGCTCGACGGTCAGATGGTCGACGACGTGCACGTGCGGATGGCCCGCGCCGTGCTGGCCCGGGCCCCCGAGCCAGTTCCGGGTCCGGCCCCGGAACCGGGACCGGCGGCGGCGCCGTGACCTCACCGGGGATCACCGAGTTCAAGCGGGTGCTCATCGCCAACCGCGGCGAGATCGCGCTGCGGGTGGTGCGGGCCTGCCGCGACGCGGGCCTGGCCAGCATCGCGGTCTACGCCGATCCCGACGCTGGCGCGCCGTTCGCCCGGCTGGCCGATGAGGCCGTGCCGCTGCCGGGAACCAGCGCCGCCGGTACCTATCTCGACATGGCCAAGCTGCTGGCCGCCGCCGAACAGGCCGGGGCCGATGCCGTCCACCCCGGTTACGGCTTCCTGGCCGAGAACGCCGAGTTCGCCCGGGCCGTGCTCCACGCGGGACTGACCTGGATCGGCCCGCCGCCGGACGTCATCCGCGCACTCGGGGACAAGGTGCAGGCCCGGGCGATCGCCGCCCGGGTGGGCGCGCCGCTGGTGCCGGGTAAGCCGCACGCCGTCGCTGACGCGGCCGAGGCGGTGAGCTTCGCCGAACGGCACGGGCTGCCGGTCGCGATCAAGGCGGCGCACGGCGGCGGCGGTCGCGGCCTGCGCATCGCCCGCGAGCTCGGCGAGGTCGCCGCCCTGTTCGACGCCGCGGTCCGCGAGGCCAGCGCCGCGTTCGGCCGCGGCGAGTGTTTCGTCGAGGCCTACGTCGACCGCGGACGGCACGTCGAGGCGCAGGTCCTGGCGGATACCCGCGGTGATGTCCTGGTGGTGGGGACCCGCGACTGCACGCTGCAGCGCCGGTACCAGAAGCTGGTCGAGGAGGCGCCCGCGCCGTTCCTCGAGGCTGCCCAGCAGGCCGAACTCCAGCGCGGCGCCGCCGCCATCTGCCGCGAGGCGGGCTACGTCAACGCCGGGACCGTCGAGTTCCTGCTCTCACCCGCGGGCCAGCTGTCGTTCCTGGAGGTCAACACCCGCCTGCAGGTCGAGCATTCGGTGACCGAGGAAACCACGGACGTGGACCTGGTCCGGGCCCAGTTGCTGATCGCGGCCGGCCACTCGCTGGCGACCGCGACCGGACGGGCCGCCGGCGACTCCGAATACCTCCCGCCGCGGCGGCACGCCATCGAGTTCCGGATCAACGCCGAGGACCCGGACCGCGGCTTCGCCCCGTCCACCGGGACGATCACCCGGTTCCGCCCGCCGGGCGGACCGGGGATACGGGTGGACGCAGGCGTAGAGGCCGGCCACGTGGTCGGCGGCCAGTTCGACTCGCTGCTGGCCAAGCTGATCGTCACCGGACGCGACCGCTCGCAGGCCCTCGAGCGGGCCCGCCGGGCCCTCGGCGAGTTCGACGTGGCGGGTGTGCACACGACGTTGCCGTTCCTGCGGGCGGTGCTGACCGAGCCTGCTTACACGGCCGACGGTCCGGGCGGCTTCGCCGTCCACACCAGCTGGATCGAGCAGGACTACCTGCCCGCCGCGGCGGCCGCCGGGCCCTGGCGCGCGGCTGACCCCGACGACGAACGGGTGCCGATCCGCATCGGCCGCCGCTGGCTCACCGTCGGCGTGCCCGGCCTGACCGGGGCCCGCGAAGGTCCCCTGGTGCTCGCGCGCCAGCAGGCCCGCGAACAGCTGGAGCGAGCCGGGCAGGCGGCCGGTGATGTGGTCAGCGCCCCGATGCAGGGCACCGTGATACGGCTCGAGGTCGCCGAGGGTGACGACGTCGCGGCCGGGCAGCTGCTCGCCGTCGTCGAGGCGATGAAGATGGAAAACCCGCTGCGCGCGCCGCACCCCGGGCTAATCACCGGCCTGCACATCCGCGTCGGTGACACGGTGGCCCAGGGCGCCGTGCTGTGCCGGGTCATTCCGGCGGATCCGGCGCCCTGACCAGCGGCCGCGCCGGGTGCGGGAGGATCGGTTGGCCTGGACCTGCTCGCTCACCGCAACCCGGCGCGTTCCCGTGCCAGCGGTTCAGGGAAACGGAAGTGGGGGTGTTCCCTGGAGTCCCGCCAGCACAGTCCGGGGTGCGGCTGCCCTGCAAAGCCGGCCGCCGGAAGGATGAGCGGGGGCGCGGGACAACCGCACAAACCTTTAGCTAAGCTAACCGCCTGGATCGAAGATTTCCCCGAGTGCGTCGAGGACGTCACCGAGGGTTGCCCTGGTGACCGTAACGCTGTCATCGTCGCCGAACGGGACGTAGGCCTGGGTCATCACCCCGACACGGTAGAACCTCGCATCAGGATGGGCCTGCTCGAATTCGACCCGTCTCGGCCACTGCGCCGTCTCGGCCAGGTAGGCTGCCCAGCCCGCGGCGGTCACCGGAGTTCCACCGGGTTGGTGGCGTAGTCGTGCGCCATCGCGGCCAGGAGCTGGTCCTGACCCTCGCCTGACGGGGCGGGCAGGCCGTCCCGGCGAAGCGCCCACCACCGGCCGGTGCTGTCGATGTCGATGACATAGGCGTCGCCCCAGTCCAGCCGCAGCGCGTCCAGGGCGCGTTCGGTGTCGGTGGCGGACATGTCGTGGCGGTTGGGCGGTGCGCCGGGAGCTGCCCGGACACCGCTCACGCTGGCTGCGCTCATGGGATCCCCTCCCCGCAGCGTCTCCCCGGCGCTGCGCTGCAAGATCGTTTCCGTGACGGAACGAACCCGCTATGTAAGGGAGAGTATGCGAGCTAGCCGCGATTACACCCGCATGACACCGTATACAATCCGGCGGGTCGTCCCACCTGCGGAGACGCACCGGGTTATCGGAAAAGCTAATAACGGCGTCATGCTACGCCGAGCGCCGCAGCACCGCAGCACCGCAGCACCGCGGCGTCAGGTCGTCGCTCATAGCTCCTCCATCGTCGGTCGCACGCTCCCCTACCCGGCGATTCGAATCGAACACATGTTTCGGCCCGGCCGCTGATGCCGTGCCCGTTAGGTCCGGAGAAAATCATTTTCCCGAACGGGCCGTGGTACCAGCTCCGGGCCATCGGCGGCCAGCTGCCACCGGCCGCGGCCGGCGGCTTTCGCCGCATAGAGCGCCCGGTCCGCCGCGGCGAGCACGGAGCCGGCGTCGTCGTGCGGCGCGGACAGCGCGACGCCGATCGACAGCGACGGCAGCACCGGCTGGCCGGCTAGCCGGATCGGCTGCTGGACGGTCCGCATCACCCGTGCCGCCAGGCTGGCCGCCTCGATCTCAGACAGCACCGCGCGGCCGATCATGACGAACTCATCGCCGCCGAACCGGCCCACCGTGTCCTGCTCTCTGGCCATCCGCGTCAGCCGCCGCCCGACCTTCACTAGTAGCCGATCACCCGCGGCATGTCCGAACGTGTCGTTGACCTGCTTGAAATGGTCGAGATCGCAAAACAGCACGGCGACCCGGCCGGCCTGCTGCTGCGATGTCGCCAGCGCCGCCGCGAGCCGGTCCAGTACCAGCGCGCGGTTGGCCAGCCCGGTGAGCCGGTCATGTGTGGCCGCGTGCGCGAAACGCGCCTGCATCGACCTGAGCATGGTGATGTCCTCGATCTGGGTGAGGACCAGGCTCGGGCCGTCGCGGGTCTCGGCGGCCAGCAGCGTCGAGTTGACGCGGCCCCAGACCTCGCTGCCGTCGCGCCGGGTGAAGCGGATTTCGTACGGCTCGCGGGCCCGGGCATCGGCGTCGGTCCGGCGCCTGCCGACAGCGGGACCCGGCCGGCTGAACTCGGGCACCGGGCGGCCAAGCAGCTCGGCGGCGCTGCGGCCGAGGAGCTGCTCACAGGCGGCATTTACCCTGGTGATGCGCTGATCCTCGGTCATCAGCGCGATGGCGATCGGCGACCGGTCGAACATGGCGCGGAACAGCTGCTCGGAGTCCGCCACCAGCGTGTGCACGCGCGAGTTCTCTATCGCCAGCGCCGCATGGACGGCGAACTGCTCAAGCAGCTGGCGGCGCTGCCGGTCCGGGCGGCGGCCGTCGAGGGGCATGTCGACGCTCAGCACGCCGATGAGCGCGCCGTCCGGCGCATGCAACGGGGCGAGCAGGATATCGTCCGGATGCCAGGCATCCGGGGCGTCGCTCGGCTCGATCGGCGGTACCCAGCCCGGGATGGGCCTGGCATCGCTCTGGTCGCTGCGGTGGTCAAGGAACCGCAGGTCGCCCCAGGGTTCACAGCTGGCGAGCAGCTTGCGCCAGGACGCTACCGACGCGCGCGCGCCGAGCAGCGCGCGGGTGGCTTCGTCCGGTCCCGCTATCGCGACGACCTCGCACGTGTCGCCGGGGCGCACCATGTTCACCAGGGCACAGCCGAATCCCAGCTGATCGACCACGGCCTGCACCACGACCTGCAGGGTTTGCCGTAGATCCAGGCTCGAGGCGATGCGGCGCGCCAGTTCCGCCAGCAGCCGGGCGGCCTGTGCGTCCATCGCCGCCGGGCTCGGTGTCGTGCCTGCGGAGCCGTCTGGCCCGGCTGGCCGCGGTGTTGGGGGTGCAACGTCCGCCACTCTCCGCCCCCGTTCCTGCTCGTTACGAAAAGCGCTTATCGTACAGCGTTTAGTAATAATGGCAGAGTTGCCGCATCCTCGGCACGCGGCGGCGGATTCTGGCCGGCGAACGGCCCTCTCCCTGTCCCAGGGAGAGGGCCGTCTCCTCGCCGCCGGCCCAATGGAGGCGTGTCCTGTTTGCGGTCGCCGCGGCCGGCGTAGGTTGTGCTCATGACGCCCGTGCAGTCGATGGTCGCCGTGACCTATGTCAGGGACATCGATACCTCGCGCGCCTGTTACGAACTGCTCGGTTTCCGCGAGCAGTCAGCCGGCCGGGCCCCTGCTCCGGTGCCTTCACCGCCCGGTCTACGTGCCGAAGGCCGCCAGCTTCTGCAGCCGGGAAAGGATCTCCGCATGCACCGCATCGGGCGGCTGTGACCCGTCCACGGTGAACATCCATTCCCGGCCCGCGTAGTACTCGAGCAACGGCACGGTGTTGTCCAGGTACACCTGGAGGCGGTGCTCGATGACGGCTTCGCTGTCGTCGGCTCCCCGGTTCCGGGACAGCAGCCGGCGCACCAGCTGCTCGCGCGGGACGTCGAGGTGGACGGCGGCCTGCACCTCGACGCCCAGGGCGCGAGCGGTAGGAAAGACCGCCTTGGCCTGGTCGACGGTCCGCGGGAACCCGTCCAGGACGTAACCGCGGCCCTCGGCCGCGGCGACGACGGGTTTGCGCAGCATGTCCATGACGAAGCCGTCCGGGACCAGGTCGCCCTTGTCGACGTAGGCCTGGATCTTCTGCCCTAGTGACGTCTGGTCCTTGACATGCTGGCGCAGCAGGTCACCGCTGGAGATATGGGCAATGCCGAACCGTTCGGCTAGCCGTCCCGCCTGGGTTCCCTTGCCTGCCCCCGGCGCGCCGATCAGCAGCAGGCGCATCTGATCACTCGCGCTTCGACTCTGCCGGTGTGCCGGGCCAGCCGGTTCGCACCCCTTGAACCCGGCTCGTGCACCATGATCGTCCCCATAGCCAGATCGTCCTATATTTCGCCCCTGTTCAGCAATAGGCCACTTCGCCGGTGGCCGTGGCGCGTCCAGTTCCAGGGCCTCTCGAAGTACCTGGACGGCGCCCGCACGCCCGCGCAGGTCCACCGGGCCGTAACCGCCGACGTCCGCCGCGCCGCCCGGCTCATCGACGCCGGACTGAGCTCGTTCGCGGCTTTCACGCCCGCGGCGGCCTCAGGTTGAGATGTCGGGATAGGGCAGGCTGAAGCCGGCCAGGCGCGTCGCGTACTCGCGCTGGAAGCCGAGCGGCTCGGCGTAGTCCCGTTCGAACAGCGCGATGAACAGGGTGAGGGTCAGGAAGTTGTGCGCGCCGAGCCGGAACAGCGCCACGTAGTCATGCCTGGCCAGTGCTTCGCGTTCTTCGTCGGTGAAGCTCAGCCAGGTGCTGCGCTCGCGGTCGTAGCAGTTCAGGATCAGGCTGGCCCGTTCGGCTTCCCACCAGGTCACGGTGCCGCGCGGGTCGCTGCGGTACCGTTCGGTCAGGTCCGGGTCCCGGTCGATCGTGAACAGGAACTTGTTCACCAGGTACTTGCTCATGCTGAGTCCACCCCGTTCGGGTACCAGGTGAAGTAGGCCTCCATGGTGTGGAAGAGGTCGAGCGAGTCGACGTAGTCGGCCTTGGCGTTCTCGCCGGCCACGCCCATCATGAGCATGAAGTCCATGAAGCCGTGCGTGGCGTTGCCCGGCTCCCACAGGCTCTCCAGGCTGACCTGCGCCAGGGCCGATTCCAGGTCGCCGGAGGCGATCCACTCCACGGCCTTGCGGTCGAACTCCGGGTCCGGTCCGTGCGGGCCGAACTGCCGGGGCCCGCCGAGTTCCAGCGACAGGTGACCGGTGCCGATGATCGCGACCCGCTCCTGCCCCGGCCAGGACTCGACCAGCTCGCGGATGGTCCGGCCGAGTGCGACGAAGCGCTTGGGCTGGGGCAGCGGCGGCGCGAAGATGTTGGTGTAGACCGGCACGATCGGCAGGTCGGCTTGCGGCCGCAGCGTGATGATCGGGCAGGTGATGCTGTGGTCGATCCGCAGCTCGTTGCTGAACGCCAGGTCGAAGCCCGCGTCGAGGCCCTGCCGGAGCAGGTAGCCAGACAGGTCCTCGTGCCCGCGCAGGAGCATCTTCGGCAGCCCGAATTCGCGTTCCTCGTTGTGGAAGTTCGCGTCGTAGAACGGCGCCTTGCCCACCAGGAACTGCGGCATGTTGTCCAGCCAGAGCTGGTGGAAATGGTCGCTGCCGACCATGACGAGCACGTCGGGGCGGGCCCGGGTGAGGGTCTGCCGGAACGCCTCGATCTTGGCCACCCATTCGTCCGCGAAGGTCGGCCGGTCCGCCCCGGCCGACGTGCTGGCCCGGTAGTAGAAGGGGTGGTGGGTCGTGGCGATGACCGCTGCGACCGTGGCCATGGCGGCTCCTAAGCGGATGTGTCGGGCGGAACATAGGTGGCGTTGCGGTCGACGCCCAGGTAGATGTCCATCGCGATCGGGTGGCGCTGCTCCTCGGCCAGGTGGCCGAGGAGCCCGGCCGCCCGGGCCAGCAGCGCGAAGCCGCGCAGCAGGTCGATCGGCAGCCCGAGGTCGGCCAGGGCCGCGCCGCAGGTGCCGGCCCCGTTCAGCGGCAGGGTGCGGCCCAGGACCTGGGGATGGACCCGGCCGATCGCCTCGAACAGGCGCAGGTGCGGGCCGCGCAGGCCCTCCTCCTCGGCGATCCGGATGAGCACGGGGGTGCGCGGGTCGGTGACCTTGTGCACGGGATGCCCGAGGCCGGGGACGAACCGGCCGGCCGCCCGGGCCTGCCGCACCGCCTCGAGCGCGAGCGCGTCCCAGCCCGCATCGTCGGCAGGCGCCGGGTCGCCGGCTCCGGCCAGGGTGCCGGCCAGGAACCGCCCGGCGTCCTCGGTTACCCCCAGGAACCGGGAGCCGCCGCCGAGCAGGCCGGCCGCGAGCGCGCCCTGCACCGAATCGGGGGCACTGAGGTAGGTCAGCCGGGCCGCGATCGCGGTGGGGGTGAACCCGTGATCCGCGAGCGCGACCAGCACGGTCTCGAATACCCGCACCTCGCCAGCCGAGGGACGGCGCTGGGTCACCAGCCACAGCGCTAGTTCGCCGAACCCCACCTGGCCCATCAGGCTGCCGGCCAGGTCCTCGCCGAGCAGGGTGATGGTGGTGGGGTCCGAGGTTCCGATCGAGGTCGGATAGTCCACTTGAGCGTCCCGTTCTGTGGTCCTGAGGCCCAGGTCGCAGGCCCGGGTCATACGGTGCCGTCCGGCAGGCTGGCGAGCCAGCCGCGCAGCTCCTCGCCGTGTTCGTCCAGGACCGGCGGCGGCAGCGGGTAACGGGCCGGAGTGGCGGAGAACGTTACCGGATGGCGGATCGTGGGCCTGGCCGCCTCGCCGTGCCCGGCGGTCACCACCGGCTCCAGGCCGATCTCGCGGGCGAACGCCACCCCGCTGTCCACCGTGTTGATCGGGCCGCAGGGCACGCCGGCCGCGATGAGCTCGCCGAACCAGTCCGTCGCCGAACGCGCCGCCAGCCGCTCGGTCAGCAGCGGCCGCAGTTTCTCCCGGTTCGCCGTGCGGCCGGGGTTGGTGGCGAACAGCGGGTCGTCGGCGAGCTGCGGCGCGCCGAGGATCTCGCACAGCCGGCGGAACTGGGCGTCGTTGCCCGCGGTCACGATCAGCTCCCCGTCCCCGGTCGGCAGCGGCTCGTAGGGAAACAGGCTGGGATGGGAGTTGCCCATCCGGAACGGGACCACCCCGGCGGCCGCGTACGCGCTGGTCTGGTTCACCATCCCGGACAGGGCCGAAGCCATCAGGCTCGCCTCCAGGTGCTGCCCCTGACCCGTCGCGGTCCGGTGGTTGAGGGCGGCGAGGATCGCGATCGTGGTGTGCAGGCCCGCCATCACGTCGAACACCGAGATGCCCGCCCGGTACGGCGGTCCGTCCGCGGACCCGGTCAGGCTCATCAGGCCGGACATCGCCTGCACCATGAGATCGTAACCGGGCAGGTCCTTGCCGCCGCCGCTGCCGAAGCCGCTGATCGACGCGTAGATGATGCCGGGGTTGACCGCGGCCACCGTGTCATAGTCCAGGCCGAACTTGGCCAGCCCGCCGGGCTTGAAGTTCTGCACGAAGATGTCGGCCCGGCGGGCCAGCGCCCGGGCCAGCTTCAGGTCGGCGTCTGACCGCAGGTCCAGCGCGACCGACCGCTTGTTCCGGTTGATGGCCAGGAAGTACGTGGACACGCCGTCCTCGGTGACCGGCGGCATCCAGCTGCGGGTGTCGTCCCCGGCCGGGCTCTCTACCTTGATCACGTCCGCGCCGAGGTCGCCCAGCAGCATGGTGCAGTACGGCCCGGCCAGCACGCGCGAGAAGTCGGCGACGACCAGCCCCGAGAGCGGACCGGGCGGTGCGGCAGGCGCGCCTGACTCGCTCATCGCAGAGGAAAGCCCTTCTGTCCGCCGGACGGACACATGTCCGATGTCATCGTACCGATTGACAGCGCCGCCAGGACCGGGGCAGGCTTCCGATCAGCTGTATCGACCGCATAGCGGACGCTCGTCCGGACAAGCTCCCCCGCATCCGCCGCACAGTGGAGGTGCCAAGATGGCCGCATCCGATTCCGGTGAGCCGACCGCGGCAGACCTGCCGCCCGGGCGGCCGGTGGTGTTCCGGAACGCGACCGTGCTGACGATGGATGACGCGCACCAGGTCCTGTCCGGCGCGGATGTGCTGATCACCGGCGAGCGCATCGCCGCGGTCGGGCCCGGCCTGCAGGTACCG
>Ga0182030_10018915_pt1 | contig 13165 bp, 11 predicted proteins | sample 812S3MmetaG_FD_121299 | JGI IMG/M metagenome (GOLD analysis project Ga0182030, IMG submission 121299) | Permafrost microbial communities from Stordalen Mire, Sweden - 812S3M metaG (Illumina Assembly) | ecosystem: Environmental > Terrestrial > Soil > Wetlands > Permafrost | place: Sweden... | reverse complement strand
TTTTCCAAACGCGTGAAACCCAGAAACCCCGTCGTCCCCTTGATGGTGTGGACGGAGCGGAAGATTTCGCCAAGCAATTCCTTATCCTGAGGACGTTCTTCCAGGTCCGTCAGGCAGCGTTCCATCCTGTCCAGACCTTCCTGGCTTTCAATGAGAAACTCTCGGGTCAATTCGTCCATAGCTCATCCAATTTGGTTCATGGATTCAGTTCATTAGCGCGATAACCGGCAGGCGCTCTCCCCTGTTATCGGAGCATCACGGCCAAACTTGAGGAAGAACCGGCAGCGCTCGGTAACAAGCTCGCGTTCGACGCGGCAGCGCTCCCAAATGCGGCCCCACGCCCAGCTCAATTTCCCGAATCAGTCCTTCACCCGCATCCACCCGCATCGCCGCCCCACGGAGCACGAAACGCTCCAGTGTCCCGAGTCATCTCTTCATTCAACAAATAATTGTCATCCTGAGCGGAGTTTGGCGCGTTCTTTGCGACAAACGGAGTCGAAGGACCTGCGTTTGGACTGCCAAATTCTTGAACGAACTTCCGACTCGGGACACTGGTACTTGCATTTGCCGTTGCACCCGCCTTTCCAGCCGGAGCATTTGCCCTCCCGATTTGCGCTCCGCCCCAAGGCGGTTTAGCCTGAAGCTCCACCGGGAGCCCATTCGGCTGCAAATCCCACGGCATATCTGGTCGGGCCAGCGGGGGCGAACCCGCATCCCACGGAAGGAAACCATGCCCGTCACCGATCGCACGACCGTCCCGCCGCAACTGGTCCCGCCGCAACTGATTGAGGCCGCGCTGGCCGCGGCCGAAAACTCCTACTCGCCCTACTCCAGCTTTCGCGTCGGCTCGGCACTCCTGCTCACCAATGGCGAAACCGTCACCGGCACGAACGTCGAAAACGTCAGCTACGGGTTGACCATCTGCGCCGAGCGCTCGGCCATCGTCCGCGCCATTGCCCAATTCGGTCCCGGCATCCGAATCGCCGCCGCAGCCGTCGTCAATCTGAACAACGCGCCCAGCCCGCCCTGCGGCGCCTGCCGCCAGGTTCTGGCCGAATTCATGGACGGCGACGCCCCAGTCAGCTTCCCATCGGGATCTGCCGGCAGCGTCCTCCCCGTGACTTTGCCCATCCGCGAACTGCTCCCCCACGGCTTCGATCTGCAACTGAAATAGCTGTCCACCCTGAGACACAACCGTTCACTTTCGGACAGAAACCGTAGGGTTTCCCCGGCAACAGCGTTGAAAATAAAAGAATTGCGATTGGCGCTCCAATTGCCGTAGAGTGCGTCGAGCCGCCCTCCCGCAAGACCGTCGGGGCCGTCGTTTCCAGAAGGAACCCAAATGCCAGCCATCCTGCGCGAAATTCGCTTCGCCCTACGCCAACTTTCGAAGTCCCCCGGTTTCGCGTGTACCGTTCTGCTGACCCTGGCCTTGGGCGTCTCGGCCACGACCGTCATCTTCAGCCTGGTCCATGCCGTGGTGCTCCAGCCGCTGCCTTTCCCGGAATCGGACCGCCTGGTCTCCCTCGACACCCTCGAGAACATCAATCGCGGCGACAGCAGCCACGGGAAAGGCCTGGTCCCCAACGAGACCTCGTACCCCAATTTCTTTGACTGGCGCACACTCAACAAGAGCTTCAGCTCGATGGCCAGCTACAACGACGGAGGCCTGGTCCTCGGCGCTACCAGCGACGGCCCCGCCCGCCACCTGAATTCGCTGGGCGTCTCGTCTGACTTTTTCACCACCCTGGGTACTCAGCCTGAACTCGGCCGCGCCTTCACCCGTGCCGAGGAGTTGCCCGGCGCGCACGTCGTCATCCTCAGCCATGATCTCTGGCGCAACAACTTCGCATCCGACCCGCAGATCCTTGGCAAAACCGTCGTCCTGAGCGATGTCCGCTACACCGTCACCGGCGTTATGCCCGCTGGATTCGCCTTCCCCATCTCCCATCGCAGCTTCGATCTCTGGACCAGCGTCGGCCGCGACGCCGACGGCCCGGACTCCTCCGTTCAGCAACGTGGCTGGAATCAGCTCTCCATCGTCGCCCGCCTGCGCCCCGGAGTTTCCCTCGAACAAGCCAAGGCCGAGATGGACAGCATTCAGAAAGGCCTCTCCATCCGTTATGCGGACGACGATGCCAGGGAAACAGCCGTTTCCGTCACTCCCCTGCTCGAAGACATCGTTTCTGACGTGAAGACTCCTCTGCGCATCCTCTTCGCCGCCGTATCCTGCCTGCTTTTGATTGTCTGCGCCAACGTGGCCGGCCTCATGCTCACCCGCACCAGCCGCCGCCGCGGGGAACTCGCCATTCGCTCAGCCCTCGGCGCGACTCGCTCCCAGCTCCTGCGCCAGCTTCTCGCCGAATCCATCCTCATCTCGCTTGGCGGCGGAGCGCTCGGCGTCCTGGCCACCAGCGCCATTCTCCGGCTTTTACCAGCTATTCTTCCCGCCAACTTGCCGCGCGTCCAGCACATCGCCCTCAGCGGCCCGGTCCTGGCCTTCGCCGTAGCCGTCTCCATACTCACCGGCGTGCTCTTTGGCATTCTCCCCGCATGGCGCGCCTCCCGGCAAGACCCCGCCGTCGTACTCGCCGAAAATGGCCGCGGAGCCACCACCAGCCGACGCCAGTTCCGCCTGCAAAGCATCCTGGTCGTCGCCCAGACAGCCATTTCCATGGTCCTGCTGGTCGGCGCCGGCCTGCTCATCCACAGCTTCACCCGCACCCTTCAAGTCGATCCCGGCTTCGATCCCCACCAGATGCTCACCTTCCGCCTCGCCGTCTCCCCCAAGCGGTATGACCAGCAGGGCAGGGTCGCTCTTCTCCAGCAGCTCATCCCAACGCTGAACGCGTTGCCCGGTGTGCAATCCACAACTGCAGGCTTTCCCCTGCCCCTCACCGAGGGCGACATAAACATCAGCTTCTCGATCGCCGGCCATCCCAACCCGCCCGGCGGAGACCCCTCCGCCCGCGTCAGCCTCATCGAGCCCAGCTACTTCAAAACCCTGCGCATTTCGCTCCTCAAAGGCCGATTCTTCGAGCCCGCCGAACACCGTGCCGAGGCCCCTCCCGTGGTCATTGTGAATGAAGCCTTCGCCCGCCATTTCTTTCCCGGCCAGAACGCCGTCGGCCAGCACATCCGCTCCGGCCTGGGAATCGGCGACCCGCCGCCCACGCGAGAAATTGTCGGCGTCGTCGCCAACGTCAAGCGCAACAGCCTCACTGAAAGCGACAAGCCCGAGTACTACATTCCCTTCGAACAAGCGCCAATCGGCGCCAACCCCGTCTTCGGTCTCCGCGTTACCGGAGACGCCAACAGCTACGCCAACTCAATCCGCGCCGCCATCGCCAAAATCGACCCCGAGTTGCCCGCCTACCGCCTGCAAAGCTACCAGGACGACCTCGCCCGCATCACCGCCCAGCAGCGCTTCCAAAGCCTGTTGCTCACCGCTTTCGCCGCCATCGCCCTGCTGCTCGCCGCGCTCGGCCTCTACGCCGTGCTCAGCTACATGGTCACGCAGCGCACCGGCGAGTTCGGCCTGCGCATCGCCCTCGGCGCGCCCCGCACCCATGTTCTCCAACTCATGTTGTCCCGTGGATTGACACTGGCCTCGACCGGCCTAGCTGTAGGACTGGCCGCCTCAACCCTGCTGACCCGCTTCGTCGCCGGCCTGCTTTACGCCGTTAAACCGCTGGACGCAGCCACTTTCGCCAGCATGGCCTCGGTCCTGCTGCTGGTCGCCACCGTCGCCTGCCTCATCCCAGCCTGGCAAGCCGCCATGCTCGACCCCAACGAGACGCTCCGCAATCAATAGCTGAAGCTCAAAACCTCGTCCAATTCGCGCAGGCGGAGCCTGCGCCCCGCCCCAAAAGGCGCTGCTTCCTACCCCTTCCAGAAGGTCATCACCAGGCCACCCGCCACAATAAACGCCCCACCCACCAGAATCGGCGCCGTCGGCGTCTGGTGAAAGCGGACCTTGGCCACGATCTGCGCAATCACAAAAAACAGCACCACATACACCCCCAGCAGCTTGCCAAAATCCCACTGCGGCAGATTCACAAAGAACCCATACGAAGCCAGCACCGCCGCCCCCACCAGGAACCAGACCCCGCGCATCGCACCCGTCGCCTGGTACAGCCCCGACTGAAAACACGCGTCCCCGGAAACCTCCAACAGCGCGGCAAAAGAAAGCACAGCATAAGCGCCCAGCGGCGTATCCACCAACTGGCTAAGAACATTCTTCATCGGGAACCCCTTGATTTGAGATAGAAGCACTCTGGAATGAGTCGAATCCTACCAGAACCTCCGTAAAGCTTTCGCAAGCAAATTCCAATGCGAAACCCCGCCAGCCCCGATAGACTGGTACCGACACGCCTGTTGGCGCCGCGCCAACCAAGCCTTAAGGAGCCTCATTGAAGCTGATAGGAAGCCTGCTGCTCATCTCCGGCTGGCTCATCGTTCTGGCCGCGCTCGTCATGCTTCAGGCCCTTGCCCAGCGCGCCGCCTTCATCGCCGCCGGCTTCGGCACAGAAATCCTCGGCCTCGCTCTGCTCACCAACGCCTACACCGCGCTCCAGCGGAGACAAAAATGAACCCAGCCCCAAGCGGTCAAGTCGCGCCAAATCTGGCCCTCATCCTTTCCTGCATCCTCTTGACCCCGCTCGCCAGCGCCGGCCTGGCCCTCATCCACCAGGGCCTGGGACGCTCCCGCAGCGCCGCCCACGCCATGCTGGCCACGCTCTGTACCCTGGCCATCGCCGCCATCGTCTTCACCCTGCTCGGCAACCATTGGGCCGGATACCCCAACGGCCCCGCCCATACCCTGCAAATCGCCAACGCCCCGTGGAACTGGCTAGGCGCTCTCCCCTACTCGAACCCCGCTCAAACCGTGCTTCCCGCCCTCGCTCTCGTCCTGCAAGTCTTTACGGTCGGCGTAGCCGCCATCATCCCTCTAAGCGCCGGCACCGACCGCTGGCGCCTCGCCCCCATCTGCCTCGCCACAGCCGTCTTCGCCGCCTGCATCTATCCGCTCATGGCCCACTGGGTCTGGGCCTCAGGATGGCTCTCGCAGCTCAGCGCCAACTTCCACCTCGCGCCCTTTCAAGACTTCGGCGGAGCCGCCGTCATCCAGGTCCCCGGCGGACTCATGGCCCTCTCCGTCGCCTGGATACTCGGCCCCCGGCGCGGCAAATACTCCGACGGCATCGCCACCGCCATCCCCGGACACAACATCGTCCAGGTCCTCTTCGGCTGCCTCATCTCCCTGATCGGCTTCATCGCTCTCGAATCCGCCGCCAGCCTGCTCTTCGGCAGCGCCCTTCCCGAACAAATCCCCGCCCTCATCCTCAACGCCGTCCTGTCGGCCTCCGCCGGATGCCTCGCCGCCGTCCTCACCACCCAGATCCGCTACCGCAAACCGGACGCATCCCTCAGCGCCAACGGCTGGATCGCAGGCCTCGTCGCCGGCAGCGCCGGATGCCAGTGGGTCTCACCCCCCGCCGCCATCCTCATCGCCGCCATCGCCGGCCTGCTCACCACCTGGCTCGTAGAGATCCTCGAACTCCGCCTCCTGGTCGACGACCCCGGCGGAGCCATCTCCGTCCACGCCGCCAGCGGCCTCTGGGGCCTGCTCGCCTGCGGCCTCTTCACCACCCAGCCCGGCAACTCGCACACAAATCACATCCTCGCGCAGTTGGTCGGCATCGCCACATTGGTAGGATTCCTCCTCCCGCTCATCCACGGCGTCAACCTGCTCATCAACCGCTTCCTCCCCTACCGCACCGACCGCGACGGCGATTGGCAAGGCATGGACATAAGAGAATTAGGCTCCGGCGCCTACCCCGAATTCGTAATCCACGCCGACGAATTCGTCCCCCGCTAGTCTTCCCCGGAGGGAGCAGGGGTCTTCGGACCCCTGAGAAGTTGCAACAAGAACACGGACCTTCAAGTCCGGGCCCTCTCCATCACGCCAATCACCAGCCCCGCGATCACGGACGCCGACGTCCGCACCCCCCGCCGACTCGCGAACTCGCCAAAACGCGAAGCGTGTCAACTCGGCAAATTTGGCTACTTAAGCAACTTGGCGAATCAAGGTCACAGTTTTTGTGCCTAAAGCTATAGGTTGCCCACACCGGCTCGGTCTCTCGCCGGATAGGCGCTTCCTAATCCTAATGTGGTACCGCTATTCGATCCTCGAACACTTTTGCACCCCAACCGAGCCAGGCCTATACTGTCTCTATCCCGCAGCGCTTCGGAGGCAACCTCGTGGACTACACAGACATCATCACCATCGAACCTGACAGGCGCAGCGGCAAGGCCTGTATCCGCGACACCCGCATTACCGTCTACGATGTTCTCGACTACATGGCATCGGGCATGTCTCAGGAGGAGATCCTCGCTGATTTCCCCGATCTGGCCCAGACCGACATCCTCGCCTGCCTCGCTTTCGCCGCGAACGTAGAGCGTCGGCTCGAGGTAGTCACCATTTGAAGCTGCTCTTCGACGAGAACCTCTCCCCTCGGCTCGCCGAAGCGGTCGCGGACTTGTACCCAGGCTCCTGCCATTTGCGCAACTGCGGATTGCGCGGCGCATCCGACGGACGAATTTGGGAATACGCCGCCAAGAACGGCTTTGCCATCGTTTCCAAGGACTCCGACTTCCGCCAAAGAAGCTTTCTACGCGGCAACCCTCCTAAGGTGATCCTGCTGCAAATCGGCAATTGCACCACCGTTCGCGCCGAGTTCGTGCTCATCAACCTCGCTTCGCGGATCCATGAATTCTTATTGTCCTCCGAAGAGAGCTGCCTCGTTCTGAAACATCCAAAGTAGCTCGCCACATATGGAAGTCACGCAAGATGAGCGCCAAAATTCTTTTGCGTAGAATTATGCTTCAAAAGCGTATAGTGAAAATCAGCGGCCCACCGGACACCTCCGGCGGGCCATTTTTGCGTTCAGGAGAAGCCAAATGTCAGCATCCACGCCATCGTCGCAATCCCGGCACGACCGTCTCCAATCCTTAACCAAGGAGTTGGAGTCTCTTCTCAAAAAGGCCATCTCCCAACGGCCTCCCTCGCCTCTGACCGCGCTATCCTCCTCGGCGCCCGCGGCAACCAACCCCGCCGTCGCCCGTTGCGTCCAGGCCTACACCGAAGCCTACGACATCGCCATCCAGGAGCCCGAATACGACGAGCACCACGCCAAATACGCAGGCAAATTCGCCTATCGCCAGTCCCTCCCGCCGCTCATCGGACGCCGCAATATTCGCGACTTCACCGCCTGCATCGCCCACGGCATGTTGCTCAACGTCATCGACACCGCCGACGGAAGCCGCATCCTCTACGCTGCCCAGGTAGCCGCCAACACCCGCAACCACCAACCCCCAAGAACACAGAAAAAGACGCAAAAAAGTGCAGAAAAACGCGATAAAAGCGACATCCCAGCGCCCTCATCTTGCGAACAACCCGTGCATAATGAATAAGTTACGAGAGAAAACGCGAGTGACCCACCCCTTTTTGCCCGATTTCGCGCACTTCAATGGCCAAACTCGCCCCGTTATCGCGCCTTCGCCACCAGGTACAGCAGCACAAAAATCGCCACCGGCAACAGCGCCAGCCCAGCATAGAGCAGCAACCTCCGCGTCCCCGGATTTTCGCGTTTCTCCCAGTTAGCTTCATCCGCGCGCACAGTCACACCCACCTGCTCCGGATGCAGCAGATCCTGCGCAAACTCCCGCGCCGAGTGGTAGCGATTCTTCGGCTCGCGCTCGAGAGCGCGATACAGAATCTCCTGCAACTGGGGCGAAATCGCCGGCTCCAGATTCCGCGGCGGCTCCGGTTGGTTCACCAGCCGGTCGTTCATCACCGCGAAAGCATTCGGTCCATGAAAGGGAACCTTGCCGGTCAGCATCTCGTAAAGCATCACGCCCAGCGTATAAACATCGCTGCGAGCGTCCCCACGCTTCCCTCGCACCTGCTCCGGAGAGATATAGTCCGGCGTACCCATATTCTTTGAGAAGTTACCAAACGTAAGCCGCCGCGACCCGGCATTGCCGGCAATGCCAAAGTCGATCAACCGGATGTTGTCTTCGCCATCCACCATGATGTTTTCCGGCTTCAAATCGCGGTGAATGACACCATGCTCATGGATATGCTCTAAAGCCTCGCAGATGCGGACGGTCAACTTCACGGCGCGCTCGACAGGCAGCTTCTTCTGCTCATTCATAATCTGCCGTAGCAGCTTGCCGTCGATCCACTCCATCACCATGTAAACCTGCGAGCGGTCGGGATTGGCAAAGACCTTCATCACGCCGGGATGATCGATCTTCCTGCCAATCTCCTCCTCGCGCAGAAAGCGATCGTAGAGCGCAGGGTCGCCTTCAATCTCCGGATGCGGAACCTTGATCGCGACCTTCTGGCCGGTATTCAGGTCGTGCGCGCGAAAGACGGTCGCCATGCCGCTCGTGGCCACGACGCCGTCGATCTCGAAGTGGTCAAGCCGGTCGCCGGGTTGGATGGTCAGGTTAGGAGCTAACATCTTTGTCTCATCTGCCTAGTAGTGTCCGCCGCTAAAACGGCCTTGTATGTTTTGTGAAAGGGTACGACTGGTAGGTCTGGGTTTCAACCCAGACGACTTGTGCCGATAAAGCCAATCAAATCGACAGGGCTTTAGCCCCTGAGGGAAGCTCTTTGGCGGCCGATGCCAATCTGGAGACGTTGATAGCCAACTCCATTTCAGGCGGCCACACTAAAGGAGCCGGTAAGGGCGGCCGCGGTAAAGTCCCATGCGCTCCACGGATTTTACGCGAATCAACTGCACACTGATGTTATCGCCGCCGCCAGCGTCATTGGCTGCTGCAACCAGCCGCTTCGCCGCTGCATTCAGGTCTGCGGTAAAGTTAACCAACTGCTGGATCTTGCTATCCGGAACGTACCCATAAAGGCCATCCGAGCATAACATCAAAATATCGCCGGGGATGATATTCACAGTAACCGTATCGGCGGCAACGAAGAGTTCGTTACCCAGGCAGCGAGTAAGCACATGACGATTGTCCCCGTTTTCGGCATCCGCCCGCGAAACCAATCCCATGCGCATCTGCTCAGCCGCCATCGTATGATCGCGGGTAAGCTGGTTGCCCACGCCCTCGCGAAAGAGATAACATCGCGAATCGCCGACATGCGAAACCACGGCGGAGTCGAAGCGCAGCGCGCAAGCTACCAGCGTAGTGCCCATACGCGAAGTCTGTCCGCGGCTGGGTCCTGCTGTAGCCGCGTCGTAAACCGCGGCATTGGCTTCCTGAACCAGCCTGGGAAGCAGCGAAACATGCATGATTCCCTTGGGAATTCTGCGGAAACCGGAGACGACTGTATCGATCGCCAGACGCGACGCAACTTCGCCAAACTCCTGGCCGCCAACGCCGTCGGCGATAGCAAAGAGCCATCCCTGCGACTGCACCTCAGCCGCCGTGGAGGGAACCACATGGCCGAGAAAATCCTCATTATGTTCGCGAGTCTTACCCGTGTCGGTGAGTTCGGCGTATTCGATTTCAAGCATAGGTTTGTGTCTTCACGGTTCGGGCTAACAAAGCTCGGGCCATCGACGCGCGATTCTTCGTGCACCGATGGCCCGATTTCATTCTAACGTTGAATCTCAAGCCGTCGGAGTTCGAGACTCGAGCAACACCGTCTTGCCGGCAGCCTTGCCTGAAGTCAGGAAGTAGAAGCCGCCGTAAAGCGCCCACACTGCGGCGATGCCCAATGCAAATAATGGCTCATGCGGAGTTCCGTAGCCCTCGAAAGGTCCGATGATGTAAAAGGCCATGCAAGCCAGATTGGCGATTAGCCCCAGGATAGGGATTATCAGATGGCGGGTAACGCTGAAGTTAGGATGCTTGTGATAGGCGACCATGCAAAGCGTACAGCTAAGTGCGTACAGCACGAAGGTTCCAAAGTTGGATGCAAGGGTGACTGTCAGCAAGCTGTTAGGCAGTGCGGCTAACTGGTCGTGGGTGATGTGCGAAGAGATAGCGACCTGGGACCAGAAGCCACGAGGAATGGAAGCCAATGCCGCGTCCGTGGGCGCGCTGCCGTCTGCAAAGACCAGCGCAACGGCAACGCAGCCGATCACGGCGGAGATTGCTGCAAGAGTCCAGATAGCGTTGTGAGGAGTGAGATTCTTGGTGTGCAGAGCGCCGAAGTGACCGCGCACTTCCTTATCCTTGCCCATGGCATAGGTGACGCGCGCGCCCGTGTTCATGCAGGAAAGCGTAGTGCCGATCAGCGCAAGGAAGACCGTTGCCGCTTCAATGAGCATGAAGATGCGCCCATTGCCGGGGCCGAGCAGCGCATCGCCGACCATCACCATCATGTCGCCGATCGGGGCGGCAGAGCCCGAAGCGCTGGCCATCGTGTAGCCGCTGTTGAGGAAAAAATTCGCCGAAAAATACTCGAAGAAGTAGAAGACACCGCCCTGGATCAGAAGCGAAGTGATAACCGCAATCGGAACATCGCGCTTGGCGTTCTTGGCTTCATCGCCCATGGTCGTCACAGACTCAAAACCGACCAGGATAAGAATGGCGACGGTCGCCTGAACCAGAACCCAGTTCCAGTTATGCGGACTTACCACGGAAATCGCGTTCTTGTGGGTCAGGAAGGTTCCAGAGGCATCGCGCTCGGGGTAGCTGATGAGGAATGGAACGACCTTGCCGCTAGCGTCGGTCTTGGGCACGGGCACGCCGTTGGCGTCGCGCACGATGGTGTCGGTGGAAACGCCGCCAGCCACGGTTGTGATGGTCTTGAATTCGTAGGTATAAGCCTCGCCGGAGGTCGAGTCGAACTGGTAGGCAACCGATCCTGCGGGATGGGCGATGCGATAGTGCAGCGCCAGAACGGCAAAGACCAGCAGCGCCGCGATCTGGATGATGTTGATGCCCATATTGACCACCGTGGAACTGCTGATTCCGCGGTGGGCGATGTAAGCGATGCAGAAGGAGAAGACGATGGCGACGGCCATCATGAAGAAGATGCCGGGATTGGAGGCACTCATGAAGTTGGGCCAGATGGTGCCAACGACATAGCCCGAAATGATGCCCGTAGTGCCGACCATCACGCCGGGATAGATCCAGTAGTAGAGATGCGAGCCCCAGCCGACGATGAACTTCGAGATGCGGGCGTATCTCCAGGCCTTTTCGCGGGTGAGAAAGGCTTGCTCGGCGAAGTAGTAGGAGCTTCCCGCGCCGGGATAGAGCTTGGCCATTTCCGCGTAACAGACGGCGGTAAGAAGACAAAGCAGGAGGGCGCCGACAATGCCCCACCACATCGCCGGGGAAGTCGCGCCCTCAGTGGCCTGAACGAGAAAGGTGAGCCAGAGGAAGGCTCCGGGAGCGATCAACGCCATTGCGTTGCTGGTAAGCCCGGTGAGGCCCAGGGTGGGTTTCATCTCGCCTGTCGTTGTTTCTGCCATGTACGCTCCTGCGATCCAGAATTTTCCAGCCTGTGAGGGCTGGAATTGGAGAAAAGATATGGGATGACCGCGCTCGATTTTTCGATAGGAATTCGTGCGCTTGCTGAGATTGGTCTGGAATTCTAAGAATGACACGGCGGGAACAATTGGAAAAGAAAAAACGAAATTTTGATGGGTAGTTTTTGTTGTCTTTATGTTAACAATATGACTTCTTTATGGAATTCGGCTGCCAGCGAACTTGCTGAATTTCGCCTTCGTAGAGCTTCGGGGTGGGTGCTGGAGGTGGAGAAGCGGCTCCGGGGCGATCTGCCTCGGAGCCGCTGACTGGTTGAGGTTAGAAGTGCCAGATAATGTCGGCGGCGACAGTGATCGCCTGGGTCTTGGCACCGAGTTTCTGCATCGCCTGATAGGAAGTTTCGCCGGGAGCCAGATTCGAGATGGCCGCGACCGACGATCCGGGGCCGATATCGAGGGCGCGCAGGCCGTAGGGGTTGAAGGTGTGGGTGTAGCTCACCTCAGGGCGGAAGGTGACGGTAGAGCCGGCCCAGAAGTCGAAGCCGACCATGTGCTCTTCATAATAGCCGGGAGTGCCGGTGCGCTGGCCCTTGATGTCGTCAACGATTTCGTTGCGGATATTGAGCGAGGCCTGGTGATTCCAGAAATCGTGCTCCACATAGTTGGTGAGCGCCCACTCAGGCGCATAGCAATAAGCCGGCTGAGCGGACGCGGGCAGACGAGGGTCCTTGCAGACTGCGCCGAAGTTGAGCGTGACGCCGCCGCCGGTGTGCTCCGGCCAGGGCGTCGCCTTGGTTGGCGCTGCGCCGGTGTTGTACCAGTACATGTTGGGCGTATCGCGCATGTATTGGTACCAGCCTTCGGTATCGGTGTGCCAGTGCTCGTTGATTTTGTGGTACCAGGTTTCGTAGAAGGCGGTGAGGTTGTTGTAGGCGTACTTGCCGTTGTTGATGGTGTTGTCGCAGGTGTTGAGGGCGTCGCCGCCGTTGCGCCAGGTAAACACCACGCAGGTATTGCCGGTGACCTGCGCATCGCTGGTCCAGGGCATGGTGTCGCAACCCGGCGAGATGCCGCCCTGGATGGTCCAGTGGTCGTTGATTTTGGTGGTCAAGTTCGCGCCCAACTGGGTGTAGCAGTCGTAGGTATAGAGGATGGAGTGCGAGTAGGTGTAGTTGTTGGGCGCGAGCTGGGCTTCGATGTCCGGCAGCGAAATGTAGCGGCCGATACGCAGGTCTGAACCTTTCCCTAGCTTGGGAAAGTAGAGATCGACGTAGAACATGACCGGGTCGTAGCCGTACTGGGCGTTCTTGACCAGCAGTTGCTGGCTGAACATGCCGTGAGAGGTGGTGAAGCGGTAGTCCTGGCCGTAGAGATTGGTGACTCGGAATCCCCAGTCGAAGTGGTCGGTCTGGGTGGTGTCGGCCAGCTTCTCGGTATAGAGGGCGAGTTGGTCGAGGACGATGGTGTTCGGAAATTCGTCGTAGGCCGAGGGTGAGTTGGCGGGAATGCCTTTGCTGGCATTGCCGCGGTTGTTGGTGGAGCCGTTGGCCCCAACAGAGACCCAGCCGTACCACTTGACTTTGCTTAGGTTGGTGGCGCTCTTGCTGATCGCCTCCTGGAGCATGTAGGTCTGGTAGTCGGGAGCGCCGATTTCCTGGGTTGCGCCAATGGGCCAATCCGCTGCTGGAAACGGA
>Ga0182030_10018914_pt1 | contig 13165 bp, 9 predicted proteins | sample 812S3MmetaG_FD_121299 | JGI IMG/M metagenome (GOLD analysis project Ga0182030, IMG submission 121299) | Permafrost microbial communities from Stordalen Mire, Sweden - 812S3M metaG (Illumina Assembly) | ecosystem: Environmental > Terrestrial > Soil > Wetlands > Permafrost | place: Sweden... | reverse complement strand
GAGCAGGGCAGTTCGCGCCTGCAGATTCTCGGCCGCCTCGCGCAGGCTGACGACCTGTTGATAGGCCTGCAGGTTGCGGATCGTGAGCAGTTCGCGCGCCTGGTCGAGCACACCGGAGCACGCATCTGCCGACAGCAGCGGCATCTCGAACAGGCGTTCGATCTCGGGGATCTCTGCGAGCAGCTCCTGCAAGGCCCCCCCCACGATCTCGGGCGCGACACCCAATAGTCCCTGCGCCCGCGCCGCCAGCATTTGGATCTGTTCGGGCGAATGAAACGCCGTCAGCAGTTCGATGCAGTCGCCGCCGAGTGCGAGGCAGCGTGCACCGGCCCCGTCGGCGGCGTCGGCGTTCTGCGGCGCGTGGCTGAATTCGACCGCCCGGCACACGGCCTCCGGCAGGCGCCAATGCGTGAACAGGGCCGCGCTGAGCGCCGCGTGGTCGACGCCGAGGCGCGCCTGCTCGTAGGCAATGAGCTCGGCGTGCGTGGCGGCGGGGGGTAATTGGCCGTAAAAATTGGGGCGTACGCGGTCGACCGCGATGATGGCGAGTTCCTGCATCAGCGCCGCGAGAAAGATCGTGTCCGCGTTGGCGGATCTCCCGAGGTTGGCGAACACCCGCGCCGCGGCGGCGTTCAAAATGGCGCGCCGCCAATACGCCACGTAATCGATGCCGCCGCCGTCGACTTGGCGGTAGGTCCCGAGCAGCGAGAAACTGAGGACCAGCGAAACCGTGCCGTTCAAACCCAGCACGACGAGCGCCTGGCGCAGGTTTTCGCTCTTGCGCCGCTTGGAATACAGCGGCGAATTTGCCACCCGCAGCACCTTGGCGGCGAGCGCCGGATCCTTGCCGATGACGCGCGCGAGTTGTGCCGCGTCGAGGTCCGGATCGGCGGCCATGTCGATGATCTGAAGGGCGATCGCCGGCGGACTTGGAAAACTGACCGAGCTCTTGATGTCTTTCAATAGTTGTTGCACGGAATCCACACGCTGTATGCCCTGTCGGGAATACCCTTAAGTTTGACGCGACGCGCCATTGTCATCGGCAGGTCGGGGGAGAAACTGAAGGGCGACGGGTCACAATTCGGCTCCGAAACGCCCGATCGGCGCTCCGGCAGCTCATTCCCCCCACTCGGGGAACGCCCGCAGGGCATCGACGTAGTTGTGAATCACGTCGGTATGGGCATCCTCCTGCCAGCCTCCGGGCGCCGCTCTCGTGTGCAGGTCGCGGGGGCGGCCCATCTCATCGATCGAGTAGAGGGTGAAATCCAAAGCCCGCCGCGCCTCTTCGGCCAGCGGTAGCGAACCGCTGGCTTTGGCATGGAGGGCGAGCACCGCCCCGTAAGTCGCATTGATGCCGCCCCAGGCGTTGGGATCCTCGTCCTGTTCGTGACACACCGTGACGCCGAACTCGGTGTGCGTGAAGTCCCGCCGCACGAACTCGATCAGCGAGCCCGCGTCGGCGAGCCAATCGGGATCGAGTGCCGACTGACGCTCGAGCAGGTATCGCGCCAGGTTCAGGGGCGCCCACGCCGTGCGATTGGTGGGCGTATCGTGGTCCTCGAAGAACTGCGCGAACAGCGCGCCATCGGCCCTGGCGCTCGGAATCTGGCAGCTTTTGATCCATTGCCACAAAGCACGGCGCGGACCCGAAAATTCGTCGAATCCCTGCCCGATCAGCCCGTCGTACAACCGCAGGATGTAGGTCATGTTGCCCGACACCGGCCCACGACCCTCACCGTTGCGGAAATCCACCCGAAAAGGCCAGGGGGACCGGCCGCCGTCGCCCGGTTGTTGGTTCGCGGCGAGCACCCGCGCGTTCTGCAGCGCCTGTGCAAGATAGTGTCGGGCCCCGGTGGCCTCGAACAGCATCAGCAGCGCGTGTCCCGCGATCCCACCCTTGTCCGGTTCGATCTCGAAGGGACGGTCGGCTTGGGCGCCCGAATCCGGAGGCTGCGGAAAACGGTCGCGCCGCCCGGTGGACCGGGTGAAAGCCGGATACAGTCCCTGCGCAGGAGTGAGCGCCTCTTTCACCAGATAGTCACCCATCAGGCAGGCGGTTTGACGAAACCAGAGATCCTCGCCCGCCCACCAGTCCTGGTACTTGAGATAGGACACGATTCCCATGCCGTTTTGGGTGGATGGAATCGAATCGTCGCGGTCGGGCAGCGGATCCCATTCGACGTCGAGGAAGGTGGCAAAAACGAACCGGGGATACCCGTGCTCGGAGGGGCACTGGCGATAGAATTTCATCTCGAGGTCGAGGACGTCGTTCCAGGGCGCCCAAGGCATCAGATTGCCGCGCGCATCGAACTTGACGACATGGCCGGCGATGACCGGCCGGCGATCGGCTGGCGGCATGGGGTTCTCCAGGTGGCGCGAGTCTACGTAGTTGCCCGCGGCGACTCAAGCGTCCGGGAGGGTTACGATCACCGCACCACCATCGGTCGCGAGGAGCACCAACACATGTCGATCGATCATATAGGGCGGATTTTGGTGGCTGTGTCCGACCCGAGCGCGAGCCGCCAGAAGGCGATCCGGCGCGCCGCGGCGCTCGCCTCCAGTACCGGCGCAACGGTCGAACTCTTCAACGCCATACCCTCGACCCTGTCGTCGGGGATCGCACACGCCGAAGCCGAACAATTTACGCGCTACGCCGCCGACCAGAGTCTGCGCCAGCTCGAGCGGACCGCCAACCGCCTGCGGCGGGAAGACATCGTCGTGGAGACGACCGTGCAGACCGGCTTCCCGGTGCATCAGGCCATCCTGCGCCAGGCGAAACAGACGAAGGCCGATCTCGTGGTCATCGAGGCCCACAAACACAATCTTTTCGCGCGGCTGCTGCTCACCCAGACGGATTTCGAACTCATCCGGCACTGCCCCGTGCCGTTGCTGATCGTCAAAGGGACGGCCGCGTGGCGACACCCACGAATTCTGGCAGCCCTCGACCCGTTTCACGCGAATGACAAACCCAGTGCGCTCGACGGTGAAATCATCGCCGCCGCGCACGCTCTCGGGAAGGCCGTACACGGTGTCGTGCACGCGGCGCACGTGTACCAATCGCTGCCGGGGACGATTCTGCCGATGCCGGTCGCACCGACGGTGGTTGCAGCGAATCCGGCCGAGGAGAAGGCGTACCGCACCGCCATGCGGCGGCGGTTCAATGAAGCCGCGGACCGGCACCAGATCGCCCGCCCGAGGGCACATCTGGTGTGTGGCGATGCGGCGGTTCAACTGCCGCGCCTGGCGCGCTCCCTTCACGCCGGACTCGTGGTGATGGGCGCCGCCTCCCGCTCCGGCTTGAAGCGCATCTTCATCGGCAACACGGCCGAACGGGTGCTCGACAGCCTGCCGTGCGACGTTCTCGTGGTGAAGGCACCCGTCTGACCGCACGGCCTCATCGCGCGGTCAGAACCGTCGCAGGACGGCAAGTCCCTAACCGTCCTTCGACGGCAACATGCGCAGCATCAGGCCGTCGCGCAGCTTGAAATGATGCCACAGCGCTGCGAACGCATGCAGTGCGGCCAGCCCGAATATCGCATATGCCAGATATCCGTGGATGTCCTCGGTCGGATGGAAGATCGCACGGTTCTTCTTCACGCCGGGATCGATCTGGAAGAGGCCGAAATCGAAAACGCGTCCATGATAGACGAAGGTGACGATGCCGATGATCGGAGTGATCACGAGCAGCGCATACAGCAGCAGATGGACGGGCTTCGACAATCGCCGCGCCCACGGCCCCTGCGACGCAGGGTCGGCGGGCGGCGCATGACCGGCGCGCCACGCCAGACGAATCAACACCAAAAGCCACAGCAGGAGCCCGATCACCGCATGCACGTTGATCCAGAAGGCCTGGGTCTTGTCGGGCCACGAATCATGCAACAACCCCAACGTGCCGACCACGACGACGAGCGCGAACGTCACCCAGTGCAGGGCGATGGCACCCCGGTCGTACCGCAGCACCCGACCGTCGATTCTCTGGTTCATATCGATCGTACCCTTGTGAAAGAATTGATCTCTGCGGCACAAAGTACACGGCCGCTTTGGGGATCCGCAAGTGCCATTCCGCGAGCCCTCATGCCGGACTGCCGGGAGGCCCGATGCCAAGCCGGCCGGCGCACCGCAGCCGCACCGTCGCGCACAGGCCGGGATGCGCATGGGACAGCGTCAAGGTGGCCCCGTGCATGTTGACGATCGCGTTGGCGAGACTGAGGCCGAGCCCATTGCCCGCCGTCGTGCGGCTCGCCTCCAGACGAAAGAAACGCTGCAGCACCTTCTCCCGCATATCAGCGGGTATCCCCGGCCCATCGTCGCGGATGTCCACGGTCACGCCGCCGTCCGTGTGCATGGCACGGACGGCGATGGCCGCACCGCGCGGCGAGTGGCGGATGGCATTCTCGAGCAGATTGGCGAAGAGCTGCATCAGCAGTTCCCGGTCGCCGATCACCGCCAGCGACGTCTCCACGGCCTCCGACAGGGACTGCCCCTTCTCCTCGATCATGGAGCGGTACAATTCGACGCTGGCGCTCAACGCGGCACTGAGGTCGACCGCGACGAAGCCGACGGGTCGCGCCCCGCTCTCGATTTGCGCAATCCTCAGCAGGGCGCCGAACACTTCGAGAATTCCGTCGATCTCGCCCACGGTGTGGGCAAGAACCGCGCGCAGGGATTCCGCATCGACCTCCGGCCGGCTCGCCAGTTCGAGGCGCTGGCGAAGCCGCGTGAGCGGCGTGCGCAAATCGTGGGCGATGTCGGTGGTGACCTGGCGCAGATCTTCCATCAACGCCTGGATCCGGTCCAGCATGGCGTTGATGCTGCCTGACAAATGATCCAGCTCATCGTCCCTGCGCGTCACGGGCAGCCGCTGCCGCAGATCCGACGCGATCAGTTCCCGGCTGCGCCGGCTCACCGCTTCGATTCGGCGCATCAGCCGCCCGCTCATCACGACTCCACCGGCCAAGGCGAGCGCGACCGAGGCGGCCAGTCCCCAGGTGAATGCGCGGATCACCATCCGCTCCATCTCGTGCAGCTGGTGGGTGCTCCAGCCGACGAACAGGTACGCGCCCGGTAGCCTGACGCCCCGGCCGCGGATTGCGGCAAGGGGTCTGTTCGGCGAGGATGCGAATCCGCCCCATTCGCGAACCCCGTCGGTCGGATCGAGTGCGGGCAGATTTCCCGCGAGCACGACGCCGGCGGGATCCTGGAGCAGGTAGTAGAACCCGGACGGATGGGCGGCCATGGCTTGCACGACGGTGCGGACAGACTCGACGCCGCGGCCCCGGGAGTCGGTGAGCACCTCGTCCAATTCGCTCGCGACGCTGTCGTCGATCTGGTGTCGCATGAAGCGCGTCGTGGACAGAAAGATCACGCCGAACAGCACAAGAAAGCTCACTCCCGTGAGCGCCGCGTGCATGAGCGCCAGCCGGAAGCTCGATGTGCGGAACAATCTAGAGCGGGACATGCAGGGTGTATCCGGCTCCGCGCAGGGTGTGAATCAATTCGACGGCGTGGCCCCGATCGACCTTGCTGCGCAGCCGGCTGATGTGCGTCTCCACCACCGAGGTGTTCGGTTCGAAGTGCACGTCCCAGACGTTCTCGAGCAGCATGGTGCGGGTGACGATCTGCGACGCGTGCCTCATCAGATATTCCAACAGCTGGAACTCCCGCGGCATCAGGTCGATCGCCATCCCCGAACGGGTCGCCGTTCTCGCCAGGAGATCGAGCTCGAGGTCCGCCACCTTCAGGCGCGTCTCGACGGCCGGTGACGTACGCCGCCTGCCCAGCGCCGAGACGCGCGCGCGCAGTTCCGCGAAGGAGAAGGGCTTCACCAGATAATCGTCCGCCCCCGCATTGAGGCCGTGGACCCGGTCGTCCACACCCCCCAGGGTGGTGAGAAACAGCACCGGCGTGGCGGACTGGGCCGCCCGCAGGGCGCGGACGATGCTTACTCCGTCCAACCCCGGCAGCATGCGATCGACGATGAGCAGGTCCCAGGCCTCGCCGCTGGCGCGCGCCAGACCTTCGCGGCCGTCGCCGGCGACGATCGTTGCATGTCCATCGGCGGCCAGTCCCTGCGCGATGTAGCACGCAGTCTCGGCATCGTCCTCGATCAACAATATTCTCATGCCCGTCTCCGGCGCATTCGTCTTCGGCATCCCGCGCATGCCCGAGTCGCCGTGGCGTCGGAGTCAGCAGGCGGCTCATCATATCCGCACTTCCCCTTCCCCCGCAGCGCAATCGTCGCCTTCGCTTGACAGCGCGGGGGACCATCCGATGATTCCGGGGCACGGGCGACTGGACGGCGGCAAGCCCGAGACGGCCAATACCTACTCCTTCGGCGTCGTGCTGCTGCCGAAATTCGAGGCGGCGCTGGCGCGCGACCTCGGCGCCTCGCTGGACTACTACCACATCAAGATCAACGGCGCGATCGGCAACGTGGGTCTCGATGCGGTGCTCTCGCGCTGCTACAACCTCAACGGAGCCAATCCCTCCTATTCCCAAAGCAATTTCTACTGCCAACAGATCCAGCGCGACAGCAACGGGTTCATCTCGCTGGGCAAGGAGTTCTCCTTGAACGTCGGTTCCTATACGACGGACGGTGTCGACCTCGAGTGGCACTGGGGTTTCGGTCTCGAGGACCTGGGGCTGCCGGCAAACGCCGGCCAGTTCAAGATCCAGTCCTATATCTCCTACCTGCAGTCGCTGAGCGTCTCGGGCGTGCCCGGCATCAACGGCATGAATTTTGCCGGCGGACTTGGCGACACCGGCTCGGTGGCGGCTGCGGACGGCACGACCATCTCCAATTTGGCTCATCCAAGATGGAAGGGGAACACGGCGTTCAGCTATGCCGTGGGACCGGTCTCGGCCTCGGTGCATTGGCGGTACATCGGAACCATGAATGACCTGGCGACTCTGGGCGAACCGAATGTTTCGGCCTACAACTACTTCGATTTCGAGGCGCACTGGCACCTGCTGGAGACGGTCGATCTCACGGCGGGGCTGACCAACCTCTTGGACAAGGGGCCGCCGGTGGTGCAGAGTGCGCCGATGCGGACCGATGCGGCAACGTACGACGTCGTGGGCCGGACGTTTTACGCCGGCGTCAAGGCAAAATTCTAAGGGAGCGTGGCCCCCCGCGCCGCCGGGCGCGGGGGCCGCACGCGAATGCTGACGCCCTCGCAACGCAAGGAGAAGGTCAAGACGGTCATCCGCGTCTCAAGCGGCAATTTCCTCGAGATGTACGACTTCATGGTCTTCGGGTATTTCAGCGCCGCGATCGGCCGCGCGTACTTTCCAACCAGCAGCGAATTTGCCTCGCTGATGTTCTCGATGACGACCTTCGCCGTGGGCTTCATGGTGAGACCTCTCGGGGCCGTCTTTCTCGGCGCCTACATAGACCACATCGGCCGCCGCAAGGGGCTGCTGCTGACGCTTGCCCTCATGTCCGTGGGCACGCTGACGATTGCGCTCGTCCCCGGCTATGAGACCATCGGGCTGTTCGCCCCCATCCTGGTGGTCCTCGGCCGCCTCTGCCAGGGTTTTTCCGCCGGCGTCGAGCTGGGGGGTGTCTCGGTCTATCTCTCGGAAATCGCCACCCCGGGCCACAAGGGGTTCTACGTGTCGTGGCAGTCCGGCAGCCAGCAGGTCGCCGTGGCGTTTGCCGGCATTTTGGGCTACGCCCTGTCGAGCTGGATGCCCCCCGAGGCGCTCCAGGCCTGGGGATGGCGCATCCCCCTGATCGTCGGCTGCCTCATCATTCCCTTCATCTACATGATTCGGCGGACGCTGCAGGAGACCGAGGAGTTCTCCGCACGGAAGCACCACCCGAGTCCTTCGGAAATCTACGCGAGCATGCTCCTCCACTGGCGCATCATCCTCATCGGCGTCGCCATGGTGCTGATGACCACCGTGTCGTTCTATACGATCACCGCGTACACCCCGACGTTCGGCCGGAGCATCCTCCATCTGTCGCAGAGCGACTCCCTGCTCGTCACCCTGTGTGTCGGGGTGTCGAACCTGCTGTGGCTGCCCCTGATGGGTTCGCTGTCCGACCGGCTCGGGCGCCGGCCGTTGTTGCTGGCGTTCGCGGCGGTGGCCATCCTGACCGCCTATCCCGCGATGGCCTGGCTCGTGCACGCACCGACGTTCCCGAAATTGTTGATGGTCGAATTGTGGCTGTCGTTCCTGTACGCCGGCTACAACGGCGCGATGGTCGTGCATTTGACGGAGATCGTTCCGGCGGAGGTCCGCACCGCCGGTTTTTCCGTCGCCTACAGCCTGGCGACCACCATCGGCGGTTCGACGCCGGTCATCGTGACCTATCTGATCCATGAGTCCGGCAACCGCGCGATGCCGGGCGCCTGGTTGTCGCTGGCGGCGGCCATTGCCTTCCTGAGCGCGTGGTTCAGCCGTCCGCCCCGGATCGGACTCGCACGAAGCGCTGAGCCAGTGCCGGGAGCACGAACAGGTTGAGCAGGGTCGACGACAGCAGCCCTCCCAGCACCGTCACCGCCATCGGTCCCTCGATCTCCTGACCCGGGCGGTTCATGCCGAGCGCGAGGGGCGCCAACCCCAGGGCGGTGACCGCCGCCGTCATCAGGATGGGCACCAGGCGCTCGTTCGCGCCCCGAACGACGAGTTCCAGACTCCAGGCAGCGCCTTCGACCTCGACCAGATGCTCGTAGTGGGCCAGTTGCAGAATCGCGTTGCGCGCGCTCACGCCGAACACCGTCACCAACCCGACCACGGTTCCCAGGGAGATCCCGATCCCGGTCGCGGCGATGGCAATGACGCTGCCGATCAGGCTGAACGGCAGATTGGCGAGAACCAGCCAGCTGTTTGCCCGCCAATGAAACGACATGAACAGGATCATGACGATCAATCCGAGCGCGAGCCCCGAATAAAGCGAGAGCTCCGAGCGCGTCTGATTCTCGGCCTCCGCGGCCCCGCTGAATTCGATGAACACGCCCGGCGGCAGCTTGACCTGCGTGGCGATGTCCCGGCGGGCCTGCCGCACCACGTCCTGCAGCGCGCCCTTGACGTTGAAGGTGACGCTGACGCGGCGCTGGCCGCCGTCGTGCTGGATGCTGTACCGGTCCTGGGTCGCCGTCACCCTGGCAATTTGTCCCAGCGGAATCGGTCCGAGCGGACTGCCGATCATAAGCCTCGCGAGTTCCGCGGGCTGATGACGCAGGGACCCCGGCAGCAACACGGCCACGTCCACGGTCCGGGTATCCTGATAGGACTGGCCGACGACCTTGCCCGCGTAAGCCGACTCGACCGCATCCAAGACGTCCGCCACCTTGAGGCCCGTTGCCGCGAGGGCGTCCGGCTCGATCGTGAGTGCGATCGTCGGCGTACCGCTCTGCCGCTTGAACTGCAGATCGATCACGCCTGGTAGCCGGCCGAGCACCGCGACGATGTCCTGGGCGGCGGCATCGAGCGCATCCAGATCGTCGCCGAAGACCTTGACCGCTACCTGGGCCGTCTCACCGTTCAGGCTCTCGCTGATGCGATCCCCGAGGAAGGTGACCACCTCGCTCTGAATGCCCGGAAAGTTGTCGAGAATGCCGCGCAGTCGTTCCTGCGCGGCGCCCTGGTCGATGTTGGCGTCCGGCTTGAGTTCGACGTGAAACTCGCTCTGGTGGACGCCCCACGTGTCCTCGCCCAGCTCCGCCCGTCCCACCTGCTGTTCGATGCTCTGCACGTACGGCAACGCCAGCACGTCGGCGCTCACCCGCCGGCCCATGGCGAGCATTTCCTCGAGCGACGTCCCGGTGATGGCGCTCGACACCTGCAGCACGAAGTGCCCCTCGCGAAAATCCGGCATGAACGTGCCGCCGAGAAACGGCAGCGCGCAGGCGGCCGCGACCACCAGGGCGACGAGGGCGGTACTCACGATCTTGAAATGGGCGCCCACCGCATGCACGGCGCCGCTTTGCCATCCCTTCAGGCGCCGCAGCCAGGCAGCCTCCGGGCCTACGTCGTACCGGCGCAGGAACAGGGCGCACATCGCGGGGGTCGCCGTCATGGCGACCAACAGCGAGGCGAGCACGGCGAAGATGAAGGCGAGAGCCAGCGGACCCACGAAGCGGCCCTGCACGCTCGACGTGAACAGTTCCGGCAGGAACACGACGACGACGACGGCCGTTGCATAAATAACCGGCCCGCGCACCTCGAGCGAGGCTTCGAGCAGGACGTCGAGCCGCGCCAGCGGCTGCGCGAGAAGAGCATTGTCCCGGAGCCGCCGCAGGATGTTCTCGATGCCGATGATGGCGTCGTCGACCAGCACGCCGAGCGCGACCGCGAAGCCGCCGAGCGTCATGGTGTTGAGCGTGAGGCCCATGCGCTCGAGCACGGCCACCGCGGCGAGCAGCGACAGCGGAATGGCGGTGAAGGCGATGAGCGCCGCGCGGAAGTCGCGCAGGAACAGATACAGCACCGCCAGGATCAGCACCGCAGCGATCGCCAGGGATTCCTTGAGGTTGCCGAGGGCGCGTTCGATGAAGTTCGCCGGCCGCTGCAGCCGCGAATAGAGCGTGATGCCGCGGGCCGTGAGCGCCGGCTCCAGGTCCTTGAGCGCCTTCTCGACGGCCAGGGTGGTGGTCAGCGTGTTCGCACCGTACTGGCTGGCGAGGGACATCATTACACCGGACTTGCCCATGACCAGCGCATCGCCCGAGCGCAGCGCCGGGGCGACCATCACCTCGGCGACATCGCGCAACAGGATGGGCGTGTCGTTGCGCACCGCGACCACCGCTTTGCCGATTGCCTCGATGTCGGGCGCCGGGGTGGGCGAGCGAAGTAAAATGCGCTGGGCCGCAATGTCGATGAAGCCCGCGCCGCGCAGCGCCAATGTGCCGCGGGCCGCGTCCGCGAGGTCGGTGAGCGTCAGATTGAACAGGGCCAGTTTTTGCACGTCCGGCAGCACTTGAATCTGGCGCACGCTGCCGCCGAAGGAAATCGCGTGAGCGACGCCGGGGACCGCCAAGAGACGCGGCTTGATGATCCAGTCCGCGGTGTCGCGCAGTTCGAAGGCGTCCACCTTGTCCGAGACGAGTCCGATCTTCAGCAGGTCCATGGTGCTGGATACGAGGGGAGAGAGCTTCGGGGTGCCGACCCCCGCCGGCAGGCTGGCGCCGAGCTCCGACAGCCGCTCGGAAATGCCCTGCCGGGCGATGTGCACGTCGACCCCGTCCGCAAACGTGACCGTCACCACCGAGAGGCCCGGAATTGACTCCGAGCGCAGGGTCGCGAGTCCCGAGGCGCCGTTGACCGCGTTCTCCACCTGCTTGGTGACCAATTGTTCGACCTGCTGCGGCGCGAAACCCGGCGCCTCGGTCTGGATGTCGACCTGCGACGGCACGAACTCCGGAAAGACGTCCAGCGGCGCGTGCAGCGCCCCCAGGCAGCCGAGCACCAGGGCGAATGCCGAGATGGCGGACACGGCGCCGAAATGACGTACGCAGAGCGAGACGAGGGCCCGCATCATGGTCAGTCGGTCTCCGCGGCGGGACCCGCTTCCTTCGCCAGCAACAGGCCGGCGGCGGTGATCACCACCTTGTCGCCGGGCGCAACGCCCTGCGAGACGAAATAACCTCCGACCATCGGCCTCGCGATGTCGATCTCCCTGCGCACGAAGGTTCCCGGCTTCTTCTCGACGTAACACCAATACTGCCCGTCGTGGAGCACGGCGGCGGCGGCGGGCACCAGCACCCCGGCCGTGGGAGCGCCGACGGGTGCCCACACGCGCAGCCGCTCGCCCTCGACCGCGTCGCTGGCGGCCAGCAACGCGAAGAAACTGCGCCCCGGAATGGTTGCATCCGCGGGGGCACCCCAGATCGTGCGCAGGTTCCAGCCGCTCCCGGGCGCGGCTGTCCCGAGACGCGACGCCCGCAGAGTCGCGGGCGCGGTGCCGGACAGCGCGCCGAGCGGGAATGTCGTCCGCAGCAGTTTGACGCGACCGCTCGCAAGATCCCGCAGCGTCGCGCTCTTACCGTCCATGCTCCAGGGGGGGTTCATGCCAAGCGTCGACGACAGTTTTTCGACGGTCAGGGTCAGCGCCGCTGCATCGACGGCCGCCTTCTCCGCGGCCGACTCCTCCACGTCCGCCGACACGGCGCCGGGCGTTCCCGCGAGTTTGCGCGCCCGCTCCAGGGCGGCCCGGCTCAGCCGCGCGGTGGCCTGCGCGGTGGCGAGTTCCGCCGCCGCCTGCGCCATGGAGTCATGAGCCAGGACGACCCCGTAACCGAGCGCTTCCTCCCGGTAATCCGCGTGCGCCGCGGGCTGCGTGACGAGGCCGAGCGTCGCCACTTGATCCGGCGTGAGCGTCACGCCCTCACCCGCCGGTTGCTTGGGCTCCCCGTCCTCGCTGCCGGCATCCTTGCCCGGGGGCGCCTTGGCCGACGCCGTGGCGGACGGGGGCGCCGTGTCCGAGGCCGAAGCGCCGTCGTGGCACCCGCCGATGCACAGCAACCCCGAGGCGATGACAGCGGCGCGCTGCCACCGGCCACTGCGAATCCGCCATCCTCTTGTTGCCCAGATCGAATAGTGCATTTCGTGAGTCCCGGCAGATGGAGGGCCGCGCTAGGGTCGGCCCGACGAGGAATTTGGAGCGGCCGTGGCGGGCATCGCCGATCGCGCGGCAGCCGCGTCAGGGGCCGACGCACGGGACTCGGGCCCCTGCCACCCGCCGCCCAACGCCCGGCACAGGCTGACTAGCGCCTCGAGTCGGGCGAGTTTGTACTGGCTGAATTGATCGCGCGCCGTGAACACGGCCCGTTGCGCCTCGAGCGCGGTCAGAAAGTCCCCATATCCTGCCTTGTAACGCAGCTGCGCCCCCTCGAAGGCGCGCTCGCTCTGGCTGACGTTTTCGATCTGCCAGCCGCGCGCGGCATCGAGGTGTTGCAGCGCAGACAGCGCATTCTCCACATCGAGGAGCGCCGAGGCGATGGCGGCGCGGTAGTTCGCGGCGAGTTCCTCCTGCTTCGCCTGAACCTCCGCGCGCACGGCACGCAGGCGCCCGGCGTCGAAGATCGGCTGGGTGATCGACGCGCCGAGGTTCAAGGTGGGCCCCACTCCGCTCAAGCTGATGACGGCGGCGTTGAGGGCGGGATTTTGAACACCCGCGACGGCGGTGAGGCTCAACGAGGGAAACATCGCCGCGCGG
>Ga0182030_10018913_pt1 | contig 13165 bp, 8 predicted proteins | sample 812S3MmetaG_FD_121299 | JGI IMG/M metagenome (GOLD analysis project Ga0182030, IMG submission 121299) | Permafrost microbial communities from Stordalen Mire, Sweden - 812S3M metaG (Illumina Assembly) | ecosystem: Environmental > Terrestrial > Soil > Wetlands > Permafrost | place: Sweden... | reverse complement strand
TCCTCTGCGCGCATCGTCGGCGTCGTCGCTCTGTTGGTGGTGGCCGTGGCTGTGGCCGTACCCCTGGTCCGAGTGCCTGTCTACGGCGAGCGGCGGGTCCGGGGATCGACCCGCGAGCCTGACAGCCGATGCTCCGGCGCAAGCCGCGCCGAGACCAAGCCAGAGCTAGCCCGCAACGGAAAAACTGGAACTGCCATCGGCAAACTAGGGGCGGGCAATAATCGGCACTGACCACGGGGATCGCCAGAGGATACCGTGTTCGAAACAGGGCTCAGAGAAGATCTAATACGTCTGACGAGATCAGGAGTCGAGGCTCCCGACATCTGAGGTCGCAACATTTCTTATATCGAGGAAGGGCGCTGCATGATAGAAGGCGATCCCGTAGAAAGACTTTTGGCCAGCAGCCCAGTATACCCCTTCCAGTCCGTCAGTCCGCGACCAACAATATCCGGCTGGTTCGGAAACTCAGGAATACAAATACTCCGGTTGAGGAGGGTCATAGAAAGTGCCTGGACCCCGCGGCGGCTCACCGAGGAGCCGCACCCAATCACGATCGCCCCTCTCCTCAAAGGTCAGTTACGGGTTTCACATTTCGGGCTCCACAGATGTTGCATCGGAAGAGGAGAGGCCCAAGTCGATACTGCCTACTGACCTTTGGGTGCTCCCGTGACCTTGATGACTAAAAGCGGCAAGTCGAGTTTCAGGTGACTGCCAGCGCAAGCTCAGGCGCGCAGATGGCCCGGCGCCATAGTCGTCGAGCAATGCTATCGAGTGCTGGCATCCGAACTGCCTTTCCGATCTAGCTGGCCGAACACTGAGGGTCACGCTCCACTCCCGGTTGACGAAGTCCCCTCAACCAATTACAGCGGCAGGCGGCGGAACGATCTACCTAAAGGTAAAGGGCCCCGGCTGGAACGAAGGCGAGTGGTGTACGACCTACGACACAACGCTGACACTCGTGGTTGATTGCGAAGGAAGGAGGAGTATGAGCCCGAGGTGGGCAAGGGTCGCGGGCTAAGGGAGGTACTTCTACCCGGCTGAACGGCACCGGCGACCGCACCTAGAGGTGCTACGGGGTGCTGAGTATGCCACTGTTGACGTCCTCCCCGACGAAGTCCTCGCCGGGGAGCTACCGCCCAGCCGTCCTGCGGGCCGTCCGCGAGCTGCTCGAGGTATCGTGAGGAAACAGTCCGAGCGTTTAACGAGACCCTCAAACACCTGTTCCCCGCCCCGCTAGACCAAGAACCAAGAAGGTGACAAATGACAAGTCTTGAGCCCCTGGTTGGCGTGACAGCGTCGCGCGGTGCTCCGTGCGTTTCGGCTTGGCCGCTGCCAGCAGAGCCGGCCAGTGGCGGGCCGGCGGACTAGAATTGTCGCACTCAACCACCTTGGGTGAACTTGCGGGGCAATTGGGCCGGTTCGTGATTGTTGGAGGGACTAACACCGCCGGCACACTGGCATTGTTTGTGGCATTGCAGTTGGTGTGTGCAGCCTGGCTCGCCTATTCCATTGCGTTCGCCGTCGGTCTCGTTTACAGCGCCTGCTTGACGTCACGGTGGGTGTTCAGGAGCCCCACTCGGGCATTCCGCATTGCCCTACTTATAGCCTGGTACATCGGTGTCTATGGTGTAGGTGAGGCCGTAATCGCTGTCGTGCGCCACGGTCACCATCCTTCTGCAATCATTACGGCATTCATTACCGTAACGGTGACTGCGCCGCTGAACTTCGTTGGCGCACGGTCCATTCTGCCGCGGCCGCGGGCCCTGGCTGCGAAGGAGGAGAGACCACCGAGCGGGACGTGAGCCGTTTAGGTCCAGCGGCCTAGGACGGCGCTGTGGCTACCAACTCGCCTCCGGGCGCTAGCTTGATGACCACCACAAAGCTGCCCGGCTCGGGCCTGCAGGAAAGGCCGGGGGAAAGTAGGACCGAACCGGCTGAGATGGGTGGGATCTCGAAGCCGTATATCTGAGCTATCTCAGCAGTAAATAGGGCACGCTCGGCTGAGGGGAGATCGAGATCAATGCATACGTCCTTGCCCTCGGGCACCAGGGAAGCAACCTCTGCTCGTACATTGATGAGATCACTCCCATAGGGCTCAGTTAAGAAGTACGACCGTACTGGTGCGCCGCCGCGGAGCAAGACAAGGCTGATTATTAGCAAGATGGCGTACCATCCCACGGTAGACCAATGGACAACTTGGGGAGACAGAGCTCCTCGCAGGGACCCTGCGCCCGCGACGGCGGCAGAGACAAGGCAGAGGAGAGCGAAGCACATGTAGTGGATGGAGCGCTGCTGACCCTGGAGCAGCGCGATACTGGCCGAGAGCCAGCCGGCCGCTGTGACAGATACAGGGAAGAAGCCGCCTCGAAGGGCGGCAATGACAGGGAAGACAATAGCGGCCAGGATTATAAAGACGTAGGCGGCGGCGACCCAGTTGCTGGCTGCCAGGTGCGAATGGTAGAAGCTAAGATTGGTCCTCAGGAACCTAAGGCCGACGTGGGAATAGGGTGCCGCTGAGGTTGTGCTGGGCAGCGCTACAAACAGAAAATATGCCACCGGCACGACGACATTCGCGCCGGCGACGAGCAACAGACATGACCGAGCTTCGACGCCAAGATGGCGCAGGTGCTTAAATTGCGAATAGGCGCAGAAGCCGGCGATGCAAATGGAGCCAATGTATAGCGGGTCGCTGACGACTGCCAGCAGCCAGCCAAGAGCCCCCGCGAGGAGCCAGAGGACCGACGCCGTGGCGTTGCAGGTGGCCAGGCTCCGTTTGTTTGCTAGTGAGGCCATACCCACGCCGAAGAAAGCCGAAGCATGCACAATATTGGAGGACCATAGAACTATCGGCAGTGAGATACCGGGTGCAAGTAGGAGACCAGCCACCAACCAGGCCTCGGTCCGTGACCAGTGGTTACCGCTCCATGCCGAAAGCCAGGCAAGGAGACCGCAGGCGAAGACGAGACCGTCGCTTACCAGAAAGGGGACCGCCGATCCGTCGCCGAAGGCGAGCTGGCCCAGGTGCCAAAAGGCGTTGATCGTGTACCTTCCCTGGTTGATTGTGGTGTTCGCAAGGTCGCCAAACGATGGACCATAACGAACCAGGTTGAGGTAGTCGTCGGCGAAGAAGCCGCTCTTGCTGACCGCGACGACCCAGACGACAAGGGTGATGGCGAGTATAACTACTGGCACGGCCATCCACGCGGAGGACGCGGGGAAAACGCGGTTGGGCGTTGACGTGGCTACGCCAGCCGGGGTACTGGGCGGCGATGTCTTGGTCGGCATTTGAGGAACTGTAGCCACGCATTAGGGCATAGTCAACGTCGCGCAGCGTCTGGGGCGGGCTTCTGGCCACGCTCCAAGGCGGGGCACGGAAGTTCTCGCGACGAGAGACAAAAGGGGTGGCACCCCGTCCTGCGCGCCCCTGCTTCTTTGCTCGTACCCCACATCGGCTAACGCGACTAGCTTGTACTGCACAAGTCACCGTTGGCAAGTGGGTCAACGATGAAAATGTCGCAGCGGGTGGACAGTTGGTAGAAGGGATGTTGTCGCTTTGGGACGAGCAAGGCCGCGGTCCTTGGTTGACCGGGACAGGCGCGATGCCGACACCTGAGGAATACGAGGGGCCCTGGGCCGACCGCTCACCGCGAACCGGATGCCGGAAAGGTCGGTAGGCAAAGGTCCGGGTAACGTAGCCTGACCGGAGGAAACGCTCCGGGGAAGGGCGGGACGCGGTTCGGGTCTGGGGACGGCTGTGAGCCGGACCGAGAGGGAGAACGGGATGAGCGACGGGGGCCGATGCACCGAAGCCTGTGCCCAGACTACTTGGTCCCGGAAGATCCCGCCTGAGAAGGCGCCTCTGACCGGCCGTTTGGGCCCGAGGAGCCACTTGGTAGGCGTCGGCGGTGCTCCTACCAGGCTAGCGTGCTGGCGTCTCTCAGCGAACCGGCCCGGAGCCGCAGAGGGCCGACGGGCGTGACCCGTCTCCAGCGCTCCCCAAAGAACCGTGCGTAGGGTTTTCGTCGCACTGCTTGATCACAACCCCGACCCCGCCGCGGGGTGCTGTCGGACTACCCCCGTTCATTCACAAAGGACATTTTAGCTGCGGTACGAATGGTCGGGCGGCCGGGACATGAGGAACAGAGGGGTCCGTGCGGGCAGCAGCCTCAGCGAGGAGCCAGGGAGGCGAGCGTGTTGCCGATTATGGCGAACCAGGCCCCATAACTGATCAACATTGCCGTTAGGGCGAGGACGGGGCCCGCATGCCCGCGACGCGCCACGAACTGGGCGATGTCGGTGCGCCAACCAGGCAGCGAGACGATCAGGCAGCAGGTCAGAGAGACGGGCAGCATGAACCGCGTCTCCATCGCGGACGGAAGAGCGGCCAAGCAGGGGCTGAGGAACGCGGCTAGTAGTACCCCTTGGCTCGGGGCGAGGCGGAGTAACCGTTGCGCGGCGATCAATATTCGCGCAACGGCAACTATTAGCAGCGCGCCGCTGAGCACGTCAAGGAAATCCGGTTCGCGATGGATAGCTGTGACGTATGCACTGTCATAGTGCTGATCCATCCCGTTGACGAAACGGCGGAAGAGCCCGCCTGCCATTGTCAGGGGATGGTGCAGGATGATGGTCGCGTATTGGGCGTACCCGGAGACCTGTTGGTGGGGCAAGGCATCGAGCAAGGGTAGCGTGGCGTTATCGGTGTACACTAGCTGTGCCGGGTAACCCTGTTGACCTATGTTTGTATCGTAACGCTGGTCACTAAGGCCATCGGAGAGCTGAACGTTGGTAATCCGTGCGGGCGCGCCGGCAATGGGGTCCCACGTGCCGTAGTATTCGTGATTGGACCAGGACTCCGGGAGGGAGGCGAGAACGATGCCGACAAGCGCAGCCGTGACGCAGAGGGTTCGTGCTTTCGAGATCTTCGTTTTGGCGTCGGGTTTGGTCGTAAGCCCTATTAGGAGTAGCAACAGGAAGGGACAGAGGAGATAAGGGGGCCTCAGGTTGACGGCGACGGCAACCAAGACGCCACTCAATCCGCACCGGAGCATGAAATGTCGCTGTCCACCTGTGACGGCAAGGATCGCCAGGAGAAGGGCAAACACTCCGGGGAAGTCAGTCAAGTTGTAGTTGAGGAAACCAGCCCACAAAATCAATACGAGTAGGGCAACGGCGAGGCGCCGAGCAGTTCCAAAGGTTGCGTCCATCCAGATCCGCTGAGCGAAAAGAGGCAAGAGGACGGCAACGAGAACGGAGAAGAGCATCGAGTTGGACACGCGAAGCACGGTGAGCGGGGTGAGGCCTAGAAGGGCCGCAACCTTGCGCAGGCCTAGGTCGAGTAGTGGCAGAGAATAGCCGAAGTCAGGATTGTGGAAAGCAGAGAAGCTAAAGCTGCCATGTGAAAGAAAGGTGTTCGCTAATGTCCAGTACGTGTCCGAGTCTCCAACGGTAAATGTATTATCGCCGGAATGAAATGAGACGAACAGGGCAAGGACGAACGAAATGATGAGTGCCGTGAGCGTCGAGTTTCGTTTGTCAGCCAGGAGTGACCACTTGACGACGCCGGTTACACGTGGGAGTGAAGAGAGAGTGGATGCCGGACGTCGGCCTGGCAGCGACGGGCCCGCAGGCCGGTTGGCTGGGTGGCGAGAGAGGGTTCTGGGTGCTCGCCTCATAGCGCCACTCTCGGGATGTTAGCCGGACGGTCTGTGCCTCGCACGACAAGACACGGACCGGGAATGCGCGGGCCGCCCGCTCCCTGTGGCTTGCTCCGGGCCAACTGCTCTGTGAGCGGCGCCGAGCTGGGCGGGCCTGGCAAGTACGTCTGCTACGGATCGTCGTAGCCTGGCGGCGCTGGCCGATAGCCAGGTGGGCAAGGCGGGACGGGGTGCCCGGACCGACCTAGTGGTTATCAACAGGGGGGAGAAGTTGGCCACTCGAGGCCAGGCGGCATACCGGGGGAGCAAGTGCGGGGGCCTGGATGCGCTATACAGGTGTCCATGGGCCAAGGTAAGCGACGCGCTGCGCCCGGCGTGGCTGATGCAGCTCGGCACGTGATCCCCCTGAACGACTTGGGGCGCGCCTACCATCACCAGGCAGCGACCATCGACCGGGCCGTCAAAGAGGTTCTCGACAGTGGTTGGTATGTGATGGGTAGCCAGCACGACGCGTTCGAACGGGAGTTCTCCGAAGCGTTTGGCTTGGGTCACGTGGTCGGGGTCGGTAATGGGACAGACGCGCTGGAGCTGGCTCTTTTGTCGGTTAACTGTTCCCCGGGAGACGAGGTTGTCACCGCTGCGAACGCTGGGATGTATACCACAGCTGCGTGCCTGAAGCTGGGAGTGTCGCCTCGTTTCGCGGACGTGGATCCAAGGACGTTGTTGTTGACCGCGAGTTCTCTGCACCCCGTTATCACGCCCCGGACTAGAGCTGTGGTGGTCACGCACCTTTATGGTCAACTCGCTGAGATGGCCCCGATTGTGGCTCTTTGTCGAGCCGCTGGCGTCGCTATGATCGAGGATTGCGCTCAGGCGGTTGGGGCACGAAGCGGTGGGCAATACGCCGGCAGTTTCGGTGATGTGGCTTGTTTCAGTTTCTATCCCACCAAGAACCTCGGCGCCCTCGGCGATGGCGGTGCGGTTGCTACGTCTGATGCTGAACGGGCGCAGCGATTGAAACAGCTGCGACAGTACGGCTGGTGTGAGCGGTACCTCGCGACCGTCCCAGGCGGCCGCAACTCGCGCTTGGACGAGATCCAGGCGGCGGTGTTGCGCGTGCGGCTGCACTATTTGGGACAAGCAAACACGAGACGACGGCAGCTGCTCGGCCGTTACGCCGATGCCCTTGTTGGGCGCGACGAATACTTCGTGCACTGTCCCGGGGCGACTTCGCCATCCGAGGACACCGTCGCTCACCTCGCGGTCATGCGAACCCACCGCCGGCTCGAGGTTTCCCAGAAACTACTCCGCGCGGGCATTAGCGTGGGTGTTCATTACCCGGTCCCGGACCATAAGCAACCCGTACTGGCCCACAAGTACCTGGGGATCTCATTACCGATCACAGAAGCGGCATGTGAGGAAGTCCTTACAGTGCCTTGCTATCCAGAGCTATCCGAGGGCGAGATCGACATGATTTGCGATGTCTTCTCTAAACTCTAGGGCGCCCCGCGCTGGGACACCAGCCGGTGAGCGCATCACTTTCAGTCTGGTGGTGCCCGTCTATAACAACCAGGGCTCATTGGGTGGCGTTATTGAGCGCGTAGAACATCTGGCCCAGGCGCTGCCTGGGCCTCTGGAGACGGTCTACGTGGTAGACGGCTCGCCTGATGGTTCCCTGCTCTTGTTGCGCAAGCTGCTCCAGGACTCGGCTTACCCAGCCCAACTAATATCGCTTTCTCGGAATTTTGGGTCCTTCGCTGCCATACGAGTTGGAATGGCAGCTGCCGGTGGGGATTTTGTTGGAGTCATGAGCGCTGACTTGCAAGAGCCAGAGGAGTTGGTCCGCGACATGTTCCTTAGGCTTTACGAAGGAGGTCACGATATCGTTGCGGGAGTTCGAACTGCCCGTCACGACAGTGTTCTATCCGCTATTCTTTCCCGAACGTTTTGGATGCTATACCGACGATTTGTCCAACGGGACATACCCCCGGGAGGAGTCGACGTGTTTGCGTGCACAAGGGAGGTTGCGCGGCAGGTCCTCGCTATGGAGGAATCCCACTCGAGCTTGCTCGGCCTCATGTACTGGGTTGGCTTTCGTCGTTCAGAAGTGCCGTACGTGCGCCTGCCGCGTACGGAGGGTAAGAGCTCATGGTCGATCAAGCGGAGGGTTCGCTACATGAGCGACAGCGTGTTCTCTTTCACCGACCTCCCTATCACCGCCCTCGTGTTGTGCGGAGCGTTGGGTGTCGTTGCAACGCTGACGGGGAGCGTGTTCGTCCTTGCAGCATGGCTCATCGGGCGTATCCACGTATCCGGCTATACTCCCCTTATGCTGGTAGTTCTCCTATCGACGTCGGCTGTCCTTTTAGGTCTGGGGATAGTTGGGTCGTATGTGTGGAGGACCTATGAGAATAGTAAGGAGCGCCCCGGAGCGATCCCTATGAGCCAGGAGTGCTTCGGTCCATCAGGTTGTAAGCTGCCGAGCGCAGGAGAGAACTCGGCTAGTTGAGACGGGACACTAAATGGCAAGGTCAATTTCCTTGCGCCATTGTTCGTAATCGCGGATGTAGTCTGCCTCATCATACTTATGTGAAGCGGCTACAATAAGGATAGCCTCAGCGGAGTACGAGTACTCCGCTGACCAGACCATGGGCGGTATATAGAGGGCCCGAGTTGGGGTGTCGAGCATAACCTCAGAGCGCGACGTCCCGTCGTCCACCATGATGTTGCACGTACCAACTACGCATACGAGGAGTTGCGCACATACTCGATGCGCATGCTCGCCTCGAACGCGCGCACTAGGCACCTCATAGACTGCAAAGATCCTGCGCGGGACAAACGGCAGGGCTTGGTCTATTTCAGCAACGGTCAGAGTACCTCGCATGTCGCGAAAGCGGGGGAGTTCGATAACGCGGACACCCTGTACGAGGTCGGTAACGTCGTTGTACCCATCTTCCGACTTAGGTCTACTAAGGCGCGTAGAAGGTTCACTTTGCGCATACCCTGTAATGCGAGCAGGGTTCCCGACTACGATTGCATAGGGGGGGACGTCGCGGGTCACCACCGCGCCGGCGCCCACCATGGCGCACTGCCCTATGGTGATACCGGGAAGAATTACGGCACCGCCGCCCACTGAACATCCGCGGCGTAGTCGTGTTATGGCGAAATGAGGGGGCTTGTGTTTGCTGCGAGGAAATGGGTCATTGGTGAAGGTTGCATTTGGTCCGATAAAGACGTCATCTTCGATATGGATCCCGTCCCAAAGTTGTACGCCGGACTTTACGGTGACGCGATCAGCGATAGTAACGTCATTTTCTACGAAAACGTGGTCGCACAGGTTAACGTCGGAGCCAACGGTGGCGCCCGGCAGGAGATGGGTGAACGCCCAAATTCGGGTACCTGGTCCGATTCGCTCGGTCTCGACACGTGCGTCGGGGTGGATGTATACGCTGGGATGGGGCATGGCACCTCGGTTCGTAAGGAGCGAAGCGGGCGAGACCTCGAAAGGAAGTCGAAGAAGGCGTTTCGTTGGACGCGGCGTCTCGGCAACCCCGCGCAGAAGCGGCAGTATCCGGCCAGGAAGGGGTTCGCAGCTCGCTCAACGTCGGTCTTCGGCCCGGATTGTCCCGTCTGGCGACAGACAGCGATGCTCTCGGCCAGGCCTCTACGACCACCGCCTGCCCGGGATCACTGGGAGACCACATGTTCGACCTCACCTCGTCCCCCCCACCCGGAAGGACGGCCGCCCGTGCCAGCGGCGCACATCCTCCGCCTTCGTACCCGTAGCGTGGGGCCAACGCGAAGGCAGTGTGCTAGCTTGCGGGAGAATAGCGGAGGTGGTCCATCGGGCGTGAAGACAAGCCCCTTGCTTGGCCTATGAGCAGAGCAGGACCGGTGGGACCGGACAACCCCGCGCCCCCACCAGCAAGCCTGGTGCCCAACTCGCTCATCGACTGGACTGGCGAGCGATGCGTCCCGTGGGCTGACGACATTCCCGTCATCTATGAGCACTACCACCGTTACCTCTTCGCTACCGTGCTCGTCGCCGGGAAACGGGTCCTCGACCTGGGCAGTGGCGAGGGTTACGGGGCAGCCTTGCTCGCCGCCAATGCAGCCTCGGTGCTCGGTATCGACATCGACGAGCAGGCTGTCCTCCACAGCCAGCTACGCTACCCGCTTCAAAACCTGCAGTTCCGGTGCGGCGACATCCTCGACCTGTCAGCCTTCCCCGATGCTTCCTTCGACGCCGTCGTCTGCTTCGAGGCTATCGAGCACGTTGATGACCATCAGCGGGTGCTGACGGCGGTCACCCGCGTGCTCGTACCGGGTGGGCTTTTCGTTGTCTCCACACCCGATCGTCGCATCTACTCCGAAGAGCATGGGAACGACAACCCTTTCCATGTCCACGAGTTGAGCCGGGATGAGTTCGAAACCCTCCTGACCACCCACTTCGCTCATCACCGCATGTGGGCGGAAGGGACGATAACCGGCTCCGTCATAAGCGCTCTTCAACCGGGCGCCCGCACCGGGGAGATCATTACCCTGGCGAAGCGCAACGGGGACTGGGTACCAGGCACGCCCCTCGTCGCTCCCTACCTGGTGGCGATTGCTTCCGACGCATCGCTGCCACCCGCCTCCGACTACTCGACACTGGCTGATCTCGGCGTGGAGCTGGTCCGCACCGTCGAGCAGCAACTCGCCATGACTCGAGCCGAGCTAGAGCAGCAAGTCGCCACGACTCGAGCCGAGCTAGAGCAGCAAGCTGCCCTCGAGCTGGCCAACGTCATGGAGGAGCTGGAAGTCCAGTCCCGCACGTACAACGAAACGGCACGCTCCCTCGAGCAGGCGCACGAGAGAGCAGCACGTACCGACGAAGAGCTCCAGCGCCTCACAGAGGCGCTCCGGGTAGCCAAGCGCGACGCGGCGGCCGCCAGCATCCTGAGCCAGGAGCTCGACGAGATCAGGCACTCCAAGCTCTTCCGCGCGGCGCGCTCGTACTGGGGCACTCTCGACCGCGTCATACCTCCCGGCTCCTCGGGACGCCGGTACTACAACCGTCTCTTGCGCACTGCCCTGCCCCCGGCCTCCAAAGTCCCGGTTCGCGCCCCCGTGACCGGCACCGGGACCCCTGTCCCCCCGTTGCCGGCACCCGCAGACCCCGAGGCCAGCATCATAATCCCCGTGCACAACAACTGGGAGCTAACAGCCGGATGTCTGCGCTCCATTGTCGACGCCTCAGCATCCGTCCCCTACGACGTAATCGTGGTCGACGATGCCTCGCAACCCGACACGGCAACCTTCCTACGACAGGTCGAGGGCATCACGCTCATTACGTTGCAACACAACTCTGGGTTCGTCCACGCAGTGAACGCGGGTATTGCGGCGGCGCGGGGCGAATTCATCGTTCTGCTCAACAATGATACCGTCGTAACGCCGGGGTGGCTGGACGCTCTCGTAGACCGGGCCAAGTCAGACCGCCGGGTAGGAGTTGTAGGCGCAAAGCTCGTCTATCCGGATGGGCGGCTCCAGGAGGCAGGCGGGATCGTCTGGCGGGACGGCTCTGCATGGAATTACGGCCGCTACAACGACCCTGACGATCCGGCCTACACCTTTGCTCGCGACGTCGACTACTGCTCCGGGGCGTGCCTGCTCGTCAGAGCTGATATCTTGAACACTCTCGGCGGATTGGACACGCGCTATGTCCCGGCCTATTACGAAGACGCCGACCTTGCCTTTGCCACACGTGAGCTCGGGTTCCGGGTGGTTTACGAGCCAAAGGCCGTCGTCTGCCACATCGAGGGGGCAACGTCAGGCAGGGACATCCGTACCGGTGCCAAACGTTACCAAGAGGTAAACCAGGAAGACTTCCGGATAAAATGGCAGTCTCAGCTGGCAACCCAGCACCCTCACGACCCTGCCCTGGCTCGACTGGCCAACTGGAGGACGCTGGCAGGGCGGGCCCTCGTTATTGACGAACACGTGCCCACTCCGAACCGAGACGCGGGCTCTCGTCGCATGTTCGAATTGCTCCGTCTTCTCTCCAACCTCGGCTTCGGCGTCACCTTCGTTCCTCACAACGGTGCCGAGATGCCGCCATATTCCAACGAGCTTCGAGAGCTAGGTGTCGAGGTGCTGTCCGGCGGAGGCGACCTGGCCTCGCTCCTGGAGCAGCTAGCGCCGGCCCTGCAGGTCGCTATCCTGTCTCGGCCCGGCGTGGCCTGGCCCCACCTACCGGTCATACGAAAGGTCAGCCCGGCCACGAAGGTGATCTACGATACCGTTGACCTTCACTTCCTGCGTGAACAACGGCGCGCCAGTCTCGACGGCGATCCCGTAGCCGCACGCGACTCGACGCTCTATCACGGCATGGAGCTAGCATTGGCGCGCGCCGCCGACGCCACTTTTGTCGTCTCGAGCACCGAAAAGGCGCTACTGCTCGCCGAAAATCCGGCTCTTCAAGTCTATGTCATACCGACTATCCACCGCGACGAGCAGCGGGGCCGCCCGTTCGAGGGACGCGAGGGCCTCCTCTTCGTCGGGAGCTTCCAACATCCCCCTAATGTGGATGGGGTGCGCTGGCTGGCTGAGGAGATCCTTCCCCTCGTCCGAGACCGGCTCCCCGGTGTCTGCACTTCCATCGCCGGCAGCTATCCCACGGACGACATCCGCGCATTGTCCCGGACTGACGTCCGAGTCCTCGGTTGGGTCCCGGACTTGGAGGACGCTTACGCCCGCGCCCGCGTCTTCCTCGCTCCACTCCGATATGGTGCTGGGGTCAAGGGGAAGATAGGTGAGAGCCTAGCTCATGGCTTGCCCGTCGTGACTACTACCGTCGGTGCTGAAGGCATGGGGCTCGTTCATCGTCACGACGTGCTCATCGCAGATACGGCGGAGGAGTTCGCGGCCGCCGTTGCTGAGTGCTACTCGCACAAGGACCTCTGGGCGCGCCTATCCGTCAACGGCCGGCGCGCCGTATCGCATGGTTTCTCGCCGGCCGCCGTCGAAAGTGTGCTCCGCGATGTCCTGACCGATCTGGGCGTCCCAATGCCACCTGCTGACAGCACAGCTAACGCTACGTTCCAGGGGAACCGACCGTAACCGTCCGATCCGCGAGGTTTTCGACGCGTTGGGGCAGTCTTCTCGGGCAGCTCTGTCACTCTCAAGGTTGGAGCCTGGGCCACCGCGCCGGCTTTACCAAAGCTGACCTCTGGCTCCGGCGGCCGCCGCTAGGCCAGCGGGAGCACGAACCTTCGGGGTCACCGGGTCGGCCAGAACAGGCCGCTTGGCTCGGCGGCATTTCTCGCTGGCGAGGCACACCCGGCCTGACGGCTCATGGGGACCATTCCTCCGTGGGCTCTCCTTGGCCCAGGAAGTGCAGAACGGCCCGTACCACGCGCCTCGCCGCCTGGCCGTCTCCATACGGGTTCACCGCCTTAGCCATGCGGTCGTAGGCCGCCCGGTCGTGGAGAAGGAGCAGGACAGCCTCCCGGACGGCCTTGCGGCCCGTG
>Ga0182030_10018911_pt1 | contig 13166 bp, 7 predicted proteins | sample 812S3MmetaG_FD_121299 | JGI IMG/M metagenome (GOLD analysis project Ga0182030, IMG submission 121299) | Permafrost microbial communities from Stordalen Mire, Sweden - 812S3M metaG (Illumina Assembly) | ecosystem: Environmental > Terrestrial > Soil > Wetlands > Permafrost | place: Sweden... | reverse complement strand
GAGGCTCCAGCCATGCGCGTCGCGGATGGGGCCGACGAACAGCGTCCATGCGTATTGCAGATTGGCGATCAGCATCATGCAAAGGACGCCGAGCCAGAGTTGCGCCCAGCGGCCCGGGGGCATCGGTGTGGCGGTGGTGGGCGAAGACCCGGCCATGTCGCGCCGGTCAATCGCGCCGCCGTGATCAACCGCCCGTCCCTGATCAATCACGCGGCTCTGGCCAATCGCGCGGCTTTGCCCAACGGTGCGGTTTTGAACGGGAAGCTGCTCCCGCTCGCGCGGAGCGGACGTCTCATCGGAGCAAGGCACTCGTCCCGCGGCGTCCCGCGTCAGGTACATGTCACTGGGCATAAGTTCACGTCCCGGGCGATGGAGCTGGCTCTGGAAACCCGAACTGCGCGATCAGTGTCTTGGCCGCCTGTTCAGGAACCGCGGGGTATCGGCGACCGGCATTACATCGGAGCGATCGGCCTGAGATCGAGCGCGTGGATAAAGCCAGTGTAGGCCAGATAGATCCCGATCAATAGACTGAGGATGTTGCTGACGAAATAATACTTCGGCAGTTCAATCGAATCGACCAGCGACAACAGCGCTTCCGGGCTCATGAACATCAGCATGCCGCCGCGGACCAGGAGCCACCAGCCGACCATCGACAGAACGAGCGCCAGATTCGCCCCGGATGTCACGTCCTGGGTCAGCACCATCGTCAGGCCGCCGACCAATTGGACGAGGCCGAGAACATACATGATTGGCGGATTTTCCAGCAGGCGCTCGACCATGACGATCATGCCGCGCGGGCGCGACAGCATGGCGGTCGATACGGCGACCAGACTCAACCCGGTAATCTGCGCGCAGAGAAGCATGGGTTCCATCACCAAATCTCCAACATGCGATCTTCACCACAAATCGAAACATTTGTTTCGGACGCCCGTGGCGAAATGAATCGCGACCTACCTTCCCGTTGCCATGTGCGAGCGGCTTCGAAGGCGCTCCAAATCAGATTTCCGGTGTGCCGATCCAAGATGATCAACGTAAGCATGAAATCCTTTCGAAACGGTTTTATCCCGCGGTCGTTCACCGAAGATGTAGCGACACTTCACCCGCCGGTCCTTTCCGCCGCGGCCGGGGCGTGGCCACCGCGCGCCGCCGATTGGGCGCCGAAACCGCCCGATAGCGGGGTGACGGAGCTGACCGAGGCGAAACGAAGCGCGCGCCGGTCGCCCTCGGGCGGCGTATCGAGCTGTCGCACCCGGCGCTCCCGCGACTCGGCGCCGAAGAGCACGACGACGGCGGCCAGGACGCCCAAAAGTACGATCATGGCCGTGGTCACACCGGAGATCCCCTGGCGGTCGAACATCGATATCACCAGGAATGGCGTGAACATCGTGGCACCTCGGCCAAACGTGTTGCAGATTCCGGCGGCCCGCAGACGAAGCTCGGTCGGGAACAATTCCGGGATGTAGATGCCGAACAACATCGCCATCAACGCGAAGATCGCCGCGGTCAGCGCGAGCCCGGCCAGCGGCAGCATCATCGGGTCCCTGATGTCCGGATAGAGGTAAGCGACTCCCATCGCCGCCACGCAAGCCAGCGCCACGGTCGGCTTGCGTCCCAACCGGTCGGCGAAGAGCGATGCCAGGAACGCGCCCAGTGGCGCTCCAATCGCCATCACGAGGGCGAAATGAAAGGCCTCGACCATCGTCATGCCCTGGCGGATGAAGAATGTCGGCAGCCAGGTAATGAAACCAAACACCACCGCGTTGATGATCATCAACGTGACACTGCCGACGATCATGTGGCGGAGCAAAGGCGGCCGAAACAGCGCGGACAGGCCGCGCGACGGTCCCGGTCCCAGGTCCTTGCCACTGACGTCCTCCCACTGTTCGCCCGACTCGGACTCGACTTCCAACAGAAGTTCTTCGGCTTCGTCGTGGCGGCCGACGACCTCGAGCCATCGCGGACTTTCCGGCAGCCGCTTGCGTACCCACCAGACCAGCAGTCCGCCGATGCCGCCGGCGATGAACATGACGCGCCAGCCATGGGCCGGGATCAGATAGGTGCTGAGTAGGATCGAGCTTGGCAGACCGAGCGCCACGATCATCGCCATGGTGCCGAGCCATCGGCCGCGGAACCGCCCGGGAAAGAACTCGGTCAATGTCGCGTAGCCAACGACGTTTTCGGCGCCCAGACCGAGGCCCATGACGAAACGCAGGATGATCAACGTTTCCATGTCCGGGGCAAACCCGGCGGCGAGCGACGCGAGGCCAAACAAAGCGAGGTTGATCTGATAGGTGAAGGACCGCCCGTAGCGGTCGCCAACGAAACCGGCGATCAGACTGCCCAGCATCATCCCGACGAAAGTGGCGGAGACGAACAGGGCGCCTTGCTCCATCGTCGCGAAACCGCTTTTGATGGTCGCGCCGAGGACCGTGCCGGCGAGATAGATATCGAAGCCGTCGAGGAACATTCCGATGCCGACCAGCGCGAAGACCCGCCTGTGGAAGCGCATGATCGGTAGCCGGTCGAGCCGGTACCCGGCGTTGATGAAGGCCATGATCTGCTGTCTTTCCCTCTGCATGCTGGCCGTCTCCGGTCTCACGCGGCGGACCTGGCGACGCGCCCTGATTTTACGATCGCGGTTCCTTTCAAAAGTGTTTCGTTGCGGCCGGCTTTTTGTAACCCGTCGTGGGCGCGGTGGCGGTCGTCGCGCGGAGGTGGGTCATATTGAATTTCAGGTTCGACCTAAGCCGGTCCTGCATGGCCGGTGGCACGAAGGGCCAAGATTCGCCGATCGCTGTTAGTCCGGTTTGGAGTGAGCAAGGACAAATAGCCGGCATTAAAAAAGGAGAAGGTTCGCGCGGAATTCACAAATCTGAGGCCGCTTCATATGGCGCGACATCGGTGTCTTGAAAGTACTTTCGCTGCTTCCGACAAGAGAGTTCGCTGCTTTTCCGGGCTCAGTCCTTTAACCCGGTCCCGCTGATAATCCGTGCGCCGCCCGGACCTGTCTGGCCGGCGCTTTGAAACAATTCCTGGATCAGCGCATCGATTTTTGTTCTGTCCTTGGCAAGCGGGTGAGCCTTCAGGAGATCCGCCATCGCCTTGCCAGGCTCGGCTGTGCGCATCAGGGCTATGGCGCGGTTGGTGAGCGCGCTGACATCGTCTGGCTGGATCTCGACCGCGCGGTTGAGAAATGGCAGGGCATCAGCCGGACGCGACTGCAACAGCCGGACGGTGCCGAGTTGCAGCTCGATCATGGCATCGCCTGGAACGAGGTGTTCGGCGCGCAGCAGCCCGTCGAACGCGTCGTCATAACGTTCGAGCTGTATTTCGAGCATGGCGAGGTCGAAAAGCGCCTGAACGCTCTCCCTCGCGTTCAGCGAATCATGGAAGCGATCGCGGGCGGTGCTGAGGTCCCCGGCGCGGTAGGCTTGCATGGCAGCCTCGTAATAATAAACATCAGGCGGCATGACCTTGACCTGGGCTTCGGCGAGGATGTCCCCCTTGCCGCTCCGCGGCCAGAGTTTGCCATCCAACTCGCCGCCGACGCTGATGACGTTGGGCGCCCCGCAGCCAGCCGGGTAGACAATGACGTTGGGCCCGTAATTTCCCGCGGCCACGACGAACTGGATGCCCCCATTGGGCTGGCTGCTGTACTGCGCGATCGCCTCGCAGAGCCCGAGACGTTTCTCCTTCCTGCCGGTGAAACCAAGGCTCATGTTCACGACGCGCACGTTTTGCGTGGCCATCCAGTTGATCGCGGCGATCACGTGATCCTGCGCGATATTGCCCTGGGCATCGGTGACCTTGGCTGAAATTATGGCTTTGGACGGACCTGGTTTGGCCGGCTGCGCCGCCGCGTCCCGTGGGCCTGAGAATGGTTCGATCAGCCTGAGCGCGACAAGCGTGCCGTGGCCGATACGATCGATCGGATCGTCCTGGCCTGTGAAGTCTTTCATGACGACAACGAGATTGCGGAGCTGCGGATGGTCCGGCAGGACACCGGAATCGATCATGCCAATCCGCACCCCATCCGGCGGCGGCGGCGGCGGATCAAGCGGCGCGCCACCGATGAGCAGGAACTTTCCTGTCGCGGGATCATACAGGTCGGTCGCTGTGATTCCGCCGCCATCGGCGTCAAGCAGGAAGCCGCTTTCAACCTCATCCGCGGGGGGGTGAACCGTCTCCGGTGGCGCCATGACTGATCATCCTTTCATCCGCGTCTTAGCCTTTGCTGGCCGCCCAGCCACAGAATGTGTCGACCCCGACGAAGAGCAGCAGCCAGGCGACGGCACCCGCGAGCGGGGCCAGCACCACCGCGAGAGGACCGCTGCCGATAGCGGTGCCCACCACGATCGCGACCGCCGCCGCGGCGCCGCCGGAGATGCTCGCGGCGGAGGGGTTGATGTCCAGTCCATGAACGGATTTGATCTTGTCAATCTCCGCTTTCAGGTCGGCTTCTGACTGCGGGTTGCACAGGCGCTTCTGGAACGCCCGCATGATGAAATAGCCGATGGATTTTCCGCCGTCCGCGGACAGCAACCCGCCGCCGTCTTCCTCCTCGTCGGTTTCCATCAAAGACTGCAACGAATCGGAGAACCTGGTGGTGGCGAGCTGGCCCACCGAGGCTGAATATTCGTCGAAAAAGGCGTCGTCCTTCCGAATCGGCACGGACGCGATCGCCCGTGGCGCCGTGAAGAGATCCGGCGAAGCGCTTCGCAGTTCATCCGCGAAGCTTTGCGCGCCAATCTTCACCTGTTGTTGTTCGTCGTTTGTCAGGCCAGCCATGGGCGGCTCCCTTGTTCCAGTGGAAGAGCGATCTTATCCGGCCTAACGACTGATACAACCTGGGCTTGCAACAGACGCAAACAAAAGCGATCCCCGAGAAAGCGCGAGCAAAATTTCTTGATGCTACCCAGAAGCGACCGTACCACGTTTCGCATGAGGCATCCAGTCAGACTGAACCTGCGATCCGCTCGGGATATCCTGACTTCGAGCATAATGCACCGCGCCGGTTTCCGCGCAATGCCCGCTTTCAGGATGTGACCACGGCATCCTGAAAGGCGAAGTTGGGCGCGAACCGGCCATCAAGACCGTCAGTGTCCGGTGTCCGTTGGTATCCCAATACGGAAATTCGCACCAACCCACCCCCCATTGCACGGAGATGGTGACAATCGAAACAGCCGCGACGATGGGCGGTTCGAGTATCGTAACGTCTGACAGGGTATGGTCGGCCCGGCTGACACCCCGGCCGCGGCGTCATCGCCACGTCTGGGCTAACCTTCAGCTCGACCGCGGCTTGTGGATCCACACTTCCACGCGCTGGTTCAGCGGGCTGGTGGCGGGATCGAGGTTGCACGCCACGGCGGCCATCGGACCGACGCCAATCGCGTTCACGTTCTGGATCCCCGCCGCCATCAAACGATCGCGGACCGCGGCGGCCCGCTCCCGCGACAGCTCGCGATTGTCCACATAGTCGCCGGTGGCGCTGCTGAAACCGATGAGCGACAGCGAGGCATCCTTATAGGCCGGTGTTTGCATCAACGCGGCGAGGCGCGCGATGTCAGCGACGGCACGGCTGTCGAGCGCGTCGGTGCCGGCCTGGAAGCGGAACGTGATGGACACCCGGTCCGCTCCGGCGGTCGCCGTTTCGAAGGCTTTCAGGTCCGGCGCGCGCACCCGGGTGCGACCGGCGTCCTGCGCGTCGCGGGCATGATCCAGCCGATCGTTGCCATAGTCGGGGTCAGCCGTGCCGGGCTGCAGGTCGGCGAAGCCGGCGGTGGTCACCGCCGCCTGGCCGACCGGGCTGAGCGCGAACTGCAGGAAGTCATTCGCCGCGGGCGTGGTCGCGCGACCCGGCGCGACGTAGAGATACAACCGGCGGGACAAGGGATATTCGTCGGCCTTGATCCGGAAGACGCTCGGCTCCACGCCGGTGCCGCAGTCGGTCCCGAGCGCGACGGGTCTCGCGCTGCGCTTCATCGACAGATCGATGAAGCCAATGCCGGCGGGGTTGCCGGCGACCGCGTCGGGAATGTCTTCCAACACCGCGAAGCGCGGCGCGGCGAGGCGGGGAAAGCCATCCGCGCATTTCTGCGGGTCGTTGTTGCCCATGACGCTGGAACAAAATACTTCCAGCGTAACGAGACTGGGGTCGGGGGAATAAACGCCGATCGGCAGGTTCGAAGGCCCGCCGACCTGCGCCCAGCTGGTCGCCTTGCCGGTGAAAATATCGCGCAACTGCGAGACCGACAAAGCGGGGACCGGATTGCGCGAGTTGACGATGATCGCGAGCGCGGCCAGACCGATGACGTTTTCTGTGCCCGGCTGCTGGAATTGCGCGAGCGTCGGTACGCCGGGAACCCCGCGCTTCCGCATCGCATCGAGATCCGAATCTTTCACCGGGCGGGCCGCCATCCAGATATCGGTCTGCCCCCGCAACAAAGGCTCAAGTCCGGACAGCGTCGTCTTCGTACGCACCTGCACGCGGATGCGCCTGACGCTCTCGGCGCCCTCGGCGATGACATCGAAGTCTCCGGGATCGAGGCCGTCTTCGACGCGAATACCCGGCAGCTTGTTCTGTTTCGCCCAGGCGGTCGCCACCTCCAACATCATTTTGCCGCCGATGGTGGGGGAACCGCTGAGCCGGACCAGACTCTCCGGCGGCTGTTTCGGTTGCGCTATCGATGGCGCGGCGGCCAGCGAGAAAGCGCATGCGACAGCGATGCCGGTGGCGAGTTTAACGAGATGCGATCGCGCGCCGGACGCATGGCGGAGGGGGCGCCGCGGGGAGCGTCGTGGGGCGGGTGGGAGCCGGGGGTGAGACAGCGGTTTCACTTGAGGTTCTCCTTCGTTCATCGCGAAGCGACGTGCGTAACGACGAAAGGGGGGCGTAACGGCGGCGTAAGGGCAAAAGCGGGCGGGTGCGGTGCTATTGGCGGATCGGCATCAGGCGGCGCGCGTCCGCGATTTTCTCGCGGCAGTGGGCCCGATTGGTGGTCATCTTGCGTGAGGTGACCTCACCATTCGCGATGACGATGAAGTCGAAGTGCGGCGCGGCCAGAGGCTGATCGTCACAGTAAGGCGCCTCCGGCTGGGCGCCTCGGGTGACATATTCGAGCTTGAAGCCGAACATGCTATTGGGCGGGATCGCGGCGGTATTGGGGACCATGTAGGATAGTTCGGCGGTCGCGCCATCGGCCGGAGGGCCATCGACGATATCCATCATACCGATACCCTGGTTCATATCGACGTTCGTCCGGATGCCGCTGACATCGCCCGTTTCGCCCAATCTGCCGCCAGGCTCCAGGACGTTGAGGTCGAGTTGCACCGGGTCGCGCCAGCGCAGGACCACCCGGTAAAGTTTCTGGAAGTTCGGCACGGTGATGTCGCAGGTGATCGGCGCCGTCTCGGACATGTTGAGGGTGAACTCGTTGTTCGCCGCGGTCAGCGCGAAGGCGAAGCGCAGCTTTCCGTCAGGCCCGAATTTGGCGCTGTAGAGTTCGTCGCCATATTCGATGTCGACCTTGCGGCCCGTGCTGCCGGGCCGGACAATCTCCAGCAAGGCGCGGCCTTGTTGCTGCGTCACCTGGAGTTGCGTGTTGGCCGGGAGACCGCCGGGACTGTCGCACCGGGCCGGCGATTGCGCCATCGCGCCGCCAATCCCGGCGACCGTCAGCATCGCCACAATGAGCCCGAGGCGCGATGGTTGGCGGCGGTGAAAGTTATCGCGGCTCTGACGTTCCCACATATTACCTCCAACACGACCCGGTTCGCGGCCGAGGCGGCTTTCATCGGGGATCGGGTCGTACTCACTATGCACGGATAAAGTATCGAAAAAGCTTCTGTTGGCGCTTCATTTCGAGGCCTTACCCGTCCGCGCGAGACGTCCGGCGGATTGGCTCGCGCGGCGGTCCCATCCAGGAGGTTAGGCGGTCAGTCGTTACAATCGGGTTGCTGCCGCGGCCGCCCTCAAGCTGGATTGGCGCGTTACGCGGACCGGCGAGGCGGGCGGATGGTCGGTGCCGCTTCCGTCTCCCGCTTCGCCATCACGCGGCCCGCCAGGTCCAGCGCGCGATATGTGGGAATCGCGATCATTTTACGCCAAAAATGGTGCGAATTCGGCCAAACCCAGTCAGGACCGTGGCCTTGGCGTTCGAACGCGCGTTGTATGGTCACGCAATACCTGATGGGACGACTCTGACCGCGCGCACCGAAAAACACCGCTGCGCGCGTGCTACACCCTGGCCGACCACGGCACACCGGGTGTCTTCGACGGCAACGTGAGGGTCACACTGAGCCTGTATAGCAAGGACCTGCTCCAGGTGAACGCGGTGTCGTTGTCGATGGCGACGATGAGTGGCCCGGGCAAGTTAAGTTACGGAAACGGCATCATAAGACTTTGACGAGGGCGGCATGACCACGAAAACCATCGGGTCCGGGACGACAATTTCGGCCGGCTACGACATTAGCGCTGTCTCCGGGTTAACGCTGACCAATCAGGGCGTCCTCGGCGGGACGAACGCCGCGTACGCCCTTCGGGCCGATACCACCGGCGACGCCATTTACAACTCCGGCAAGATTCTCGCCTCTTCCGTCTTCTCCAAAGGCATCTTCGCCAACCAGTCGGTCAGGATCACCAACCAGTCCGGCGGCACGATCAATGGCGGCTTCGGGCTCTATCTGTTGGCCGGCGGCACCGTCACCAAAGCGAGTGGCGGCCTGATCACCGGCGCGGGTCCGGTCCATGCGAGATTTGCCGCGCTCGCGGTGCGGAGCCAGGGCGTCGTCACCGGAACCGGCACCGGCACCAGCGCGAGCCAGGCCGGCGTGTTGCTGAAGGCCGGCGGCGATGTCTACAACACGTTCGGTGCCTCGATCACCGGTGCGAACGGCGTTTACGAGGGCGCGTCCGCGACGGTGCGCGACGTGCGCGGACGCCGGGATCGACGTGGCGGTGTCGCGAGCCGCCACGCGTGCCACCGGCGGAACTGACCAGGCAGGGGGGGGATCGTATGTCCACGTCCTACACGATTGGCTTAGGCACGACGGTCAGTCACGAACTGATCATCACCAACGCGGACGGCACCCGTTCCTCGATTAACAACCTGGGCGTGCTCAACGTCACCACGACGGTGGCGGGATCGACGCTGCTGTACGGCATCCTGGCGCAACCCGCATTCAGCGACGTTTTGAACTCGGGCACGCTGTTGGACACCAATACGTCCGCCAAGGCGGCGGTCGCGATCCAGTACAGCGGCTATGTCCTCAACAACCCCGGCGACACGATCGGCGGGCCCATCGGCGTTTACTTCACTGGCATCGGCCCCCTGGCCATCCACAACAAGGGCAGCATCTTCGGCACCGGCGGCACCCTGTCCGGTGCCGGAGAAGGGATCCGGCTGGAGCCCAGCAGCACCGGCAACGGCAGCGGTCAGGTGAATAATTACCAGGGCGCCACGATCAGCGGCGCCAGCTATGGCATTGTCAGCGGCAACAAACCGGTGAGCGTGGCGAACGTCGGCCTCGTCACCGCCTACCTCGGCGGCATCTTCCTGCAGGCAGGCGGCTACATTCATCAGCCCGCCAAATACGGCACGATATCAGCCAAATATGCCGTCGCGATCAATGGCGCGACCGGCACCGTCGTGAATTCGGGCACGATCACCGGCGACAAGCTGGGAGTCGGACTCGGCGCCGGCGGCACCGTCACCAACCTCGCGCCGAACCAGGTCAGTTCGACGCCGGGCACGATCACCGGCTCCAAGGCGGTTACGATCGTCGGCGGCCCAGGGACGGTGATCAACGGCGGGTTCATCAATGGCAGGAGCGCGGCCGGAACCGCGGTCGCACTCGCGGCCGGCTTCACCAACCGGGTCGAGATCGTGCCGGGCGCATCGTTCATCGGCACGATCAATGGCGGCAATACGGTTGGTGCGACGTCGATCAGCACGCTGCAACTCACGACCGGAAGTTCGGCCGGCTCGATCGGCGGCATCGGTTCGAAATACACCAATTTCAGCACCATCACCATCGACGCGAGCGCGGCCTGGACGCTGACCGGCAGCAATTCCATCGCCAGCGGGTTGCCGATCGGCGACGCGGGCACGGTGACGAATGCCGGCCTGCTGCAAGGCGGCATCAAGCTTGGCGCGGCCGCGCAACTGACCAATGCCGGCACGGCGACGATCACCGGCTCGGTGGGCGTCACCGGTTCGGGTGGCCCGAGTACGGTGGTGAATTCGGGACTGATCTCCAATCCATTGGCCGCGTCCGGTGCCTACGGCGTCTCGCTGGCCAACGGCGGCACGATCACCAACCAGGCCGGCGGCGTGATCTCGGCGACGGCCGGCTCGGACGCGATCCTGGTCAGCGGAACGATCGGGGCGGTCACCAACCGGGGTTCGATCGCCGGCGACACCCAGGGTGTGCGGCTCGTCGCCGGGGGCGTGGTGACCAACGCGGGCACCGGCAAGATCAGCGGCGGCATCGGCATCGATATGGCCGGTCCCGTCCAGATCGTCGACAACCAGGCCACGGTGCAGTCCACCAACGACGGCGTTTACGCGACGGGCGGCAACATCACCAACGAGGCCGGCGCCGTGATCTCCGCCGGGCGCGACCCGGTGGACGTCAAGACGGGCGCGGCGACCGTCATCAACAGCGGCAAGATGACCGCGGTATACAACAGCCAGAACATCCCCGGCGGAAGCGGTGTCGCGCTGTACGACGGCGGCTCGGTGACGAACAAGGGGACCGGCTCGATCAGCGGCCTGTTCGGCGTCTACATCACCGGCGCGTCCGGGGGCGTCGTGAACGCATCGACGATTACCGGGTTCGGCTTCCCCGCCGCCGTCGGTCTGCTGTCCGGCGGATCGGTCGGCAACCAGGCCGGCGGCTATCTGCGCGGCAATTTCGGCATTTCGATCGCGGGCGGCGGCGGCTCGGTGAACAACGCCGGCTTCGTGACCGGTTTCACGGACGGAGTCGTGCTGAGCGGCAGCGGCTATGTCAGCAACACTGGCACCGGCGCGATCTACAGCGGCGTCGCGGTCTCGATCAGCGGCGGAAAGGGCACGGTCACCAACGCGGCGAAAATCAGCGGCGGATCGGTGGGCGTGACGCTGGCCGGCGGCGGCTCGGTCAACAACCAGACCGGCGCCTCGATCGGCGGCACCGCCGCGGTCCTGATCACCGGCGGCGCCGGCACGGTGCACAACGCCGCGACCATCGCCGCGGCCAGCACCAGCGGTACGGCGGTCAGTCTCCTCGCCGGCGTCTCCAACCTGGTCACGATGACGCCAGGGGCGACATTCGTCGGCACGGTCAACGGCGGCAACACGATCGGCGCCACGTCGGTCACCACGCTGGAGCTTGGCGCCGGCGCACCGATCGGTCCTGGCTTCACCGCCTCCTACATCACCGGGTTCGGTTCGAAATACGTGAATTTCGGCAGCGTCGCCATCGATCCGGGCTCCTACTGGGACCTGGCGTCCGGCGGGACGGTCCCGAGCGGGGTGGTGTTCACCGACAACGGCTCGATGGCCAACTTCGGCGTCATGCTGAGCAATCCCACCCTGGCCACCGCCGCGGCCCTGCTGTTCAACGCTCAGAACGCGTCGATTACCGGCGCCAACAACGGCGTCCTGGCCACCGCCGCGCTGGCGAAGGTGGTGAACTACGGGATCATCCGCGGCACGGCGGGCGTCAGCTACGGCGTGCATTTCACCGACGGCGGGACCGTCACCAACGCGTCGCACGGGACCATCACCGCGGCGACGGCGATTTATATTGGCGGCGCCGTCGCGACCATGGTGAACCACGGCCAGATGCTGGGCAGCGATACGCACGACTTTGAAATATTCCTGTCGGCCGGCGGGACGATCCAAAATCTGGGCGGCACCATCGACGGCGGCTCCGGCGTCGATATCGAGCACGGTCCGGCCACCGTCGTGAACGCGGGCAAGATCGCCGCCGAGGACGCGAACCCCGTGGCGATCAGCCTCGCCCTGGGCTTCGCGGACCAGTTGACGATCGCGCCCGGCGCCGTCTTCGGCGGCAAGGTCGATGGCGGCAATCCGATCGGGACCACCGCGATCTCCACGCTGGTGATGACCACCGGCAACGGCGCCGGAACGATCGGCGGGATCGGCACGCAATATTACAACTTCACCGGCTTCACGGTCGCCTCCGGCGCGACCTGGAACGTGACCGGCACCAACACGATCGGCACCGGCGGCTCGCTGTTCGTGGCGGGCACGGCGATCAACCAGGGCGCCTTCCAGGGCCGCATCTCGGTGACCGGCGGCGGGCTGTTGAGCAATGCCGGCAGCGGCTCGATCACGACCCCGGTGCTTGGCGTCGGCGGGCCCGCGACCGTCATCAACCAGGGCTCAATCGTTCCCGCCAACACCAGTCTGGGCTCTGGCGGCATCCTGCTCAGCGCGGGCGGCGCGGTTTCGAACGCGGGCACCGGCTCGATCTTCGCCGCGCGCTATGGCGTTTCCATCGTCGCCTCCGGCGCGTCCGTGGGCACGGTCGGGAACCGCGCCGGGATCGTGGCGACCGGGTCGTCGATCGCCGGAGGCAATGTCTACGGCGTCGCCCTGAAAGGCGGCGGGACCATCACGAACTACCAGGGCGGCGGCATCATCGCGAACGCCGCCGGGTACGGGGTCTTCGTCAGCGAGGGTCTGGGCACCGTCTTCAACCAGGGCCTGATCACCGACGAGGCCGCCGGCGGACTGGGCGTCATGCTCACGGCGGGCGGCACGGTGGTCAACGACGCGGGCGGCGGCTTGATCCTGGGGAACAACGGCGTCCAGATCTCCGGCGCGGCCGGGACCGTTTCCAACTACGGAGCGATCGTCGAGACGGCGCCGGCCGGCTTCGCCGTCTATTTGCCCGTGGGCTTCGCCAATCGGCTGATCGATCATCCCACGGCGTCGTTCGTGGGCCAGGTGAACGGCGGCAACACGATCGGCGGCACCGCCGTCAGCACGCTGGAGCTGGGGACAGGCGGCCAGCAGGGCATCCTGACCGGTCTTGGCGCGCAGTTCGCCAATTTCGCCTCGGTCGTGGTCGATCCCGCCGCCTTGTGGTCGTTCCAAGGGCAGAACAGTCTCGCCGCCGGCGCCGCGCTGCTGGATCAGGGAAGCCTCGCCCTG
>Ga0182030_10018908_pt1 | contig 13167 bp, 13 predicted proteins | sample 812S3MmetaG_FD_121299 | JGI IMG/M metagenome (GOLD analysis project Ga0182030, IMG submission 121299) | Permafrost microbial communities from Stordalen Mire, Sweden - 812S3M metaG (Illumina Assembly) | ecosystem: Environmental > Terrestrial > Soil > Wetlands > Permafrost | place: Sweden... | reverse complement strand
GGCCATCAAGGCATGGGTTTCCAGCAGCACCTTTTCATTTTCTGTCAGTCGCTTCAAAAGCGATTGGGGAATACACTCATTAGTTAATTGATGGAAACCCGCCAGCGTTCGCCCAAGCTGTTTCATCTGTTCACTGCTGAACAATTCCAAACGTAATGGCAGTTCTTCTGGCGTGGATTTTTTAATTATTTTACTTATAATTCTCTTCACGCCAAAACCTCTTGTTAACAACTTCCGCCAAAGGACAAGTCCTCTTCTTAAAACTTTAGGGTAAGTTGCTTATCATATTGTTCATTCTTGACCTCTTGCCCATTCTTTACATTTAAACTATTTTTTTCATCTTGTTCGTCTTGCACCTTCTTTGTATCGTGAGCCTTTGACTTTAGGTCTTTATCAACTAGTTTCTTGGCCCTGGTATCTTTATTCGCTTTATCGTTGTATATAGCCTTACTGTGATCGAATGTCGCCTGTTCTTTTGCCCGCTCACCCACTGTTGCTTTTGGGGCAGTCACCTGCTTATCATCTGCGAAACTTAAAGCAGCGATAACAAACAATCCACAACACATAATTACCATTATTTTATTTTTCATCTTATTACCCCACCATTCGCTGCTTATAGGGGCCTCCTTTAATAAAGTTGCGTTTCTACGACGATGACCTTCCCAAGATCCGGGGTGTGAGTATCGATTTTGCCTTTTTTCAAATCATCCTTGGTCTTCTCTGCTAATAATCCGTACTTCTTCTGGATCTTACTCAAATCCTCATCAGTTAATTTTTCGATGTCCATCATGGCATTGTGGGCGCCTTTGGTGGCTCGAATGATCTCGTCGAGTTTCAACTGGATCGCAATGGTGTGGCGGTTTTGGCTGTTTTGAATGATAAAGAGCATCATAATGGAGATAACCGCCGACAACGTACCGATGATAAGATGCCAGATCACGCTAAAATGAAGAGGGATGCCAACCAATGCCCATACCAGAACAATGGAAAAAGCTGCAAAACCCACATATGATTGGGCGGTCTTGTCTGATATCCATTTTGCGATCGTTGAGAAACACTCCATAGTCATTTACCCATGCAAATGCACATCAACCACCGGATCATGTCCATGATCTTCATGATGATCTTGATGGCCATAATTCCTATCGTGGTCATGATGCCAGCCCTCGTCATGATAAAAACACCCTGTTAATTGAGCAACTAAAACAATGCCTAGTAATATCTGCAATGTGGTCTTAAACATATTCCCTCTCTTGCTGTCATTCAGTGACAATACTTAATTAATCCGTAGGGGCGGACCTTGTGTCCGCCCATTAACGTAAGGGGCCCTGTGTCTGACCCTTTAACGGGCCGACACAAGGTCGGCCCCTACGAAAATGTTTTATGGATTAACAATAGTCATGTTGTTAACTACGTTTGTTACACCATTGACGTCCCCGGCAACCTTGGCGGCCATATCTTTTGCGGCACCGCTAGTAGCATTACCGCTTAAGGTGACTATCCCGTTGGTTGTCGAAACACCGGTCTTGAAAGCACTGGTTGAATGGTGCGTCAAGAAAGCCATCTTGACCTGGGCCGTGATGGACGCGTCATCGATCTTATTGTCTTTGTCATCCTTGTCATTCTTGACACCCTTGTCATCATTGTCTTTATCCGATTTATTGACATTTTCTACGATGGTCATTTGGTTATCAACACCTTTGATGCCATCAATGTCTTTGGCATATTCACCGGTGAGGTCTTTTTGGGCCTGATTATCTGCATGGCCTTTTAAGGTTACAACCCCATTGGTGACATAAACTTCAGTATTAACAGCGCTCACGTTACGATTAAATAATAACGCACCTTTGACCTTCATACTAAGCCAGCCATCGGAATTCTGGGCAGGCTGTTGACCATTAACGGTCAGTTGATTGTCCACACTCTTAACCCCAGGCAGGTTTGACACGGTTTCTTGAGCCAAAGATCGATGAGACTCTTCGCTTACCGTACCTGACAAGGTCACAATACCTTCATTAGACACTGTTTTGATCGAATCATCTTTAAGATAGGTCTTATACACATACGAATCCTTGGCAGATGATTGGATGCGATCATCTGTCTCAGAGGCGCGCACAGACATGCTGGTTAGCAGAACCCCAAACATCACTGATAGAAATACTTTTGAGTAATTTACCTTCATAGAAAATCCCCCTCTTTATTATGTTAATTTTTAGTTACACGGACACTCTCCGGCCAAAAATAAAAGAAACTACCGCTAAAACTAAAAACACAAAAAACAAGACCTTAGCGATATCAATGGCTGAACCTGCGATGCTGGTGAATCCCAGCACTGCTGCAACAATGGCGATGATAAAAAATGTTACGGCCCAATTCAACATAGAACACTCCTTTCTTCGATTAAAATGACAGATTAATGAGATCGACCAGTTCCTGGTCATTAAATGGTTTTTGCAAAGAACCCAAGGCCCCTGCTTTTAAGGCCCGCTCTTGAAGGTTTTCTTCTTTTTCGGCTGTCATGATAATGACCCCGCGATTTGACCCTGACTCGTTAAGCTTTTTCTTAGCATCCCAACCGTTCAATCCCGGCATATGAACGTCCAGGATCAAACAACCTGGAGTACTGTTGGGTATCGCATTAAAAAAATTTATCGCAGAAGTAAAAGTTTCTACGGCAAAACCATAAGACATCATCAGTAATTTAAGAGCGCGGCAGACTGACTCATCATCATCCACAATAAAAATTTGTTTCTTGTCTAACTGCATTTGTCTCTCTCCGTGAACGTGTTGAATCCTATCGCTCAACAGCATTCTACAAAAGAGGACAAAATGAATCAATTGTACCGAGGTATAATAGAAGTATGAGAGTAATCAGCGAGGATAATATTAATCTGAAGAGAGAGGGAAGCCGGCTTTTTGGGCAAAGCCAATGAGTTCGGTCACGGTTTTGGCCTGCATTTTTTGCATGACCCGGCCGCGGTGGATCTTGATGGTTTGCAGGGAAGTTCCCCGCTTGCTCGCAATATTCTTATTCATCAGGCCTTGGGCCACAAAATGAAAGACTTCCAGTTCTCGCGGTGATAAAGTATCAATGCGTTGCTTGATCTTTTGGATCTCGGCTTGCTTCTTGTTTAGGACTTTGCTTTTTGAAAGGGCGAGTGTAATGGCACCAAGCAGTTCTTTACTGGTAAAAGGCTTGGAGAGAAAATCAATGGCCCCTGCTTTCATGGCCTTGACACTCATGGGGATATTACCATATCCGGTAATAAAGATAATAGGCGTGATGATCCCCCGTTGGGCCATTTCTTCCTGAAGAGCAAACCCGTTGATATTCGGCAGGCGAATGTCAGAGACCAGGCAAGATAATACCTTAGGATGCTTAAAGGCCAAAAATCCCGCCGCACTGGTAAAGGTCTCCACCTTAAATCCATGGGATTTTAACAATAACCCTAAGGCCCTGCACACCGAGGCATCGTCATCAACGACATAGATGATAGCATTATTATTTTTCATTGGTCTTTTTTCATATTAACAGGAATAGTAAAATAAAAAGTCGCCCCGCGATCGGGGTTGTTCTTAGCTTCCAAGTGGCCCCCGTGCGCCTCCACAATGGAACGGCTGATAGATAAGCCCATGCCCAAACCATCCGGCTTGTTGGTGAAAAAATGGCCGAAAAGCTTGTTCAAGTTCTTTTCAGGAATACCGCAACCCGAATCTTTTACTTCTACCATGATCGTTTCAGCATCCTTGAGAGAGGTTCTGATCAAAAGTTCACGGGCATCATTGCTTGACTCCATAGCTTCTAAACTGTTGCTGATAAGGTTCAAGATCACCTGTTGTAGTTGGATCCGGTCGCCCTGGATATGGGGAAGTTTACTGTCTGATTCGAATTTAATGACTTTATTTTTTGCGATGATATGGGGCATCATCAGCGTAATGGTGTCCTTGATCAAAACATTGATATCAAGGGTCTCTAAAGTAGGCTTACTCTTTTTTAACAAGTACCTCAAGCGCCGGATAACTTCAGATGCCCGCTGATCATCATTAATAATATATTGCAGGATTTCCTGCAGTTGGGGTTCCCTGTCTTTTAACATACGCTGAGCTGCTTGGGCATAGGAAAGGATCGCGGTCAAGGGTTGGCTGATCTCATGGGCCAAGGACGAGACAAATTCCGCCAGCTTTCCCACCCTTGTCACATGCAACAGCTCCTCGCGCTGTACTTCAATTTCTAAATTTCTTTGCTTCATCAAGGTCGTATCGGTTTTATTGCCCACATAATGGGTGACGGTCCCATTATTATCACGTACCAGACTAATGCGCAGTAAACTCCAAAACTTTTTACCGTCCTTTTTGGAATTTAGCATCTCCCCTTGAAAAGGCCTTCCTTGAAGAAGGGCCTGTTTTATTTCTTCTATGCCGTGCAAATTGTCAACAACTCCATAAAGCAAGAAATAATTCTTTCCGATGACCTCATTCTTTGAAAAACCGGTAAGTTCATAAAAAGACGGATTGGCATAGATAATAGGGAAATCCGGTTTTAGGGCATCGATAATAAAAATGCCGTCGAAGGTTGATTCCATGGCCTTGGTCCGGATATGTATTTGTTCTTGAGCGAGTCTTTCTCTGTTTTCCCCTTGTTTCTCCCTATCAGCTCCTTGCTTTTCCCTAACCCCCCCCCGTATCACTTCCCCGCGAAACTTCTCTTTTTCGTGCTTGCCTCTAACAGCACTTTGCTTTAATTGCTTTTTTCTGATATTTAACTCATCCGTTAGCTCACTGACCAGCTCTTCTAAGTTGTTGCGGGTTATTTTTTTCAATAACGGCTTTTTGATCGTCTTTTTTTTACCGGCAATTATTTTCTTTTTCATGAGAGCTGCCTCTTATTATTTTTTCGACGAACCATTGATCAGATCAACCAGGGTCTGGGCATTAACAGGTTTTTGCAAAAAACCCATTGCCCCTGCTTTCAGGGCACGGTCAGCGGCATTGTCCTGTTTCTCGGCAGAAATAAAAATGACCGGGCGTTTTGATCCGGAAGCAACGATCCTTTTCTGGGCTTCCCATCCGTCTATTTCGGGCATGTGAATGTCCAGAAGCAAACAACCGGGAACATCATGAGCGACAGTGTCAAAAAAATTCTGCGCGGAATTAAAAGTTTTTACTTCAAAATCATATGACATCAAAAGAATTTTAAGCGCGCGGCATACTGATTCGTCATCATCCACAATAAATATATTTGCAGGCATTTTACTCCTTTAATAAAAATGAGGCAAGACTTCATTATTTGTACCTTTAATTTAGCGCAATTAAAATACAGGATATCCAACAGGCAATCAATTATACCTAAGTATAATAGACTTAGGGTCCTAACCACAAAATCAAAAAGCCACCCAACGATATAACTTATTGGATGGCTTTAAATGGCGCAGGAACTATACTGTTTGGTGATCTTCGCTTAACACTTTTTCGATATTCAGAAGGATCTTCACGGTATCTTTGATCTTACCGATACCAAGGATATAATCCGTGTTGACATCCGCCCCGCAGTTGGGTAATGATTCAATCATCTCTTGCTTAATATTCAACACTTCATTGACCTTATCGACAATGATGCCGATCAACGCATCATTTAAATTAATAACGATGATACAGCTCTCCGCAGTCATTTCAATCGAGGGCATATTAAACTTTAATCTTAGAGCAATGACCGGGATCACCTTACCACGAAGGTTGATAACGCCCTTCACATACGCCGGTACTTGAGGAACGGCCGTGATATTCATAAGTCCGATGATCTCGCGCACTTTGAGGATCTCCAGACCATAGTCTTCTTTTCCCAATGCGAAGGTAAGGTACTTTCCTTCTTTGGCCAAACAATTTTGTGTAGTAGTCATCTATGGGCTCCTATGATTAAAAGTCTTTGAATCCTTCCTTTTCATCAAATGGAATGATCTCTTCAGGCCTAAGCACTTTAGGTCCTTTGCCTTCTTTCAGCGCTTTATTCGCCTTAACCAGTTTCATCTTTGATCCCCCTAGCCCAAGATGTTTAGCCGGCCCTTTTAAGGCCACTCTTTGGGCCTGTGCACTTGAATCGCCGTTTTCTCCGGTAATAATTTGCTGTAAACCTAAGACCATCTCATTTAGATTCTGGGCATGGCCTGAAAGCTGCTCTGAAGCCGCGGCAGTTTGCTCAGATGAGGCCGCATTCTCCTGAGTCACCTGATCCATTTGACTAATAGCGTTAGTGACCTGACTGATCCCTTCAGACTGTTCTTTACTGGCCTGTGCGATCTCATTGACCACTTCTGCTACTTTCTTGGTCGCGTCAATGATCTGTCCCAGCGCATCACTGGCGGTTTTGGTCACTTCAGCGCCTTCCTTGGTCCGAATCTGACTATTCTCGATCAAAGATTGAGTGTCCTTTGCCGCCAGGGATGCCCTCTGAGCAAGGTTGCGGACCTCATCGGCCACTACGGCAAATCCTCTGCCGTGTTCACCGGCGCGGGCCGCTTCAACCGCCGCGTTAAGGGCCAAAATATTTGTCTGGAATGCTATTTCTTCGATCGTCTTAATAATTTTCCCTACCTTGTCCGCTGATTCACCGATGGCTTGCATGGAAATATGCATTTCCTTCATGGATACTTCACCCTTTTCGGCGTGTTGTTTCGCTTCCGTCGCAATTTGATTAGCTTTCAGGGCATTATCAGCGTTTTGCTTGATCATGGACGTAATCTGATCAAGGGCACTGGAAGTTTCCTCTAAAACACTCGCTTGCTCGGAGGCTCCTTGCGATAACTCTTCAGAAGAAGATGCCACCTGTTGCGCGGCTGACGAGGTTTGTTCAGAACCGTCGTTGATTGCTTTTACCACTTTTATGATCGCTTTTGTAATTCCGATGGTGATCAAAAGCGCAAAAAGTATGGCAATGATCGTTCCCAACACCAAACCAATAACCATAATACTCGTTGCCCCCGCCAGAGCTGATCCGGCATTCTCAGCGCCCTTGGCCGTATCTTCAATCCCCATTTCTGCTGTGGTTTTGGCCAGGCTTAGGACATTGTTAGCAACTTCGTTACGTTTTTTGTTAAGCTCTTCGCGCTCAAACCACTTGTTTAAAAAATTTTTCATATCTTCTTCATACGTTTTAGCTGCATTACGATTTTTTTCAATCAAATCCAGGTCTGCTTGCTTAACAGTCAATGCACTTAAATTGTCAAGCTCGGGATAGATTTGATTGATCTTTTTCTCAGCTTCAGTAAACAATGCCGGATCACGTTCTGCTTGTGATTCCCATGTCCCAATAGCAACCTGATTTGCCATTGCCCTTAGTTCGATGACGATATTGATCTTTTGAATCCGTTTCTCTACCTTGTCTTTATTTATCGGGCTCTCTGCAAGTTCTCCCTTTAATTGCCTTTCTTGGGACGCAATAAAATCTTTACACGTTTGAATATAAATCTCCCAGGACTCTTTTGCTTTTTTACGGATTACCTTTAGCTCATTTGTATTACCTTCTGTTTGAATCACTAAATCTTCATATTGCAGTGTGGTTGCTTGGGCTTTTTCCGCAGATTCTTTTAACTTTACCAGACGAGGAGAACTTTCCCCATGTGCTTTGGCATCAGCGAGGTATTTCTTTACTTGGGCCAAATTCTCACGGGCATGATTTAAAAATTGTTCATCTTCCGTGTACGCATAACCGCGCATTTCATACATGGTTTTCAAGGACCATCTCTCGACGTTGTTGACTACCGCCACTTCAGGCACGTTCTCTTTGGCCACGATATTCGCTGCCAATTGAACGCTTTTCATGTTTACCACCGCAATCGAGCCTAACGTAATTGCAATAAACACCACGACCCCAAACCCGAAGGCCAACTTCATTGCCAAACTCATTTTGTTCCACATTCTTTGCCCCCTTTGTTTGAGCTTCCAAATAGGACTCTTTTTTTTAAATCATCTATGAATTTATGAAATACTCTCTAACAAAATCCTCAATAATACTTTTACTATATACAATTTATGAACGAGTACAATACCCTAAAAAGGGTAGATTTTTTCTACGAGATAAATGGATTTATTTAAACTTAATGGAAGGATTTCACGGGATCAAAGACGAATGATCCCCTCTTTAAATGCAAAGCGGACAAGTTCGGTTTCTTTATGGATATCCAGTTTGCACATTAAATTTTTACGGTGCACCCGGACAGTAGCTGAAGCGATCTTTAATTCTTTGGCAATGTCCTTACTGGAAAACCCTTCAGCAACCAATTGAAGGATTTCTATCTCTTTATGCGTCAATTTCGAAAATTGGCCTCTTTTCACATATTGCTTTCTGCCAGTGAAGGTATCAAGCCCGATTAACTTGAGAATTCTAGGGGTCAAATAAGTCCCCCCGTCAACCACTTCCCTTATCGCACGGACCACTTCTTCCGCAGCTGTTTCTTTGATCAGATAACCTTTGGCACCGCTTTGTAACGCTCTTTGAACAGTTACGCGGTCATCATACATGCTTAAAATAATAATTTTATTAGCAGGGTCCAACCGGATCAAACGATCTGTAACTTCCAGCCCGTTTAATAGCGGCATGGAAATGTCCAAAAGATAAACATCAGCCGGCGTTTTCTTGGCAATATTCAGGACTTCTTTCCCGTTCGAAGCCTCTGCAATTACATTTATACCCAGGATCGCTTTTTTCAAAACGGCCTTGATCCCTTCGCGCACCAGGGCATGATCATCGGCTATAATAACTCTTATACTCATCTTTTAAATCTTCCCCCCCCCGGAGATCGGCACGGTGATCTTGATCGTTGTGCCCTTCTTTATCACGGAATTGATGATAAAGGTGCCTCCCAAAGTTTCTACACGTTCCCGCATGCCATGGATCCCTAATTTCAACACCTTGAGATCCTTAAAAACATGATTGATGTCAAATCCCTTCCCATCATCGCAGATAGAAAACTCTATTTTGTCGCCCTTGCAGCACAAATGAACAACTATTTTCTTCGCTTTAGCATACTTGATGATATTGGTTAAAGCCTCTTGAGTGATGCGGTAAAGGCTGATGGCAATTTGATCGCTCAATTTAATATTCCCCATCTCATCCTTAAGACGGATATCCAGGCCGCTTTCCCGGGCTTTTTTAAATAATTTCTCTTTCAAAACCCCGGATAAACCGACAATTTCCAGATTCGGCGGACGAAGCGCTTTGATGATCCTTCTGAAATTAGCGATCTCTTTTTTAAAAACAACTTTTGTATTACGGATAACTTTGAGCGCTTTCTTATAATTTCCTTCTTCTAATTCTGATTGAATGACACTTAACCCTGCATTAAAAACAACCGCCATTGCCCCTGTTTCATCATGCAAATTGACCGACAGCTCCTTCTTTTCTTCTTCACGGATAGAGAGCATCCTTTGAGAGAATTTCTTTATATTTCTTTCTGATTCTTCCAATAATTTTCTCTGGTCTTGCATTATTTTCTCATTTCTTTTCCTTTCGGTAACATCCTTTACGATCGCCCACATACCTGCCGGTTGCCCTTTAGGATCACGCATTAAATATATTCTTAATTCTACCGGAAATATGGCGCCGTCTTTGCGTATATATTCCTTCTCATAACAATCCGAATACCCCCGGCGAAGCACTTGAGTAGAAATGATCTTAGTATCCAAGGAATGCCATTCTTTAGGCGTGATATCAGGATAACCTAAGGTCAACATTTCTTTTAGGCTTACCCCAAGCATATTACACAGGGAATTATTGACTTCCAAGAATTTGCCATTCATATCAACGATCCCAAAACCATCGATCATAACATCATGCAATTTATGATATTTTTCTTCCGAAGCTTTAAGAGCCTCTTGCTCTAACTTGCGCTCCGTGATCTCCCAGATGATCCCTCTGACCATTAGCGGTTGGCCTTTATCATCGCGGATCAATTCACCTCTGGTAGCAATGTAGTGAGTGCTCCCATCAGGCCAAATGGTCCTGAATTCCGTCTCATATTCCTTGCCGCCGGTTATCATATTAGCCAGTCTTGTTTTAAGATTTACGAGGTCTTCCGGATGTACCCTCGCCCAAAATTCTTTTTCAGTGCCTTTAAAAGTAGCCGGATCTATTCCCAGAAGAAAGCATACCTGATTATCATAAATACGTTTTCGCTCAGCTATGTTATATTGCCACACCCCCATTTTGGCGGACTTCAACGCGAGTTTAAGTGTTGTCATACGATCTGGGGAAGATTCAAATAATTTCTCGGTTTGATCGTGTGGCTTTATTGTCATGTCAGACACCATAACTTGCTTGGGGAGTATCAGCTAGCACAACAGTTGGGTGGATCTCTTTAAAATATTTTAAAGACCATTCGTTGGGGAACAACAGGCACAGGCGGTCTTGATCATCAACGGCAAGGCCTCCTCCGGTGGGAAGAATTGAGACCAGTTGGGCTTCCAAATGCCCTTCTTCTACCCATCTTAAGATCTTCCAGGGCATAGGATTTAAATTTGAGTCTACACCATACTCATCTTTAAGGCGGTATTGCAACACTTCGTACTGTAATGGCCCCACAGCGCCCAGTAAAGGCATGCTGTTGGGGGGCGTCTTTAATTGGAAAGATTGCACGATGTTTTCAGCCAAGAGATGCCCCATCCCTTTACGGAAAGCTTTATAGCCCGAGGGAACAGCACACTCCAGAAATGCAAATGATTCCGGGGCAAACCTGGGGATCTCCTCATAGACAATGCCTGGATCTTGGGCTATAGTGTCCCCGATCCTCAAATCATTCTTAGTCACAAATCCCACAATGTCGCCGGGATATGCCTCATTAACAATTTCACGGTCACGTCCAAAAATATTGTGGGAGTCTGAAAGTTTAATGTCTTGCCCCGTGCGGGCGTGTTTGACCCCCATATTGCGGATAAATTTACCGGAGCAGATGCGTACAAAGACCACCTTGTCACGGTGCAAAGGGTTCATGTTGGTCTGGACTTTGAAAACAAAGGCAGAGAAATCAGGATGGGCCACTGCAATCAAACCATTCCGGGAATTTCTGGGGGCCGGGCCTGTTGAGTATTCCAGGAAACCCTTAAGGAGAAGCTCAACACCAAAATTGTTCGCAGCACTTCCAAAAAACACCGGGGTCTGTTTGCCAGTAAGGACCTGCTGTAAATCAAATGTCCCTTGGGTGGCATCTAAGATTTCCAGCTCTTCGACGAATTCCTTATAAACACTTTCATGCAAATGGCCCTTTACAAAAGGATCGCCAAGATCATGGACGGAGACAGGAGCACGAAAGGCCCCTTTACCCAAACGTTCAAACATATGCACCTGTTTTAATCTTCTATCGTACACGCCCTTAAAATCCGGGCCGTTTCCCAAAGGCCAATTGATAGGATAGGCCTTCAGGTTTAAGACCTTCTCTAATTCATCCATCAGCCCCAAAAGCGGGCGGGACGGACGGTCAAGTTTATTCATAAAGGTAAAGATCGGGACGCCTCTTTTGCGGCAGATCTCAAATAACTTGCGGGTCTGGGTTTCGATGCCTTTACCGGCATCGATCACCATCACGACGGCGTCAACAGCCATAAGCACACGGTAGGTGTCTTCAGAAAAATCTTTATGCCCGGGAGTGTCCAGAAGATTAAGACGAAACCCATCATAATCAAACTGCAGGACCGTCGAAGAAATGGAGATCCCGCGCTTTTTCTCAAGCTCCATCCAGTCTGAGGAAGTGTCCCTTTGGCGTTTACTCGCTGTTACGGAGCCCGCCAAACCTATGGCTCCCCCATAAAGCAATAGCTTTTCGGTGAGTGTGGTTTTACCGGCATCCGGATGTGATATGATCGCAAAGGTGCGCCGGCGCGCTGTTTCCATGGCAATTGCAGGATCAAGCATTTTTTAAATCCTTTTCCATTCCAATTTTCATCAATCTGACATTCTTTATGAAGCTTTTCCGACCCTGAATTTCTTGGCCTTGATCTTCCCCGCATTCAAGCATTCTATCACATGATCTACTTTTTCAGGAGTAACGGCCACATAACTGTTGACCTCTAAAATATGGATCTTGCCCACCTCTTGGGATTTTAGCCCGGCCAGCTTGGTCAGGGCGCCTAATATATCGCCGGGCCGCAGATTGTCCTTCCTGCCGCCGCTGATATAAATAGTTGACATAAAGGATCGTAAAACCACCCCTTTGAACTTTTCTAATTCATTTAGTTCTTTAGTGACACAATCAACTTTTAAATAGGCGGCAATATTGCGAAGGATGGCCCGTTCTGTATGGGTGTATAAACTAAGCGCCAGCCCTTCCTGGCCGGCCCGTCCTGTTCGTCCAATACGGTGGACATAAAGTTCATGGTCTGAGGGCAGGTCATAATTGATGACTACACTAACATCCTTCACATCAAGCCCGCGGGAAGCAAGGTCGGTCGCCACCAAAATACGGCAACTCCTATTATCAAATTTAATAAGAATTAAAGTCCTGTCTTGTTGTTCCAGATCCGAATGGATCTGCAGGGAATCTATTTTCTTGGTGCGAAGCAAGCCCGCCACTTTATTGCAAGACTCCCGGCTATTACAAAAAATAATACAGGAATCAGGGCGGTACGCCCCCAGCAGGCGCAATAAAGCATCGTTTTTCTCATCTTCAACTTTAAAGAAAATTTGTTTCGTGGTGCCTGTCTGATGTTGGGAGTCGATAGTCACCTGGGCGGCATCTTCCTGCAAGCTGGCACTTAATGTCTTGATGCCATGAGGGAACGTCGCCGAAAAGAGCATGGTTTGGCGGTCAACGGGGGTGAACGAGGCGATGCGTTTTATTTCCTCAATGGTCCCCATTTCCAGCAAACGGTCAGCCTCGTCTAATACTAAGACCTTAAGGTCCGAGGTGATCAATATCCCTGTCTCCAGCAATTTGGTGATGCGGCCAGGAGTGCCTACGATAACATGCGCCCCTTGCTTGAGAGATTTGACCTTATGGCGTTCTTCCGAACCTCCTGAGATGGCCAACACCTTGATGTTGCTGGTAAAACGCGCCAGGCGGCGGATCTCATTGGCCACCTGCTCGGCCAATTCTCGGGTGGGTACAATCACTAAAGCCTGCGGCATGTGGATGCTCAAATCTAATTTGGCCAGGATACCCAAGGCAAAGGCAGCTGTTTTGC
>Ga0182030_10018906_pt1 | contig 13168 bp, 25 predicted proteins | sample 812S3MmetaG_FD_121299 | JGI IMG/M metagenome (GOLD analysis project Ga0182030, IMG submission 121299) | Permafrost microbial communities from Stordalen Mire, Sweden - 812S3M metaG (Illumina Assembly) | ecosystem: Environmental > Terrestrial > Soil > Wetlands > Permafrost | place: Sweden... | reverse complement strand
TCAGCCCGTTTCTTTGGAGGCAGGTCAACGCCCGCGATACGTGCCATGGTGGTCTTTATCCTTGCCGCTGCTTATGTTTCGGATTCGTGCAGATGACGCGCACCACGCCTTCGCGGTGGATCAGCTTGCACTTGTCGCAGATTTTCTTTACCGACGCTCGAACTTTCATAGTCTTTTCTCAATCGCGCAAAACCGACCCTTCGGCCTTTGCGCTTACCCAATCTTCTTCACAATCCGTCCCCGCGTCAGGTCGTGCTCACCCAGCTCGACTTCCACGCGGTCGCCCGGCAGAAGCCGGACCCAGTTCCGCACCGCCGATCCCGCGCCATGCGCGAGAACCTGCGCCTTGTTATTCAGCTCGAGCCGGTAAAGCAGGCTCGGTAACTCTTCCACCACAACCGCCGGAACGGTCACGGTCTCGTGCTGTTCGCCGGTCCCGGTATTCTTATCCCCACCCAAACCGCGTTCCGTAACTACGGCCTGGTCAAAACCCACGGCCCGTTCGCCGTGACCGCCACGCAGTGCTCGAAGTGCGCCGAATACGACCCGTCCTTCGCCACTGCGGTCCACTTATCCTTCAGCACCTTTGCTTCGGGCTTGCCGGCATTCACCATCGGCTCGATGGCGAGCACCATACCCTCGCGCAGGCGCGGATTCTCGTTCCGCTTATCCACGTAATTCGGAATCTGCGGCTCTTCGTGCAGCTGCGTCCCGATCCCGTGGCCCACATATTCCCTGACGATCGAAAAGCCGTTGTCGACAACGTGCCTTTCGACCGTCCCGCAGATGTCAAACAGACGATTGCCCTCGCGAACCTTGTCAATCGCCAGTTCCAGCGATTCCTCGGTCACTTTGAGGAGCTTCTTCGTCTGCTCGCTCAGTTCGCCAACTCCCACCGTCAGCGCTGAATCTCCGAAATATCCTTCCAGCTGGACGCCCGTATCGATCGACACGATGTCGCCCTTCCTGACAACCCGTTTCGGGTTCGGCATGCCGTGCACAATCTCCTCGTTCACCGAGGTGCAGAGCACATACCGGTACCGCTCCCCGGCAGCGGGCACGAAGTAGTCTTTGAACGCGGGCTTCGCCCCTGCGTCCGCCATCATCTTCACCGCCGCCAATTCCAGATCCCAGGTCGAAATGCCTTCCTCGACCATGTCGCCGAGCGCGTGCAGAATCCTGTGCACCAGCAGCCCGCTGCGCCGCATCTTCTCCAGTTCGGAGGCTGTCTTGCGGACAATCATGCCTGAACCAGGCCCCCCTGAATCAGAACCTGAAGCCGTGACTGGATCCGCGCAAACACCGCTTCCGGCCGTTCCCGGCTCGCATCCACTTCAATCAATCGATCGTTCATCGCGCGGAAGAACTCGATCAGCGGCTGTGTCTGGCGTTCATACTGCGCCAGCCGCTCGCGCACAACTTCTTCCCTGTCGTCATCTCGAATCATCAGAGAAGTCCCGTCCAGATCGCAGATTCCATCGACCTTCGGGGGGCGGGAAACAGCGTTATACAGAGTGCCGCATTTCGGGCACACCCGTCTCCCACTCATTCGCGAGATAATTATATTGTAATCAACGACAAGGTGAATTACCACCTCGCCGGCCCCGACATTCGTCAGTAGCCGCATCATCTCTTCCGCCTGGGCCGGAGTGCGTGGGTAGCCGTCGAGGATGAAACCCCGCTTTGCGTCCGGCTGCTGAATCCGCTCGAACACCAGCTGATTCACGGACTCGTCCGAAACCAGCTTACCGGCACGCATCCCGTCCTGAATTGCGCGGCCCAGATCGTCGCCCGCGCGGATATGTTCGCGCAGCATGTCGCCGGTCGAAATCTGCGGGATGCGCAGCCAGTCGACGAGGTATTTCGACAGCGTCCCTTTGCCCGAACCCGGCGACCCGAACAGAATGATCGCCACCGGCTTGGCGAGATCGAGCGGCAGGTGTTCTTCACCCGCGGGCGCAACGGCGCTTGTCACCTTCGATCCTGCCTTACCCAACGCCATCTAGAACGAGCTGCGGCGGCCGCGGATACGTCCGGCGCGCGGCGTGAATCCCTCGTAGTGCCGCATGATGAGCTGGGCTTCGATCTGGTTAATCGTGTCCATGGCCACGCCCACCACGATCAGAAGCGAGGTGCCGCCGAAATAGAACTGAATGTTGAGACCTTCCAGCAGGAACTGCGGAAAATACTTGTCGATAAAATTACCGATCAGCGGCAGATGCTGCAGGTGAATGCCGTTCATCATCACCTGCGGAATCAGGCAGAGAATCGACAGATAAATCGCGCCCACGAACGTGATCCGGGTGAGGATGGTGTTCATGTAGTCCGATGTGCTGCGGCCCGGCCGGATGCCCGGGATGAAACCGCCGTACTTGCGCATGTTATCCGCCGCTTCATTCGGATTGAAGATGATCGACACGTAAAAGAAGCAGAAGAAAATGATCAGCGCGACGAAAAAGATCACATAGAGCGGCTCGCCCGGGCGGATCGACGTCAGCGTATTGGTCAGCCAGGTGCTGTTCTTGACGATGGGAAACGTCGCGATGGTCTGCGGGAAAGCCAGGATGGAAGAGGCGAAGATCACCGGGATCACGCCGCCGGCATTGACCTTGAGCGGCATGTGAGTCGACTGTCCACCCATCACCCGGCGCCCGATCACGCGTTTGGCGTACTGCACCGGAATTCGCCGCTCGCCCAGCTCGACCAGCACGATGAAAGCGACCACGGCCACCATGACCACCAGAATCAAAGCCAGTGTCAGCGCATTCCATTCGTGCGTGACAAACACGTTGGTGTAGAGGTTGCCGATAGCACCCGGTACGCCGACCACAATGCCGGTGAAGATGATCAGCGACATGCCGTTGCCGACGCCGCGTTCGGTGATCTGCTCACCCAGCCACATGATAAAGGCAGTGCCGGTCGTGAGCGAAAGAATCGTCAGCAGGATGAAGCCGATGCCCGGGCTGATGACAATGTTGTCCTGCATGCGCTCAAGGCTGATCGCGATGCCGAAGCTCTGTGCGATGCCGAGCGCCACCGTGAGATAGCGCGTCCACTGCGTAATCTTGCGCCGTCCCAGTTCGCCTTCCTTCTGCAGTTTCTCAAGCGTTGGGACGACGACGGTCAGAAGCTGCAGGATGATCGAGGAGGTGATATACGGCATGATGCCGAGCGCAAATACGCTCAGGCGCCGGATATTGCCGCCCGCGAAGAGATCGAAGAAGCCGAAGATACCGCCCGACTGTTTGGTGAGGAAATCCTGCCAGCGGATGACGTCGATACCCGGCGTCGGGACAAAGCTGCCGAACCGGTACACGGCGAGCATGGCGAAGGTGAACAGGACGCGCTTCCGCAGATCCGGGATCCGGAAGATATTGCCGATCGCTTCAAATAGCTTGCCCATTTGTGTCCCTGTCTGGTGTCCCTAACTATGCTACGCCCGATTGATTCCTTACGCGGCTGCCCCGATGACCCGCGCCGTGCCACCCGCCTTCTCGATTTTTTCCGCCGCGGATTTGGAGAAGATGTGCGCCTCGACGTCGATCTTCCGCGTAATATCGCCCGAGCCGAGAACCTTCAGGCCGTCGCCGAGCTTATTGATGATGCCGGCCGCGATCAGGCTGTCGACGGTGAAGGTGTCGCCCGGAAGTTTTTCCAGGTCCTTCAGGTTGACGATCGAATACTGCTTCTTGAAGATGTTGGTGAAGCCGCGCTTCGGAAGCCGGCGGTGCAACGGCATCTGACCGCCTTCGAATCCGCGCATGATGCTGTAGCCGGAGATCGAGCGGGCGCCCTTGTGTCCGCGGCCGGAGGTCTTGCCTTTGCCGGAACCGATGCCGCGTCCGATGCGCTTCTTCCGGTGCTTCTGCCCGGCGGGTGGTTTGAGTGAACTCAGATCCATTTCAATATCCTTGACTTAGTCGACCAGCGCCAGCAGATGCGGAATCTTTTTCACGAAACCGCGGAACGACGGTGTATCGGGGCGCTCCACGATCTGGTTCATTTTCCGCAGTCCCAGCGCGCGCACAATAACCTTGTGCTTTTCCGGTGTGCAGATCGGGCTGCCGATCAGTTTGATCCTGATTTTTCCTTCGGCCATTACATCTTCTCCGCTGTCAGGCCGCGCATTTCCATGACGGCGTTTTTATCGCGCAGCTGCTCGAGTGCGTTGATCGTGGCCTTGACCACGTTGTGCGGATTGTGGCTGCCGATCGATTTGGTCAGCACGTTCGGGATCCCGCAGGCCTGCACCACGGCGCGCACCGGACCGCCGGCAATCACGCCGGTGCCGTCCTGCGCGGGCTTCAGCATCACCATGCCGGCGCCGAAGCGTCCCAGCACCTGATGCGGGATCGTGTTTTCGAGCAGATGAATTTTGCGCAGATTCTTTTTCGCGGCTTCGATGCCCTTGCGGATCGCCGACGGCACTTCCTTGGCCTTGCCGACGCCGAAGCCGACGACACGAGCCGAGGAATCACCCACCACGACCAGAGCCGAAAAGCTCATGTTCTTGCCGCCCTTGACCACCTTCGTGACGCGGTTAATGGCGACGACGTTTTCCTTCAGATTGAGCGACTGCGGATCCACCCGCTTTACCGTATGAACTGCCATCAGAACTCCAGACCCGCTTCCCGCGCCGCATCGGCCAGCGCCTTGATGCGACCGTGATAGAGGTAACCGCCGCGGTCAAAAACCACCTTGTTGATGCCGTTTTCTTTAGCGCGCTCGGCGACACGCTTGCCGATTTCCTTCGCCGCCGCCACATTGCCGCCGCTCAGTTTCCTGTCGACGGAAGCTTTTTCCGTCGAACTGGCGGCCACCAGCGTCACGCCTTTGGTGTCGTCGATGACCTGCGCATAAATATGCGCGGTGCTGCGGAACACAGCCAGACGCGGACGCTCGGTAGTGCCCTGCAGCTTCTTGCGAATGCGCACGTGCACGCGTTCGCGGATTTCGTTTTTCGAAATCTTGCGTAACATTTACTTCTTCGCTCCCGTGGCGCCGGACTTGCCGACCTTCTTCTTCAGTGCCTCGCCTGTATAACGGACGCCCTTGTTCTTGTATGGATCCGGCTTGCGCAGCGCCCGGATGTTGGCGGCCACCTGCCCCAGCAGCTGCCTGTCGTGGCCGCTCAGGACCAGATGCGTCTGTTTGTCGATCTTCAGATCCACGCCTTCCGGCAGCAGAACTTCAATCGGATGCGAATAACCGAGCGTAAACGTGGCGAGCCTGCCCTTGACGTCGGCGCGATACCCAATACCGACGATGTCGAGTTCTTTCGTGAATCCGCTCGATACACCCTGCACCGCATTCGCCGCGAGGGCGCGCGTGAGACCGTGCAGCGCCGCGTGGTTATCGCTGTCGCGATGGATCTCGAGCACGCCGGTCTTCTGCTCGATGCGGATACCGTCGGGAATCGGCACTGCGAGCGTACCCTTCGGCCCCTGAACCTTCAGTTGTTCGCCGATCTCGATCTTCACGCCGGAGGGCAGCGGGATCGGCTTTTTTCCTACTCTGGACATATCTGTTCTTTCAAAGCTGAATTGTTCAACTTATCCCCGTCAGCGGAGTTCGAAGACGCGCGGCCGGTGGCCATTACCAAACCCTGCAAAGAATTTCGCCGCCCACGCCTTCTTTGCGTGCCGTGCGGCCGGTCATGACGCCTCGCGGCGTGGTCAGGATGCTGATGCCGAGTCCGCCCTGCACGCGCGGAATATCGGTCTTGCCCACATAGGTGCGGCAGCCGGGGCGCGAGACGCGCTCGATACCGGTTACCACAGGCGAGTTGTCCGGCGAATACTTCAGGTAAATGCGGATGACCTTCTTGACGCCGTCCTCGCTCGTTGTTTGTGAGCGGCTGCTGTGGCGCTGGCCGCCCTCTGCGGGAGCCACCTTGAAGTTCGCGATGTAACCCTCTTCCTTGAGGATGCGGGCGATCTCGGTCTTCAGCTTCGAAGCTGGCACGTCTACCTTCGGATGCCGCGCCGCCATGGCGTTGCGCACCCGGGTCAGCATGTCCGCGATTGGATCACTTGTCACTTAATTCCGTACCCCCCTCTTACCAGCTTGCTTTGACCACACCCGGGATTTCGCCGTTCAGCGCCAGCTGCCGGAAGCACAGCCGGCAGATTCCGTACTTGCGCAGAAACCCGCGCGGGCGTCCGCAGCGCCAGCAGCGATTGCGCAGGCGACAGGCGAACTTCGCCTTCGTCTTGTGCTCGTGCGCCCGCTTGTTCTTCGCGGCCTGCTTATCATCTTTTGCGATCTTCGCGAGTGTTGCCATGAAATTCGTCCTTCTCCTCTACTGCGTCCGGAAAGGCATGCCCATCTGTTTGAGCAACGCCAGACCTTCGGCGTCGGTTCGCGCAGTAGTCGTGATGCAGATATTCATTCCCTTGGTTTTTTCTACTTTCGAGTAGTCGATCTCGGGGAAAATCAGCTGGTCTTTAACTCCCAGCGTGTAATTGCCGCGCCCGTCGAACGATTTTGAGGAGACGCCGCGGAAGTCGCGCACGCGGGGCAGCGCCACGTTCAGCAGGCGGTCCAGAAATTCGTACATGCGGTCGCCGCGCAGCGTGACCATCGTGCCGATCGCCATGCCTTCGCGCAGCTTGAACGCGGCGATCGATTTCTTCGCCTTGGTGACGACCGGCTTCTGTCCGGTGATCGCGCCCAGTTCATTCACCGCGCCGTCCATCAGCTTCGCATTGCCCGTGGCTTCGCCCATCCCGATATTGATCGCAACCTTTTCGATCTTCGGCACAGCCATGACGTTCTTGTATCCGAACTCTTTCGTCAGAGCCGGTACGACTTGTTTCTGGTAATGATCTCTTAGTCTCGCTGCCATAGGGCGTCCTTACTTCTTGTCGAGCGTCTGCCCGCACTTCCGGCAGATTCGCGTCCGGCGCGCCTTGCCGCCGGGAGCTTCTGTAATGTGATGGCCGATCCGCGCCGGTCCGCATTTCGAGCACAGGATCATGACATTGGAAACCGCGATCGGCGATTCCTTTTCCGCGATACCGCCCGCTATCTGTTTCTGCGGGTTCTTGCGCGTGTGGCGCTTGATCATGTTGACGTGCTCGACCAGGATGCGCCCGGTCGCGCTGTCGACGCTCAGAATGCGCCCTTCCTTGCCGCGGTCCCGCCCGGCGATTACCCGCACGTTATCGTTCTTCTTCAGCTGAATCCGAACCGGCGGCCGCTTGTCTTTCTTTAATTTCATCCCCACGTCAGATGACTCCTAAATGGCACTTAAATGACTTCCGGCGCGAGCGAAACGATCTTCATGTAGCGCTTGTCGCGTAATTCGCGCGCCACCGGTCCGAACACGCGGGTCCCGATCGGCTCGCCGATTTCGTTGATCAGCACGGCTGCGTTCGAATCGAAACGAATGTAGCTGCCGTCCCGCCGTCGCGTCTCCTTGCGCATGCGCACGATGACGCAGCGCACCACCTTGCCCTTCTTGATTGCCGAATCGGGGGCAGCTTCTTTCACCGCGGCTGTGACCACATCGCCCAGTCCGGCCCGCAGCCCGAGGTCGCCGCCGCGCGGCAGAATGCAGGAAAGCCTGCGCGCGCCGCTGTTATCGGCCACCTCGAGGATTGTTCTCATTCCGATCATGGTTGTTCCTCAGAATCCTTTTGTGTCTGGACCTTTACGGCTAAACCTTTACGTCGAGATCCGAAGGCTCCGCCGCACCGACCAGTGCCGCGCGCCGGATCACGTCGCCCAGACGCCACCGCTTCAGCTTGCTCATGGGGCGGCATTCGATAATGCGCACCACATCGCCCACGCGCGCCGTGTTCTCTTCGTCGTGCGCGTAAAATTTCTTGTGCTTCATGACAATGCGCCGATAGAGCGGATGCGGCACGCGGCGGCTCACCTGCACCACGATCGTCTTGTGCATCTTGGCCGAAACCACTTCGCCGACCTTTTCGTTCTTATGCTGATTGGGTGTCTGATCCGCCATCTACTTCGCGCTCCGCAGTTCGTTCTCACGCAGATAGGTCAAAAGACGGGCGCGTTCCTTGCGATTTTCACGCAGCCGCTTAATGCCTTCCGTCTGTCCCATCGAAAGCTGAAACTTAACGCGGAAAGACTGCTCATCGATTTCTTCGAGCTTCTTCCGCATTTCGGCGGGGTCCAGCCCCCGCAGCTTGTCCTTTTTCATCCCGTTACTCCGCGCTCTCGCGCGATAAAAACTTCGTCTTCAATGGAATCTTGTGGGCCGCCAGACGCATGGCCTGCTGCGCGATCTCGACACCCACGCCTTCCATCTCAAACAGAACCTTGCCGGGGCGGATCACTGCCACCCATTCTTCCGGCGCGCCTTTGCCCTTACCCATACGGGTTTCAGCCGGCTTCTTGGTGATCGGCTTGTCGGGGAACAGGCGAATCCAGACCTTGCCGCCGCGCTTGATAAAACGCGTCATCGCGATACGGGCCGCTTCGATCTGGCGCGATGTGATCCAACCGCACTCCATCGCTTTGAGCGCATACTCGCCGAACGCGATCGACGACCCGCGCCAGGCTTTGCCCTTCATACGACCGCGCTGTACCTTGCGGTATTTGACCTTCTTGGGCATTAACATAGTTCAGTTATTCCTTGCTCTCCGTTTCCGGGGAAGCGGATGATTCGGCCTGGGGAGCATCGGCGGTCGTCGCTTCCGGCCCTGATTCCGGTTTGACTTCCGGCTTCGGTTCCTTCCATGCCGGCTGTACCGGCGCCATCAGCGGCGGCATGATTGGTCCGCCGGCGCGCGGCGCGCGGATGGTTTCAGTCGGCGGCGCCTGCACGGGTGCTGCGGGTTCGCCAATGGCCTGTTCTCCGCCCACCCGCGGTGGCCGGTCGCCTTCGCGGCGCGGTCCGCGCCGGTCGCGCGCGCCCGGTCCCCGTTCGTTGCGGCGTGGCTCGCCATCCTGCATGATGGTCCGCTTGCCGTCGGCAAGAATCTCGCCTTTGTACAGCCACGCCTTAACGCCGATAACGCCGTAAGTGGTGTGTGCTTCCGTGGTGCCGTAGTCGATATCGGCGCGCAGCGTGTGCAGCGGCAGCTGCCCCTGCAGATACCATTCGCTGCGTGCGATTTCAGCGCCGTTCAGACGGCCCGACACGCGTACCTTGATGCCTTTGCAGCCGAAGCGCAGCGCCGAATCGACGGCTTTGCGCATGGCGCGGCGGAAGGCCACGCGTTTCTCGAGCTGCAGGGCGATCGATTCGGAAACCAGCTTTGCATCGAGCTCCGGCTTATGCACTTCCTGGATGTCGATGAAAACCTCGCGGTTGGTCTTCTTGGCAAGCGAGGTCTTGAGCTTCTCGATTTCCGCTCCCTTGCGGCCGATGATGATGCCCGGACGCGAGGTGCGGATGGTGACCCGCAGCTTGTTGCCCGGCCGGTCGACTTCGATCGAACTCACGCCTGCGCTCTTCAGTTGCTCGCGCAGACCTTCTTTCAGTTCGAGATCTTCCTGCAGAAGCCCGGCATAACCCTGCTTGGAGAACCAGCGCGAGCGCCACGGCTTGTTGAAGCCCAGCCGGAAACCGTAAGGATGAACTTTCTGACCCATGTTATTCCTTGTCCGCCACTTTCACCACGATGTGTGAAGTGCGCTTCTGAACCCGGTAAGCGCGGCCCATCGGCGCGGGGCGCACGCGCTTCTGGCGCGGCCCTTCGTTGACATATGCCTCGGATACGTAGAGCTGATCCACGTCGACGTCTTCGTTCTGATTCTGCGCGTTGGCGATCGCCGAGTGCAGTACTTTCTCTACAGTGGGCGCAACTCGCTTGTTGACGCTGCGCAGCGTGATGATCGCGTCGTTCGCTTTGCGGCCGCGAATCAGATCGACGACCAGCCGCGCCTTCTGCGCCGACACCCGGATGAATCTGGCTTCTGCTTTGACTTCCATCTTTTATGCCTTCGAAGACTTCTCAGTGGCAGCCTTCGCCTGATGACCCTTGAAATGGCGGGTCGGGGAAAATTCGCCCATCTTATGGCCCACCATGTTTTCCGTCACGTAAACCGGAATGAATTTCCGGCCGTTATGCACCGCGATCGTGTGGCCCACAAACTCGGGCAGAATCGTCGAGCGCCGCGACCAGGTGCGGATCACTTCCTTCCGGTTCGCCGCGTTCAGGGCGTCAATCCGGCTCTCGAGGTGCCCGTCGGTAAATGGTCCTTTTTTTACGGAACGTCCCATTTATTGCTTCCCTCTGCGATCGTTGACGATGAATTTGTCGGTGCGCTTGTTGTTGCGCGTCTTGAAGCCGCGCGTCGGCTGGCCCCAGGGCGTCACGGGATGACGTCCCCCGGAAGTCTTGCCTTCGCCGCCCCCATGCGGGTGATCCACGGGGTTCATGGAAACGCCGCGGTTGTGCGGGCTCTTTCCCATCCAGCGTTTGCGGCCCGCTTTGCCGAGCGATACGTTCTCGTGATCGCTGTTGCCGACCACCCCGATCGTCGCCATGCAGTCGGTCGAAACCCGCCGCACTTCAGCCGAGGGCAGCTTGAGCAGCGCCACGCCGCCTTCGCGCGACACCAGCTGCGCCTGCGTACCGGCCGACCGCGCCATCTGCGCGCCTTTGCCGGGACGCAGCTCGATATTGTGCACAATCGTGCCCGCCGGAATGTTCTTGAGCGGCAGAGCATTGCCGACGAGGATGTCGGCTTCGGGACCCGAGGAAACCGTGGCCCCGACCGCGAGACCCTGCGGCGCCAGGATGTAGCGCTTCTCACCATCCGCGTAATGCAGCAGCGCGATGCGCGCCGAGCGGTTGGGATCGTACTCGATTGACGCCACCTTAGCCGGGACGCCGAATTTATCCCGCTTGAAATCGATCACGCGGTAAGCCTGCTTGTGTCCGCCGCCGATAAATCGCGACGTGACGCGGCCGCGGTTATTGCGTCCGCCGGACTTGACACGCGGCTCGACGAGGGACTTCTCGGGCTTCTCGCGCGTAATGTCCGCGCGCGACACCACGGTCATGTAGCGCCGGCTCGGAGTTGTGGGTGAAAATTTCTTGATCGCCATCTGATCCTACATTTCCGTGAATTCGGGGACCTTCTGGCCCTCCGCAATCTTCACGTATGCTTTCTTCCAGTCGGAACGGTATGCGGCGAAGCGTCCGCGGCGGCGCAGCTTGCCATCGAAATTCGCCGTGCGCACTTCCTCCACCTTCACGTTGAAAAGCTTTTCCACGGCCTGCTTCACCATGATCTTGTTGGCATCCTTCGCCACCTGGAAGCAGAGCGTCCGCTGTTCTTCCTTCTTCGTGATGCCTTTTTCGGTAACCAGCGGCTTGATGAGAGTGTCGTGAATAGTCATCAGGAATTCGCCTCCGCTTTCGGTTTAGGCGCCGACTTCGCCAGCGTCTCGGAGAGCTTCGAAGCCGCCGCCTGCGTCAGCAGTACGCGGGTCGCATCGAGCAGGTGATAGGGATGCACTTCATGGCTCTTCACCACCACCACGCCTTCAATGTTGCGCGCGCTCAGTTCCAGATTGCGGTTCGCGTCGTTTTCGACAACCAGAACCTTCTTCGTGGCGTCCAGGGCGCCGAGCGTTCTCGAAAAACTCTTTGTCTTGTGGTCGGCCAGCTGGAACGCCGAGATCACTTTCAGCTCGCCGTCGCGCAGCTTGGCGGAAAGCGCCGCGCGCAGCGCGCCCAGCTGCATTTTGCGCGGCAGTTTGTAGCTGTAATCGCGCGGCACCGGACCATGCACCGTGCCGCCATGCCGCCACAGCGGGCTGCGCACAGAACCCATGCGGGCGCGTCCCGTACCCTTCTGCTTCCAGAGCTTCTTGCCCGAGCCCGCCACTTCGTGCCGGGTCTTGACCTTGTGCGTGCCCGCGCGCTGACCGGCCAGATAGTGCCGGATCGATTCGTAGAGCAGGTCCTGATTCACCTCGGCGGCGAATACGGCATCGGACAGCTCTACCTGGCCGACCTTGTTGTTATTCAGATCGATGACATCGACGACAGGCATTATCGCTTCGCCCTCCGCACCACAACGTAGCCGCCGTTCGGGCCTGGCACCGCGCCTTTGACCACCAGCACGTTGTCTTCGGCGTCCACCTCGACGATTTCCAGATTCCGCACCGTGACCTGCGCGTCGCCCATGTGGCCGCCCATGCGCATGCCGGGGAAAACCCGGGATGGATAGCTCGAAGCGCCGATCGAACCCGGTGCCCGGTGATGCATGTCGCCGTGCGACTCCTCGCCGCCGCCGAAGTGGTGGCGCTTGACGACGCCGGCAAACCCACGGCCCTTCGACACGCCAATCACGTCCACCTTCTCGCTGGGCTTAAAGTCGCTGACCAGCACTTTATCGCCGGCTTTCAGGTCCCCTTCGCCGTTCGATCCGTCCAGGCGGAACTCGCGCAGAAACTTCGCGCCCTCCGCGCCGGCCTTTTTGAGATGACCGGTGGCGGGCTTATTCAGGCGCTTCGGTTTCACAAATTCATTCAGACCCAGTTGCACCGCGTCATAGCCGTCGGTGGCCGGAGTCTTGCGCTGCACAACGAAGCAGGGGCCGGCCTTCAGCAGGGTCACAGGGACCACCTGCCCGTCCGGCCGGAACAGCTGCGTCATGCCGATTTTTTTACCCAGTATTCCTGGACTCATATTCCGTTCCTGTTTCCTGCCGCTTTTTACCGCTGCGGCCCGGTGCCTAACTCTTTCCGAACGCCTTGATCTCTACGTCCACACCCGCCGGCAGATCGAGCTTCATCAAAGCATCGACCGTCTGCTGCGTCGGCTCGAGGATGTCGAGCAGACGCTTATGCGTACGGATTTCAAACTGCTCGCGCGACTTCTTATCCACGTGCGGCGACCGCAGCACTGTCGTCCGGGAGGTCGACGTCGGCAGCGGAATGGGGCCTGCTACCGTGGCCCCTGTCCGCTTAGCCGTATCCACAATTTCAGTCGTCGACTGATCGAGCACACGGTGATCGTATGCCTTCAGACGAATTCGAATGCGGTCCTTCAGTGCCATGAATTAATCCAATATCTCCGACACTGTACCCGCGCCGACCGTTCTGCCGCCTTCGCGGATGGCGAAGCGCAGACCTTTATCCATGGCGACCGGGGTGATCAACTCGACAACCAGCTGCACGTTGTCGCCCGGCATCACCATCTCGGTGCCCTCCGGCAGCTCCGCCACGCCCGTTACG
>Ga0182030_10018904_pt1 | contig 13169 bp, 8 predicted proteins | sample 812S3MmetaG_FD_121299 | JGI IMG/M metagenome (GOLD analysis project Ga0182030, IMG submission 121299) | Permafrost microbial communities from Stordalen Mire, Sweden - 812S3M metaG (Illumina Assembly) | ecosystem: Environmental > Terrestrial > Soil > Wetlands > Permafrost | place: Sweden... | reverse complement strand
CCAGATTCAGGTGGGCATTGACGGGTTCGTCGTTGAAAAAAACCTGTTCCGGCGCCGGCGCCGAAAGCACGAACTGAGTGTAGTCGGCGGGCTTGGTTGGATTCGGCTTCTCGGCCGTGCGGCCGGGGGGCGGGGGCGGCTTTTCCCCGAAGGTGCCGACGCGGGGTGCCGCGCCCACTTCGATCTTCTCGGCGCCCGGCACCGGTTGATCGGAGAAATGCACGACTCCCTGGGCGTCGGTCCACTTGTAAATCACAGCCGCGTTTCCCGCAAACGCTGCGAGTAATCCGAAGGCGATCCAGATCCGCAGGTGTCGCATGACTCAAAAGCATAGCCCTATCGCCTCCCGACCACAAAACGAGGTGCGGGCGGCGTGACCTCCGTCACCCTCGGACCTTAAGCGGCACCCTGTGGGGATGATTCACAAGCTGTAGTACATCTCCACTTCAATGGGATGCGTGGTCATGCGCAGGCGCGTGACTTCCTTCATCTTCAATTCGATGTACGCATCGATCAGATCGTCGCTGAACACACCGCCCGCCTTGAGGAAGCCGCGGTCTCTATCCAGGTAATCGAGCGCCATGTCGAGGGAGTGGCAGACGGTCGGAATCTTCTTGTCCTCCTCCGGCTCCAGATCGTACAAGTCCTTGTCCGCGGGGTCGCCGGGATGGATCTTGTTTTGAACGCCGTCGAGGCCCGCCAGCAGCATCGCCGCGAAGGCGAAATACGGATTCGCAGTGGCGTCGGGAAAGCGCACCTCGATGCGCCGGCCCTTCGGATTGGAGATCCAGGGAATGCGGATGGAGGCCGAACGATTGCGCGCGGAGTAGGCCAGTTTCACAGGCGCCTCGAAGCCTGGGACCAGGCGCTTGTAGCTGTTGGTGCTGGCATTGGTGAAGGCGTTGATCGCGCGCGCGTGCTTGATGATGCCGCCGATGTAGAAGAGCGCGATGTCCGACAGGCCGCCGTACTTATCGCCCGCGAACAGCGCTTTGCCGTCTTTCTGCAGGGATTGATGCACGTGCATGCCGCTGCCGTTGTCGCCGACGATGGGCTTCGGCATGAAGGTCAGCGTCTTGCCATAGCCGTGCGCGACATTCTGCAGCGCGTATTTGAGGATCTGCACCTCATCGGCCTTCTTGGTCAGCGTATTGGGAGCCACATTGATTTCTCCCTGGCCGGCCGTTCCCACTTCGTGGTGGTGCACTTCGAATTTCAGGCCCAGCTCCTCGCAGGCCATCGACATGGCGGTGCGGATGTCCTGCTGTGAATCGACGGGCGGCACGGGAAAATAGCCGCCCTTGACGCCGGGGCGATGACCCTTGTTGCCATCCTCGTAGGTCTTGCCGGAATTCCAAGCGCCTTCGTAGGCGTCGACTTCGTAGGCGCAGCCATTCATGCCCGCGTGCACGGTGACGGTGTCGAAGATGAAGAACTCGTTCTCCGGTCCGAACAGCGCGGAATCCGCGATGCCTGAGGCCTTCAGGTGCGCTTCGGCGCGCTTGCCAAGCGATCGTGGGTCGCGCTCGTAACCCTGCATGGTTAAAGGCTCGATGACATCGCATCGAATATCGATGGTGGTCTCTTCGTAGAAGGGATCCAGCACCGCGGTCGCCGGATCCGGCATCAAAATCATGTCGGACTCATTGATGCCCTTCCAGCCGGCAATCGATGAACCGTCGAACATCTTTCCATCCTTGAAGAAACCCTCGTCCACGAGGCGTGTCGGCACGGTTACGTGCTGTTCCTTGCCGATTGTGTCCGTAAACCGAAGATCGGCGAACTTAGCGTCCTTTTCTTTGATTAATTTTAGAACATCTGCGGGAGTCATGTGCGTCCTCGCGGGGGTGGAATGACAGTTGCGTGCCGGCGGCGCGCCGGGAATCCAGACTACGTGCAGCTAGCGTGCCAGGTCGCCGCGCTCACTGGATCAAGCACTTGCGATTTGTACAGCCGGCTCCATGCACCATTATGCAGAAATTGACTGAAATCTGTGTATCATAATGGTGCGCCCGCGAGTAAACCCAGTTCTTCGAAGCGTATGGTCAGCCCCTGGCGGCCGGTATGGGCGAAATGAGTGCGCGGCGAAAGGGGACAAGGTTCGACGCCGCATCGCTATACTTCCGGGCTTTGCCCACCCCGCGAGCACACGATGGCCAAAGCTTCGTCCAAGCCGCCCCAGACCTTTCAAGATCTGATCTTTGCGTTGCAGAAGTACTGGTCGGAGCAGGGCTGCGTCATTTTGCAGCCTTATGACATGGAGATGGGCGCGGGCACGTTTCACCCGGCCACGTTCCTGCGGGCGGTCGGCCCCGAACCCTGGAGCGCAGCCTACGTTCAACCCTCGCGGCGTCCCACCGACGGCCGCTACGGCAATAACCCGTTCCGGCTTCAGCACTACTATCAATTTCAGGTCTGCATCAAGCCCTCACCCGACGATTTTCAGGATCTTTATCTCGGATCCCTGCGCTCATTGGGCTTCGACCCGCTGACCCACGACATTCGCTTCGTGGAGGACAATTGGGAGTCGCCAACACTGGGTGCCTGGGGCATGGGATGGGAAGTGTGGCTGAACGGCATGGAAGTCTCGCAGTTCACCTACTTCCAGCAGGTCGGCGGCTTGGATTGCCGTCCGGTCATGGGCGAGATCACCTACGGTCTCGAGCGCTTGGGGATGTACATCCAGGGGAAGGAAAGCATCTTCGACATTGTGTGGGCCGACGGACCTTTCGGCGCAATTACCTACGGCGACGTGTTTCATCAAAACGAAGTGGAACAGTCCATCTACAACTTCGAGAAGGCCGATACCGCATTGCTGTCCGCCGAATTCGACGCTCACGAGATTGCCTGTCGGCAGTTGCTCGACGACAAGCTGGTATTGCCCGCCTATGAGCAGATGGCGAAGGCATCGCATGCCTTTAATTTGCTCGACGCCCGGCATGCGGTTTCCGTGACCGAGCGGCAGCGCTTCATCCTTCGCGTCCGCACCCTGGCGCGAGCGGTCGCCGAGGCCTATCTCGCCAGCCGGGAAGCCCTCGGGTTTCCGCTCCTGAAGAACAAAATCCAGCGAGTCGCATAGGGTGAGCACGCGCGATCTATTGTTCGAGCTGGGGACGGAGGAGCTGCCGCCCCGCACCCTCGCGAACCTGTCGGCGGCGCTGAGCGACAATGTGGTCAAGGGCCTGGATGCCGCCGGCGTCGCTCACGGGCGCTTTCACAGCTTTGCGACTCCGCGCCGGCTTGCCGTGTGGGTCGAGAAGCTGGCGACCAGTCAACCCGATCGCAGCGTCGAGAAGCGCGGCCCGCCGCTGGCCAATGCGTTCGATGCGCAGGGCCTACCGACGCAGTCCGCCATGGCCTTCGCCAAGAACTGCGGCGTGCCGGTGACTGCGCTTGAACGGCTGACCACCGAGAAGGGCGCGTGGCTGGTGTTTCGCGGCGTCGAGAAGGGAGCCGCGACGATCGACCTGCTTGGCGGGATCGTCACTCAAGCCATTGCGGCACTGCCTACGCATAAGCGCATGCGCTGGGGTGACCGCGCCGCGGAATTCGTCAGGCCGGTACACAGCGTGGTGTTGCTGTATGGCGAGGAAGTGGTGCCGCTCGAGGTGCTGGGCCTGCGCACGGGCCGCGTGAGCTTCGGTCATCGCTTTCATTCGCCGCGGCCCATCGTCCTCAAGTCCGCCAAAGGCTATGAGAACCGCCTGCGCCGCGCCAAGGTGGTGGCAAGCTTCGAGAAGCGACGCGAGTTGATCAGAGCCGGCGTGACTGCGGCCGCGGGAACCTCAGGCAGGGCCCTGATCGAGGATTCCTTGCTGGACGAAGTCACCGCCCTGGTGGAATGGCCGGTGCCGATCGCCGGCCAATTCGAGCAGCGCTTTCTCGCCTTGCCGCGCGAGGTCGTGATCGCCACCATCCAGGACCATCAACGCTATTTCCCGGTGGAGGGCGCCGACGGCCGGCTTTCCGGCGGGTTCATTACGGTCAGCAACATCCAAAGCCGCGATCCAGCGACGGTCCGCGAAGGCAATGAGCGTGTGGTGCGGCCGCGCCTGAGCGATGCCGCTTTCTTCTGGGAGCAGGACCGACGCGTGCCGCTCGCGATGCACGCGGCGAAGCTCGCCGATGTGACATTTCAGGCCAAGCTCGGCAGCTATGCGGACAAGACCGGCCGCGTGAAGCTGCTGGCGGAGGCGATCGGCAATCGCCTTGCGGCAGGGCCTTTGGTCGGGCGGGCGGCGGAACTTGCCAAGGCCGACCTGGTGACCGCCATGGTGGGTGAGTTCCCGGAATTGCAGGGCACGATGGGTCGCTACTATGCGCAGGCGCAGGGCGAGCCTGAAGAACTCGCGCTCGCGCTCGAGGAACACTACCGGCCAAGATTTGCGGGCGATTCCCTGCCGCGCACCAAGACCGGACAGACGCTCGCGCTCGCCGACAAGATCGATACGCTGGTCGGCATCTTTGCAATCGACCAGCGGCCTACGGGAACCAAGGACCCGTTTGGCCTGCGGCGCGCGGCGCTGGGAGTGTTGCGCATTTTGCTGGAGGGACGGCTCGATCTGGATTTGCTCGAAGTGCTGTCGATCGCGGCCGCCGCGCAGCCGGTGCAGAGAGCCGGAGTCGCCGCCGACGTCTACGACTTCATTGCGGAGCGGCTGCGCGGCCTGTTGCTGGAGCGGGCCGACGGCACCACGGCCGAGATGATCGATGCCGTGCTTGCCGCGCGGCCGGCTTCGGCGCTCGACATCGAGGTTCGATTGCGGGCGCTGAAGGAATTCTTGCAGCATCCGGATGCCGCGCTGCTCACGGCGCTGAATAAACGCATCGCAAACATACTGAGGAAGGCGCCGCCGGGCGGCACGGCAACCGTCAATCCGGCGGCGCTGGCCGAAGATGCGGAGCGGGCGCTGCATCGAGCGCTGTCGGAACTGCGCGGCTCGGTGCAAGAATCCATCGCGGCGCGCCGCTATGCGGAAAGCTTGCGGGCGCTGATTGGATTGCGCGTGGTTGTCGGCGACTTCTTCGAGCGGGTCATGGTGATGGACGAGAACCTCGAACGGCGCGACAACCGGCTGGCGCTGCTGCGCGATGCGCGCACGCTGCTGGGCGGCGTGGCCGACCTGTCGCGCCTCCCCGGTTGAGCGGCACCGTGCAGCTGCTGCGATCGCTGCTGTTCACGGCCTACATGATGCTGTCGGCGTGCCTGTTCGGCGGCTTCATGGTGTTGTGTTTCTGGCTTCCCTACCGGTTTCAGTTCGCGATCGCCCGCAGCTGGGCGCGCCTGCTGTTTCGGGCGCTCAAGCTGCTCTGCGGTCTCGACTTCGTGGTCGAAGGCCGCGAACGAATTCCCGCGGGCAGCCATATCGTGATGAGCAACCATACCTCCGCTTGGGAAACAGTGGCGCCGTTCGTGATCTTTCCGCCTCAGGTGTGGGTGCTGAAGCGCGAGCTGCTATGGATACCCTTCGTCGGATGGGGACTGAAGCTGCTGCGGCCGATCGCCATCAACCGCGGCGAGGGGCACCGCGCGGTCAACCAGGTGATCGAACAGGGCGCGGCGCGCTTGAGCGCAGGCCTGTGGGTCATCATCTTTCCCGAGGGCACGCGGGTGGTCGCGGGCGAGACGCGCAAGTTCGGCGTCAGCGGCGCGCTGCTCGCGACCGCAACGGGCAAGCTGGTGGTGCCGCTGTCGCACGATGCCGGCGTGTTCTGGCGGCGGCGTGGAATCGTGAAAAAGGCCGGAACCATCCATGTGATCATTGGCGAGCCGATCGAATCCATAGGCAAGGACCCGCGGCAGCTCAACGAGGAAGTGCGTCAGTCCATCGAGTCGGGATTGGCCCGGATAGCGGCCCTGCGAAATCCTCAGTAGGTCGCGAGGCTGGTGGTATCCGCAAGGTCGGCGACCTCGAAGTCCATGGGGATCGCAATCACCGGAACGCGTGTTTTACCCTCGAGCCAGGCCTCCAATTGATCGATCGGCATGGGTTTCGCATATAGATAGCCCTGGGCCACATCGCATTTGAAATCCCGCAGGCGCTGCGCGCCGGTCTCGGTTTCAATGCCTTCGGCCACGACCTGCAATCCTAAGCTATGGCCCATGTCGATGGCCGAGCGCACCACGGTGGCGAACTCAGGATTCGACTCCAGCTCCTGCACGAAGCTGCGGTCGATTTTCACTTCGTGCACCGGCATTCGCGCCAGATGGCTCAAGGAGGAGTAGCCGGTGCCGAAATCGTCGATGGAGAGCTTCACGCCCAAAGCGGCGATGGCATTCAGCATACCCAAGGCGCGCTCGGGGTCGTCGATGAAGCCGCTTTCGGTCAGTTCCAGGGTGAGCAAGCTCGGCGGCAGCTGATGCCGGGTCAGCAAGCCCGCAACGCGCGAATCGAGGCGCGGATCATCCAGGTCGTCGGCGCTGATGTTCACGGCCAGGGACAAGGGTTTGCCGGCTCGATGCCACTCGGCGCCCTGCGCGATGGCACGATCGAGGGTCCAGCGCGTCATGCGGCGTATGAATCCGGTTTGCTCGGCAAACGGCACGAACGCCGCCGGACCCAGCAATCCACGCGTCGGATGCTGCCAGCGCAGCAGCACCTCGGCGCCGGCCACGCGATTTGTCGCCATGTCGATTTTCGGCTGGAAGAACAGCCGCAATTCATCGCGCTCCAGCGCGAGCCTGAGCTCCCCGAGCAGCGATAGTTGATCGCGAGCCTCGGGCTTCAGTGTCTTCTCGTACACCGCGAGCGGGCGCTTCTCACGCCGCGCGCATTCGAGCGCGAGCTCGGCGCAGCGCAGCAACTCATCGGTGCTCGCCGCATCGGTGGAGCGCGAGAGCCCAATGGTCGTGCTGATATCGATCGGTTGCGCTTCGACGAATACCGGATCCGCCAGCGCCACCACCAGCGAGGTTCCCCAAGTCTGCACGGCTGCCTCATCCGGCAGCCGCGTAAATGCCGCAAACTGGTCCGCCGCGAGCCGCGCGACGGCGGATTTCACCGACGGCACGGCGGCGAGACGCGCCGCCATCTTGATGAGCACCGCATCTCCCACCGAATACCCCAGGTGCTCGTTGATGCGTCTAAATCGGTTCAGGTTGATGACCGCCACCGCAATCAGGCCGCCGGCGTCCGCCAGCGCCCCGTTCAAGGCCGCGGCGAAGGCGGTTCGATTCATCAAGCCGGTAAGGGTGTCCTCGTATGCCAGGCGGCGAATCGATTGGTCCCGGGATTGCACGGCGGTCTGCATCAATTGCAGGCCTTCGGCGAGCACGCCGAGTTCGTCGCGGCGCTGCACGGTCAGCGGCGCGTCGTACACGCCGCTGCGTATCTGATCGACGGATTGCGTGAGATCCTGCAACGGCCGGGTGATGTTGCGTGCGATCCAGAATGCAACCGTTGCGAATCCGATCAGGCTGATGCCCGCAATGAGAAACAAGGTGTTGGTCAGGCGCGCGAATGGAGCAAGCGCGCCGGCCAGCGAACGCGACAAGGTGGCGACGACCTCGCCATGGCCTAGGTTGGCCAGTTCGATTCGCCGGGTCACGATGTCGGATCGGCGCGGCGTGCCGGCCGGAAGCGTGCTCACCACATCGGTCCAGCGGCCGTCGGAACTGACCGACAGCGTCAGGTCCAGCCCGGTGATGTCGGCCAGCTCGCGCGCCGCCTTGTTGTCGAGTTCGAAGCCCATGGCGATCCACGCAACGGGGAGCGGGCTGCGCACCGGCACGGTGACGAGCTGGTATATCCGCCCGTTATCGACGATCACGCTGGTGGCGGTGTCGGCGCCTTCGCTGTCCTTCTGCGCGGCCGAAATGGGAAACGAGCTGCCGGCCGCGAGGTGCGATCCGGAGGAGGCGATCACTTCGCCGTTGAGCGAGGTCAACACGATCATTGCGGCGCCGATTCGCGCGCCGCTGTTTTCCAGCGCCGAGGCCAGAGTGTCGGTGTCGTGGGCGGCCACCGCCTGGCGAAAGCCATAATCTGCGGCCACGGCCTGCGCACCCTGGGTCAGCTGGCGGCGGTTGCTTTCCAGCAGCCGCGAAAACACCAGCGCGCCGACGTCGAGCTGGCGCTGCACCTCGCGCTCGGCGTTTCGGTGGTTCGCAGCCGACACCGCGCCCAGCGCCGCGGCCAGCACTGCCGCGAGCAGCAGGAGAAAGGTCAATGCGATGCGAGTGCGTAGGGTCAAAGGCGCTTGTCCGGATCGGGCCGGTTGAATAGGTTAGACGGGTCGGTGCGCGCCGACCGTGCGGTCCTACACAATACGCGCCGATTTAGGCTAATTGGCCCTTCTTCTAGGGATATCCCGGGTTCGCGGCGCCCGATACCCGGGGCACGCGCAGGGAGGGCTTCACGGCCAACTGCCATTCCACGCTTGCCGTCTCTTCGGCGCTCACGTTCAGGCGCTTGATCGTCGACTGCTCCGCCTGCTGCATGCCCGGATGCCACACCCGTACCAGGTACTCGCCGGACGGCAAATCCTCGAGGGTTGCTGCGCCGGCGGCGTCAGTGGTCGCGAAGAACGGCGTCTCCGACACATAGATATAGCCGACCATCCAGTCGTGGATATTGCAACCCAGCACCACGACTCCGGGCTTATCGAATAGCACCGGCGGAGCCTCGGTTCCGGCGTACAGCGGCAGCTCGAATTGCTTGGGCTGGGAGAACGAATAGACCTGGTGCCGGATATTGTCGTTATTGGGAAACCACACCTTGGATCCGGTGTAGACGGCCTTTACGTAAGGCAGGAATTGCTTGTCCACCTGATCGACGGCATCGGCAGGACCCCTGGCGTGCGCGGCGGCTTTGGAATCCACGGGCGTCGCCAGCACCACTGCATTGGACAGCGGCTTACCGCGTAGATCCTTGACGGTCACATGCAATTGCGCCGCGTGACCGGCTCCTGCCTCGAGGAGCAATGCGATACCGACGGCCGCTGGGATGAACTTGTTCATCTAGAAAGCGTAGTCCGCGGTGATCTCCAGGATGGACTTGGTGTAGTCGTTGCCGCCGTAGGCGCGAGTGTCGAATCGACGGAAATCGAAGCCGATAAGGCTATGCGCGGTGGGCGAGTAATTGACGCCTGCCTTGAAGCCCAAAGTGGTGCCGGTGAGCCGGTACGCGTAGTCCTCCGGACCAAACGCCGGATCCTCCGCGATTGCCCGAGCCGAGTCGAGGATCTGATAACTGCCTTCGCCGGTCGACACGATGTCGCCGTGGCGAAGCAGTGCCGCCAGGTTCAGATAGGTATTCGTGTACACCGAATACTCGACATGCAGGCCCAGGTTGTTGCTGCTCTCGCTGAACGCATCCCCCGAGATTCCGGACACCTCCTCCGGCTGACTCGCGGCGTTGCTGCGCTCGAAACTATAGTCGGCCCAAAGATTCCAGCGTTCATCCAGCCGCCGGCCCGCGGCCAGGGTGCCCCGGTAAATCGTGGCATTACGGTAGTCGTCGTCGTAATCCGAATGCGCCAGCGAAAATCCAATGCGCGCCCAGGGGACGAACGCTCCCAGCCCCCATTTCTTTTTCAGGGCCACGGATGAGCCGGCGGTGGCATTGCTCAAGCCGGTGAGGCGGTTGTAGTGCTCGCCGTTCAGGTCGGCTCCCACGGTCAGGGTGTATCCCTCGCCGATCGGAAATAGATCAAACACCGACAGCGTTGCGCCGACGATGGAGTCGCTAACAATATCTGAGTAGCTTTCCGCGTTGCCGACGTTGTTGTCGTGCGTTACATGGGCTTCGGCGGCAATGTTCCAATCAGCGCGCGCGGCGCAGGGCACGCCGATGGCAAGGATCGCATACACACATGTGATCAGGGTCGCGGTGGATGACGGGCCCCGGTAATGCATGCTCGATGAGCCGCGCTATACGTCCAAGTTCGACACTTGCAACGCATTCCTCTCGATGAATTCGCGCCGCGGCTCGACCGCATCACCCATCAGTGTCGTGAAGATGTCGTCCGCAGCGACCGCGTCCTCGATGCGCACCTGCATCAGCCTGCGTGTTTCCGGGTTGATGGTCGTGTCCCACAACTGGCTGGCGTTCATCTCACCCAGGCCTTTGTAGCGCTGGATGCTTTGGCCTTTCTTCGCCTGCTCGAACAGCCAACTCATGGCGACCTTGAAGCTGGCCACTTCCTGGCGCTCGCCGTCGCGATTGATGTAGGCACCCGGACCCACCAAGTCGTTCAGTGTTCGCGCCAGATCCGAGATTCGCAGATACTCGGCCGAGTCGACGAATTCCCGCGGAATGTGCTTCTCCGACATCAAGCCATGCTCGAAGCGCTTGAGATTGATGCGATGCCCGCCCGTGGCGAGATTGTCCACGCTGACGCTGTAGCGGCGTGATACATCGTCCAATGAATTGAGCTTCTGCTCGAGTGTGCGGCACCAATCCTTCAGCACATCGATGCGATCGAAGGTGTCGGTGTTCAGCGCCGGCACGTACAGCAGCTGCTCCAGGAAGCGCTCGTCGTAACGGCGAGCCCAGCGGTGCACGATGCTTTGCACTTCGACATACTTGCGGGCGAGCGATTCGAGACCCAATCCCGACATCGCCGGAGCGTCGGCGCTGACGTGCAAGGCGGCGCCTTCGATTGCGGTGCTCAGGAGTAGCGCATTCAGTTCGATGTCGTCCTTGACGTAGGTTTCTTGCTTGCCCTTCTTGACCTTGTACAACGGCGGTTGCGCAATATAAATGTGGCCGCGCTCTATGAGGATTGGCATCTGACGATAGAAAAAAGTCAGCAACAAGGTGCGTATGTGACTTCCGTCAACATCAGCATCTGTCATTAAAATGATGCGGTGATAGCGCAGTTTGTCGATGTTGAAGTCGTCGCGCCCGATGCCGCAGCCCAACGCCGTGATCAGCGTGCCGACTTCGGCGGACTGCAGCATGCGGTCGAAGCGTGCCTTCTCGACATTCAGGATCTTGCCCTTCAGCGGCAGGATCGCCTGCGTGCGCCGATCGCGGCCCTGTTTGGCCGAGCCGCCGGCGGAGTCGCCCTCGACCAGGAACATCTCCGACAGGGCCGGATCCTTCTCCTGGCAGTCGGCGAGCTTGCCGGGCAGCCCGGCGATGTCCAATGCGCCCTTGCGGCGCGTCATCTCGCGCGCCTTGCGCGCGGCTTCGCGCGCGTAGGCGGCCTCGAGGATTTTATTCACGATGGCGCGTGCTTCCTGCGGGTGCTCGAGCAGAAACTCCTCCAAGCGCCCGGCAACCGCCGATTCGACCACGCCCTTGACCTCGGAGGAAACCAGCTTGTCCTTGGTTTGCGAGGAAAACTTCGGGTCCGGCAGCTTCACCGACAGGATCGCGGTCAACCCCTCGCGCGAATCGTCGCCGGTGGTTGCGACCTTTTCCTTCTTCGCGGCGAGCTCCTTCTCGATGTAGTTGTTGAGCGTGCGGGTCAGCGCGGCGCGATATCCGGCTAAGTGAGTGCCGCCGTCCTTTTGCGGAATGTTATTGGTGTAGCAGTACATGCTCTCTTGGTAGGAGTCGTTCCACTGCATCGCGACTTCGACCTGGGTGTTGCCCTCGCGGGTTTGAAACCACAGCACGGTGCCGTGCACCGGAGTCTTGCTGCGGTTCAAATGCGTGACGAAGGCTTTCAGTCCGCCCTCGTGCTGGAATACCTCGGATTTTTCATCGCGTTCGTCCACCAATTCGATGCGCACGCCGGAATTGAGAAACGACAGCTCGCGCAGCCGCTTCGCCAGCGTGTCGTAATTGAAGGAGATGTTGGTAAAAATCTGCGCGCTCGGCTTGAAGCGCAGCGTCGTGCCCCGCTCCTCGGTATCGCCGACCGCGACCATTGGCGCCTGGGGTTCGCCCAATCGATATTCTTGGCGATGCACCTTGCCGTCGCGCCGGACGGTGAGTTCCAGAAAATCCGACAGCGCATTGACCACCGACACGCCGACGCCGTGCAGGCCGCCGGACACCTTGTAGGAGGTATCGTCGAATTTGCCGCCGGAGTGCAGCACAGTCATGATGACTTCGGCGGCCGATCGGCCTTCCTCGGTGTGAATATCGACCGGAATGCCGCGGCCGTTGTCCGATACCGTTACCGATTCGTCGGCATGGATGGTCACGACTACCCGGTCGCAGTGACCCGCGAGTGCCTCGTCGATGGCGTTATCCACCACCTCGAACACCATATGGTGGAGGCCACTTCCATCATCGGTGTCGCCGATGTACATCCCAGGCCGTTTTCGGACCGCATCCAGCCCCTTTAAGACTTTGATTTTACTGGAATCGTAGACATCGTTATCGGCCATGGCGGATCCTATTTTGCGACCCAGCATTCTAACAGTTTTCAGCCCCGATAACGAATCCCAAGGCCCTCGAAATATCTTTTAAATCAATTGGTTGAAAAGCCCTCGCGGCGGCAATCGGCGCTCTGTTTGCGTATCATCTCCCGATGCCGGCAACACAGATGCGCGGCTGGTGCAAAAATCCGCCGCCGGCTTCCTGCTGGCAGCGCGGGTCGGACAGCAGTTCGACGCCTGGTCACCGGAACCTCCGCCAAGGGGACCTGGGTGCGAATTTCGGATCCGATAGCCGAGGGCAAGGTGGTCAAGGGCGCCGACGGCATGAAGGTAGGCGACAAGGTGCGAGTGCAGCTTCTGGACACGGACCCGCAACGGGGCTTCATTGATTTCGCGCGAACGAGGTGACGACGTGGCATTGAAAGAGACGGTGGGCGGGAAGCTGGCATATACCGATCCGGCTTTCTTGGAGAGCGACGACGGGCGACCGGTGCGCATTCTCGCGGAATACTTGGGACCACTGCACGGCTTGCGCCAGGCGCGGGTGCGCGACACCATCGTGTTCTTCGGCTCGGCCCGGGTTACGCCGACAGGGCCGATGGCGCAGTTCTACGATCAGGCGCGTGAGCTCGCGCGCCTGCTCACGATGTGGTCCAAAAACCTTTCCTCGCCGGTGCACCGCTATGTCATCTGCTCGGGCGGCGGCGGCGGCATCATGGAAGCCGCAAATCGCGGCGCATCCGAGGCCGGCGGCCGCACCGTCGGCTTGAACATCAGCCTGCCCCACGAGCAGCGCCCCAACCCTTTCGTGACCCGCGACCTGTCATTCGAGTTTCATTACTTCTTCATGCGCAAGCTGTGGTTCGCGCATCTGGCGCGCGCGCTGGTGGTG
>Ga0182030_10018903_pt1 | contig 13170 bp, 11 predicted proteins | sample 812S3MmetaG_FD_121299 | JGI IMG/M metagenome (GOLD analysis project Ga0182030, IMG submission 121299) | Permafrost microbial communities from Stordalen Mire, Sweden - 812S3M metaG (Illumina Assembly) | ecosystem: Environmental > Terrestrial > Soil > Wetlands > Permafrost | place: Sweden... | reverse complement strand
GCAAAGGAACTCGATGCCGATGTTTTGGCCTGCCCAGGGATCGTTTGATTGCACGGTCGGGACGTCCAATTGAAAATCCACAAAATTTGTGTTGTTTGGAAAAAGAGCAGCAGTATTCGTGACCGTCCGCGATGCCACTGCGACCATATTGTTTGACGAATCACGATAATAGAGCAGCATCTGCAGTGTCGCTCCGACTGGCATGTTCCCGCCTCCGCCGATAAGCGCCGCTGTCAAGTAATAAGGATGGCCGGGTTTGAACGTCGCGTTGAACGCATGAGTGGGGCCAGTTTGCGTGTCCGAGTACGAGTTATAATCCTGAAATATGCCAACTTCCGGCAAAGCCTGCAGGAAGCCGCATTGGACGCCGTCGGCATTGTCAATGTATGCGCCGTCATTGGGATCGTTGTAGAAAGCGCCCACGAGGTCTTGCCAGGGCGCATTGTCAAAGTTCGTCGGGTTGTAATACGTCGGTTGAGATGTTTCCTGCCAATAATCCAGAAAAGGGGCTGCGTATGGCGGTTCGTCCGGAACCGATGGAGTTTCAAATGAAAAATTCGGCACGTAAACCGTTCCTGCCCGCGCCCCCAACAGCAACGCTATCAGCAAAAGAGACGGAAGTAGAAGCGAACGGTACACCAACGATAAGCAGTTCAGAGTTAATTGGGTCTTCACAGTGGTTTTCTTGGTCAGGTCATCAGCTCAATTTCAGACACGAATACGCTATTAGATATTGCCAAATATTGCTGAATTTGCAAGTGGCGCTGACTGGAGCAGATTTTACAGGCGTTCCCGCCCGGCGTAACCGGATTCAAGGTCGTGCCAGAATTCGATATCCTCTTCGTCTTTTTCCCAGCAGAGAAAAACCTCCCGGCCTTCGCGCCGCGACGGAAAATCCAGCAAGCCACGGTCTAAATCCTTGATTTGAATTTCGCGCGAGCGAAAGTGCTGCAAGACCGACTTGCAGTCGGCCAAGATTTTAGCCATCTGATTGATGGAGGGACCGCCCACGTCCGCACCGGCGGAAAGCAAATGGCCGACCCGTTTATCGAGCGTCTTGAGGCGTTCCTGGTGCCGGCCCAGCTCTTCAAGCCACCGGCGGACGGACGGCAATAGAGCGCGAGCCTCTTCCAGCGAGTAATGTTTGGAGAAATGATCGGGCATGGGTGTGTCAGGCCCCGCCGGAATATAGATCAATCTTCTTCTTGATTTCAGGGTTCGATTCGATGGAGATTGATTGTTTCCAAGCTTCGATGGCCTTGGCTGACTGGTGCAATGCCATGTAGACTTCGCCCAAATGATCGAGAACCGTCGCATCCGGCTCGGGAGAAAGTTGTTTGGCTTTAAGCAACCAGGGCAACGCTTGCTGGGGTTGTTTTTGTTTGAATAATACCCACCCGAGGCTGTCAAGGTAGGCCCCGTTTTTGGGTTCGAGTTGAACCGCCTTTTCGATCAGGGTGCGGGCCCGCGGGAGCTGCTCTCCCCTATCGGCCAGCATGTAGCCCAGGTAATTGAGGGCTTCGCCGAAGTCCGGGCTGAGATTGATGCATTTTTGGAGATATTCGTCCGCCCTCTTGTATTGTTGGCAGCGTTCGCAGGCCTCGCCGAAGTGGAAATAAAACCGGAAGTCGAGCGCACTGGGATCGGTTGCCAACGCGATGACTTCGGCCGTGTCGAAATGACGAATGGCCTCAGCATAGTTCTTAACATGCAGATAGGCGATGCCGGTGTAAAACTCGCAACGATACGTTTTTGGAAATCTGGCCTTGGCCTCATCCAGCGTCTTGAACGCCTGTTCGGTGTGATGCATTGCAATCTGAACCAGGGCCAGTTTGTAATAAGCCTCATCGAAGGTCGGGTCCCAATGGAGCGCATTGTCGTAATCTTCTGCGGCCTCGGTCAGCTTGTCGTCTTCAAATGCCAGTTCGCCCAGAAAGAACCAGGCGCGTGGAAAGCGCGTTGGGTTGTCGCGCACGATGGCTTCGAGATGTTTGGTGGCATTGGTTTTATCCTCCATCTGAAAATATAGGGCGGCCAGCTTCTCGTGCAGGGCTTCACGCATGAGCGATGGGCCGGATGTTTCTGAAAGAAGATTAGAATAGATCGCGGCGGATTTTTGTGGTTGATCCACCTGGCTGTATGTGTCGGCCAAGCTCTGCCAAAGGCGGGGGGCGGAAAATTTCATTTTGGCCACTCGATCCAGCAGCGCCACTGCATTAGTTTTCGCGGCGGTATCTTTGGGCTGCAGCTTCACATACGCCGCATACAGCCCACCCAAAGCCAAAAGCGAGGGCGGATCGGGCCGGATTTCTTTGCCCGCTCGATTGAGGAGGCGAATGGCCTCGCTCATTTGATTGTTGTGAAAAAGGATTTCGGCCTGACATTCGTATCCGGCGAAGGCCTCGGGTTCCCGCTGAATGGAGCGACGGCTGGCGGCAAGGGCTTGATTGGTCTTGCCGGCTTGCAAATCGGCGCGGGCCAGCCAGCTTAGAAGAAGACCGGACGCGTCGGGCCGTCGGGCCGACTTTGAAAGCAAGACAACGGCCCTGTCCACTTGCTTGTTCTTGAGGAAGCGTTGCGCCACCTCCAAGACCAAATGCTCATTGCCCGGGTCGGCCAGCGCGGCTTCATTAAATTGCTCGACAGCCTTACTATCCTCATCGTTCCACTCATAACTGACGCCGGCAGCATAATGGGCCAGCGCAGCCGGTTTGACATGAGACGACGACGCGGCATTGTCCGGCAAATCATCATAGATTACTTCGTCGAAGGTATCGTTGTTGACATGCCGGGCATCGTTTGCGGAGGGGGCGGTGGCTGGACGCCTGGGCGCTGTAGCGCAGCCTGAAAAGACTGCACCACTTAATCCCGCCAACAGAATTAAAACTGGATAAAATGCCTTCATTCGATCAACGACAGCCACAACCACTCGCCGTCCGATTGGCAGCGAATCGCGCCGGGCACCCCTCAAATCCCAAAAGGCACCGCCAGACTATTTCTGCCAAGTGCGTTTCTTGTGCCGGTTGGCACGAAGCTTTTTTCGCCGTTTATGTTTGTTAATTTTGCTTTTACGACGTTTTTTTAATGATCCCATAATTCATTGTTCAATCGGCAGCGTTAATATACCACTTTATTCAAAGGATACTCAATAATTCCTTCAGCCCCAGCCGCTTTAAGCTGTGGAATCAACTCCCGAACCACCTTTTCGTCAATGATGGTCTCAACTGCAATCCAGCCCGGAAGGCTCAAGGGAGAGACAGTGGGGTTCCGCAAGGCGGGCAGTGCCTTCAGCAGCGCCTCCAAATCTTTCTGTTGCAGATTCATTTTCAGACCCACTTTGCTTTCGGCCTCAATTGCGCCGCGCAGCAACAAAGAAAGTGTCTCCACTTTTTCGCGCTTCCACGGGTCTTTCCACGCGGCATGATTGACGATCAGCCGCGGCGTGGAAACCAGCAACGTATCCACGATCCGCAGATTGTTGGCGCGCAAGGACGAACCCGTTTCGGTTATCTCGACGATAGCGTCCACCAATTCATGCGCTTTGACTTCTGTCGCGCCCCACGAAAATTCGACTTCGGCCTTGACGCCATGTTGGGCGAGGTAGCGCTTGGTAATGTTCACGACCTCGGTGGCGATCCGTTTGCCTTCCAAATCTTTGGCGGAGCGAATGGAGGATTTTTCCGGCACGGCCAGAACCCAGCGGGCTGGCTGGCTGCTGACTTTGCTGAATTGAAATTCTCCCACTTCGTGGATATTGGAGCCGTTTTCCACGATCCAATCGTGCCCCGTCAAACCGCAATCCAGGTAACCCAACTCGACATAGCGGCTGATTTCCTGGGCGCGAATGAGCCGGACCATAAGGTGAGGATCATCCACAAAAGGCGCGTAAGAACGACTGCTAACCTGGATGTTATAGCCCGCCTTGGCCATTTTCGCGAGGGCGGCATCCTGTAAACTCCCCTTGGGCAATCCCATTTTTAACAACTCTTTATTCTCCATAGGGCAAACGATCATGCTGGCGCGGGAGCGGGATTATCTTTTGTCCGACTCTTTTACGCGCACGACGGGAACGATTTTCCACTGTCAGCGCGGCAAAGCCAACTTTTTCTTTTATCTTTTCACAGTCTTTTCCAGACTGTCCGGTGCCACCTCGCATTTGCGCCATACTTTCGGCACGGCATCGATATGCACGTTCGGCCAGTGTAAGACGAATACTCTGGCGCGCAAGACAATATCAATTTCCTTTCATTGTCCCCATCTTGTCGAGGATGATTGTTTGCATGAAAGAACTGACATCCTCCACTAGTCGCCGGTGGTTTTTGTGGACTGGACTGACCGCGTTTATCAGCGGAATACTGGGACGCAAGGCTGCGGCTCAGGCGACAGAGCCGGCGCCAAATTTTCAAAAATCCGGTGAACCTCTGACCAGCCATCTCCGTTTGGGAAATCCGCCGGCACAGCCGCTGGATTCAATGGTTCTGTTTGAGCGCGGGGACAATCACAACGATCGGGCCACAACGCATCAGGTGCTCTCGTTAATCCATCAGGAAAAGGGAAAAAATTCCTATCCGTGGACACTTTATGCCAGCCTCGAAACGGAGCATGAGACAGGTGATGCGTGTGTCATTTGTTCGCGCCTGCATAAGAATGGGCCGGGCTGGTCGTCCGGATTGCATTCGGAAGTCTTCAACCACGGCCGAATGGTCGCCCTCGGGGTCAATATTGAAATGAGCAACGATTACTCCGGCCCAGACCCAACCGAAGTAATTGGCCTCAATATTCAGGCCGTCGGCGGGCCTCGTCCGATGCAATATGGAATTCAGATTCACGAGAAGGAGGGGCATTTTGAAACCGGCATTGGTTTGAATGGGAGAAGCGAGAAAGGCATCGATATGAAGGGAAAATATGACATTGGCCTGGACATGCACGCGAATCCCATCCGCCTCAATGAAGGGGCCTGCGTTATTCTCGATGGCAAAGGGCAGATCCGAGTACGCTATCAAAATGGGCGCATTGAGTTCTTAAACGGGGACCGTTGTTTCGGGCATCTTGACGTAAATGGGGCCGATCACGCGTTATAAGGCGAAAGTTTTCTGTCACCTCTCTGGCTTTTCGCGGGACATATTCAATGATATGATGACATACGAACCTATGAAAGCATTGGAATGCAGCGATGCGGAACTGGTCTCCTTCACTCTGGCTGGCGACCGGGACGCTTTCAGCCGCATTGTGGCCCGTTATCAGATATTGATTTGCTCGTTGGCTTACAGCCGCATCGGCAATCTCGGCCTGAGCGAGGACGTGGCCCAGGAAACATTCATTACGGCTTGGAAGCATCTGCGGCTCCTGCGCGAACCGGAGAAACTTCGTGGTTGGCTCTGCGGCATTGTCCGCAACCGGATTCACAAGAGCCTTGAGCGGGAAGGCCGTGAGCCGGCACACGATGCCGAGCCCTTGGAAGCAGTGGATGACTCGCCGGCTTGCGAGGCGCTTCCATCGGAACAAGCCATAGGACGCGAGGAGGAAGCGATTTTGTGGCGATCCCTGGGAAAAATTCCGGAGCTTTACCGAGAACCGCTCATCCTGTTTTATCGCCAGCACCAATCCATCGAACATGTGGCGGCGGAGTTGGATTTATCCGAAGGGGCGGTCAAGCAACGGTTGTCGCGCGGGCGCAAACTATTGCAGGAGGAGGTGCAAGATTTCGTGGAAAGCGCCTTGCGGCGGACGGCGCCGGGTCAGGCATTTTCAGGCGCGGTGCTGGCGGCGCTGCCATTGGCGGGGGGACCGGCGGCGGCGGTGGGCGCCAGCGCTGGACTGAAAGGCACGGCAGCGGCAAAGTCGGGTCTCCTGGTTGCGTGCCTGGCGCCCTTTATTGGAATTTTGGCCGGCTTCGCGGCACAATGGTTGATGTTCGGTGGCACCACTGGACGAGAACGCCACGGCAAGCGGATTGAACTCATCGTAACCTGGATATTGACAGTGGGAATTGCTCTCGGTGGCCAGCAATTAGTGCGTTATATGGGAAGCCATTTCGCGTGGAGCGACCGGGTTTACTTTATCGCCGTCGCAGGTTTTTGGTGGTTTTATGTCATGGTCATAACCACGTGGATTATCGGCATTTTCCGACGGGTTCAGGCAAGATGCCAATCGGAGGACGGGGCCGGCGAAATTCGGCAACCAGCCACGAAGCCGATGGAGACGGGCACACGCATGGCGGTGGTGGCGGGCACGCATCTAATGTTATTCTGGGGCGTGATTTTTCTCTCGTGGAAGGCGCATGACCGGCTTACGACTGCAATTATTGTGGGATTGATGGCGGGGTTGGGCGTTTGGAATTTCTTCAATCTCCGGGGCCGGACCGGTTGGGCGATGACATGGGCATACATTGGACAACTGGCTTCGTGTTCCGCTGTGATGTTAACGATATTCAACCTGCGGTTCGACGTATGGGCGGCATCCTGGTACGGAGTCGGCGTTGACGAAATAACGCGGCTGGTGCCCGTATGGATGATTCCCCTGCTGACTTTGGTACTTGTCCTCTGGTCTGGAGTTTTGCTGGCCGCGACCAAGCAAAAACGCGCCCTTTAGACGTTTTGCCTTCCTTACGTGTCGGGACTGGCGCACGGGTTGGCAAACAGTTATAATTCCGGCATGGCCGAAATTGCCGCGCCTGTTGCTCCACCCGATACGGAGAAGAAAGAAAAGACCGATCCGAAGGAAACTCCTGATCGCGGCTACCTGGTCATCTGCTGGAATGATCCAGTCAATCTGATGGACTACGTCACCCATGTTTTTCAAACGGTGTTTGGTTGGCCGAAGGCCAAAGCCGAACATCACATGTTGCAAGTTCACGAGACGGGTAAAAGTTTGCTGGTGCGCGAAACGTTTGAAAAGGCCGAGCATTACGTCCACCAACTGCAAAGTTACGGTCTGCACGCCACCATGGAGCGCGAAGAATGAGATTTGTCCGTTCGCAAAAATCGCCCGGCGGGGAGCATCCTTTTGTTTTTCATATCAGCAAACGGGAGAAGGTGGTGCTGCTGTCCACCTTGCGGCTGTATCCGTTGCTTGACGCCAGCTATCACCAGCTCAGCCGCGACCCAAAAACTGCCGGTCGAGCCGAACAAGAATGGCTGGAGGAGGCCATGGAACAGCAGCGGCAGGACCAGAAGAAGAAGCTCGACCAGTTTTTCGGAAACGACCGGCTTTTTTTCAAGGACGGGAAGGGCGAACTCCAACTCACCCTGACCGGGGAACAACTGGAATGGCTGTTGCGCGTGTTGAATGAAATCCGCGTCGGCAGTTGGGTGCGGCTGGGCCGGCCCGAAATGGAGGCGGCGCGCAAGCTTCAGCTCAGCAGCGAGCAAGCCCACTTTTTGGCTTCGATGGAACTGAGCGGTTATTTTCAGGCGGCGTTGCTGGAAGCTTTTGGTTAGGTCGAGCATCGGGAGGGCGGAGGATTCGATCCATTCCGATCGGAAAGGTTTGGACATTCCTGCCCGTGCAAACGGAAATTGAAAATGATTTAAAACGAATTATACTCAAAAGATGATCGTCTTATCTCGAACTGTGTTGCATGTTCTGTCTCCGTAAAACCGGCGCGTTTGTGCTGAGTCTTTTCTGTTGGGGCATGACTGAGGCGTTTACGGCTGTGGGTGAGCCATCCGAACTCCCGAAGCCAGCGGCAGGCGCCATTGATTTTAAGCGCCAGGTTGCGCCGATCTTCGAACAGTCGTGCCTGAAATGTCATTCCGGAGAGCGACCCAAAGGGAAATTTGCCCTGACCACGCGGCAAAACGCGTTGAAGGGCGGGCAGGACCAGGTGGACATTATTCCCGGCAACAGCGCCAACAGCCCTCTAATTCGTTTCGTGGCACGAGTTGTGCCCGATTCAGAAATGCCGCCTGTCAATAAAGGAGAACCCTTGACCGCGGGGCAGGTAGGGCTGCTGCGCGCCTGGATCGACCAGGGAGCGCAGTGGCCGGAGGAATTGGTTTTAGGCGAATCGAAAGTTGTCCAGCATCAATTGTCCATCAGTTCTCTTCCGCCATCCGCCAATCGGACGATTGATTTTGTCAAAGACATCCAGCCGATTTTTGCCGAAAACTGCTACGGCTGCCACGGTCCCAAGCGGCAGGAATCGCAGGTGCGCTGGGACAACAAGGAAATTGCACTCCAGGGCGGCGAACGCGGCCCAGACATTATTCCCGGCAAAAGCAGCGAAAGCCGGGTGGTTCATCTGGTCGGCGGCCTGGAGCCCGAACTCATTATGCCGCCAAAGAGCACGCCCCTGACGCCGGCGCAGATCGGGCTGCTGCGGGCCTGGATCGACCAGGGAGCGCCATGGCCGGAAAGCGCGTCCACCAAAGTCCCCAATCCGCGCAATCACTGGGCTTTCAAACCGCCGTTGCGGCCGGCAGTTCCGTCCGTCAAACATAAGAAATGGCCGCGCAACCCCATCGATAATTTTGTCCTGGCGCGCCTCGAAGCAAAAAAGCTGGGGCCATCGCCGGAAGCGGACCGGCGCACTTTGATCCGGCGATTGAGCCTCGATGTGACAGGTTTGCCGCCGAGTTTGGCGGAGATTGACCGTTTTATCTCCGACCGCAGCCACGATGCTTACGAACAATTAGTTGAGCGCTTGCTGGCGTCTCCACATTACGGCGAGCGCTGGGCGCGGCATTGGCTGGATGCGGCGCATTACGCGGACTCCAACGGCTACGAAAAGGATTTGGCCCGGTCCATCTATCCTTATCGGGACTGGGTCATCGAGGCTTACAACAGCAATATGCCATTCGATCAATTTGCCATCGACCAACTGGCCGGGGATCTTCTGCCCAATGCCACTTTGAATGATAAAATCGGCACCGGCTTTTTGCGCAATTCCATGCTGAACGAAGAAGGGGGAGTTGATCCGGAACAGTTTCGCGTCGAATCGATCATTGAGCGCATGGACGTGATGGGCAAAGCGTTCCTGGGACTGACAGTTAATTGCTGCCAGTGCCACAACCACAAATACGATCCCATTTCGCAAAAGGAATATTACCGTCTCTTCGCCTTCCTCAACAATGACGACGAACCCCAGATGGAAGTGCCGAACCAAACCATGAAGCCTCAACGAGATGCCATTCTGCATAAGATTGCAGAAATGGAAGACCAACTCCTGACCCAGACTCCGGATCTGCCGAAAAAAATGGCGGCGTGGGAAGTGGAGATGAAAGCCCTGCCGCGGGAGTGGACCGTTTTGGACCCAGCCAGCTACTACGGCAGCGTGGGCGCGAAACTCATCAAATTGGAGGACCATTCCCTGCTCGCAGGCGGTTCCGTTCCCCCGTTCTCCATTTATACGATCACCGCCAAGACTGACTTGACGAATATAACAGGGTTCCGGCTGGAGGCACTGACGGACGCCAATTTGCCCGCCAACGGGCCGGGCCGCGCAAAGAACGGGAATTTTGTGTTGACGGAGTTTGCCGTTGAGGCCGCGCCAGCCAATTCCACCAATAAAAACCTCGCCATACCCCTGCAAAATGCCACGGCGGATTTCTCGCAAGCGAATTTTCCTGTAACCGCCGCCATTGACGGCATCACCACCAACAAAACAGGCTGGGCAGTGCAGGATTTGCCGGGCCGATCCACCTGCAACCGCCAGGCTGTTTTCGAAACCAAGACTCCGACGGGTTTCACAAACGGAACAATTTTAAAATTTACGCTCGACCAAACCTACGGCGGCGAACATACCCTCGGGCGCTTCCGGCTTTCCGTAACGACCGGAAAGCAGCCAGTGCGGGCCGATCCCCTGCCCCGGCACGCACGGGAACTTCTCTCCGTCCCTGTGGAGCGTCGGACCCATGAACAAGAACGCGAATTATTCAGCTTCTATCGCAAAACTGATGCGCAATTTGCGGAAGCGAATAAAAAAATCGACGACGAGCAGGGCAAATGGCCGCTTGCTCCGACCACGCTGGTTTTGAAAGCCCGCGATGAGCCCCGCCCGACCCACATTTTCAAACGCGGCGACTGGCAAAAACCGGGGCCGCTCGTCACACCCGGAGTGCCGTCCGTTTTGAATCCGCTGCCTAAAGACAAGCCGCTGAATCGGCTCACGCTGGCTAAATGGCTGGTGGACCGGAAAAATCCGACGATGGCCCGAGTAATCGTCAATCGCATCTGGCAGGCTTATTTTGGACGCGGCATTGTTGCCACCGCGGAGGATTTCGGGACGCAAGGAGACGCGCCGAGTCACCCGGAGCTTTTGGACTGGCTGGCGGTGGAATTCATGGATTCAGGCTGGAATGTACAACATATTCAGCGGCTGATCGCGGAATCGGCCACTTACCGGCAGTCGTCAGCAACCAGCCGGCGGTTATGGGAACTGGACCCCTACAACGAACTGCTGGCGCGGGGGCCGAGGGTACGGGTCGAGGCGGAAATTATTCATGACATTGCCCTGAGCGCGAGCGGGTTGCTCAACGACAAGATCGGCGGGCCCAGCGTTTTCCCGCCCATTCCGGACGGGGTCATGGCGCTGGGCTACGGGACGGCGATGCCGTGGGACAATAAAGACAAGGCCGACAACTATCGCAGGGGAATGTACACTTTTGCCAAGCGATCTGTCCCCTACCCTTCGCTGCAAGTCTTTGACGCGCCCACCGGCGAGGCATCGTGTCCGCGGCGGATTCGTTCCGACACGCCACTTCAAGCCTTGACCACATTGAATGATCCCGTTTTTGTCGAAGCCGCGCAGGCGCTGGCATTGCGAGTGTGGAAGGAGGGTGGCAAAAATGACCGTTCGCGCATGGACTATGCGTTTGAACTTTGCACAGGGCGGAAGCCGGGGGGAAAAGAAATGGCAACGCTGGCATCGCTCTTGCGCGAATCAGAGGCCCAGTTCGAGAACGAAACGACCCGGGCTGTGCTGGTCGCTTCCCCGGATGCAAAGAATCCTCCTGCTGAGGTCAATTTGCACCAAGTAGCGGCGTGGACCATGGTTTCGCGGGTATTGCTTAATCTGGATGAGACGATTTCCAAAGAATGAATTATGAACCATTATCAGCATCATTGGAACGAAGCGCGGCAATCGATCACGCGCCGTTATTTTTTCAAGGAGTGCGGAGTCGGCCTTGGCGTGATGGCACTGGCTTCGCTTTTGCGCAACGATGACGTGTTTGCAGCGGCCGCGCCATCCGCGGCGGATAATCCGTTTGCGCCGCGGGCGCCCCATTTTCCGGCCAAGGCAAAACATGTCATTTACCTTTTTCAAGCCGGAGGGCCGAGCCAGTTGGATTTGTTCAATCACCGCCCGGCCCTGCAAAAATACGACGGTCAACCGGTCCCCGCCGAGTTGGTCAAAGACCAGCGTTACGCGTTCATCAAACCCGACGCGGCCCTCTTCGGCAGCAAATTCAAATTCGCCAAACACGGGAAATGTGGCGCGGAACTTTCCGAAACGCTGCCGGAACTGGCCAAGGTCGTCGATGATATTGCCATCATCAATTCGATGAACACGATCGCCTTTAACCACGCTCCGGGCCAGATTTTCATGAACACCGGTTCGACGCAATTTGGCCGGCCCAGCATGGGGGCGTGGGTCACTTATGGATTGGGCAGCGAATCGCAGAATCTTCCCGGCTTTGTGGTGCTCAGCTCGGCAGGAGGCACCAGCGGCGGGGCGGGAAATTGGGGCGCGGGTTTTCTGCCGACGGTTTATCAAGGCGTGCCGTTCCGCCGCAGCGGTGATCCGATTCTTTTTCTGGCCAACCCAGCGGGTGTGACCTCTAAAATGCAGCGTCGGTCGCTCGACGTGTTGAAGGAACTGAACCAGCAACGATTGGCGGTGATGGGCGACCCGGAAATTTCGACGCGCATCAATTCCTTCGAAATGGCGTATCGCATGCAAACCAGCGCCCCGGAGCTGATGGATATTGCCAAAGAATCCAAAGAGACACTGGAGATGTACGGAGCCAAGCCCGGCGAAAGCTCGTTTGCCAACAATTGTTTGCTGGCGCGGCGTCTGGTGGAGCGCGGAGTCCGGTTCGTCCAACTTTTTCACGAAGCCTGGGACCATCACAGCGATGTCACCGGCGGCATCAAGGAGCAATGTGGCCTGACCGACAAACCGGCGGCGGCGCTGATCAAGGACTTGAAACAACGCGGGCTCCTGAAAGACACGCTGGTTATTTGGGGCGGCGAATTTGGGCGGACGCCGATGGTTGAGACCAACAAGGAAGCGGGCCGCAACATGGGCCGGGATCATCATCCCCAAGCCTTCAGCATGTGGCTGGCCGGCGGCGGCGTTCAGGGCGGACAGACCATCGGCAAGACGGACGATTTCGGTTTCAACTCAGTCGAAGACCGCGTTCCGGTGCATGATCTTCACGCCACCATTCTGCATCTTCTGGGCTTCGATCACACGAAGCTGACCTATCATTTCCAAGGGCGGGACTTTCGCTTGACAGATGTGGAAGGCGAAGTCGTGAAAAAGCTGCTGGCCTGATTGCACGGTCTGTCAAAAGGAATAAATCCGCCGCGAGAGGTTGTGGCGGAGGCGAAAATAGGCCATCAGCGCAAGACCCATGTTGCCAGCGGCGATGCCAATTGCAGAACTCCGATTTGAATAAAAGTCGTCGCATGAAAGAAACTGGATGAGCCAAAGCATTCCGAATCCAATTACAGACGAAAAAAACATCAGCATACAGGTTAAAACGACCGCCAGAATCACGTTTTTGACGCAGAGAGCGAAGTACATTGCAAAAAATGGCAGACTCAACACGCCGCAGCCTTCCAGATAAAACCTCGTCCAGCTTTTTCCATCGCCATACGACATAAACAGAATACCCAGATAGGTGCCGTAACAAACTATCGCAGCCGGCAGAAAATGTTTCCATAATCCCCATGCTCGTCCCAAAAAGAATTGGGTCCGCTGACAACGGAGTGACGAGGATTACTTCCAACGCTCCCGACTCCTTTTCTCTCAAGAAATCACTAACTGCAAAAAGAGTGAATGATAAGCCCAAACCCACCAAAAGTAATTCCTGACACTCCACCAAATCCGTACCGTGCGCATCTCAGTTTTTAGCTGGGTTGAGTTGGCGATTGTGGGGGAAGAGGAGATGCCAGCGTCCGTTGCGCCAGAAAGTTTCCAAGCACAACAGCGATTCGTCTCCT
>Ga0182030_10018902_pt1 | contig 13170 bp, 10 predicted proteins | sample 812S3MmetaG_FD_121299 | JGI IMG/M metagenome (GOLD analysis project Ga0182030, IMG submission 121299) | Permafrost microbial communities from Stordalen Mire, Sweden - 812S3M metaG (Illumina Assembly) | ecosystem: Environmental > Terrestrial > Soil > Wetlands > Permafrost | place: Sweden... | reverse complement strand
GCGGGCGAGACCGACACCCTCGTGCGGCAGCATCGCCGACCGGAACGCCATGTCCGGGTTGCCGAGATTGACCATCACATGCGTGCGCGTCTTCGGGATGTCGCCAAGCGGAACCCGCTCGACCTCGAACGGGATCGTGCCGGCATAAACCTTGCCGACCTCGCCCTCCGCGCAAGAGATCGTCGCCGCCGTGCCGGTTGCGAGCCTGACGGTGCCGTCGCCGGTACCGACCACCGCCGGCACGCCAAGTTCCCGGGCGACAATGGCGGCGTGACAAGTCCGGCCGCCGCGATTGGTGACGATGGCGCCCGCTGTCTTCATCACCGGCTCCCAGTCCGGCGTTGTGGTGTCGGCAACGAGGATCTCGCCCGGTGCAAACGTGTGCAATTCCTTATCGGACAGGATCACATGGACTTTGCCCGTGGCGATCCGTTCGCCAACCGCGCGGCCGGTGGCCAAAATCGCGGCTGAACCTTTCAGGGTAAAGGTCTCAAGTGAATCAAGCGCCTTCTGCGAGGCGACCGTTTCGGGGCGCGCCTGAACGACGTAGAGTTGGCCGTCCTCGCCATCCTTCGCCCATTCGATGTCCATCGGCATTGGCCGGCCGGCAATCTTAGAATAGTGCTGTTCTATCTTCACCGCGCAGTCGGCCAACGCGACGACCTCTTGGTCGCTGATGCAGAACCGCTCGCGTTCCGCGACCTTGGTCGGGATGTTGCGCGTGGCGGCATCGCCGTGGCCTCGGCCGTAGATCATACGCAGCTGCTTGCCACCCAGCGAACGGCTCACTATCGCACGGAAGCCCTTCGCCAGGGTCGGCTTGTGGACATAGAATTCGTCGGGATCGACCCGGCCCTGAACGACGTTCTCGCCGAGCCCGTAAGACCCGGTGATGAACACGACGTCACGAAAGCCAGACTCTGTATCGAGAGTGAAAATCACGCCGCTCGCCGCCAGGTCGGAGCGCACCATCTTCATCACCCCGACCGAAAGATACACCTTGAAGTGATCGAACCGATTGTCGATCCGGTAGCTGATGGCGCGGTCGGTGAACAGCGACGCGAAGCAACGGCGGCAGGCATCGAAAACGTCGTCATCGCCTCGCACATGCAGATAGCTATCGTGCTGACCGGCGAAACTCGCGTTCGGTAGATCTTCGGCGGTGGCCGAACTGCGCACCGCCACCGAAACGCCCTTACCGTACTCGGCCTCAAGCCCCTGATAGGCGGCGACGATCTCAGCACGGAGATCTTCGCCGTTGGTTGCACTATAGACCAGATCGCGCGCCTTGGCCGCGCGCTCGGCGAGCGATTTCAGGTCGGTCTTATCGAGCCCGTCAAGCAGCTTGTGCAGAGTGCCCCAGGCTCCTGCCCGCGTCAGGGCATCGCGATAGGCCTCGGCGGTAACCGCGAAACCGTTTGGCACTTTGACGTCACCGGGGGGAAACGCGGCATAAAGCTCGCCCAGGGACGAGTTCTTGCCGCCCACTAGCGCGACATCGCCTACGCGGACATCCTTGAACCAGCGTACATATTTTGGGATAGCCATCGCCCGTACTCCTTGTAGCTGGTTGCCACCATTTCAACCTATCCCGATATCGCAGGGCCGTCGTTGACTCACGTCAAAGTCACACTTGCTTCAATCCGGCTGAATCGTCGAGGCGCAAGCTCCACCCGAGCGCCCGTTTCGACCTCCCCGGTTAGGATGTCCAGATGAGCGAACTTCAGCGGCGGCGTCAGTTGCTATGATCGCTTCCGCGACTCCCCGAACTGGGCACGGCGGCTTGAGCGATTGCTTCACTGGTGCTGGCCCCGGTTGTAATCGCATCCCTATTCGCGAGATGCACAAGGACCGCCACATCGTATATTGGCGTGATCGCAGACCGACATCCATTGAAGGAACTGCAATCCTTGATCATCGATATGTATCAAGTTCGCGACCGGTTGCACGTCTAGCGGTGGCCAACAGAGATCAGAACTTGGAAGAGAACCAAGCTTTGGCTCCAAGCTCGTGCTCGATCTCAAGGAGTCGGTTGTATTTGGCGAGACGCTCGCCCCGCGAAGCGGAACCGGCTTTGATCTGCGCGGCACCCATCGCCACCGCGAAATCGGCCATGAACGCATCGTCCGTTTCGCCGGAACGATGCGAGACGACGAATCCCCAGCCCGTGTTGCGGCAGAGGGTAACCGCCTCGATGGTCTCCGTCACCGTACCGATCTGATTGAGTTTGATCAGCACGGCGTTGGTCGCGTGCGTCGCGATTCCGCGCCTGATATAACGCGTATTCGTCACGTAAAGGTCGTCGCCGACGATCTGAATGCGGTCCCCAAGCTCGGCCGTCATCTTGGTGAAGCCATCCCAATCCTCCTCTCCCAGCCCGTCCTCGATTGAGACGATGTGGTATTTTTGAACCCATTCCCGGTATTGCTCGATCATCTGGTCCGTCGTGCGCCGACCCTGCCCCGATCTCGAAAGGTTATAGCCCCCTTCCGCCGCAAATGAGGTGGCGGCCGGATCGAGTGCAATGGCAACATCGCGCCCGGGAGTGAAGCCGGCGCGCGAAATGGCCTAGACGATCAGGTCGCACGCCTCGTCCTGGCTTCGCAGGTCGGGCGCGAAGCCGCCTTCGTCGCCGACCGAGGTCGCATATCCGCGCGTCTTCAGGATCGACTTCAGCGCATGAAAAGTCTCGGCGCCGTATCGCAGCGCCTCGGCAAAGGTCGGCGCACCGCGCGGAACGATCATGAATTCCTGGAAGTCGAGCGCGCTGTCGGCATGCTTGCCGCCGTTTAGCACATTCATCATCGGTATCGGCAGCCGCCCGACCGGGCCCTGCGCGAGATAGGCGTAAAGCGGACGGCCCTTTGCCCGGGCTGCCGCTCGGCCGGCGGCCATCGAAACGCCGAGGATCGCGTTGGCGCCTAGACGCGCCTTGTTGGGCGTCCCGTCCAAATCGATCAGCCGCCGGTCAAGATCGGCCTGCCGGCTTGCATCGAATCCCTTGAGGCTCGCCGCAATCTCGCCTTCGACATGCGCGACGGCCTTGAGGACCCCTTTTCCGCCATATCGGGCGGGATCGCCGTCCCGCAGCTCGACCGCCTCATTCTCGCCGGTCGAGGCGCCCGACGGTACCGAGGCTGACCCGACAATGCCCGATTCCAGACGAACCGAAACCTTGATTGTCGGATTGCCGCGGCTATCGAGTATCTCGATAGCTCTAATCTGGGAAATGGATCCTCCTGTCACTTTATCCTCCGTTCGTGCGGCGAGATCGTGCTGGCAGACCGCTCCATTTCGCCGCGATTAAGCGCCGAGAGCCGCGACTCCTGGCAGCGTCTTGCCCTCCAGCCATTCCAGGAACGCACCGCCGGCAGTGGAAACATAAGTAAATTGCTCGATCACTCCGGCATGGCGCAGCGCGGAAACAGTGTCGCCGCCGCCGGCCACGCTATGCAGCGTGCCGGCCTGGGTCGCCGCCGCCGCCGCTCGCGCGAACGCGTTGGTGCCGGCATCGAACGGTGGCGTTTCGAAGGCGCCGAGCGGACCGTTCCACACCAGCGTCTTCAGCGTTGCAAGCCGCGCCTCCAGCGTCGCGACGGTGCGCGGGCCGATATCCAAAATCATCTCGTCCGGCGAAACTGAGTCGATGGCGACGATGCGAGGCTGCACCCCCTCCTTCAGTTCTGGCGCCGTGACGGCGTCGACCGGCAGAATAACAGTGCAGCCGGCCGCCTCGGCTTTCTTCAGAATTTCGAGCGCGCGGGCATGCAGCTCGGTCTCCTGCACGGAGCGGCCGACCGATTTGCCTTGCGCGGCGATGAAGGTGTTGGCCATCGCACCACCGATCGCCAGCACATCGACGCGGCCTATGAGATTACCGAGCAGGTCGAGCTTGGTGGATATCTTGATTCCGCCGACAACCGCCGCCATAGGGCGTCGCGGCGTGGCCAACGCCGCGCTCAACGCCTCCAACTCGGCCTGCATCAACCGCCCGGCATAACTCGGCAACAGATGCGCGATCCCTTGGGTGCTGGCGTGGGCGCGGTGGGCGACCGAGAAGGCGTCATTGACGTAGATATCGCCCAGCGCTGCAAGTTGCCTCGAGAAAGCCGGATCGTTCTCCTCTTCGCCAGGATGGAAGCGCGTGTTCTCCAGCACCACTATGTCGCCGTCGCCAAGCGCCGCGACCGCCTGCTCCGCCGGCGGACCGATACAATCTTCGGCAAACCGCACGCGGCGGTGGAGTACCTCTCCCAGCGCTGCCGCCATCGGCGCCAGCGACATTGAAGGCACAGGCTTGCCCTTCGGCCGGTCGAAATGGCTGAGTATAATCACCCGCGCACCCTTTCCGGACAATTCGCGGATGGTCGGCGACACCCGCTCGATGCGCGTCAGATCGGTGATCTTGCCGTCATGGACCGGTACGTTGAGGTCGGCGCGAAGCAGCACACGCTTACCCGCGACCGAAAGACCGTCAAGCGTGCGGAATGGCACGGGGATCACAGCCGACCGAGCAGGGCGGCGGTATCCAACATCCGGTTGGAGAAGCCCCACTCGGGCTCTGTCAAAGCAAATGTAAGAGACCCAAACATCAGCAATATTTGGCCGCCAAAAAGTTAGAAGATCGTTAGATTCGTTCCCGTCCGCCCGTTTGGATTGTGATAAAGTTACTCACGCGGAGGCTAAATTTGGTTGCCTTGACAGTGCCACGTGATGATATGCGTTGTAACGCAGCTTCCGGAATCGTTCAAATCGGTAGTCTCATGCCGGAATGCACGCTTACAAGCCCCAAGGTTTAGTAAAATCGCCGTGCTTCTTGGCGCGTTTCATGAACGAAGAGCTGAATGAGATGGCACCTGTCGTGAAGATCAAAAATTAGACCGGCGCTAATCTGAGGCTCAAATAGTACTGCCCACCAAGGCAAGAAGGACAAGCGCGCGGACGATCTTAAGCCAAGCGATACCCGGCTGCTGAAAAATGCCAAAACGGCATCGATCAGCATGTCCATCCTTCCGTCCGCCCACAGGATCGAACGTCCGCAATCGGGTAAGTCGGAGGCGCCGCCGAATGACTATGCCGAGTCGAAACGAGCCGAACGGCTAGAGCGGAACGAACGGCGGGTTCCGGCCCGGCTTGATCCAGTGCCGTCGTTCCGCTCTCCGCCAACAGCGAACTTATGCACTCGGTTTTGACCCGCGATAATTGAACATTATCGCAGGTAAGCTCCGAGTAGAGGTCCGGCTCTGGCGCGACTTGGCCTGATCCAAGCTTTCGAGGTGCGGCGGAATCGTTCGGCGCAATCGATGCGGAGTGAACGACGGCTTCCGAATTCAAAGCCGTCAGTCCAGTTTCTCCGGCCAATCGCGGCCATTTTAAGGAGGTTGCGGGGGCACGATTTGGCCTAGACACGACATTCACTTCGAACTGCTATCTGAGGCGCCGCCCACTTCCCGACGCGAGTATACTAAGGTCACAGGCCTGGACGGACATTAAAGTCCGAGCCGCTTCTCGAGCGCTTCCATCTGCCGGACGAACTCGGACGGCAGCTTGTCCCCGAAGCGGGCGAAATGGGTCTTCACTTGGTCCAGCGTATCGGCCCATTCCTTTTCGTCGATGTCGAGCAGGCCGTTCAGGTCGGCGTCGAGGCCTTCGACCTCGATCCCATCCTTGCCGATGGTCGGCACATAACCGATCGCTGTGTCGGTCGCTTGGGCCACCCCGCCGCAGCGTTCGAAGATCCAGGCCAGAACCCGAGAATTCTCGCCGAAGCCGGGCCACAGGAACTCACCCTCGGGGCCCTTGCGGAACCAGTTGACGAAGAAAATCTTCGGCGGCTTGGCACCTTCCTTCTGGCCGATCTTAAGCCAATGCGCGAAATAATCGCCCATGTGATAGCCGCAGAAAGGCAGCATCGCCATCGGGTCGAAGCGCAGCTCGCCGACATTACCGACGGCGGCTGCCGTGGTCTCGGAGCTCATCTGCGCGGCCAGGAACACGCCCTCTTTCCAGTCGTGGGCCTCGAATACCAGCGGGACGACGCGTGAGCGGCGGCCGCCGAACAGGAACGCGTCGATCGGCACGCCGGCCGGATCTTCCCATTCCGCCGCGATCGACGGGCACTGGTACGCCGGGGTGGTGAAGCGCGAATTCGGATGCGCCGCGGGTGTGCAGCTTTCAGGCGTCCATTCATTGCCCCGCCAATCGGTCAGGTGCGCGGGCGGCGTCTTGGCCAAGCCCTCCCACCACACGTCGCCGTCCGGCGTCTTGGCGACATTGGTGAAGATCGAATTGCGGCCCACCGTGGCCAGCGCATTGGCGTTGGTCTTTTCACTTGTGCCGGGCGCGACGCCGAAAAATCCGGCTTCTGGGTTGATCGCATAGAGGCGGCCATCGGCGCCGTATTTCATCCAGGCGATATCGTCACCGATGGTCTCGACCTTCCAACCCGGCAGGGTCGGGATCAACGTCGCCAGGTTGGTCTTACCACAGGCGCTGGGGAAGGCCCCGGCGACATATTTCTTTCCACCCTTGGGCGAGGTCAGCTTGAGGATCAGCATATGTTCGGCCAGCCAACCCTCATCGCGAGCGATGACCGAGGCAATGCGTAGCGCCAGGCATTTCTTGCCGAGTAGCGCGTTGCCGCCATAGCCCGATCCGAACGACCAGATTTCCCGCGTTTCAGGGAAATGGGCGACGTAGACATTGTCAGGATTGCAGGGCCACGATACGTCCTGGGCGCCATCGCCCAACGGTGCTCCAACCGAGTGCAGGCAGGGGATGAACGCGCCGTCGGTGCCCAGGTGGAGCAGCACTGCCGCGCCCATACGGGTCATGATCCGCATTGAGACGGCGACATACGGAGAGTCGGTCAGCTGCACGCCGATCTTTGAGATCGGCGAGCCGACCGGCCCCATCGAGAACGGGACTACATACATCGTCCGACCGCGCATTGACCCCTCGAACAGGTCGGTCAGCGTCTCGCGCATCTCCGCCGGTGGACGCCAGTTATTCGTTGGGCCGGCGTCAGTGTCGTCAGTCGAGCAGATGAAGGTCCGCGCCTCGACCCGCGCGACGTCCGCCGGATCGGACAGGGCCAGGAAGGAATCGGGACGTTTGGCATCCGACAGGCGTACGAAAGTGCCGTTATCGATGAGCAGATGGCAAAGCCGGTCATATTCCTCGATCGAGCCGTCGCACCAGTAAATCCGGTCGGGGTTGGTCAGAGCAGCGACATCGTCGACCCAATCTCGTAAATTCTTATGCTGAGTGGGTACAGAAATACGTTGGTCCATTCCTCTAATCTCTCCCTAATCCCTAAAGTACGTTGACATTAGAATTTCGATTTCCCTTACTCGCAGTATCGTCTCTTACTTCAACCAAACAACGGTTACCGGTTCAGGTCATCGGCAACCCAAACAGAGGGCATCAGTTGGCGGTTGACGACTTTCCGTGACACTCCGGCATCAGACAAAGATGACCGGGCGAACGCCCTAAAGTCGCGCTACAATGAGCTTCTTGATTTCGGCAATTGCCTTGGCCGGATTCAGGCCCTTCGGACACGTTTTGGTACAATTCATAATCGTGTGGCAGCGATAGAGGCGGAACGGGTCCTCCAAGGCGTCTAAGCGCTCACCGGTCATCTCATCGCGGCTGTCGGCAATCCAACGCCAAGCCTGCAAGAGAACTGCTGGGCCAAGATAGCGATCTGAGTTCCACCAATAGCTTGGGCATGCTGTCGAACAGCATGCACAGAGGATGCACTCGTAATAACCGTCAAGCTTTTGACGATCACCCTCCGACTGTAGTCGCTCGCGCCCAGTCGGCGCTGCCGACCGCGTCTGAAGCCAAGGTTCGATCGAAGCATACTGCGCGTAGAACTGCGTGAGGTCAGGCACAAGATCCTTCACCACCGGCATGTGCGGGAGTGGGTAGATAGCCACGTCGCCTTGCACATCGTCGCAATGACGTATGCATGCGAGCGTGTTGGTTCCTCCGATATTCATCGCGCAAGAGCCACACACGCCCTCACGGCAAGATCGCCGAAAGGTCACCGTCGGGTCGATCTCATTTTTGATTTTGATCAGCACATCGAGAACCATCGGCCCACACTCAGACATGTTAATCTCGTAGGTGTCGAGGCGGGGCGTCCGGCCATCGTCGGGGTTCCAACGATACACTCGAAAACGGCGCAACGATTTTGCATCGGACGCTGCCCGCCAAGTCTTGCCGGTACTAACTTTGGAATTGGCAGGTAGCGAGAACTCAGCCATGCGTCGGTTTCCTTGGGAACAACTCCAATAAGTCTTGCGGGCGGTTAATACACCCGGGCCGTTGGTGCGATGTATTCGTTCTCGTCTGTTAAAGTATAGGTATGAACCGGACGATATCCGATGCGCACCTGCCCGTCCGCCTGGCGCCAAATAAGCGTGTGCTTCATCCAGTTTTCGTCGTCCCGCCGAGGATAGTCCTCGCGCGCATGCGCGCCACGGCTCTCGGTGCGATTGGCGGCGGCATTCATGGAGACAACAGCCTGGCCGACGAGATTGTCGAGTTCCAGGGCATCGACGAGATCGGTGTTGAATATTAGCGAGCGGTCGGAAACATAGAGGTCATTCATCTCCGCAGCTACGTCGCCGATTATTTTAACACCCTCGCGCAGTACTTCATCCGTACGAAACACCGCGCAATGATTCTGCATGGTACGCTGCATCCGGTCTCGAATTTGCGCTGTCGCGGAAAAGCCGTTGGCGTGACGGAAATAGTCGAACCGCGCCAGTGCCGGATCGAGAGATGTCGCCTCCAGCGATTTGTGGCTGACGTTGGGTTTCACGACTTCGAGAGCGCGGAGCGCGGCAGCGCGGCCGAAGACGACAATGTCCAAAAGCGAGTTACACCCGAGCCGATTAGCGCCATGAACCGAGACACATGCCGCCTCGCCGATCGCCATTAGACCAGGGACGACCGAATCAGGGTCATCGTCGTCCAGCGTCACCACCTCGCCATGGTAGTTGGTCGGAATTCCACCCATGTTGTAATGCGCCGTCGGCAGAACCGGGATCGGCTGCTTGGTCACATCGACGCCGGCAAATATTCGCGAACTTTCCGAAATGCCGGGCAGTCGCTCATGAATGAGCGCTGCAGGGAGATGATCCAGATGCAGGTAAATGTGATCCTTCTTCGGTCCGACACCCCGGCCTTCGCGGATTTCGATTGTCATGGCGCGACTTACGACGTCGCGGCTCGCTAAATCCTTTGCCGATGGAGCATACCGCTCCATAAAACGCTCCCCTTCGGAATTGACCAGGTAGCCCCCTTCGCCCCGAACGCCTTCTGTAATCAGACAACCTGCCCCGTAAATGCCGGTTGGGTGGAACTGGATGAATTCCATATCCTGCAGAGGCAGGCCCGCGCGCAGGACCATCCCGCCGCCGTCACCGGTGCAAATATGGGCTGACGTGCATGAGAAAAAGGTGCGGCCATAACCGCCCGTCGCCAGAACCACCATATGCGCCCGGAAATGGTGGATTGAGCCGTCATCCAGGCACCACGCAACGACGCCGCGGCAAACGCCGTTGTCCATGATGAGGTCGAGCACGAAATATTCGACATAGAATTCGACGCCGTGCTTCAGGCACTGCTGATACAGCGTATGGAGTAGAGCGTGGCCCGTTCGGTCGGCCGCCGCGCAAGCCCTCTGGGCCGGCTGCTTGCCAAAATCCTGCATGTGGCCGCCGAAGGCCCGCTGATAGATCTTTCCGTCATCGGTGCGGCTGAACGGCAGGCCGAAATGCTCCAGCTCCAGGACAGCTTCCGGGGCCTGGCGGCACATATATTCGATCGCATCCTGATCACCCAGCCAATCGGCGCCCTTTACCGTATCGTACATATGCCAGCGCCATGAATCGTCGGACATATTGGCCAGCGACGCAGCAATTCCGCCTTGAGCCGCGACAGTGTGGCTCCGCGTTGGAAAAACCTTCGTAATACAAGCGGTCTTCAGTCCTCCCGCAGCTATGCCCATCGTTGCGCGCAATCCAGCGCCGCCGGCACCCACAACAACGACATCGTAGTTGTGATCGACGATCGGATACGCTGCCATTGCTGTTCAGCCCCTAACAACGAAATGCAGCACCGCGAGCGCAGACGCGAGCCCGACCCCAACGCAGCCGAAGGTCAGCCCGGTCACCAAGGCGAACTTCAATCCACCATGATGGACGTAGTCCTCGACGATGACTTGGGCGCCGAGTTTCAGATGCCAAAAGCCTGTCAGGATCAGCAGGAGCGCGAGGCCTGCGGGGATCGGCTGGCCCAACGTGGCAACCACCACGTCGCGATTGGCACCCGTCAGTATGAGGAGTTCTGCAACGAACAACAGTGAAAGCGGAATGAGCGCCAGGGCGGTGAGCCGCTGAAGCAACCAGTGATGAGCACCCTGCTTCACACTACCGAGGGCGCGCGCGGGCGAGCGAATTGACATTTCTCATGTCAGCCGCTCATCGCATAGCTGCCGACCCACGCGCCAAATGTCAGAACAAACGCGGCGATTACGACAGCCCAACCAGATTTGTTGACGGCGGGGAGTTCCAATCCGTAGCCCGCATCCCAAGCCAGGTGCCGGATACCGTTGCAGAGGTGAAAGAACAGCGACCAAGAGAAGCCAAGCAAAATTGCTTGTCCAAACCAGGCTGCAAGCAAGCTCTGCACTATGGCGAAATCCTGTTTTCCACTTGCGGCGGCAATCAGCCACCAAGCCAGAAGCAGCAAGCCTAAACCGAGCGCTACGCCGGTAATCCGGTGCAGAATCGAGAGGGCGGAGCTGATCTGCGGCTTGTAGATCTGCAAATGGGGTGAAAGCGGCCGATGCGGCACCATCCAGTAAACCTTGGTTGCGCGACGGAACTTTGCGTTTTCCGTCCACCCTGAGTGACCGCAGTGTACGCTTTATAAAGGCGGTGTCAAATTGGCATATGCATGTATAAACCACTATATCTAACGGTCTGTGTCTAGGCCACTAGCGCCCAATTGGCCCGTATTGGCACAGTGAGTTATGGCATCAGCGTTATTGCAACGCGCACAGCTTTTGAGCTGTCTCGCTCCATAAGCGCGGCCAACTGAGCGGTTACAGACGTTGCGAACTCGGCGTCAGGGGGGGATATCAGTCGCACCCTGAGCGAACCGGCCTTTTGCGACCACAGCCCGAGAAATCGTTTGGTGACGGCGTCAATATTGGCCACACCATCGCTTGATCGTTAGCGAGTGCCCTCAAGCATAACCGCGGATTCTCACCGGCGTTCACAACGAATGGCCATTGCGGGCATAACCTAAACTCACCGCACAGTCACTGGCGCGGAAGACGTCCTTTCGCAGTTCCAGGCGGCAGCGCTATCTGGTTCATGCCAAGATGGACAAGGAGCAAAGCTTCGTAATCCGGAGCCCAACCGTCTGGGTTCACCTCCCAGCACGTGTTACATGCCGACATCTGGTATTTATCTATATATCGGCAATTATGATGATGCGGCTGACATCGCAATTGGCGTCGACACATAAAGCATGTGTAATCTGATTTTGCAGGATCGCTCACGTATGAAACTCCATACTATAAAGCAATTTGGAATAATTCGCTGTGCCGGCACAGTAGGCGAAATTCTTCGGATTGTTATCAGAGGAGTACGAAATCGATCGATCGACGACCGAGACGACAGAACACGCGGTTGCTAGCGGCTCATTGAGAGTAACGAGTTTGGCCGCGGCGATATTGGCGCTCGCGGCCGTCGCGCAGGCTTTTCCGATCGCGCGACGCCAACTGCCATGCAGATGACACACCCGGCGCGCGCAGGCGACATCCCGACGGGACTATGGTTAGAATTCAAAGAACGTAGATCTGGTGCCCTCGGAGCAGCTAAGATCCGACCCTCGGTGCCGATTAACGCAGAATTCTGGCTGCTAAGGCTACAGCCAAAGCCGAAGACCTTCGCTAGCCTATCCGGCCAACCACTGATTTTGGGGATTTCAGGCGCACGCCGCGTCCAGAGCCAACGCTCTTAACGTTCTCGCCGATGAGTTCTATCCCGGCGTTGTCGAAGGCCTCGATCACCTTGGTCAGCGAGTCGATAATGCCGCGGACATTCCCGTCGCTCGCCTCCATTCGCTGGATGGTCGGCAGAGAGACGCCAGAAAGCTCGGCTAGCTCGCGTTGATCGACCCCAAGCAAGGCTCGGGCTGCTCGCATTTGAGCTGCGGTGATCATAGAGGCTCCAATTCTTGATTGTCACCATTACTCGATCCCATTCGTGACGTCTAGGCCATCAGTACTGATGTCTGCTACAGCCTTTTCTTGGCGAGTTCCAAAGACACCTTTGCCGCATCCAAAGGGCCAGTCGCAGCCTGACAATTGGCGAGCAAGTAGCTCAGAACGTCATTCATCACGTCATGATTGGCGACATAGACAACCGAGACGTCGTCGCTCCGAAACGTCACGAGGCCAGCCTCCTCCAGTCTGACAAGCGCCGATGCAAGTGTCGGGAGAGGTAAGTTGAGGCGAACCCCGATTTCGCCAGCCGACAGTCCTTGTGCGCCGCCTTGCACCAAAAGCCGGAAGACATTGAGCTGATGCTCGTGAGCAAGACCCGCCAGCGCGGCGACAACGTCGGATTTGTCCATTTACCCGGAACCTGGATTGTCGGTCCTGTACGGAGGACCGTCTGCCGTGAGTCGCAACGCCTTTGCGGCAAGCGCGAAGCCCTGTGCAAACCACAACGCCCCGTCGACAGAGAGCCGTTGCGCCGCGTCAACGGGAGTACATACGAACTCGACCAGCGCGGAACGACGAATTGATTCTCGAATAACGGCGGTTCGCGCGGGATCACACCAGATTGCTGCGCGATCCGTCATGACAACCCAACAATATAGAGGGGGCACCCTACGGAATTGCACATTCACGCTCTTTCGAAAAACCCATTCACCGCTGTCAGCTTCCGAATTCGCCCTCGCGCGAAGCGAGCATGGCACTCTATAATCAGAGTATCAAACAGGTTTATAGATGTATATAGCATCATATATAGAGCTCTAAACATGAGGTAACCACAACCGTCGTGCGATCGCCCTACCAAACTGCCTTCGAGCCCGCGGGGAGTCCGAGGCTTCAGGTGGGTCGTCAGCATCTCGGCGGTC
>Ga0182030_10018901_pt1 | contig 13170 bp, 13 predicted proteins | sample 812S3MmetaG_FD_121299 | JGI IMG/M metagenome (GOLD analysis project Ga0182030, IMG submission 121299) | Permafrost microbial communities from Stordalen Mire, Sweden - 812S3M metaG (Illumina Assembly) | ecosystem: Environmental > Terrestrial > Soil > Wetlands > Permafrost | place: Sweden... | reverse complement strand
GGCCGCGAGCATGTCGTGGCGCTGGGGGCGACCGCTAGCTCATAGATAGGCTAGCTCGTCGATAGGCTAGCCCAGTGCCGCCTTCCGATCCTTCACCGGCGCGGGCACCCACTGATAGATCCACGTTTCCGTCAGCGGCCGGCTGTCGATGCGCAAGTACAGGCGCAAGTCGACGGCTTCGTTGCTGTCGTCGGGCGGCTTGACGTCGAACAGCGCGCGGTAGCCTTTGATCTCGTCGACATAGTGAGCGGTAACGTGTTCGGTCGTGCTGCCGTGCGACGCGGTGATCACCGCCTCGACGTTGGCATCCTTCGCCAGCGCTCCGAGTTCGCCGCCCGAAAAATCCACGGCAAAATGCCAGGAATAGTATTGGCGTTTTTGGCCTACGGTGCCGCCTAGACCTGTGTGCGTGGCGACGGTTTGCGCCAGCAGCGATGCATAGGGCATGCGTGTGCCCCAATAGAGGCGATAACTGAACAGCATCTCCTGCCCGGCTTTAGTTTTCTCCGCCGGATTCCAAAACGCCACGATATTGTCCGAAGTTTCATCCGCCGTCGGAATCTCAAATAGCTGCACCGCGCCCTTGCCCCAGCCGCCGTGGCTACCCGGTTTGGGCTCGACCCACAAGCTCGGCCGCCGATCGTAGTACACGCCGTCGTCTTGGTAATGATCCCAGTTCCGATCCCGCTGCAGCAGACCGAAGCCGCGCGGGTTTTCATCAAAGAACGAATTCAGTCGATTTTGCGCAGGATTGGTGAGCGGCCGCCAGATCCACTCGCCGGCGCCGGTCCACATCGATAGGCCATCCGAGTCGTGTATCTCCGGCCGCCAATCGTTCACGGCGCGCCGGTCGTTCTCGCCGTAGAAAAACATGCTGGTGAGGGGCGCTAGACCTAACCGGTCGATGGCCTTTCGCGGATACAAGGCCGAGTCGATGTCCATCACCTGCGTACCGCCGGGTGCGATTTGGAAACGCAGCGCGCCGGCAATGCTGGGCGAGTCCATCAATGCGTACAGCGTCATCGATCCCTGTCCCTGGGCCGGCCGCTCGAACCAAAAGGATGTGAAGCGGGGGAATTCCTCGGGCCGCGGGTAGGCCGTGTCCACCGCCAGCGCGCGCGCCGACAGTCCATATTGGCGCGTATCGCCGCCCACCGCCCGGAAGTAAGCCGCGCCCAGAAATGCGGCGATATCGGCCTTCCAGTCAGTCACGAACTGCACACGAAATCCCGCGAATCCGGCGTGATCGCGCATGATGGCGGGATCCAGGCCGGCCTTGTCGAACTCGAACATCGATGGGTCGTAGATGATTTCGCGCGCCTGACCCTCATTGACTTCGAACAGGTGCACCGCTTGGGCGAAGCCTCGGCCAACATGGAAGAATTGCAGGCGGAACGATAATCCCGCATCACCCCACAGCGAATGATCGCCGCGAAATCTCAATGACTGGTATTGATCGTAGCTAAGGGCCGCCATCGTGGCCGGCAATGCATCCTTGGACGTTTGAAAAGCGTTGCCGGCGAGGAAGCGCGCCTGACCTTTTAGCCAGGCGTAGTCAAAAGCCTTAACAGGTCCCGTGCCGGCCGCAGCGCTGGACGGCGCCGCCGTGGGCGAAGGCGCGGTTGGCGAAGGCGCGGTTGGCGTCGGCGGTGCCGCCGCATCGGCCAGATCGGCGTAGGACAGTTGTCCGGTTGCCAGTACTACCGCTGTCTTCAATATTTCGCGTCGACGAACCATGAGTTTGGAATCCTAGATCGAGAAGGGTTGGGCCGAATCGGGAAGCCGGGCGAGCTGATGGAGGAAGCGCGCCGAGCCGGCGACCTCGACGCGTTCCGTCGGCGTCAGCCACTGCAGCGCCTCGTCCAATGATCTGGCATCCAGCAGCTTCTGCTCCGCGGTAAAGGCGTGCGGGTCCGGCTGGCCGCGCGGATCGGCGGGACGCGGCAGGTTGCCGCTGACGTGCGCCAGGCGCGCTTCGCGATGCCGCGCCAAGTAACGCAGTCCGTCGCTGGGTACCTCTTCCGCGGTGCGCACCAATTCTTCGCGGCGCGCGACCAACGTCGGTGCGTCTAGCTCCTCCGGCGTTCGCAGCAGCGCCAAGCGCGACAGGAACGTTCCCAGACTTTCGCTGCCGCTGAGCCTGGATAAGGGCACGGCGAGAAACAGGCCGAGAAGCGCGGGCGATACCCAGGCGAGCAGAGGCGGGGAGATGAAGTACACGATCACGGCGGTGACACAGCTCAGCAGCATATGCCGCCGATGGAATCGCCAGGCGTCGGTCCATGTCGTTCCCAAGGAATCGCGCCGCTGCGGCTTCCATCCGGAATCCCGTCCCATGAACACCTCGAATACGTGACGGCACTGCACCACCATCAGGATGGGCGCGTACAACGCCGATAAAATGGTCTCCAGCAGAAAGCTTGCCGTTACGCCGATGACGCCGCCGGCGCCGCGCCGAATGCGCTTCGAGGATAGTGCGCGAATCAGTCCGATCATCTTGGGTATCAACAGCACCAGCATGCTGAACCAGAACAGCGCCATCATGAGCGCGACGTCGAACCGCGGCCAGGTGGGAAACAGTTGAAAATCGTGGCTGAAATATTCGGGCCGGATCAGACGCGATTGAATGGCGAGCGCAAAACCTATGCCGATCATCACCAGCCACAGGGGCGAGGACAAATAGCTCATGATGCCCACACCCAGGTGCATGCGCGAGACGAACCTCAGACCCGCGGCGCCGATGATTTTCATGTGCTGTAAATTCCCCTGGGCCCAGCGGCGGTCGCGGACGGCGATGTCGATCAGCGTGGGCGGAGATTCTTCCCATGAGCCGCCGCAATCGGTGGCCATGCGCACTTTCCAGCCGCCGCGGCGCATCAGGGCAGCTTCAACGAAATCATGGGATAGCACGAAGCCGCCGAAGGGTTTGCGGCCTTTGAGTTTGGGCAAGCCGCAGTATTGCGCGAAAGCGGATACGCGAATGATGGCGTTGTGTCCCCAATAATTGCCGCTGTCGCCCGACCATGCCGACAGACCGCGGGTGATGACAGGGCCGTATACGCACGCCGCGAATTGCTGCAGCCGGGCGAAAAAAGTTCTCGCGCCGATGAGCTGCGGCGCCGTCTGCAGAATTCCCAACTGGGGATCGGCCTGCATGGCTTGAACCAGCTGCTTCAAGGTCGGTGCATCGATCAAGCTGTCCGCGTCGAGCACGATCATGTGAGCGTAGCGGCCGCCCCAACGGGTGACGAAATCCTCGATGTTGCCGGATTTGCGCGCGACATTGAGCCAGCGGCGCCGATACCAAACCGGCATGATCGCGCTCAATGATGCGCGCAGTTTACCGACGCTCATCGTCTCGTTGATCCACGCATCCGCATTGGTGGAGTCCGAGAGAATGACGATCTCAAAGCTGGTTTGGGCATCGATTCGCCGTAGGGCCTCGGCCATCGCCTGCAGCCCCGCGGTAGTGCGCGTCGGATCCTCGTTATAGATCGGCATCACCAGCGCGGTGCGCGGCGCATCGGCCGGCAGCTGTTCCGCGGGAATCGGATCGCGGCGTTTCGAGGCGCCTGCCAATACCGAGCCGGCCGCGAACGCAATCCAGCCCAAAGAGACCGCGAAGAAAAAAATCATCGTGCCCTGCAAGAAAGTCATGCTCGCGAAGCGCACCACCTGCAGCATTTGATAGACGCCATACGTGGTCACGCCCACGGTGACCGCTATCAGGATGAAGCGCGCGTACAGCACCGCATCGGAAATCAGTCGCCGCTCGCGCCGCCAAGGCTTGTAGCGCAAATCCTGCGCCGGCATCCCTAAGGGCGCCTCCGGCGGCATACCGCCCTGCGGTGCACTGCTGTCGGCTTCTGCGGCGGCGGCCGCAGCACCTTCAGATGCCGCGGTCAGGCGGAGGTCCATCGATACAGCCAGGTTTCGGTAACGGGTGTGTCGCCGCGCATCACTCGCAGGCGCAGCTCAATCAACTCGGCGTCCTTCGGATCGATTTCAAAACTGGCGCGCAAGCCGTGCAGCTCGCTGTTCGAGACGAGGCTGGCGTTCGAAATCGCGCCCGCCGAGGCGCCCAGGTCGAGACGCAGCCCATCGAGCTTTTCGCCGGCGCCCACGATGTCCAGCAAAAACACGCGCCGCTTGCGGTCGATGCTGGCGCCGGAGCGTGTCGCAATGACTTTGCCCACGCCCTTGGGCAACGCGGGCTCGTCGCTCCAAGCAATGTCATAGGCGAATTGTGCCGGATGCCCCGGCGTTAGCGGCTGCGCCGGCCGCCAGAACGCGACAATGTTGTCATTGGTTTCACGGCCCGACGGTATTTCCACCAATTCCACCGCTCCCGTGCCCCAATCTCCCCTTGGGGTGATCCAGGCGCTGGGCCGCCGCTCATACTGCGCGTCGAAATCCTGAAAATCACTTTGCTGCCGCGATCTTTGCACCAGCCCAAAGCCCTGCGGCATCTGCGAGGTGAAGGTCGAGACCTGCAGCTTCAGCGGATTCGCGAGGGGACGAAAAATCAGTTCCCCGGCTTTGGTGGTGATCTGCAGCCCGTCCGAATCGTGAACCTCTGGCCGATAGTCATCCAGATGTCCGCGGTTGGTTTCGTCGAAGAGAAACATCGAAGTCAGCGGCGCGATGCCGACGACACGCATCTCGGCGCGCGGAAACAGCGTGAGTTCGACCTCGATTTGAGTCTCGGCGCCCGGCTGCACGGTGAACTTATACGCGCCGGTCGTGGACTGGCTCTCCAACAATGCGTAGACGACGATGGCATTCGCGCGTGCGCCCGGGCGCTCGATCCAGAAGTGCGTGAACGCAGGGAATTCTTCGCCGGAAGGATCCCCGGTATTGATGGCCAGGCCTCGCGCCGATAGCCCGTACAATAGATTCTTGGCCACTGCACGAAAATAGCTCGCGCCCTGGAAAACCAAAAACTCATCCCAGACTTTATTCGAGTTGATGCGGCTGCGGATCCTGAAACCCGATAGCGGCAATGACACTTTGGCGAGCTGCGCGGGCATGGCGCCCGACATCTGGAACATCGCGGGGGTCGCAACCACATCGGTGGCGACATCGTCCTCCACCGTCGAAACCGTCACCGCTGTGGGCATATTGTAGGCCGCACGCAGCAGCTCGAGGCGAAAGGGCAGTTTATCCGCGCGCCAAATGCCGGCGTCGGGATTGAAATGGATGCTGCGATACTGCTCCGGACTCAATTTATCCAGCGCGGCGGGCAGGCTATGGCGTTGCGGCGCATACGGCGTGGCAGCCAGGCGCTTGGCGTCTTCCAACAGCGTGTCAAAGGTAAACGGGTAACCGGCCTGCGTTTTGGGGGCGGGCTTTGCAGCAGGTTTCGCGGGAGCCGCATGCGCGCCCTGAGCCTGGAAGGCGATGACGGCCAGGGCCAACACCCCCATTGATTTGGCAATCGATACCGGCAAGGCGTACTCCAAAAAATAGCTAGTATAGTGCCTGCTCTATGTCGCTCGCAGATCATCCTGGCCGGGAGCCGCAAAGCGCCGGGTCCGTGCTCATGGTGCGGCCGGCGAAATTCGCCTGCAATCCGCAGACCGCTGCCAGCAATGCATTCCAGCGCCTTCCTGAGTCGCTTGCCGGAGCTGATGACCTGCAGGCCGCCGGGCTACGCGAGTTCGATGGAGTGGCGAATGCCTTGGAACGCGCCGGCGTGGAGGTACTGATCGCACCCGATAGCGTCCAGCCTCCTAAGCCGGACGCGATATTTCCCAACAATTGGGTGAGCTTTCATCATGACGGCGCAGTCGCGCTATATCCTATGTTAGCGCCCAACCGGCGTTGGGAACGGCGTGAAGAGATTTTGGAATTCGTCGTACATCAGGGCGCGTTTCGGGTAGTGCGCACGGTCGACCTGACTCATCGGGAAACCGAAGAGAAATATCTCGAAGGCACCGGCAGCGTGGTGCTCGACCGCTCGAACAGGGTGGCATACGCCTGTTCCTCGCCGCGTACAGACCTTGATGTCCTCGGCGAGTTCGCGCAGCAGCTGGACTATGAATTGATGACATTCGACGCGGCGGACGGCGGCGGGCGCGCGATTTATCACACCAATGTGCTGATGGCGATCGGCACCGGCTTTGCGGTGATCTGTGGGGATTCGATAGCCAATGCTGCGCACCGTACCGCCGTGCTTTCCAGGCTGCGCGCCACGGGGCACGAGATTGTCGATATCAGCCAGGAGCAAATGGCGCAGTTTGCCGGTAATATGCTGGAATTGGCCTCGCCTACGGCCAACAAGCTCATTGCGCTATCGACAACGGCCTTGGGCAGCTTGAATCCGGCGCAGCGCGGCATTTTGGAGTCGCACGCGGCCTTGGTGCCGGTCTCGATCCCCACGATCGAACGCGTCGGCGGCGGGGGGGTGCGCTGCATGCTGGCGGAGATCCACTTGCCGAAGCGGGATACGGCGATCGGATTAGTTAAGTCATAATCGCTCCATGCTGGAACTCGGCGTCAAACTTCTCATCGCCTACCTGCTGGGCACCTTCCTGGGCAGCTTGATTTTGGGCCGCCTGCGCGGCGTGGATATCCGCAGCATGGGAAGCGGCAATGCCGGCGCGACCAATGCCATGCGCACGCAAGGCAAGCTGTTCGGATTCCTGGTGCTGGTAATCGATATTGCGAAAGGCATGACGGCGGTATGGTGGCTGCCGTCGGCTGTGTTGCCGGGCATCGGCATCGATCCAAACGTATCGCGGGAATGGCTGACGGTGGCCTGCGGTTTCGCCGTGATCGTCGGGCACGTCTATCCGGTGTGGTTCGATTTCCGCGGCGGCAAGGGGGCCGCGACCGTGATAGGCGTGGTGGCGGCCGTGGAATTGCGCTTGCTGCTGCCGCTGCTCTTGAGCTGGATCATCGTGCTGTTGCTGTCGGGGTATGTGGGCCTCGCGACCATGCTGTCGACCGTCGTGCTGGCGGTTTCCGTCAGTGTGCTGCAGCCCGATGACGTCCCGCTCTGCGCCTTCTGCGCGGCGGTTGCGGTGTTCGTCATCTTCACCCATCGCAGTAACATCGCGCGTATGCGGGCCGGCAAAGAGAATCGAGTACGGCGGCTATGGCTGTTTCGGTCCAGAGCGGCATAGAACACCCACCGCTGCTGGTGCTGCTGGCGGATGGCGAAGTTCACTCCGGCGAATGGCTGGCTAGAGAGCTGCGCCAAACGCGCGCCGCCGTTTGGAAAGGCGTGGAGCGGCTGCGCGCGACTGGCATCGAGGTCCACGCGCTGGCCCGCCGCGGCTACCGGCTGGCGAATCCCGTGGAATTGCTGGATGCGCACCGCATCCGCGCCGAACTGTCGGAACGGTGTAAACCGCACCTGCACCGGCTGGAATTGCTGTTCGAAGTCGATTCAACCAACACCCGCTTAACAGCCGCTGCGCCGCCGCCGCCGGGTACAGCCGATCTTTGCGTGAGCGAATTGCAGCACGCCGGCCGCGGAAGGCTTGGGCGCCGTTGGATCGCACCCTTCGGCGGAGGCATCGCGATGTCGCTCGGTTGGACTTGCAGCGATGTGGTGCGCACTTTGCCGGCCTTGAGCCTGGGGGTAGGTGTTGCCGTGTCGCGAGCGTTGGTGCGCGCCGGGGCAGAGGGGATTTCGCTTAAGTGGCCGAACGATATTTGGTTTCGCGACCGCAAGCTGGGAGGCGTACTGATTGAATTGCGAGCCGAGGCGGGCGGACCCGCCCATGTGGTCATTGGCGTAGGGCTAAATGTGTCGCTGTCAGAGGAGGTGCGCCGGGAAATTGAGGCAAGCGGAGTGGCGGTGGCGGCGGTGACGGAAGCCTGCAAGACGGCCCCATCACGCAATTTGGTGGCCGGGGCCATTTTGGACGAACTTTTGAGTATGCTGCTGCAGTACGAGCGCTTTGGATTCTCTGCGTTTCGGGATGCCTGGACAGCCCTAGACGGTCTAAAAGACCGCCAGGCGCAGGTGATGGTTGGGGGCACAGCGATCTTAGGGGTAGCCCGTGGAGTGGATTCGGATGGGGCGCTGTTGCTCGAAACTAAGGGACGCATGGAACGATTTGTTTCCGGCGAGGCTAGTTTGCGCCTAGCCCATGGGTGACGCTTCATGCTATTGAAAACTCTTGTCGTGTGCCTGGTGCTCGCCAACGTGTGCTATTTCTTGTGGGAGCGAGGCATCTCCAAGTCGCCCGAGAGCGTTGTGGCCGCGCCGACGCCCGGACTGAAGCTTGCCTCTGAAAGCCCGGAAACTTCGCGCAGCGAGGCGGGCGGCAACGCCTCGGGCACCACCGGCACACCGGCCGCGGGCAGCGGGGGAAGCGCAGGCAGCGCGGGGAATGCCGGCGGCGCCGCGAGTGCTCAAACGGCGATCGGGGCGGACGATGGCGCACGAGTCGGCGGCAATTCCGGGCTCCTTACCAACGTGAAGCGCTGCATCAGCGTGGGACCCTTTCGAGACGTATCAGAAGCGGCGCACGCCGCTTCTACCTTGCGCGACGGCGGGTACGATCCGCGCCAGCGCGTCGCGGACGGCGAGGTATGGGCGGGCGTTTGGGTGTATCTGCCCCTCCCCGCGGCACGCCCCGCGGCGGAACAAATGTTCGCCAAGCTCAAAGCCGGCGGAATCGACGATGCGTTGGAAATGCCGGGCCCCAACGAAGGGTCGGTGATTTCTTTGGGTCTGTACAGCGAGCCGAAGCGGGCCCAGGCCAGAGTCGCTCAGGCCCAGGCTTTGGGATTCAATCCGGGCATCGCCGACCGCAAACGCAACGGCAACGTTTATTGGATTGACATCGACTTGAAGCCCACCGACAGCCTGCTGAATCCCTCCGACCTGCAGGGCGAGTCCGGCCGCATCGTTCGCCTCGAAGTCAAAGGATGCCCGTCTGCGGGCGGCGAGTGATGAACGCGCGACGTGCGGTGCTGCGGTTGATGGGCGGCCTCGGCGCCATCATCGGCTACGGATGTCTTCTCGCATTTCTCTCTCTCATCGGCATGCAGACGTACCGTTGGTTTCGCGAAGGAGAATGGACGCATGTCGGCATGGGCGATGGCATTCGAACGGGGTTGGTGCATTGCTGCATCAAGGATGGCGGCAGCGGCAGCCTCTCGAGTTTTTTGCAATGGTGGGATTCTCCCGCGACCTGGCTGGGACTGCACAAGGTATTCGAAGTCATTCCTGCGTCATTGGCGCTGTTCGCGGTGAGCATCGCAGGCAATAGTCTGTTCATCTACTGTACGGATCGACTGCGCAAGCGCTGACCTCGAGTTATCACAGGCCGGAAGAATGCGCGTGAACTGCGCTCATCTCGGGCTACACTTCCGGCCAGGTTCATACACCGCGAGGTTATTACATGCGTGGGCTGCAAATTCTAGGTGCGATATTGGTTTTGGGCGGACTGTTCGTGCTCATCAAATCACCCTCCTATTCGAGCGAGAAGAGCCTGCTCAAAATAGGAGATGTGGAAGCCAAGGTTTCGCAGGAACATGCGATTCCGCCGTGGGCGGGCGGCGCCGGCGTGGTGGTCGGTGTGATTCTCATCGTGGTCGGCGTGCGCAAGCCGTAAGTGTTGGCGTGGATGGGTTAGGAGTTGCTATGTACGATAGCGCACATACGCTGCGCCGAACCGAGAGTATAATTCTTAAAGCGGAGGCGTGAGGATCAGGACGGTCTACGGCGAAGTTAAAATCTCCCCGGAGTTTTTGTGATCGCAACGCCCACCGACCCGCGAACGAACCAGCTTTTGGCGGCATTGCACGACTCTGAATGGCTGCGTTGGCAACCTCATCTCGAACAAGTCGTCATGCCGCTGGGCCAAGTGCTTTACGAGCCCGGTGGGACGTTGAGCCACGTCTACTTCCCGACGAATTCCATCGTTTCGCTGCTGTACGTTATGGAAAATGGCGCGTCGGCTGAAATCGCCGTGGTGGGCAACGAAGGCATCGTTGGAGTTTCGCTGTTCATGGGCGGCGAGTCCACGCCGAGCCGTGCGGTGGTGCAAAGCGCGGGGGAAGGTTTCCGCCTGCGCGCGCAAATGATGAAGGAGGAATTCAACCGGGCCGGCCCGGTGCTTCACCTGCTGCTGCGCTATACCCAAGCCCTCATCACGCAGATGGCGCAAACAGCGGTGTGCAATCGGCATCACTCTCTAGACCAGCAGTTATGCCGTTGGCTGTTGCTTAGCCTTGATCGGCTGCAGAACAACGAGCTGGTCATGACACAGGAGCTGATCGCGAACATGCTGGGCGTGCGCCGCGAAGGCGTGACTGAAGGGGCTCTGAAACTGCAGCAAGACGGCCTCATCCGCTACGCGCGCGGCCGAATCACGGTGCTGGATCGGTCGGGGCTGGAAAAACGCACCTGTGAATGCTATGCGGTGGTCAAGAAGGAATACGACCGGCTGTTGCCGCACGCGCCGGCCACCTAGCACGCCCTCACGCCGCTGATTGCCGCTATGTACGCTGCCAGACGGTTGCAGCACCCGCATTCGGTGAATACTCCCTCCCCATGGCGGGCGTCCAGAATCACCTGATCGATTTGCTGCCCCGCGCCGGCCGGCGGTCGTTGCTGGCCATTTGCGAGCTGGTCGATCTGGTGCTGTCCGACAGACTTTGCGCCAGCGATGAGACCACGCGTTATGCGTACTTTCCGGTCAATGCCATCATTTCCCTGGTGACGCCGATCGATGGGAAGCCGGTCCTGGAAGTGGGCATGGTGGGGCGCGAAGGAATGGTGGGCGTAGAGCTGGCCTTAGGAGTGCTGAAGTCACCCCTGCTCGCGGTGGTGCAAGGCCCCGGAAGCGCGTGGCGCGTCCCCAGCGTGGCATTTCGCCGTGAGTTGGCGCGCAGTCCCGCGTTGCAGCTCTGTTTGAATCGTTATCTCTATGTGCTCATGGTGCAGCTCTGCTCTTCGGCCGCCTGCCTGAGATTTCACCTCATCGGTCCGAGACTCGCACGCTGGTTATTGATGATGCAGGATCGGGCCCATTCCGATCACTTCCACGTGACGCATGAATTTCTCGCCTATATGCTCGGTATGCGCAGAGTGGGCATTACGGCCGCCGCCGGCCTGTTGCAGCGCGACGGGCTCATCGAATATCGGCGCGGCGAACTCATCGTGCTGAGCCGCCGCGGTCTTGAGGCCGCGGCGTGCGGGTGCTATGCCGCCGATCGGCGCTCCTACTCGCGACTGCTGTCTTAGCCTTCTTCCTGCAGCTGCTTATGCAGCGATCGCAGTTCACGCCGGCGCGCCGCGCTGGTCTTGGGATAGCTCAACTTCAGCGCCCCGACGGTGTCGAGCAGAATGCGCGACACAATGAGGCGGGCATTCTGCTTATCGTCGGCGGGCACAACGTACCAAGGCGCATGGCCGGTGCTGGTGGCGCTCAGGCATTTCTCATAGGCCTTCATGTATTGCGTCCAGTATTTTCGCTCCTGCACATCGGCGGCGGAAAACTTCCAATTCTTGCCGGGTGTTTCCATCCGGTCGAGGAAGCGCTTGCGCTGTTCCTCCTTCGAGAGATGCAGAAAGAATTTGATGATCTTCGTGCCATTGCGATCGAGATGCCTCTCCAAATCCGAAATAGAGCGGTATCGATGGCGCCAAATCGTCTTTTTATCCATTAATTCGTGAGGCAGGCCTTCGGCGCGAAGAATTTGCGGATGAACGCGGGCGATCAGTACTTCCTCGTAATAGGATCGATTGAATATGCCGATCTGACCGCGCTCCGGCAGATCGCGCGTGGTGCGCCACAAAAAGTCGTGCTTCAGTTCCTCGGCGCTTGGGTGCTTGAAGCTGAATACCTGGCAGCCTTGGGGATTGACTCCCGACATCACATGCTCGATGGCGCCGTCTTTCCCGGCGGCGTCCATGGCCTGGAAAATGAGCAGCACCGCGTAGCTATTGGAGGCGTACAGCAGTTCTTGCTGCGCACTCAAGTCCTTCACGTGCGAGGCCAGAATGTCCTTGTACTGGCGGTTCGTGTTGTACGTAGGGGGGACGCGGGTCCGCCACTTCCTCAAGTCGACCTTCGATCCTTCGCCGACTCGAAAATCCGTCGACTTTATATGCATGCATGCCTCTCGAGTAAGCGCTTTCTGACACCAGTTCTGTGTGGTCACGTACAGCATATCGCAATCTTTGCGCGCAATATCGTCGCGCAAACAACAAGGAATTCGCCATGACTCGCATACACCGGCTTGGCTCTGCTTTGCCGAGCGTCCTGTTTTCGGTGCTGTTTTTCGGCGGTTCCATATCGATCGCGCGCGCCGCGGACTTCGAATTGCCCGCTCTCAACACCCCGCCCAGTACCGAGCATCACACGGGCAAAATAGTATGGGCTGATCTCGTGACTCCCGACCTTGCCGCCGCCGAGAAATTCTATGGAGGACTGTTCGGCTGGACGTTTCACAGCATCCGCGCGGGGAGCTCCGACTACGCGGTGGCGATGCTCGACGGCCGACCCATCGGGGGATTGATGGAAAAGCCGATCCCGGCGGGTGAGCATCATCAGTCGGCATGGTTGACCTTCATGGCAGTGGGCGACGTCGACGGCGCCAAGCGCTCCGCGGTGGCGCACGGCGCCAAAGTACTGGCTGATTCCAGAAGCTACCCGATGCGCGGTCGACAGTGCGTGCTGTCGGATCCGGAAGGCGCGGTTTTTGCCATTCTCGCCTCGAGCAGCGGAGATTCGCCGGATTATCTTCCGGTCTCGGGGGAGTGGATTTGGAGTTCGCTGCACGCCAAAGATGCGGGGGCGGAGGCGGCCTTCTATCAAGAGTTGTTTGGCTACGATGTGTTCGACTTACAGAGCGACGATGGCCTCGAACATCTGATCCTATCGACCGACGACTATGCGCGCGCAAGCGCGAATTCGTTGCCCGGCGGCTCCTCGCGCCAGCATCCGCATTGGCTGAACTTCGTGCGCGTCGACAATGCCGCCAGCATGACGGCCAAGGTTATCGCCATGGGCGGCCACGTCTTGGTCGAGCCGCGGGTCGATCGCCACGGCGGCATGCTCGCCGTCGTAGCCGATCCGGCCGGCGCGCCGTTCGGATTAATGGAATGGAGCGACAGTGACACGAAGGCGGAGCCGAAATGAAAACCATACGCGGTCGCCTGTTGGCGAGTGGTCTCGGAGCGACGGTGTTGACGATGCTGTT
>Ga0182030_10018898_pt1 | contig 13171 bp, 6 predicted proteins | sample 812S3MmetaG_FD_121299 | JGI IMG/M metagenome (GOLD analysis project Ga0182030, IMG submission 121299) | Permafrost microbial communities from Stordalen Mire, Sweden - 812S3M metaG (Illumina Assembly) | ecosystem: Environmental > Terrestrial > Soil > Wetlands > Permafrost | place: Sweden... | reverse complement strand
GGAGCAAATACTTGCGGATCGGAAGCATGCCATGGAATCCGTTATTACGAACGCGAATCGGCGATCAGGCCCACAGACGCTAATATAAGGAGGGATTGGAACAATCAACCTCTTTGTATTTGTTACGTGGCCCCGTAGCTCAGGTGGATAGAGCAGCAGTTTCCTAAACTGATTTGTCGCGTTTCTGCACAAAAACGCACCGCGCTGCAATATGTTGAAATCGCCTTTATTTGCAGACGCTTGAAGCGACTGCGCGGATTGCAGCAAGCCGCAGGCGCACGCATATTTCTCCTATGAACTGGTCACCAGATTGGTCACCAGATTTTGCATTTGAGCGAGTCCGATCACGGAAAGGTTAGAGACGGACGCACTGGTCGGCGACACGCGTCCCGGCTACGGTTCGGCGTTCAGTACGTCCGCTGCGTTGATGGGGAGCTGGAGCCGGTGAAGGCTTATCCGAAGCGCTTCCTCAGAACATAGAGCGGCCTCGTCCAAAAAGCAATTCATTGAAATGTTCTTCACCTGACTGCCGGAATAGTTGAGAGACGGTTGTGCGGGTTAAGCGACCCCTGTCAAGGCGCTTGCCCGCGTAGCGGCGACCTTCAGGTCGGCCTTGACAGGGGTTGCGCCCGCACTATGCTCCCACTATCCGGGGCAGTCAGGTTCTACAAACTGATTTCAAAACCGGGTCCGTGGTCGTAACGTGGCCCGTGGGAAACCTCCTGCTGCGGAGTGATCGTCTGATCGGGTTTCATCGCGGGCATGTGCGCGCTTTGCCGCGACACATCGTGACCGAGTGCTTCTGGCAACTTCTCGCGATCATTGGTGTAAAGTTGCGCATCGTATGCGCCACGCGAGACCGCAACGTAGGCCATACGACTGTTGAGAAGGTCCTTCGCGCCCAGTTCGGTGTCCACGTGAATGAGCACGCGGTCGGCGGTTTGTCCCTGGCTGCTATGGCTGGTCATGGCGTAGCCATGATCGAGATGCAGGCGGCGGTGCGGATCGACGTCAGCCGCACGACCGCCGTCCATCTTCAAATGCAATCGCCCGTCGTCCCCGATTTTCTCGATAGTTCCCAGTTCACGGTTCGCAATCTTGAGATCACTGGCCGGTGCAGTGAACTGGATGCGGTCCCCCGCCGAAAAGCTCCGCACCTCCTCGCGGAAGACGGAGACGCCTTGCTGCCGGCGCGGATCGTAGGTCCTCTGCGTGCCGTCCTCGAACTCGACAGTGATGCGGTTGTTCGGAGCGTCGATACTCTTCACTTGCGCATATTCGCCCTTACCAATGCCAGTTTCCTTCGACGCGCGCGAGTAGCGCAGTACATCGTTCACTTCGTAGGGTTCGGCCCACGTGCGGTCTGCGCCGGTGAGATCCTGACGAGGCACAAGAGTTCGGATGCGATGCTCATCGCTGCTGACCAGGCCCCGGCCCTGCAATTCCGCATGGATGCGCTCGTTGATCTCCACGCGCGAACGATTGTCGGGCGAAACAACCAGGGAATTCTCCGGGGATTTGGCATATTCCTTGGCGATAGCTGCAATCCGCTCCTCGTGACCGCGAATCTCATGGACGCGGCCCTGCCGGTTAAGGCTCTGGACTGCTTCCCTGACTTCGCCCCGCGCAAGCTGCTCGACCACGTGTTTCAGTTCTGGGTCCTTCTGGCGCACGATTTCTGTGAGCTTTACCGTCTTCATTCCGGCATCCTGAAGTTGTGCGAAGGGGCTCCCAGCCTCCACGGCCTCGTGCTGCCGTCGATCTCCCACCAACAGCACGCGGTCGTTCGGATGAAGCCTATTCAAGAACTCATGCACTTGCCGAGTCGAGGCCAGCGACGATTCGTCGAGTACATAAAGACGCTTCTCGCCGGTGTCGGGTTGCCGTCCACGCGACAGATGATTTTGAAGAGTCGATGTATCGAGACCCGCTTCGGCGAGCTTCTGCGCCGCTCGGGAGGTTGGCGCGAAACCCTCCACTCGATAGCCATCGGCCTCCGCTCCTTCTCGTATGACCGCGAGCGTCGTCGTCTTGCCAGCACCCGCTATGCCATCAAGCCCGAGGATCTTCTCGCGTGAGACAAATAGGTCGTCCACAGCCTGGCGCTGCGAGGTATTCAGTTCGGGATGTCGATCTTCGGTGGCGATACGCACCTGCGGCGAAACCAGCATGGCGTCGCTGTAGCCGCGTCGATTGCCGTCCTGCATCCTGGCAACGATCTCGCGTTCCATTCCGACCATCGCGGCAGTTGTGTATTGATGGCCAGCTTCCACATGCGATACCTCCCGGAACTCGCCGGTTTCAACCCGGCGCTCGAACTCCTGCCGAATGCCGGCATAAGTGGTCTCTCCCATGCCGCGTTCAAGAGCCGCTCCAAGAACCGCGCGACGGTCCTGCACAGCGCCGCGCTCGAAGAGATGATCTCGCGCCCAAGTGACGGCCCGCTGCGCCTGAATCTCCGGTTCCCGTATCTGGTATTGCCCACGCTCCCGCGCCTGCGCGACAACATGGTCAGCTTGATGTCCATGCTGCGCAGCCAGCTCCCGGTGCTGCCGCAGGACTTCATCGGGCGAAAGCAATTCTTTGCGGTCGCGGGTGTGGTGCGCGGCGATCTCGGCCGCCGCTGCTCCGTCAATGCCTTGCTCCCGGAGGTGGTCTTTGATCTGCTCCCGGCGAGGGCTAGAAGCCTCAAGATACTCCTTCGTATAGCCCCGGATTTCTGGCTGGCCGTGTTTCCCGCGTTCGAGTTCATAGCCCAGCTTTTCCAACCGCAACGCCAGCTCCGATCGGTAGACTGCGGTAACGTATCGCTGAGAAGCAAACATCTCTTGTGGCTGCAAGGCACGAGTCTGGCCGTTCTCCCGCTCGGTCACATTGAAGATCACGGCATGGGTATGAAGCTGCGGCGCTGCATATCCATCGACGGGACGCGCTGTATCGTGCTCGAACGTGGCGGCGACAAATTTCTCGGTCGTCTCTGGTGCATGAACGTTCCCTATGCGCGCCTGCGTGTACTGCTCCAGTTCCGCGAGCGCAGTACGAACACTCTCCCGATGCGCATGCCGCACCCGGTCGTCGCCGCCCACAAGGGCAGTGAGCGAAACCGACTTTGGAGCGGAGAAGGTAGCGTCCCACCCGGCGCGGTGCTCGGCGCTAGTCACTTCCCTGCCGAATTTGCCTTCGTAGGTTCGTGACACCTGATGCCGGACTAGCTGCTCTTCGGTGTGCGGATGTTGCCCTTCGCTCAGACGCGCGAAGTGCTCCGCATCAACCGAGCCGGAGAGACGCCACTGCTGGGCCAACCTGCCTTGCCATTCGCTGTGGCCCTGTTGGTCGCGGCTCCAATAGTTTTGCTGCTGGGACGCGAACTCCCGCGCGTGATAGATGCGCGCCTGGCTAGCCGATAGAGGCTTCGAAATTGTGAGCATCAGGAGTGCTCCTCAATGGACGACGGATGGATGGTTCCCTGGCCGATTCGTAATGAATTACGACCGAGCTATTCGCAAGTTGCGTTTCACTCGATCCCCTTCGTCTTCTCCCAGGCAAACCCCTCTTTGGACTTCCCACCGGGTGTACCAAAGGGTTGGAAGACTGGCTGCCTTTGCGGCTCCTTCGGGGGTTCGGGCGGAATCGGTACCGGTGCGGGCGGCAGCGGTTTCGCCGGAATGACCGGCGTTCTCCGCCTCATGAGTTCTGAGATTCCTGACCGAAGTCCCTGCATATTCTTCCTCCATCGCAGCGGCGGGCTTGGGTTGGGTTCACGCCATTCGATCCGGTCCATACTCCAGTATTGATACCGCTGTCTGCGTGGCAACATAGCCCATCCCGCGAGCAGGAAAAGCGCCGCCGCCATTCCTAACAGGACCGGCTCTAGCAACATCACCCAAATGCTTTCTCCGTCAAAGAACTGGATCGCAAGGTACGGCTTGAGTGAGGCCGCATAGAAGGATTCTCGCGGTCCGCGCACCAAGCCGTCCCATCCCTGCTGACGGGCGAATAACGACAGGTTCATCGGGATGTGTCCGTCTCTTCCCGGAGGCTCCGCAATGACATCAGGCTCCGTCGCCAGTTCCCGGTTCCGGTGAGCCGCAGTCTTGTAAAGCCGTCGCAGATCGATCGTCCAAGCCGGATCGCTGCGTGCTAAGGCGCTCTCGAAATACACCCCAATGTAGTAACGCTGGATTGGTGTCCAGGCCATCCAGTACCACAGCGTCAGAGAGAGCAAAAGCATGCCGGAAAAGGCAAGTGCGACCAAGGCCGGCAAGGAAGAAACTCTTCTGAGGAATGACGCAGAATTCATTGCTTCGGGTCCCCCTTTTCGTGGTCCTGTCCGAGAAAATCGGCCAACAGTTTTCGGGCCTGCTGGGCTTTTCGGGCGTCGGCTTGATCGCGGATTTTGAGGATTGAATCCGGTAGTAATTGCCTGCCTTCCGACGTGGCCTGAGCACCGGCGTAAAAGAAATTCAGGAGAGCGTAACGAAGCGCCCATACCTCGGCCAACAGCAACTCATTGGGATCGGCGGGCCGCTTCCGCGCCGCGTGCAAAGCAGTTTCACGCAGCCACTCGGAAAGAACCTGTCCGGCGCTCTCGGCTGCGGTTTCGACCTCGGCGAGTTCGACGGGTGTCAACCGGGTGGCGACGGTTTTGGTGCGAAAGCCAAGCCTGGCTTCCTTTGGCGAAGGCGCATTGTCGCTGCGTGGAATCGTCCCACGGGAAGTATTCATGGGAACCTACCATTCGTCATGTGCTGTACATGTGTCTAGTGCCGCTATCGCCCGCTTTCAGGAAATTCTTTTTGATTCAATGCGTTTACGCGCTCGACACAACAAGATGCATTCCTTGTTTCCAAATGGAACCGTTTGCCCACGTGCCCAGTTCGCGCAAAGCGATTCGACTGACTCGTAAGAGGTTTACCCATGTAAACTTCGGCGCGCCATCGCGCGCTGCGCAGTTCCCAAATTGGGGGTGACGTGTCCACACTTCATCCGGTGCGAAGCACCGCGCACTTACAGTTCGCCGTACTCAAGGACGAGTGCTTCCCACGCACTGGCGACTTCGGGCGATTGCCAGGCGCGGCGAAACAGGTTCTTGATTGACTTCCACTGATCCATCGGGAAGTTGAAACTGATTCCGTTCTCACTCGAACGGAAGGACACGCCGCGTTCTTCGTTCTCCATAATTCCCGTCCAGGCAATGAAGTAGTAGCCCTTCCACTGGGTCATTGCCGGCTCCAGGTCGAGCAGTTCAAGCATCCTTCGGAACTCCGCAATTCTCGGGTATCCGTATACCGGATAGCGCGGCATGAGAGGGCCGGGAAACAGTAGGCGAGGGATAAATTCATTCCCTTCGTCTCGCACCAAATCGAGTTGAAATCCGCCCTCTTCGAACGAAGGCAATCCACGCTGGACGGGAAACTCAAAATCCCCGTCGTCTGTCTCTGCCGGGGGCCTGTCTCTCAGAGGTTTTCTGTGCACGGCATAATGGCCCCGCGCACAGACCCGCCACAACGCCGTCCAGTGTGGCCAAAGCGCATCGTTCAGCCTCTCGACATTCGAGAACCTCTCATCGTCGAACATCGTGTAGAGATTGCGAACGGCTAGAATAGGCCTTCGCCTCTTTTGAGCCGGGCTTCGGAGCATCTGAATGGTTCGCTTCACCACCCGCCGAACGTCGTCTTTCGTGACCTCTTCAGGCTCCTTCGCCGCCGCCTGCTTGTCTTCTGGAAGAGTCTGCAAGTACACCCAATCCAGAGACACTCTCGATGGCTTCCGGGCGACTGCATGAGCTGCGAGAAAGGCTTCGAGCATATCCGCCAGAGACTCATACGAGAGCTGCCCTTGTTCGGTGCTCGCGAACGACTCTGCGCCCTGCGTACAGTAGTAAGCGATGAGCGCCCACTCGGCCTGCGAAAGCGTCAGCCTTCCCTCTAGTTTCTTGCGGATTTTAAGTAGGGATTCTGTCGGTTGAAGGAGCAGACCCACCACTTCTATACGGTCGTCTTTAGCGGACTCAAGAAGCTGCTTTGCGGCCTCCGAAGTGGAAACGCTCTCGCCAGACTTCAGCGCCATCATCTGCTTAAGTTTCTCCAGGCGCTCACGAAGCTCTTCAGAAATGCGAATCGAGATGACCGGCTGCTGTTGCGGGGATCTCTCCGTCATAAGGGTTCCTTATGCCTCAGTTACAGTCTTGCAGTCTGTAACGATACATGTTGACTTTATGAGTACATCCGCGGTATTGTCAAGTATGCAGGTTGGTGAGGTGCCTCTTTGCGTCCTTCTTCCTCTGCCCACGACCGCCTCCAGCGAATGACCGACGCCGCGCAATACTCATTGCCCTACGCAGCTGAGGGCGAGGGCTCGACCCCTGCCGATCATGTCATCCGCCCTCGCATGAGGCGCTCAAGCGGCAAGATTACGGCGACCAAGAACGTCAAGTTCCAGGCACTCGACGCCGCGAGGCAGAGGCAAGGAAGAAGAAAGGCTCCCGCCAGAGCGATAGTTCCACCTCATGCGAAACTGCTGGTCGGCCGCGAAGAGGCCGCCGAGAGACTTTCCCTTAGCATCCGTTCCGTCGATTATCTTCTGGCAAACAGGCAACTGAAGTTCAGAAGAATCGGCGGTCGCGTTTTAATTCCAGTATCGGAGTTAGAACGTTTTGCGCGGATGGACCATCCTGAGCGGATTGCGGGCTGAAGCACCCTCGCGCAATGCCTGAAAAGGCCGCCGCCGTTTTGCGCAGCTCGCGGCCTGGAGGGGTCGAGCAGTTCCGCTAGTTGATAACAGCGCGAGACAAATGCGCCAGGTGATCGGATCTGAATCCGTCGAAGGTGATAGAACGCGAGCGAGTCCTCATCTTAGACACGGTATGAGTTGCGTAACCACTGGCGGCGAAGAGAAGATCGATCTTGGCGTGTCTGTTGCGTAGTAGATTCAGGTGGAGCGGCTTACAAATTGCATCAAAAAAGGAACGATGTTACGTCAGTCACGCGCACCTTCCTATACGAATGGCGAGGTGGCTCGCAAGACGCCAACAAATATAGCGCAGTCAAACTTAGCCTTTTGGGTCGTATGCCAGACGCCTCCACGAGAGTCCGGCTTCAAGCGCGACGAACGTATTAACCCTTTTACCTTCGTTTTTGTTTACTTAGTATCAACTATTTCACCAATCGGCATTTATAGATGTCATATTGGTTCGAAAGTGTTATAGGTTCTAATCCACAGTCAACGTATAGTAACTCCGAGATCTAAACATAAGTTTTGACGTGTTGTTACTTGGCATCTTAATGTCTCGGTCACTGAGCCAGACACAAGTGCCGAAAGGGCATTTGTGCGTTGGCTACTGGGCGGATCACGCCGTCCGACAGACCGACACATCGACTCGCTAACGTAATCTTCCGATTTCTCGGAGCTCATGTGAACCGTCAGGCAACGATTCGGTGTTTAGCCGCCACGTCTCTTTTCATTCTAGCCCTCTCCGCAAGTGCTCTAAAACGAAGCCGCGATTTGAAAGTGCGCGTGCGATTCTTGGCGACCAGCACAATCGTTCGTGCGACATGGGCCTACAACCAAGACACCTACCTGGCGGAATTGATTCCGTCGGGCGGTAACGAGGAGGCTCTCGTACGTCTCGTTGATGAGTATTTCAATGCTGCCCCGCCCATATCTCATGAAGCTTTGACTTCCAGCACGGGAACCATTTTTAAGGTAAGACGTGATGCACAGTGCGATCTCCCGTACATGGATATCTTGCTCCGTACCCGACCTGGAGATCCGATGGCCATCTTGCCAGAACGGCTTGGCTACGAACCAACGGTAAACAATGGACCTAATCCAGGGGCAATCATTCCGTGCTATCGAGCGGTGCGGCAATGATAGCGACGTTTGCAAACCAGCAATGTAATTGGGCGCTGGTCTGTGCTGGCACTTCCTGTTCGCACACTGCAACTCAACGTCGCGGTTACAGATGCGGATTCAGATAAGCCGAACGGGTAATCATCTGGCCACGACACTCAGAAGGTTGCACAACGGGAGCATCTACTAACTAAGATAAGCGCGGTATTAAGCCAGGAGATAGGAATGAAGCGTGTTGTTACAGCATTGATATTTCTAAGTTGCGGGATGGTCATTGCACAGAACACACCTGCCTTTGTCCAAGGCAACAAGACCAACGGTTCAAGCACGCTTGCCTATTCCTCAAACGTGACGGTCGGCCATGCTCTCTATGCCACGATCTATGACGGAGACGGATCACTAGCGCTGACTTTCACGGATTCTCAGGGCAACAGCTGGACCACCGTCAAAACTGCGATTCTCGCTTCCGATGGTGACTCGATGGCAGTCGGGTGCGCCATTGCCGGTTCCTCGGGATCAGACACGGTGACTTTCAAGGAGAACGGTTCGGCACAGGCAGTTCTTGGCACCATCTACGAGGTCGCGAATGCCACCTGTACGACGGATGCGACGCCGGTGTCGTCGAACACGAGTGGACAAACAGCCTGCAACAGTGGAGCGCTAACAACTAGCACATCCAACGACCTTCTGTTCGGGCTGTGCGGTCTGTCGAGTTCTCAAACTGCTCTCAATGCCGGCTCTGGCTGGACGAACGGAGAGACCTTCAGCAGTGTGAATGGGATTGATGGAATTTCGGAACTTCGGGTCGCCTCAACTGCGGGGAGCTACACTGCGACCAGCGCAACCTACAGTATTTCTGCTGAACAAACGACGATTGAAGTCGCGTTCAAGGCGACCACGTCCACGCCACAAGCGGCGACGCCGACGTTCTCGCCGGCGGCAGGCACCTATACAGGCACTCAGATGGTGAGCATCAGCGATACAACTTCCGGCGCGACGATCTACTACACCACGGATGGCTCGACGCCAACTACATCGTCGAGCGTTGCCAGCGGCGCAATCCAGGTTAGTTCCTCGGAAACAATCAACGCCATAGCCACAGCCCCAGGCTACTCGCAGTCCGCGGTGGGGACGGCAGCTTACACCATCAATCCCCCGACAAATCAGGCCATAACTGGGTACGGCACCAGCGGTACGGTTCCAATGTTTACAGGGAACTACCTCCTCGGCAACTCAGTCATCACGCAGTCGGGAAGCAACGTCGGGATCGGAACAACGGCACCCGCAAGTTTGTTTGATGTATTTGGAAGTGCCTCTTTCGGTGCCCCAATTTATGGCGGAAATGGTCTGGGAACCGATGGCAAATTCCAAATACTTACCGGCGGTGCTTCACCTGTCGCTGACAGGCTAGTGTTTGGAACAGACAACACAGGTTGGAGGATGGCCATCAGTAAGAACTCCGCAGGGTCTATCACGGATCTTATGACCGTTGTAGATAACGGCAACGTCGGCATCGGTACGACAAATCCTGGGCAGGAATTGACGGTATCTCCAAGTCCCTTGATGAGTTTTTCTCCGGGCGGTCTTCCTAATCCTGCCTTAAGCGTTGGAGCATACGGCGCTAATCCTACTAATGGCATTGGCCTATTCGTTCATGACACGACCAGTGGATATGTTGGGTGGGCGGGAGCTATACGAAGTGGAAATGAAAATTGCGGGGGGTGGGGTTGTAAAAGTCTAAGATTTCAGGTTCCCGATGGAAGCGGCAACGTTCTGAATGCACTGTCTATTCTAGGAATAAGTGGCGACGTGGGCATCGGGACGACGGCGCCGATAAGAAGCCTTACGGACAGCGGCGAGTTTGCAATGACCACAGCGGCGGGTGGCACTGCATGGTTTGATGTAAGCGATGGGACGGGAAGCAATGGTAACACTGACAATTTGGTAATAAGGGGATTGAGCACGAACGGAAGCGTCGGCGTAAACATGAACACTCTGACCCTAGACGCCAATACAACAGTATTGAATGGCGCACTCACTTTTCCAAATGGTGGGGGCACGCAGACGACGGCTTGGACCGGCGTTCTCTGTGGCGGCGACTACGCCGAGGCCGTCGATGCAAAGGGGTCGCGGAAAAGCTACGAACCTGGCGACGTGTTGGTGATCGGGGACGGCGACCAAGGAGAGGTTCAGAAGTCCGCCGAGCCGTACTCGACGATGGTGGCCGGGATCTTTGCGACCAAGCCCGGCGTGATCGGGAGGCGGCAATCGTTGCTGAAGGACGCCCAAGAGATTCCGATGGCGATGGTCGGCATCGTGCCCACCAAGGTGACGGCAGAAAACGGTCCCGTCCATCGTGGCGATCTGCTCGTGACCTCCTCAACCACAGGCTATGCGATGAAAGGAACCGACCGCAGTCGTCTGGTGGGCGCAGTGATCGGCAAGGCGATGGGCTCGCTTGATTCGGGCACAGGAGTGATCGAGGTTCTAGTCACATTGCAGTAAGCGAGTCGAAAACCAAGTCAAGAGTTCGCCCCGCGTAGTTGCGCATGTTGAATGATTGCTGAGGAAATCAAGATGATTACTGCTAAATCGCGCTCATCGTTTCGGGCTCCGCACGGCTCGCTAATTTCAGTAACCGTGTTTGGCGGAGTCAGCAGACGCAACTCTGCGTCCTTGGCTTCAACGAAGGCAATGCTGCTGGTACTCTTCTTGATCTTAATTCTGCTCCCAAGCCTTGCCCTCGCACAGACCAACTTGACAGATGTGCTTGGGATTCCCCCGGATGCGTCAGCCTATCCGATTCCTGGAGTGGGGTTTGTCAACTTGAGGAACGGGAACCTCCATATCGAGATCCCTTTGCGCGTCGTGAAGGACCGCAATGGCTCTCCAGTCACGACGAGTCTCACGTACGATAACAGCGTTTGGGAACAAGTCCAGGTTCCAACACAAAGCGGAGGACCGGTGTCAGCATGGTCTACCCAACCACCGCCATTCACTATCCCTGCTTCCGGAACCGTCTACCTTAGCACCGGCGTCCAAATATCTACGTCTCCTCAATACTACGGATTTGTCACCTACACGACCACCTACATTAATGGGTGCAACCAACCGCCAACGGACCCAGGTGCCATATGTGCAGCCGGAAACGCGTATTCAAATTGGGAATACATCGACGCACATGGAACCATTCACCCGGTCGCGTCATATCTAGTAACAGGTGATTCTTCGCTATCCGTTTTTGGATACCCTTCAAGCTTCCAAGCCCTCACCACAGACGGTAGCGGATATTGGATGGTGGTCACCAATTCAACCGCTGCAATCGTCTACGATATGCACGGGAACCAAGTGCGCCCTATCGTAGATACCAACGGCAATTTCCCCCCCTCTGGATTTAAAGACAAACTTGGGCGTTCGATCGTCCTGCCTGCCGGGTTTACCTCTTCCACAGAGACGATCAATGTATCGACAAATTTTGGATTGGGGGAGCTAGTCGGGTCAGAGACTGTCCTGTCCTCACTTACTCTGCCGGACGGACGAAGCTATACGTTTCAGTACGATGACGCAGGGAATCCTGCGCAAAAAGGGCACTATGGAAGCCTGACGAGTATCACGCTTCCCACTCGCGGACAAATCTTGATTACGAGTGAAGTATCAACCTGCCAGAGTGTCAACTCTGTTGCTTGTGCTCATCAGTTTGTGGTGAAAAATATTACGACTCCCGACGGAGCCTGGAGCTTTGCATACTCTCCTACAACATATCTCGTCACAGCTACTGCTCCAGTTGATCCCGCGACAGACCTAGCATCCCAAACAACGCTGAGCGTACCTGGATTTCCGTCTTCCCCAAGCGAGGTCGTGTCAACTTATTCTGGAACGGCCACAGGCACTCCTCTGCGCCAAGTAACAATTCAAAATCCTGGACTGCCCACATCAATAACTACCACACTGGACAATGGTCAAAGCAGCTCTGTGTCATATACATATGCAGACGGCTGCACACCGCGAGTCTCTAGCAAGAAGGAATATGATTTCACAGATAGCCTCGTTCGCGAAACTGATGAGAACTACTATACCAGCGCTTCAGACAACACCAACCTCACTAACTTGTGCAACGGGACCACACCGCCCTCCTGGACAGACCCCTTCTTGCAGAATAACCATCACATTACCGATATTCCCTCCAGCATCACGGTCTATGGTTCTGGCGGCTGTTGCAGTTCGCCGATAGCGCAAACCACATATACATACGATTCAACCTCACTTAGCACGACGTCAGGTTCGCTGGGTCACTCTGTGTTCGGCCTTTCTGATCATGACGATACCGACTATGGATCGGCCATGACTGTACGAGGCAATCCTACAGTTATTCAACAAATGACCGCACAAGGGAGCTTAACTACGACGAAGACCAATCACTACAATATATTAGGTGAGATAGTGAGTAGCGTCGATGGCGACGGGAACACGACAACCTTCGACTATACCGACAGCTGGAATGATTCCTCTTGCATCTCATCTTCAGTATTTGCGTATCCAACCACAATCACGAACGCCAAGAGCCAAGTCAGCGAGACGACTTACAACTCTTGTGACGGAAGCATAGCCAGCTCAAAGGACCAGAATGACATCAATGCAAGCAGGGCGGGCACAGTCTATACGTACGATGGGCTGCAGAGAGTTACAAGCCTGTCTTACCCCGATGGCGGCGCTGTATCTACTGGTTACGGCGGTTCCGCGGTTCCAGAGGTAATCACGGCCACTGTCGCTGCATCGCCAAGTCCAAGCCAGGTTTCCTCGACAACACTTGATGGCTTGGGCAGAGCGGTTACGGCAGTGGCCGCCAATGGCGCTACTGTAACCACTACGTACGACTCGCGTGGGCGAGTGCATACCGTCTCCAATCCATACTTCAGCACTGCTGGTGGTGTGACAACTTATGACTACGATGCACTCAACCGTATTACAAAGCAGCTTAACTCGGACGGAGTAAGCTCTCAAACATGGGGCTATTCCGGCGGCACACTGACCTATACCAACGAGAACGGCAGCCAGTGGCAGCGAACTTCCGATGCTTTGGGTCGTCTCACGCAGGTTGTCGAGCCGAGCTTGTTGGTAACCAACTATACCTACGACGTATTAGACAATCTTTTAAAGGTTAGCCAACTGGGAATTGCGAGTAACGGTGACGTTCCGCGAACTCGGACATTCAATTACGACGCGCTCTCGCGGTTGTTGTGCGCGTCAAATCCTGAGAACGCAACCGCGGCCTGCCCAGCAGCTAATTCAGGGACGTACGTGGCTGGCACGACGGGCTACT
>Ga0182030_10018897_pt1 | contig 13171 bp, 13 predicted proteins | sample 812S3MmetaG_FD_121299 | JGI IMG/M metagenome (GOLD analysis project Ga0182030, IMG submission 121299) | Permafrost microbial communities from Stordalen Mire, Sweden - 812S3M metaG (Illumina Assembly) | ecosystem: Environmental > Terrestrial > Soil > Wetlands > Permafrost | place: Sweden... | reverse complement strand
TGCTTCACGTCCGCGGACAAGCCGGGACTTGACGGTACCCAACGATGTCTCCGTAATCTCTGAGATTTCTTCGTAGGACAGACCTTCAATGTCGCGCAGCACTACCGTCGTACGATAGTGCTCGGGCAATTCCTGCAACACCTGTTCCAAGCGCGCCCGTACCTGGCCGCGCGCAACGGTTTCAAATGGGGACTCTGCACGGTCCACGAGGCTATCGCTCAGACTCGCTGGACGGCCTTGCCAGTCATCGTGGAAAGGCTCAATTGCAAGCTCCCGCACCTTGTGGCGGAAGAACCAGCGGCGGCGATTGCTGGCCTCATGGATGGCAATGCGATAAATCCAGGTTTTCAGGCTGCTCTCACAGTTGAATTTCGCCATTCCGCGAAAGATTTTGATGAAAACCTCCTGGGTGGCATCCGATGCGTCAGTGGGATCATCCAGAATCCGGTAAATGAGGCTGTAAACAGTCTGGTGGTATTGTGCGATGAGCCGCGCGTAGGCATCCTCATTCCCCGCCTTCAGCTCGGCGACGAATAAGGTCTCTTCGGGGCGCATTTCCCACGCCATGGCCAGTTCGCCCACAGTTGTGACTCCTACGGCACTCACCGTACCCCTCCATGTTAATACTGTCGCTTCACGGCAACAACTTGTATCAGACGTGCAAGCTTCAGACTTTGCGATACCTTCGTTGCGGCAGAGTGGCCTCCCGCCGTCAACAGCCGGACAATCTGTGCACTCGGAACGCCGCAGAGTCGCTCCCAGTGCGAATAGACTCCGCCAGGGGAAGAAATGTTCCCGAAATTCCAAACAAGTTTGCGCGCGCACCGCTTATTGCTGCAAAGGCTGAGCCGGGCTCGGGGAAGTCTTCGGTTTCTTTTTCGGGCTGGGGTGATTGTCATCCACCACAATTCTGGAGGCCGGTTGAGCTCTCTTTGCGGCTGCGGCTCGCAGGTGCGCCAGTTCGGCGTCGCTTGCCCCGGCGAGCAGATCTACCCTTTCTGCAAAGTGGCGGCGAAGTTGGTCGAGTTGAGCAATGTCTGCGGGCAAGGGAGCATATTGATCCTGGGGGCCGAAGGCTCCAGCGGATTCCGCGAGAACGGAAAACGAGTCATAGAGAGCGTTCAGGTTGCGGTAAAGCCTGAAGTTCGCAATCAGCGAGTCGGGCTCAGCCTGGATTCGCCGCAGCATGTCGGGGACTGCATCGGCCAGATTCCTGCGGATGGCAACCTCGTTGGCCTCGGACTGTTGCTTGTTCTGGGCGTCCGCCTTCCACCTGTCGATGCGCAAGCGGGCCACGTCTGCATCGAATTTCTGCGCCATGGCTTGCACCATCAGCAGTAATTCTCTCAGCCCTGAATCGGGCGAAGTTTTGGCAGAAGTCGCGGGCGGAGCCTGGTTGATTGAGGGGAGAGCCTGACCAGTCAGTTGCACCGAGGCCACGGCGGCGAGCAGGAGATAGAGGGCAATCTTCATAATGAAAGCAACTTTGCCCAAGGCGTCATCCAACCCTGGGCCGGGGGTTCCCAAGTGTTCTAGGATGCGGGGCGCGGCAAGAAAGCTGTAATTTGGAGGCATCTGCTGCCGGACATTGCTTTTGCCCGCTGCGATGAACAGGCAGAAGCAGCAGGACTAGCTGCGCTTGAATGGCGTAAAAGCGTCCACGGCACCCGAACCCTCCATCCGGTTGCGCTCCCGGAACTCTGTGATTGCAATACGAACGAATTCCGCGATTTTGCTCTTGAATGTTGCCGCGTCAAACTGCAGCGAATGTTCGCGAATCGTCTGCGGACAAAACCCATCTTCGATCGCTTCGAAGTTGAGGATTGCGTTCTCGATGCTCGATAATGATTGCTCGGGAAAGAAAACTCCGGTCGGATTATCCACCGCAGTTTCGCCGGGCAGCACACCTCGCACCGTTTCCAGCACACCGCCGGAAGCGTAGGCAATCACGGGACGCCCAAAGCTCTGCGCCTCAACGGGGACGATTCCGAAATCCTCTTCGCCCGGAAATAGCAGCGCCCTGCAATTCGCCAAATTCTCTCTCAATTCGCCGTCGCTCACCCTCCCCAGGAACTCCACCGTAGGTCCGGCCATTCTCCGCAGAGCCTTGGATTGCGGCCCGCCACCGATGACCTTCAATCGCCGGCCCAGCTTGGTGCAGATGTTCACGGCCAGGTCAAATCGCTTGTAGTCAACCAGTCTCCCGATTGCCAGGTAATAATCGCCCGGCCTGCCGCTGATCCCGGACGCCGCAACCTCCACCGGCGGATGAATCACCGTGCTATTGCGTCCGTAGTACTTCCGGATGCGCGAAGCGATGAAGCGCGAATTTGCCACGAAATAATCAACCCGGCCCGCGCTCGCGTAATCCCACAGCCGCATGTAGTGCGCGGCGAGCGAAAAAACACAACCTACCAGTGCGCCCATTCCACGCCTGTATTCCGGATACATATCCCAGATATATCGCATGGGGGAATGGCAGTAGCATATGTGGCAGGTCTTCGACGAGGTAATCACTCCCTTTGCCGGCCCAGACTCAGAGCTGATTACCAGGTCATACCCTCTGAGATCGAATTGCTCCAGGGCGAAGGGATGAAGAAAGAGGAAGTGGCGATGAAATCTTCTTGCTCCCGGGATCCGCTGCAGGAATGAAGTCTGCAATTTCCGTTCCCGTAGAATCGGAGCGAGCGTTGACCGGTCGGCGACCAGGGAAAACAGGTCGGCCTGCGGAAACACCTCTGCCAAAGCCTCCACGACTCGTTCGCCGCCGCCGCGTCCCACAAACCAATAGTGGACGATGGCTACGCGAAGCTTGGACAGTTGCAAATCCGTTGAAACTGAATCTTGCATTAACCAGCCGCTCTCCAGTCATCCATCATAGCAAGCACCTGTTTTCCGCACCTTGCTTCAAGATGGCAGCTAATGTCCTGGCAGAGTCGTCCCAATTGAAGATGCGGCAACGTATCAGCCCTCTTCGGATAAGTTCTGCACGAAGCAATTCATCGTGTGCTATCCGGTGCATCGCACTGGCCATCGCCTCTATGTCCGTGGGATCGACAAGCAGCCCTGCGTCCCCAGCGACTTCCGGCAAAGAGGTCGTGTTTGAGCATAGGACCGGTGTACCGCACGCCATTCCCTCCAGAGCTGGCAGGCCAAATCCCTCGCTCTTCGAAAGCATAAGTACAGCGAGCGCGCCGCGGTAGAAGCCGGGAAGCTCGGACTCGTGAATGTGTCCTGCAAACTTCAGGTCACCAGCAATTCGCAGCTTGGCGGCCAATGCTTGTAGCTCGAAGTCGGGTTTTCCTGACAGCAGTAATCGGCACTGCCCTGAAAGTCCTGAACGCGCAAAGGCTTGCAAGACGCCAGGTAGGTTTTTATGCGGCTTGCGCGCGCCCACATAAAGCATGTAAGGATAGCCAGGATTAAACTTCTCGCCATGCGATACAAACTTTTCCGAAACTGCATTGCAGACTTTTACAACGCGCTCGGGAGATAGCCCCGTCCACTCGCAAATCTCGTCCCGCGAGAAGTCGGAGACCGTCACAATCTTGTAAGCCTTCCTGCAGAGCGGCCGGATGATGGACGTGTAGTAAGCAGCACGAAGCCTCCCGGCCGCATGCAAATGGATCAAATCATGAATGGTAAAGACAAACGGAACAGGACTCCTCAGAGGCGGCATAAATCCTGGGCTCCAAAAAATGTTAGGAAGCTCTCTTTTGATCGCCGCTGAAATCCAGACCGGGCTAAGGGGATCGTTCAATCGCCAGCGCCCGCCAATTCCAGAGATCTCGAATTGCCCTCTTATCCGGCTCAAGAGTTCGTCAGAGTATCGCTTAATCCCTCCGCTGTTCCAACGGTCATCTATCAGGAGTCGGGTCATTGTCATGTTGACACTTCGGAAGCCAATGCTACATTGCGCACAGGAATTATCCGGAACAATGGCTCTTTGCGCTGTTTAAACGATACAGTTTGCAGGATCAGCCATTTCTGTAAAAGCTCTGTCAATACCTGCACGGACAACAGCATAAACGAACGCGCAAACCCTCCCTGAGAAAGCTGTACGGAAAGATCACGGTGGAGTACTGGATGGCTTTCACTTGTTCGAACCTTCAAGATACATTGCAAGACTACTTCTTAGAGCCTGCTGCTTAAGGGAGAGCCAGGATCGCCCTTTTCTGCCGAACAAGAACTGCAAGAAGAAGTAAACCTGGCACACTGCTATCCATGGAAGCGTACACGCGAGTCCAAAGTGCTTCAGGAGGAAGAAGATCCGGTTCCTTGTCCCATATTGGATTGCGAATGGCGAGTTTTCGCCGCCGGTAAGCCGTCCGACCTTATGTAGTAGCTTCGCTTCAGGAAGGTAAATGAGCTTGACGCCAGCTTTCATCGCTCGGTACATGAAATCCGTATCTTCCACATAAACAAAGTAGCGCTCATCCAAGAGCCCAATCTTCTCAAAGACAGCTTTGTTGATCAGTACACAGCACCCAGGAACAAAGGTAACAGGCTTAGCCTGGTCGAATTGGCCATGGTCGATCTCGTTTTCGCCGAAATGAATGCTGCGGTATCCGAGACAAGGCTGAAATGCGCCGCCCGCAGCCCAGATCCGCTGCGGTTCGTCGTAATACATCATCTTTGGACAGGACATCCATGCGCCGTGCGCTTCAAGTCCTTCGGCCAGTAGCGCAATTATGGAGGAGTCGAATTCGGTATCGTTATTGATGAGCAGGACTGAGGTGCATCCGGCGGCGAGCGCGTCACGAATCCCCTGGTTGCTTCCCGCCGCAAAGCCGCGGTTATCTGGGTTGGCGAGAATCCTTAGCCGTGGGTCAGAACATTCACGGAGGATGCGCAGAGTCTCGTCGTTCGATGCGTTATCCACAGCGAAGAGCAAGAAATTGCGGTGGGTCTGTCCAGTCATGCAGCGAAGAAATGCAGGCAGCACATCCGCGCTGTTGTAAGTGACGGTGACAGCTCCGACTAATTTTTCTTTATTCATTCGTTGGACCCATGTGGATGGTGGCAGGTGTTGTTTGTTTCATGCAGGCCGTTCGAATAGTTTGAGGATTGTGCGAATTCGCTGCGGATACCCAAACCACATTGCACTCCCATAGGCAATGAGTCCGAGAGCACCGTAACAGCAGAGCATCCATAGATTCTGAATCGGGAAACTATGCTGTATCAGCAACAGTAATATACCCACACCACCCGCTAACGGCCAGGAAGGCCAATACGCCGGAAGCGGAGAGAGGGAAATAGCCCGCCACACCAGCCAGAACAGGACCAGGTTCGTAAGCTGTACTCCAATTAACGCAACGCCGAATCCATTCAATCCAAATAACATGATGCACGGAACGCCGAAAAGCCATGTTGCTCCCATCCACATCACCGCCATACTGAGCGTACTCTTTGACTTCCCCATGGCGTTCAATGCTCCCAGCATCGGAAAGGAACACGGAGCAAACAGATTACCAAAGCAGAAAAGATAGGCGAGGGGAAGAACTACCAGCCACTTTTGCCCGAAGATCAGGATCGTGACGGCACGCGATAGGGCCAGGGTGATGACCGTGAGTGGCGCCGCTATTGCGTTGGACATCCAGGCCGCGAACGAGACCGCTCGACGGAGTTGTTCACGATCTTGCTGCAGGCGGGCAAAGAGGGGTAAATAGAGCCTTTGCAGCGGCATCAGAATCCATATCGCATAAGCGGCCAGGCCACTCGCCCACGTCACATACCCAACTTCCCTTGCGCCCAGAAACATTCCAACGAAGAGCGGTGAGATGCTGTCTTTTAATATCCCAACGAATTGTCCAGCCTGCAGTTGAATCCCAAAATGCACGTGCCGAAACAACGTCTGAGAATGCCACATGAGTCCGATCTTCCAGGGCTCGCTTCGATAGGCTAGTATTGCGCCGACCCCGGCACGAACCATGAGGGAGACTGAAAAGCTCAGTGGGCCAAAACCTTTCCAGGCAAGAAACACGGCGCTAACATTGAATGCAACAGCCTGACTTACTTCCACAATCGCTAGCTTATCGAACGCAAGTTCCCGTTCCATTAGAATCTGCGGCATGACCATGAATGAGGTCATCGCCAGCGCGCATCCGATCATACGGAAGAACCATCTTCCATACTCCGGCATCCGATAGAGAGAGGAAAGGAAGGGAGCCGAAAACCAGAGAGCAAGAAACAGAACGCCCACCATCAACTGCTGAGCCGTGAAGAGCACCCTCATTTCCTCGGTCGACGGCTCATCGCTGATTCTGATCAAGTTCGCGGCAAATCCTGTCCCCCCAAAGACGCTCAAAAACACGATCGCAAACAGCACTATTCCGTAAAATCCAAACTGTTCCGGCGGCAGCATCCGCGCAAGAATTATGCTACCCAAGATGTTTGCGCCGTAGACGAGAGACTGGCGAACAAGAAGCGCCGTGCTGGCCCGCGCAGCTCGCCTGATTACGTTGTTCTGCTGGGCCGAGTGGCTTTCAGAACGCGGACTTGCTGGTTCATCCGCTAGCGTCCCAACTCTGTTCCTGTTACTTTCCACTGGTGCCGCTCGCTTCCCGGCTTTCCGCGCGTGAAGATCGATCGTGTTTCACTTGTTCAAAGATAGGTCTCATCGCGCGGCCCCATGCATCCCAATTCAGCCTCTCCTCGTAAGCTAAACGACTGCGGCGCACCAAGTCATCGTACGCGCTGCGATCCCGGACAATCTCCAGAATTCTTTCTGCGTACTGCTTTCCTTCTGCATCCGCCGGCAACAAATATCCGTTCTCTCCGTCTGTTATCACGCCCCCGACCCCGCCTGTGTTCCGTACTAGCGCGGGCAGCCCGTGCGCACTCGCCTCGCACAGCACAATTGCAGAAGCTTCCGCCATCGTTGGAAAGAGGAAAAAGTTCGCGACTAAAAACAGCCGTGACAGCCTTTGCAGTTGTGCCGGGTCTCGTTTGCTCAGGAAGGGAATCACCTCGATCTTTGGGTGACGATATCGCCTGTGCGGAATACAGCCACAGACCACAAGCCGCGCATCTACTCCCTTGCGCAACAGCTCCATCAGGCACTCATGGGCAATTGGACCTCCCTTGCGCACCCAATCCACTCCAATCCAAAGTAGGCGCAGCATTCCATCAAGCGGATGATGCATAGCGGCCTCCCGGTTCGGAAGGTCTGCTCTCTCGAAGTTCGCGCCATAGGGAATGCAGTGAACCTTCCGTGCAGCCGTCTTGTAGTGCTCAATTGCCGTGTTTGCCGCCCAGATTGAGGGAAAAACCAGTGCGCTCGCTTTGCTGAGAGCGGCAGCTTCGACGCATTCGCCTTCCTCCCGCGCAAACTCAAACAAGCGCATACAGCCCGGATAGTAATCGACGATATTGGCCCAGGTTAAATCCGAGAAGTAGATAATCGGAATGTCCGTCGAGAGATAGGCGAGCTCAACGGAAGCTTGGGGAGCGAAGATTATATCGCAACCCGATTGCGCAACGCGGGGGGTGAAAATGTAAGCCAACCGCTTCGAGAGAATGCGGTTGTGGCCGCATGAGATGTGACGCCCTAAAAGCGCATGGCTGGCGTGATCCAGACAACGGCCGACATTCTCGATCATTGTGGTCACAAGGCTGTCATCCGGAGAGAGGTAAACCACCTCTCCGACGTGCTCTTCCAAGGCCTTCGCCATGAAATACGGCGCTCCCGACAGGGAACGAAGGTCCGTCACGTCGACTCTATGCAGAATCCCGATTCTCATTGTTTGCCTGGTTATCAACTACTCTTGGCCAAGGTATGCTCTTGCGAATGCCTTACAAACACAAACTCATAAAAAGCAAGAATCAGCGCGGCGACGAGAAGCCCCGCAAAGACGGTGCTGAAGATACCATTACGCTCCTCTTGGTCGTTCTTCTCGGTGGAGAATGCAATGTATCTCCCGATCGCTGTTTGCAACCCAAAGTCGAGGAATCCCACATAGGCCACAACCTGAAGAACGAGTACCCACACGGCGTAGTCAGCGGGATCCATGTGGCGAACCAGTACTGGAGGCAACAGTATCGCTACAACGGCTGCGGCTCCTCCGCGGCAGAGGTTGGCTCTCGCATTCTTGATGAAGCGTGGTCTCAAATACGACTCCCCTCCGACATTTGTTCAAAGATAGGTCTCATCGCGCGGCCCCATGCATCCCAATTCAGCCTCTCCTCGTAAGCTGGCCCGAATAATTCATATACATGAAGACGCGGAAGCTCACTTCTGCTACAAACATGGTGTCGAATCAACGTTTGAAGCAAGAAACGAGGCTTCCGCGTGTTTGAAGATAGCACAACACGGGGTTTGTTGTTTCCCGAGATTTGTGCCATGACGGACGACAACTAAGAAGGAATTACAGGGCCGACGCAAATCAGATTCCGAGCGGTTTAAGCAGGTAGGGATAGTCCCAGACGGCATTGAGGCGTTTGCCTTTGATCTCACGTTTTGAGTTTTTGTCCTGCTTGAGCATGCCAAGAGCGATGCGGGTGAACACAGAGAAGTTCTACGCGGCGTGCCCGGCGCGTTTGCGGCTGAGGTCTTCGCCGAAGCCTGCATCCAGCACCCAGCGCAGTTCGTTTTCTATGCCCCAGTGCTGGCGGACCAATCGGTTCAATCGCGCCGCATCGGGGTTGAGGCTGGTGATGTAGGCGCGAGTTTCACGCTCAGTCTTGCCCGTGGCCTTGTGATATCGCTCGGCCTCGATACGCACCAAGCCCCGTAAAGACGGCCATTCCGCCGTTTTTCCATCAACCCGAGTCGGCAACTACCAGACCGTTGCCCTCAGCCCAGGCCGAAACCATGTGCACCAACGTCTTTTTATATGCGTCGGGCCTACTTTTGCGCCCCTGGCCGCTCCACTAAATGACGCGGACATTTACAATGTTGGGTTCTCGGAATTTCCGTTCAAGGAGAAGACCATGCGCGAAGTCATCGCGACTGCCAACGCACCACAGGCCATCGGCCCCTATTCGCAGGCCATCCGGGCCAACGGATTCATCTTTGTGAGCGGCCAGATCCCTTTGGATCCGACGACAAAGCAGATCGTCGAGGGCGGCGCGGCAGAGCAGACAGAGCAGGCGCTTGCCAACCTGGAAGCGGTTCTGAAGGCGGCGGGCAGCGGACTGGGCGACGTGGTACGCACCTGCGTCTACCTCAAAGATATGAACGATTTCGCCGCCATGAACGATGTGTATGAGCGTTTCTTCCCGCAGAGCCCTCCGGCCCGCTCTACTGTCGAAGTCGCCCGCCTGCCCAAGGATGTCCGCGTCGAGATTGATGTGATCGCATTGGCCGGGTAGAAAACAGGCAGAGCTGATTTGCGCCGATGGAACTATCTTCCCGCCGCAGCCGTATCCTCCACGGCTCGGAAGACAGGGAGAGCAACTAAGCCGTGCTGACGGTGGCGGCCCAAACGCCCGGCTGGCTCGGGTATCCGCCGGGCTATTGCGGCTGTGCGGGCGTGATTGACTCCGGAGTCTTGCCCAGTTCCCGGCGCAGCCACTGCACCCTGTGCCTCCAGGCCTCGGCGGAGGCGCAGCCGATGCTGATCAAGCCGACGCTGAGGCCGAACCACAGTCCGCGCACTCCCCAGCCGCGCCCAAAGCAGAGCCAAGCCCCCAGCGGTAACCCGATCAGCCAAAATCCCACCAGGTCGGTAATCATCGCAATGTGGGTGTTGCCTGAGCCGCGCAACGCGCCGATGGCCGTCACCTGCACGCCGTCAAAGAACTGGAAAACGGCGGCAATCGCCAGCAGCGGTACGCCGATCTTTGCGACCTCGGGATCGTAGCTGAAGATATGCACGATCGGCAGCGGCAGCGTCCACAACACAATTGCCGAGCAGCTCATGAAGCTGGCGCTCAAGGCGGCCCCGCTCCAGCCGCTCACGTTGGCGGCTTCGGCATCGTACCGGCCAATGGCGTTGCCCACCCGCACTGAAGTTGCCTGCGCCACGCCGAGCGGCACCATGAAGGTGAGCGAAACGATGATCAGTGCGATCTGGTGGGCGGAGACGGCGACCGCGCCGAGGCGTCCGGCGGCCAGCGTGCATGCGGAAAACACTCCCACTTCGAGGCCGATCTGGACTGAGGCCGGCGCGCCAAGCCGCAGAATTCCGGCGATGCGCTCCCAGTAGAAATGGCCGGCATAGCGCAGTAGATGCCAGTGCTCGCCTCGGTCGCGACACACCACGTAGGCAATCAGCACGCAAAGCATGTAGTAGCGCGAAAGGGTGGTCGAAAGTCCCGAGCCGGTGGCGCCCAGCGCGGGTAGTCCGAAGTGTCCGTAGATCAATGCGTAATTTCCAGCAAAGTGGATAACATTTGCCGAGATCATGGCGAAGGCCACAATCTTCACGCGGTGCGTTCCCTGCAGGAAAACCCGGATTGCCGCAAAGCACATGTGCGCGGGCAATCCGCAAGCCAAGGCATAAATGAACGGGACGGCCTGGCGCACAATCTCCGGCGCAATCCCCAGCGGGAGCAACAGCCAGCCACCGGCGGCCACCACCAGCGCGCAGAGCAGGCCCACCGGAAGCGCTAACTGGAGTTCGGCCCATAGGGTGCGAAAGCAGTCTTCCAAGCGTCCGGCGCCAAAGTGCCGCGAAATGATCGAATCGCTGCCGAGCAGCAGACCTTCACACATCACGGCGAGGAAGAAAAATACCGCCGTGCCCAGGCTGACGGCGGCCAGCGCCGTTGGTCCAACCCGCCCGATCATGGCAATGTCCACCAGCCCCATGGACATCCACCCCACCTCGCCCATCACGATGGGCACGGCGAGGCGCAGCAGGGGAGGCATCTCGCGACGGATCTGACGCAGCCGGATCATCGATATTTCCGTTCCACAAGAACGGTAAAAGGCCTCCGCGGCGGCGGAGGCCTACACTTTTCCCGGCTTCGCGCGGAGCGTAGTCTGCAATCCGGCGTGCGCCGCGCCAAACCGCGGGCTTAGCCCCTGGGTTCAGCCCTGGTTCTAGCCCTGGGTTTAGCCCTTGGTAACTTTGCCGCTGCGCAGACAGCCCGAGCACACGCGAATTTTCTTCGTGTTTGTCGTGCCCGCGACTTTGGCCTTCACCGGATGCAGGTTCACGTTCCAGCGGCGGCGGGTCTTGTTGTTGGCGTGCGAAACGTTATTACCGAACTGCGGGCCTTTGCCGCAGACAGAACAAACCTGTGCCATGACTAACTCCAAAATGGTGGAACCGCTTGGGCTTTCGACCGCTGCATAAGTCTCTCGACCGAAGCATCGCGGCATGGGCATGCGTACCGTGAGGTGCAACCTCAAACGCAACCCAGAAAAGAAACGCGCGGAACCTGAAATGAACAAAAGAGGCTGGTCGCCAAAGTCTGATTCTACAAGAGGCTGTGGATTTCAGCAACCCGCAGCGGAAACGGACCGCGATCAACCTTGCTCGCATAGATTACACTAATCGTCATGAGCGTAGCCCAACCCGCCTCCGTCAAGGTTCATAAAAGCAGCGGCACCACCATGGAAATTCTCTGGAAAGACGGCCACCAGAGCAGCTACACCTTCACCTACCTGCGCAACGCCTGTCCGTGCTCGCTATGCAACGAAGAGCGCCTGAAGAGCCATCGCCTGCCCGATGAACCGGCCGCGCCCGAATCCTCCGGTCCGCTGCCAATGTTCAAGCCGCAGCTCCGTCCCACGGTAGTCGCCCAGACGGGCAACTACGCTATCCACTTCAACTGGAACGACGGCCACCAGCACGGAATCTTTTCGTGGGACTACCTCCGCGCGTGGTGCCCCTGCGCCGAGTGCCACGCCAGCCGCCACTCCACCGATGGCCTTGAGCACGACATCGAGCACCATCCTCCGCGCGAGCAGTAGCGGAGCGGCACAGACCCACATTCGCCGACGACGGCAAATGTGAGGCTCCCAGCAAACCTGATAGTCTTTTCCTAGACCCAGCGGTCGCTTTTCTCTCATGGACTTTCTCTCGAAGCTCAATCCGCAACAGCGCGAAGCGGTGGAAACCGTGCATGGTCCTGTGCTCATTTTGGCTGGCGCGGGCTCGGGCAAAACGCGGGTCATCACCTATCGCATCGCCTACCTGGTGGAGCATGAGAACGTGCCCGCTGACCGCATCCTGGCCGTCACCTTTACCAACAAGGCCGCCTCCGAGATGGCCGAGCGGGTTGCTCAACTGATCGGCCAGCGCTCGTTCGCCAAGCCTGCCATCAGCACCTTTCACTCCTTCTGCGTTCGCATGTTGCGGCGAGACATTGAGGTCCTGCGGATCAACGGCAAGGGCTACAGCCGCGACTTCGTTATCTACGACGAGGGCGATCAGCAGCAGGTCGTCAAGTCAGCGATCAAGCGGCTTGGCATCGACGATAAAAAACTCACTCCACGCGCCGTACTCGGGCTGATCTCCTCGGCCAAGAACCACATGCAGGACCCGCAAGAGATGTATCTCAATTCGGCCGAGCCCAAGATGGAGCGCATCGCTCACATCTACAAGATTTACAAAGACGAGTTGCTCAAGGCCAACGCGCTGGACTTCGACGACCTGCTGCTGGAAAGCGTCCGTCTGCTCAAGGGCGACGCGGCCACGCGCGAGAAATATCAGCGTCGCTTCCAGTACATGCTCGTCGATGAGTACCAGGACACGAATCGTCCGCAATACGAGATCATGTGCGCCCTGGCCGGAAGCCAGCACAACCTCTGCGCCGTCGGCGACGAGGACCAGTCGATTTACTCCTGGCGCGGCGCGGATATCAACAACATCCTCGACTTCGAAAAGAATTTTCCCGAGGCCAAGATCATCCGTCTTGAAGAGAACTACCGCTCTACCCAGCCCATCCTCCAGGCTGCCTCGGCCGTGGTCGCCAACAACGTGCAGCGCAAGGGAAAGAATCTGTGGACGGCGCGCGAGGGTGGCAGCAAGATCGGCTTTTACGGCGCGCCGGATGGCGAGAACGAGGCGCTGTTTGCCGCCGATTTCATCGCCCGATGGGCGCAGGCGCGGGCTCGCGAAGGCGCTGACACCAAGGCCGCGATTCTCTATCGCACCAACTCGCAGTCGCGCCTGCTGGAAGAGGCGCTGCGCCGCTACAACCTCAACTACAACGTCGTCGGAGGCTTCAGCTTCTATGAGCGCGCGGAGATCAAGGACATGATCTCCTACCTCAAGCT
>Ga0182030_10018893_pt1 | contig 13173 bp, 9 predicted proteins | sample 812S3MmetaG_FD_121299 | JGI IMG/M metagenome (GOLD analysis project Ga0182030, IMG submission 121299) | Permafrost microbial communities from Stordalen Mire, Sweden - 812S3M metaG (Illumina Assembly) | ecosystem: Environmental > Terrestrial > Soil > Wetlands > Permafrost | place: Sweden... | reverse complement strand
TCCCTCCATAGCTTCGATTCAACTTCAGATTCGCGCCAAAGAGTATGACCAGGCCCTGCTGGCAATCAAGGCCGGCTTGCAAGCGACGCCTAAGGATCTACGGCTACTGACACTCGAAGGCGTTGTCTTTTCCATGAAGGGCAACAGCGCCTATGCTATCGAAGCGTTCGATCAGGCGCTGCAGATCTCTCCCAGCTACCCAGCTGCTCTTAGAGGCGAAGCACAGCTTCTCTACGCGTCTCACAACAATCGCGCAATTCCGCTCCTTCAAAGCATTCTCAAGACGGATCCAAAGGACCAGACCGCTCATGAAATGCTGGGTGTGCTTGAGAAGATGCAAGGCGATTGCTCAGCAGCCATTGTTCAATTTGCTTTCGTTACAGACGCGCTCGAGATGCACCGGGAATCTCTGCAAGCGTATGGTGATTGCTTGATGCAAACAGGCAAGCTTCAGGAGGCCGTGCCTGTCTTCGAGAAACTCGTTGCACTCATTCCCGAACCTATTTATCCGAAGTATAACCTCGCGGTAGTTTACGTTGCGACAAAGCAGCCCGCGGCAGCGCTCAGCTTACTAGAGCCAATGCTGACTTCGGACAAGCCAGATCCTGAAGTGCTCAGCCTCGCCTCCGAGGCCTACGAGGCTGCAGGGAATACGCCGAAGGCAGTATCGACGCTACGCCAAGCCATCATTATCAATCCCGCGGAGAGCTCCTACTACACACAGTTTGCTTCGCTTTGCATGAATCACGAGTCCTTCCAAGTCGGCATAGATATGATCGATGCCGGCCTGGCGCGCATTCCCACTGAAGCATCACTCTATCTTGCGCGCGGCATGCTGTTCGCTCAATTGGCGCAATTCGATAAGGCCGAGGCCGATTTCAATAAAGCCGCGCAACTGGATTCTTCGCAGAGCATCAGCGCATTTGCTACCGACCTATCTGAGCTGCTCATGTATCACGACGATCAGACTCTCGGCAAGGTCCGCGAGCAATTGAAAGTTCATCCTGACAGCCCTCTCCTCAGTTTCATTCTCGCCAAGTTGCTCTCCGACGCTTCTCCGCCAATCGACAGCAAGGAATATCAAGAGGCTCTCGCTTCGGCCAAGGAGGCCGTTCGACTGAATCCCAACCTCGTAGAAGCGAGAGATTTACTGGCGAGCATGTACACCCGTTCCGGGCAGCATGATCTGGCGATCGAAGAGTGCCATCTTGCGTTGCGCTCGTCGCCAGATGATCAGACGGCTATCTATCACTTGATCACAGCGCTGCGCCATTCAGGACAAGGCAAGAGCGAGGAGATGCAAGCGATGGTAAGACGTCTCAGCGATTTGCAGAAAGAATCACTGCAGAAGGAGAACGAGAGGAAGCGATACAAGCTGGTGGAGGAGTCCAAGCCGCCACCCTAGGTAGCCGTTTGTTTCTTCAAGCCAGCCTGCCAGGGGTTCGGTCATGCATGGCGAATGACGTCTGCACCCAAGGGCCCGTGCTCCCAGTTATTGCGATTGGGCGTCGCCGCAAGTTGAGCCTTTATTTCGCGCAGAATACTCTGTGTTCACTCTTTGGTTTACCTTTTTCAATTCAACTTTGTCTGCACCGCTTACTACGGAAGAAATCACGTTCCAACTTTCCAATCCGCTCACAGTTAAGTATGTGTGCAAACGATTTCTCCCAAGTCGAGCTAAGAGTTTCTGCCTCCGTACCGGGTGATTTGTTAATCGAAGAATGAGGTTCAGCATGACATGTAAGAGTCGTCGAAGCTTTCTGAAAGCAAGTGCGGCCCTGGCTGCAGGTTCCGCAGTGATCAAGAGCAATGCAGTCTGGGCTTCCACGTCTGACGCAGCCGCTGTGACAACGCCGACGCGGCTTTCACAGTTCCAGTATGCCGATGTGCAGCTGCTCGATGGACCCATGCTCGATCAGTTTCAGCACAATGTCTCGCTCTTTCTCAATCTGCCCGACGACAACCTGCTGAAACCATTTCGACAACTCGTCGGCATGCCAGCCCCTGGAGAAGATTTGGGCGGATGGTACTCCCCGTCGAGTGATTTCGATCCACCCAAAAACATGACTGGCTACATCCCGGGTCACAGCTTTGGTCAATACCTGTCCGGCCTCTCAAGAGCCTATGCTGTGACAGGCGACAAAGCCATTCAATCGAAGGTTCACGGTCTGGTTCGCGGATTTGCCCCTACCGTCAATACCAAGTTTTACGACGGCTATTGCATTCCCGCGTACACCTTCGACAAGACCAATTGCGGACTCATCGACGCGCACGAATTCGCTGCTGACCCCACCGCGCTTGCCGTCCTCAATCGAGCGACAGACGCGGTGCTTCCGTGGCTTCCGGAGAAGGCGCTCAATCGTGAAGAAATGATGGCTCGTCCACATAAGAACATTTCTTTCACCTGGGACGAAACGTACACGCTGCCTGAAAATTTTTACCTCGGCTATCAGCGCGGTGCTGGCGATCGATATCACCAACTGGCCAAGCGCTTTCTTCAAGACGATACCTACTTCGGACCTCTCTCCGAAAACCAGAATGTCTTGCCCGGCCAGCACGCTTACAGTCACGTGAACGCTCTCTGTTCGGCAATGCAGGCTTATCTCACAGATCACAGCGCCAAGCATCTGGCGGCTGCTCGCAACGGCTTCGCTTTTGTCCTCCAGAAAAGCTATGCCACGGGAGGCTGGGGCCCGAATGAAGGCTTTCAAAAGCCGGGGACGGATGACCTGGCCAAGACACTGCATAGCACGCATGCGAGCTTTGAAACTCCGTGCGGCGCTTATGGCCACTTCAAGGTTGCGCGCTATCTCATGCGTGTCACCGGTGACAGCACCTACGGCGACACCATGGAAGCTGTACTGTATAACACGATTCTCGGCGCAAGACCGATTCGACCAGATGGGGTCAGTTTTTACTACGCAGACTACAACACGGACGGCACCAAAGTGGATTATGAACAAAAATGGCCATGCTGTTCCGGCACCTTCCCGCAACTCACCGCGGACTACGGCATCAGTTCCTACTTCCGTGCACCCAAAGGCGTTTATGTGAATCTCTACGTGCCATCACGCGTCACCTGGCGGCAGGGAAACGCGCGTGTCACGATGACGCAGCAAACCACCTATCCGAACAACGGAGAAACGACTCTGCATCTAAAGATGGATCGCGCTGAGCGATTCACGGTCGCGCTGCGAATTCCAGCGTGGGCCGGTCAGCAGACTGTCATTCGCGTGAACGGCAAAATCGCGGGCGTTAAAGCGACCAACGGCACGTGGGCAGAAGTCGATCGAGAGTGGAAGAATGGAGACCGCATCGAGTTCGCCATCGATATGCCACTGCGCCTTGTTCCCCTTGACGCGCAGCACCCGAACCTGGTGGCTCTGCTGAACGGACCTGTCGCCCTGTTCGCGATCGAACCTGGAACGAAGACTCCCAACCAGAAGCAGCTGCTTCTGGCGCAGCGAATCAATGCCGCGTCTAATGAATGGCAAGTAAGTACCGATCAAGGGAAAATTCAGATGAAGACATATCCCGCCATCACGTCCGAGCACTACAGGCTGTACTTGGAAACCTAGGTCGACAAGACTTACTGGGAGCTACTTAGCTGAAGGTCGGCTTAGACACTTCGGTGATCCGCTGCAGAAAGCGGACGCCGTCTCACGACCGATCCTCCTTCATCGAGACCGTGAGGTCTAACCGAAACCTGCTCCCCATTCCGTTCCTCACCGAGGTGCATATGTACAACACGCGTCTTCGTACCGGCGACTTGCTTCTGCTATGCAGATTCGGCGCGGGTTTCTGCTTCATGCTCTTAGCTTGGATCGCATCGAATCAACCGGTTTTGGCACAAATGCCCGGCCAATCGACCCCGCAGGAGCCATCGGTGGTCGTGACTCAATCCGAACAGGGTTTGCAAGCTACTCTGGGAGACGAACAACTGGCCATCACCGTATGCGGAGACTCAGTCATCCATGTCGTGGGATCGCCCAGCGCATTGATTAAAAACGATTCACCAAAGCCATGGATGCTCGATGCAAAAGAGTCGTGCCCTGGAGCGAAGTTTGAATTTGAAAAGACTACGGCTGCCGCTACCCTCATTACGGCCAAGCTGCGTATTGCACTGTCTCTCGTCCACGGGAATATCGCTTTCAGCGGAGCCGGAGGAGAGAGCCTTCTCAAAGAAGGCGGTAGCATACCGCGCACCTATGAGCCAACTGAGGTCAATGGAGACAAGAGCTTTCGTATCACGGACCGCTTCTCACCGGATGCGACGGAGGGGCTATATGGGCTTGGACAACACCAGAATGGTATGTTCAATTATCGCGGCGCGACAATTGAACTAGGTCAGAATAACACCGATGTAGCCATCCCCTTCCTTGTGTCGAGTAAAGGCTACGCCTTGCTTTGGAATACGGCCGCCCTGAGCTATGAAGACAATCGGTTCCCACTGGAATTCTCCTTTAGTTCCATTGCCGGGCAAGCCGTCGATTATTACTTCATCTATGGACCCGACATGGATCGAATCATTCATCTGTATCGCAGCATGACGGGACATACGCCCATGCTGCCCAAGTGGTCTTATGGGTTTTTCCAGTCGAAAGACCGGTACGTTTCGCTGGACGAAATACTCGGCATTGCCAAGCGATACCGGGCAGAACACATCCCGCTCGACGGGATAGTGCAGGATTGGTTCTGGTGGAAAACCGAAGGTGATCCAGTCTTCAATAGCAATTACAAAGATGTGCCGAAGGATCTTGAAAGCCTTCACCAGCAGCATGTCCATGCGATGATTTCGGTGTGGGGGCTTTTCGATCCAGCTTCAGACAACTTCAAAGAACTCGCGGCCAGGAAGTTCGATGTTCCCAAGGCCCACGTTTACGATGCAACCAATCCTGCCGCGCGGGACTTCTATTGGAACAAACTTGCAGGTAAGCTGTTTGCTCAAGGTTGGGACGCCTTTTGGCTGGATAGCGCGGAGCCCGAGGAGTATTGGCCGCACATGGGAGACGCGATCCTTCAAAACAAGCACCTGGCTATAGGCAATGGAGCTGAGTATACAAACGTTTTTCCATTGCTGCACACCTCTGGCATTCAGCAGCACTGGCTTGAGACAACCAAGGAAAAGCGAGTGTTCCTGCTGACGCGATCTGCGTTTCTTGGCCAGCAGCGTGTGGGAGCAACGGTGTGGTCAGGGGATGTCTACAGTACTTACTGGGGTCTGCAGCATCAAGTCGCAGCGGGATTGAATTTTGCTCTCTCTGGTTATCCTTACTGGACCACCGATATAGGTGGCTATTGGCCCGCTTATGAAGGAGCCATTCAGGATCCGGCTTACCAGGAACTGTATGCGCGCTGGTTCGAGTTTGGCGCGTTTTGTCCCATCTTTCGTAGCCATGGCCACAGACCTAACAACGAGATGTGGACCTACGACAAAGTTGAACCCATCTTGATCGAGTATGACAAACTGCGATACCGACTTATGCCATATATCTATTCCTTGGCGTGGAAAGTTACCAATGAAGACTACACGATACAAAGGCCTCTGGTCATGGATTGGCGAAAGGATCAAAGGACCTGGAACATTGGAGACCAGTTCATGTTCGGTCCGGCCATTCTGGTGAACCCGGTACTCAAACAATATGCGAAACACCGGACGGTTTATCTGCCGGCAGAGACTGCCTGGTACGACTTCTGGACAGGCTCGTTGATTCAGGGCGGCCAGGAAATCGAAGCCGATGCACCTCTTGAGCGTTTACCACTTTTCGTTCGTGCGGGATCGATTGTGCCCCTTGGCCCAGAGATCGAATATGCCACTGAAAACCCGGGAGGTCCCATCGAGTTACGCATCTACAAGGGTGCGAATGCAAGCTTTGACTTATATGAGGACTCAGGAGATTCCTATGACTATGAAAAGGGACAGCATTCCATTATCCCGATACGCTGGGATGAAGCGAATCATAAGTTGACCCTCGGCTCGCGTTCTGGGAGTTTCCCGGGGATGGTGACGATGCGGAATTTTCGTGTGGTTTTTGTATCAGAGAATCACGGCTCGGGACCTGAGTCTTCGAGTAAAATTGATCGAGAAATTACTTACGACGGCACAGAGCAAAGCATAGTCGCTCCCTGATTTCCTGGTCGTCAACACCTTGTTGCCAGCCTTGTCGAGCATCAATTATCTGGCGAGATTGCGGGAGTTCCATGGTAAATACGATAGCGAGTGGGATTGCTGATCCGGTTACGTTGATATCCTGGCCGAGATTATTGGGATTGAGCCTTCCAACACTAAGCGCCCGCGAATATCGGATCAGCTTGGTTGCCATCGCTGCGTCAAATCGAACCCGGGCGCTTCCTGCAGAGGTATCATTCAACGCGCTGAGACGGGCGCCCCAGACGGATGCGACATAGTCCTCAGGCTCGAGACCCTTCTCTGCGGCTTGCTGGAACATCGCAATGTACGCCAATGCCTGGGATGTCTGCTAGTTGTTCTTCGACCAAGCCAGATGAATTGCAGATCCTTCGTAGAAAGTTGCTACATCCGTCTTGTGTGGAGTGAAATCAGGCCATCGTGGATCCTGATCGGTGCCAGTATTCAGAATTCCCTAGAATTGAGTTCGACCAGCCGAATCGAGTTGTTGCGCTGCACTACTCATGGAAGGATTGTTTCGCTTGGAAATTGGGACGTCTCCAGCATTGCAGCTCGTCATCATCAGGAGCATTGCTTTTGGCAACTTGCTTTCGCCCAATCCGGCGGTTTAATGTGCGCACCCTTGGAACTTTAAGGATTGGAGGGTGGTTCTCGGTTCTGCTGGAGCTTTGCCCGGAGGGCGAAGCCGAAGCAAAACCGAGCACGAAGCCCTCAGGGGTTACACCGTTCGCTTCTTTCCCTGGGTTCTTCGGAAGCGGCAAGTTTCGGCGCCAGTCTTGATGATGTGGGCCTGATCGGTGAGCCGGTCGAGGACAGCCTTGCAAAGTCTGGCGTTGGTGAAGACCTGATGCCACTCGGAAAACGGCAGGTTGGTAGTCACGATCACCGCGGCATTTTCTGCGCGTTCGACGATGACCTGGAAGAGCATTTCAGCGCGACCTCGGCGAGCGGAACATCGCCAGTTCATCGATGACGAACGGTTCCACGGTGGCCCACCGCTTCAGCATGCGCGTGAGACTCTGTTCGCGTTGTGCTTCGAGGAGTTGGCGATTTGCTCGCCTATCTCTTCGCGCGTATACCCAGACTTGCAGCAAGGTTCGGCGCCACTTTGCAGAAACATTCTCGCGAGATTCTGAGCCGCGGATGCTTGTAATCCTAGAATGCCGAGTTTGGGTATTGGTCCGTTGCAACTGCTCACAAAGCTCCTGCGCGATAGTGCGAAAGGACACAGGGTCGGAATCGAGAAAGCGGCTAAAGTCATCGTATCAAATTGCCGAAAGTGTGGATGCATCAATGGTCTCTGCACTAACATCGGAATGGTGGTCGCCGAACAACGACGGCAAAGTGAACGCGAACATAGAAATGCAGCCGGTGTCGGCGATCGGCTAAATCCTCGACTCTGAGCATGCAGACGTCGCGTAGCGCGATGTCCTTAAATGTTGTATGGCACGAGGCTCTCCCTTAACCAACTTTGGGATGAGGCTGGATCGCTTTGTTACCTCCGATGCTTAGAGCTACAAGGCACAGACACAGACCTAGCATGCTGCCATCGTTAAAAATGGGATAGTCGTCACTTTTGCGAGTAAGTGGGCATTCTCAGAAATCTCAGACCCGAGGACATCTACATTGCCTAATACCAAGAAAACTCGTTTCAGCCCCTCCAGCTATCTAGCTGCTGCAGGCGTAGCACGAAAAACTGTCCACGTGAAGGCGAAGCATATTTTCTTCTCCCAAGGGGGTCAGGCAAACACCATTTTCTATCTCGAATCTGGTCGCGCGAAGTTGACCGTGGTCTCGAACCGGGGAAAAGAAGCTACTGTGACGATCCTCTCGGCTGGGGACTTCATTGGCGAGGAGTCACTAGCCGGAGTGGAAGGGCTTCGTATCGCAACAGCCGTAGCGATGACCGCGTGCACCGCTTTAAAGCTGGATCGGGGAGATATGGTTCGGCTACTCCATGAGAAACATGAATTCTCCGATCTGTTTCTGAGGTTCGTTCTGCTTCGAGGAGTGCGGACGCAAGAAGATCTTATTGATCAGCTTTTCAACAATAGCGAGAAACGACTGGCGCGAACACTCTTGTTGATGGCGGAATTTGGTAAACCCGGAGAACCGGAAACCATGATTCCGCCGATCACGCAAGAGGCACTGGCAAACATGATTGGAACGACCCGATCGCGTGTCAGTCGCTTCATGAACCGGTTTCGAAAAATGGGATTCATTGAATACAACGGCCGAATCCACGTCCACAAATCCTTGCTGAACGTGGTTTTGCACGATCAACTACCTGAGCAGTCGGCCAAGAGACCCGTCGTGCTCGGTTCCAAGCCGACTCCGACTTCTCGAAAAAAGCTGCATAAAGTGACCGCGAATCTAGGATAGGGTTTTGTTTAATTGACCCACCAGACAATGAATTCAATGCGGGATGTCTTTTTCTCCGGGCCGATGGGAGACTTTCAATATGCTGATGAAATCCAGAACCGACCAATTCTTCTTTTTGTCATCAGTATTCGCTACTGCTCGAAATATTCCAAGTTCGAGAAAAAGGACCAGAACTGTGGGAAAGGGTGATGGAAGTGAGGAGGGATGGCTGCGTGTCGTACCCAGCAATGATCGAGTCTATCGCCGACATACATCGCTCCCGTTTTGCCAAGAGGCACATATGGTAATCAACATGTGGGTTTCCACGGCTTCTGAACCAAGCGGGCCCGCGACGTGATAAGCTTCGTGGCTTTTGGACTCGTGCGGAAAGAAGCATGTGGCTAACGAGCCAGCGCCCAAAGAGCGCCCGATGTATGACGACCTTATCGTGGTGGCACAGTTGAGGTGATGTGGGTTGCAGTTCTATAGGGATATCCCTTGGCGAGCGCGGCTTCCAGAGTCGCATCAAAACCATAGATATCGTCAAGGAAGTATGTGTGACCGTCCTCGTCCGTAGCGACAGTGCTGTACAGAATAAGGACCGGAATCGTCTTTGTCAGATTGACCCTCACATTGTCTCTATCGCCATGCATCGCCGCCTTCACCCGTTGAATGTCCCAGCCGGCGTTGTTGCGGAGAATCCAGGCGACGAGATCAGCCGGATCCTCTACGCGAATACAACCATGGCTTAGGTCCCGACGCGAAAGCGAAAATAGATGTGGAGCATCTGTACCATGAAGATAGATATTGTCAGAGTTAGGAAAGATTATTTTCACGAGGCCTAGTGAATTGCCTGTCCCTGGCATCTGGCGCACGTGGTAGTGTCCGGACCGCAACCCAGCCAGAACGGCAGGGGTCATTGATCCGCTCGTTAAGGCGGTTCCATCGGGGGCCACAGCCTCCAGTTTGATTCTTGAAAAGTAGGTATGGTCGCGTTGCATGTGCGGCACGATTTCGGAGCGCTGAATGGAAGGTGGCACCTCCCAGTAGGGGCGAAAGACGACATATTTAATCTCGTTCTCAAACAGAGGAGTTTTATGGCCGTAAGCTTTGCCAACAATGACAGATTTGAAGAGAGTTAGGTGTCCAGTTGCGTCATACGCCCGCACCTTGAACTCCGGCACGTTGACGATCACCGGGGGCTCCGCGAAAGAATGTGGCAGCCAACGCCATCGCTCCAACGCCAGCGCCGCCTGTTCTACGCGATGATTGAGGGGCACGTTCAAATCATTGACAACCGCGGCTGTAAGTTTTCCGTCCTGGGTCAGTCCATGGCGAAGCTGATATTGCTTTACGGCATCGACCAGTGATCCTGCGTAGAGAGAAGACTGGGGATCGACAATTGCGCCGGAGGGCAAGTCGCCAATCAACGTCAAGAGCGCCGCGAGCCGGGGAATGCTTGGGTAAGTCTGACCGGGTGAAAGAGGCCTCCGCGGCACCGGCAACAGCTCCCCACTATCCTGCTGTGTCATTCTGGTCACGCTATGCAGCGCGTCCAACATTCTCCAATAGCCAGGCCACGGAGGCTCTAGGGTCTTTATGACGGTTGCTGGATCGGCGGCATTCTCAAGCTTGTCGTGCAGAAATGCAGCAAGCGGAAAGGGTGCTCCGGCCAGGTTGATAGCGGGCCCTGGATTGTTGGGATTGAGTCGCCCTACATTCAGTGCGCGGGCATATCGCATCAACGTGATGGTTAATGCCTCGTCAAATTTAACCAGCGTACCGTCAGCCGAATTGTTGTTCAACGCGCTGAGACGGGCACCCCAACGGGATGCATCGTAGTCCTCAGGATCAAGGCCCTTCTCTCCCGCTTGCTGGAATATCTTGATATATGTCAGAGCCTGCGATGTCGGCTGGTTGTTCTTCGCCCAGGCTAAATGCGGTTCCGGTCCTTGGTAGAAGTCTTCTAGATCCATCTTGTACGGTGTGAAATCGGGCCATCTCAGATCCGGATCGAGACCAGTACCTAGGATTCCCTGCAGCTGAATTTGGCCTGCTGAATCGAGTTTTTGCACTGCACCGCTGGTGGGAGGTCTGTTTGTCTTAGCAATAGGCAGGTGGCTATCGCAACTCGTGATAAAGAGGAGCATCAAGAAACATGGCGAAAGCTCGAGCTTGACAGAAAAGTTCAACTGCGGCATCCATCTACTTTCTCGTCCTGCACACACAGGACCTGCACAAAACGGGAGCAAATCCGCGAGGTTGTGGAATCACCGTTAGAATAGAGGTAGGCCCTCGATTCCCTGTCGACAGCAGAGGTACGCCGGAAGGATATTGCCATGAAAGATTTTCTGAGGCTCCTTGTCCTGGTAACCTCTATCGCGCCGGTTTGTTCGTCACAGGCAATCGCCGGTCCCGCGCAGACTCAGCCAGCGCCGGAGTACCGTTTACGTTTCTTCCATACACACACAAACCAGCACATCGACATCGTTTATCGTCGCGGCAATGACTATGTGCCAAGCGCTCTTGAAAAGCTGGACTACTATCTCCGCGACTGGCGAACCGGCGAGGTTCATCATTACGATCCGCGCGTCTTTGATCTTCTGCATGAGCTGCTGGTCTCTATCCATGAAGCCAACGGCGAGATCAATGTAATCTGCGGCTATCGGACTCCGCAAACGAATGAGTTCCTGCGCACCCGTAATGCTCACACTGGGGTCGCAGAGCAAAGCCTCCACATAAAGGCGGAAGCGATTGATATCCGTTTGCCGGGAATCTCGGCGTCCGAACTCCGCGACGCTGCTCTAAAACTCCACCGCGGCGGGGTTGGATACTACGAAGCATCGAACTTTGTCCATGTAGACCTTGGTCGCGTCCGCCGCTGGTAGTGGTTTCAGCAGATACCATCTCGTGCCCCAATCGTCTGATTATGGCGCAGTGTGCGCGGCGTATTCTGAGCTACATTGACCCCCCTAGATCCAGCTACTTTCGTACGGCGTTTCTGTTTCATATACGTGTCCTAGGCAGTGAAGTAAAGGTCTTAAGTGACCAGACCTCCGTTCGGGCTTGCTTCTATGGTTAGCCGAGTTCCGACTTCATCTGCACTAGCCGGAGAATCTCAAACGTTTTGCGAGACTTAGTACCCAAAAGGAAGAGGGCGATTGTTATGTTGAGATTAGCGAAGGACCTGAATGGCTTCACACTGCAAGGCCGCGACGGAGAGATCGGAAACGTCAAGGAATTTTATTTCGACGACAAGAGCTGGACGATTCGGTACCTGATTGCGAATACTGGAAGCTGGATGACGGGGCGAAGTGTCCTCATCTCGCCTTATGCTCTAGGTGAAATCCTTACCGATGAAAAGCTCATTCGCGTGGAACTCACGAAAGCCCAGATCGAAAACAGTCCGGCGATCGATACCGACAGACCAGTTTCTCGCCAGTACGAACTGGCATATTATCCCTACTACGGATTTCCTTCGTATTGGGGCGGTTCTTCATTGTGGGGGAATGCCGCTTATCCTCAAATGGTAGAGCGACCTTTTGGCATGACTGGCGGCCAAGGCGAAGCGACTCGTTCTGACGACAACGACGATCCACACCTGCGCAGCACAAAGGATGTGGATGGTCATACGATCCAGGCTCTAGACGGTGAGGTCGGCCACGTTGAAGATTTCGTCATTGACGATGAAGATTGGTCCATTCGTTATCTGATCGTGGGCACCCGCAACTGGTGGCCAGGGAAGAAGGTTCTCATCGCCACCCAATCCATCGACCGCATCAGTTGGCAAGACTCGAGTGTCTACCTTCGCCTCCAGAGAGAGACGATTCAAAAAAGTCCGGAATACAGCGAGGGATTGCTTATCTCCCGTGACTACGAGGCAAAGCTGCACCGTCACTATGAACTGGAAGAGTACTGGCAAGAGGAGCTGGCGAACACGCTGACCAGATAGGCGAAAGCTGTCGTAAGTCACCTGCAGAACAACTCTCATCAGCGTCCTCGTCGTGCGTGTCCTTCTCGTCTTTCAAGTCACGCTTTCGGATCCGTTGATGGGAGTTTTTCTGGATTGGCTTAGCGCGGTCTTGCGTTCGTTGGTTGCAGAAATGAGCGAGTTCGAGGCGTCTTGGCCGTAATCGGCGTGAAGTGCGGAATTGCGGCTAACTTGGAATTACCGTCGAACGCTGTCCCCAGGAATTTTATGAGCCATCGGATAGGCTTGACCCACCCGACAGCGGAACCGCAGCTCTCACAGCCGAAGATCGGCCGCACGTCTGCCAAAATAACGTACGCCAGATTCAGGGAGGCTTGGAAAGGGCGAAAGCCGAAGAAGTCCATGGCAAACAGGCCCGTGAACCAGCGAGTTGCCGGTAGTTGTCGAAAAACCTCGGCGACTGCTTCCCCGCCGACTTTCATGGAGCCGTCCGGCATCAAGACATGAATCGTCGCGTAAGCATCCCAGATATCCAGGCTTGGATTGAGGGCGCGAAGCACCGCCGGACTATTCCCGATAGGCCGGTCTAGAATACTGCTTGCACCCGACGAGTTCCTTGCCAACGTACGCACCCAGGATGCGATGTGGCGGCATACCGCGCACTGATCGTCATAGAGAAGCACTGGCTTCGTTTGATTATCCATTTGTAGACCTGGAATGCTTCCTCTGTTAC
>Ga0182030_10018891_pt1 | contig 13174 bp, 12 predicted proteins | sample 812S3MmetaG_FD_121299 | JGI IMG/M metagenome (GOLD analysis project Ga0182030, IMG submission 121299) | Permafrost microbial communities from Stordalen Mire, Sweden - 812S3M metaG (Illumina Assembly) | ecosystem: Environmental > Terrestrial > Soil > Wetlands > Permafrost | place: Sweden... | reverse complement strand
ATTCAAAATATTTAAATTCTCAATTGGCCGTTTGGTCGATAAAGCCCACGGTACTGATCGCTCAATTTTTAAAATCCCGATTGGGAGGCGGTAAACGGATAATCCCCAAGAGATTGATTTTGTTGGGGGGTGTAATACGCGTGAGGGTACCATACCGCTTGAGAGGTCTGTTCTGTGCCACCTTGATCCTCCTTCACTTCTACTGTCCAGAAATCGAAATGGTTGCGACGTATCATTGTTTGATTCTTCGGTTCGGCTCAAGTGGAGACTTTGTGGTGTGCTGGAGATATGGCAAAGGAACCGAAGAGCAGCTTGTTCTTCTTCCGTGCTTACTTTTGTGGACAGTTCTTCTAGTCTACTATGTACAATTTTAGAAAGCCCATCGACTGGTAATGGGATTTTCTCCAACTCATGGCTTTCGGCTTCGAGAGATGACCGGGAAATGAATGGTGCTAAGCCATCCAATTGACTTGAATGCACCTTAAGCTGGGACAAAATCAATTTGGAGTGCGCGCTAAGGTAAATTAGTGAGATGCTGTTACTATAGGGCATACATACTGAGAGAGCATGTTGAGTAGAATTCCAATGGTTTGCATGTGTTCAGAAAGCTGCTCTTCATATTTTCGCACCTCTCGCTCGGAAAAGAACGCTTGGATGCGCATGATTATATGTTTTCCCTTTGAGGTATTTTTGGAGATTCCGGCATGAAGGTCCTCGATTTTCTTCTTGAAGACAACGAAGTCGTGGTGTATTTCCCCGGCGTGTTCCAGCCAGAACTCGTGAATAAAAGGTGGAGGTTTGCCGCCGTGCAAGTCTTCACTCATGCGTTGAACTTCTAAGATCATTTTATGTAGTCTCTTTGATTTTTTATCCATGCGTTGTATTTCCCGCGGAGCATTTTTGACTGATTTGTAGACATCATGGAGAGTCCTGGAACTGTCCACAACCACAGCTGCCACTGTTGCAAGGCTGGCAGCGAAGCCAACGAAAGCAACCGTGGCCGAGGCTGGATCCATTTATGAAACTAGGAAATGAGTTTGAATAGAGTTTTAGAGGAGATTGACCTTAGAACAAGGTGAGAGCTGGGCCGGATTTATATCCTGGAACAAGGCTGTAATCAGACACATGGGTTGAAATGATTGGGGGGACCATGTGACGTTTCACAGCATAATATATAAGAAGAATTTATAACAATGCGGTCACAAAACTCACACTTAATTATACAATTTATTTACGATAAATGCAATATAGAAAGGCCTGGGTAGGTAGAACACCCCAAGGAATATAAAGCAGTAACGGTATCGTTCAATACAGATAAGCGATTTCTAGCTTCAACTTCAGCGGTTATCCTCCGGTCCCCGTGATGCATGGCTCAAACTTCAAAGTTGTTACCCCCGACCGTGTCTCGTTGCCAACGCCGCACCAATTGATATACCCACCGTCACCTAAATTTATCATCACTCCCTTCTCAAAAGCCACAATTCTGTAAGGGACAACTCGGGCCCCGCTCATCTCAAAATATTTCACGTGAAACTCCTCCACGATCCCCTCCGCATTGAGACGATACTCGATATCGTCATTAATCACGATGACATTGTAGCGACCTTTGTGACGGTCATAATGGACATGGTTTGCGATACGCTTGACCCATTCACCTCGGTCGATTAAATCCTCGGAACTTGTTGTGATGGAGTCTGGAAGCTCTGATGAGAAGGACTCTGGAGATGGCACAGAATTTTCATGGCGGTTTGAATTTGGTCCTTGTCTTGTACGTCTTTCTGAGTTCTTGGGAGATTTTGTGTAATTCGATAAGGCTCTGAGGAACGTGTAAAGTAGCAGCACAGCAAAGATGGTGAACCACATAAGCAATCGCAGCATGATGACTCTAGGAATCTTGAGGGATTATATTTGAAGATTAGCCTACAGTGAAGCTTTGTGGGCTGGCTATAGAGATTTTAAAATTGATTCAACTGCTCTATGCTTTATCCTTTGGAATGCGCTACTCGGTGAGTGAAATAGGTATGAATAGCTATGCATACATGGATGTTAGTAAATTATTTTGAGTGGTTGGTTTGAATTCGAGACGGCATCTCAATTGGATTTATTGCAGAATCCTGCACAAATCATAATGTTAGTTATCAAAATTCTCATTTTAATCTATGCATTGCCAGGGGTGGACCCAATGGAAGGAGCAGACTTGCATGAACGCGCAGTAAGATGGCCCGAATCGAGCCCAAGGCAGACTGCTACATTGACCCCCTTCAGCAAATGACGACCTTGGCCAAGCTTGCTTACGGTTGATGATAACGGGTCAACTGCCATAAATCGAATAGAATATAGCTGGACAAGCTTCCTAAATATTCGAGTGTTCGAGTTAGCTCAAGCCACACTTAGGAATGCTCACCCTCGGCTCAGTTAAAGCGGCTGCTACCCACGTCCGAAGACTAAAATGGTATCAATAAAATAAAAAATCGAGTGTTACTACACCTACAGAAACCTTGCGAGGGAGCAAAAACGGATTCCCGGGCAAATTCAGTAAGGAAACTATAGCCGGGGCACACAAGAGGCCAAGATGGGTTCTATGTTATAGTGCGCAGACTAATTCAGAATGTATTTAGGATACTCAGGCTCTGCTTAGGATCTGCTTTGGCATGCTTACCCTTGACTTAGGTATGCTTACCCTCAGCTCAGGTTAAAGCAGCAGTTGCTTATGTCCGCAGACTAAAACGGAACCAGCGAAAGGGAAAATTAATCCTGAGTCTAGGGTACTTTAACCCTCCCTGTCACTCCTAGGCAGATGTGTGTTAGAGTGAGAATAATATAGATATGGGAATATAAAATAGGAATAGGTCCACGATTGCTTGACAATTCTTGCATTGTTACTTCCGGCACTAAACTCCCTGCTTGCTTCCACTGGTATAAGTTGTTTAATTTATACTTTGCATTTCTGCGTTGAGTTTTCATGCATCGGACAGGACAATCTCCATATTGGGGAAATATATCGATTTAATAAAGTCTCTAGAAAATTTCTCCTAATGCTTGGTTATGTATGACGTGAACGAGTGTGATATCTAAGAGAACACTTGGAGAAATTCATGATTCTGATAAAAAAACCCTATTGCCATGCTGCGTTATACTGTCAGTCCATCGGCTGTTGTCAACTTGTAACAGAGACATCTACAGCACTGGAATCTATAATGGAAGGCCTGCTTCATAATGGAGCAGATTGGAGATTAAGAACTTAAGGATTTCTACATAAGCTATAACTATGAGCTTTTGCATAGCGAAGATTAGGTATAATAACATGAAATAGTTGATGTGAACATCCTGCAGAAGATAGCGTTTAAATAGCGACGGAAACTTTGGAAGTTATCTAGGCCGTACAAGCTTAGAATGAGTCATAAGTATTGGCCTTGAGATAAAAGGGCTGTGGGTGAATTTCCTTTACGTTTTAGAAGATTCTGGGGTATTTGAGGGAGTTGGTGTTCTCGTTGCCAATAAAATTTGCGCTGTCAGTGAAGAGCTCGCTATAATTAAATCCTCCATGCCAAGTTCCTAAGGAAATGATTAAATCAATCATCATTTCCTTGCAACCTGTAAATAAAAAATTTCCTCGTAATCAGAAGATGAGGATACAGTCTTGCAAAAATTTTCAACAGAAGGAGACGCAGTCTGTGGATGATCTCGAGAATGCTGACTCGGGCCCGTAGATAGTAGCATCTACACTGGTGGTAATATTTATAGATACGATATGAAAGATATATTCCTCAATCTCTGAGTCGAATATCAGATAGTAGAGACAAAGCTGCATTCAATCACTCAATATTCACCTAGAGCTCAGATTGATTTATAGTCAAGCATGTAAGGATTCGTGTATACTGCGGCTTTCGTTGCCTCAGTCATCATTCCAAGCATTGTCTCTATTCACAAGACAGACCAGTAAGCATGGTTCCCAACTTAGCCGGCACAGTGAATATTGGTGATGCATCAGAACTTTATTTCATAATATCAGCCATCGCGTAACGTGGAGAGTCACACGCTCTCACCGAATTCACATCGGCGTCGATTACGTTCTAGACTTGAGTGCCGTCAGAACCAGTAAAGAATCTTATTCATGGAAGTTTATCATCTACCTCGGATTTTTTGGGATGATACATACTCTGGGCCCGTAGTTTCCATTCGCACTGGACAGTATCGGAGCGATCTTCGTCTTGCAGCGCGTAGTGCTGGTTCAGTCACTCCATCCCATGTCAATAGTCCAAGGAAATAATACGCCATCCAACAACTCCTCGCCGAGAATGTGAGGTAGGTTCTGCCGCCATAGTACAAGGCAGCAAGGTGCTTCATTGACAGACCCTCCATGCTCTTCCCACGCACTCCTGGGGGTGGAGATGATAGACATAGCGCGAATGGAGTTTGGCGTAGTAAGCGGTGCCAAGCAGAGAGATTGCAGTAATCCACCGTTCAAGCAATAGTGTGCGAGGTAGTTTCCCCACTAGCTGGTTAGGGTACTTACACTTCATGAAAAAAAAGAACGTACAAATCCAGTAGTTAAATGTCAGATGTATCATTATTCAATTCTCAAGATTCTCTTAGCCTGCAAATTGCCTACTCAAAGATCCACAGCTTCCATTCTACAACTAGCTAAAACTTCCATTTTCTTCACCTGATTCAAATTTACAAGCAACCATTACATATGAATGCGTCACTCTATTCTTGCCATTTCCGTTACTGCAACTACTCTAGTTCCAGATACATAGCAAGTTTGGGTCATTACTAGGCACGTAGTCTCAGTGTTGGATTTATAATCCTGTGGTAGATTTTTTGTAATAGCGGCGATGTTTCCTAATTAGAGAATAGTACTTTTCAGCCACACTATGTATATAAATTCGCTCTTATCCAGCCTTTAGAAGGTTGAGGTACTGCAAATATAATAATTCCTACACTCCGAATGTATCTCCACTAGCAGAATGAAGCTAGAATGCAGGTGGAAATACAAGTTCAAAGATTGCTCTCTTCATCTCCCGTGCATAATAGCGTCGACGCAACTTTTATGGCTTGCATCTCATCATCCGAGCCTAGAAGCCTAATTCATATTTCTGGTTGTAAGAACTTGCCTAAGTTTCCTTGGTATGTTTTACATCTTCTATGCCTCGAAGATCCAACCTTGACTCCTACGTCCCGATGAGGGTACGAACACTTTAAGTGACACAATCAGGTTTATGTGCAAACTTTACGGTAATTCCGCTGTACAGGAACAGAACTGAAACTTCAGAAGTTAAATGCCGTGAAATTTTCTAGCTGGAATTCACCGCTGCATGTTAAATATGATTATTGCTGCAATGCGATTGGTTTCCTCCACTTTCTTGTGGGAAAGTGAACTCCACAGCCCAGTCCTTGATCATTAGACAGGAGTATGGACAGTAAAAAGTGGGAATGGCGGTGAATTTAAATCAATTCCCAGAATGGTTGCGACAGGCTTTGGACATCTAGTGAAGTTTTGTCATGATAAGCATATCGCACATCTTGCCTATGTCACCTAGCAAATTGATACTGCACTCATGTCATAAACTGCGTGTATGTAATCTGTGGCGCTCTTGAATACAGAATTAAATCTTGTACTAAGGTCAAATAACAAGGCAATCTGAATTTTTTCTTGCATGAAGAGACGCTTGGCATTTCATATTCCACATTCATGCGCAATCTCATGACTCGAGAATGTCACGACCGGATATGACTCGCATGATGTTTATTCAGATACAGTACAACCTTAACTCCCTATTTCGCATATTATATGCATTACACAGGGAAAACTTTTCGTGTATTGTAGTATCTCTATTCCAAGAACGTTCCCCCAAGATTCTAGCATCGAGAAAGCATTGCAGCAGCATGCCTCCTGGGCCGACATATTACATCCAAACTTCCCTCTACCCAATAAGAGAATTTGGAAGTCCCTGCAATCGCGCATTTCTCCTGCAAGACACAAATATCTTAGAGTGGTCAGATGAGCGGTGAAGTTCACCGCTTTCGAGAAGAAGGAGTATGACCTGGCTAGTGCCCGAGGCCCACGATCTAGCTATGATTTAGTTCTAAAAACACAAACTTGACTCGAAAAAGTGCAGATCTGCAAATGACGTTTTGGGGCTCTAGCCAGCCTCCATTTTCATCAAAATTCGCGGGGAACCCAGTCCTATATCCAAGGTTTGCTTCTTCAATTATTGACATCCTTGGCAGCGTCCCGTCCCACCCCTGAGCTCTGGAAGACAAATCGAATATTTTACTGCTATCGGTAGTAGTAAGCACACCCTTCGAAGACGATCTGCAACTACTGTTTATTCTCCGAAAGGTTCCAGAATGTCGGGTTATGGAGAATCGAGCAGGAAAGGAACTTCTTCGAGGGGTGGTCCAACGTCAAGTTACGGAGGGTCAAGCAGAGATGATAAGAATTACCAACATCAGAAACGAGAATCAAAGAGGGATTCCAGAGGTCGAGATACGCAACGATCGCGAAAGTAGGCTACTCAACCTTCGGGGTATTTTTTCAAGCACTGACAAGAAAAGATCGGTAGATAAACGGAAGCGAGATAACTCAAAGAGTTCTGCAGATTCAATTGACCCGCCAAGCCGTAATTGGTGGGCTATTTTGCCCATTGTGTTCACAGCTGTCACCGTGTTGTTGGAACCGAGAGGTGGATGGGGTGCTTATCATGGTGGCAAGAACCCTCGACATCCGAATCCTGAGAAGGCAGCTGCGAAAAGGAGAGCTCAAGGAAAGAAACATTGAGAGGTATTTAACTAGTGCATCTTGGTACAATCATTCCGAAATTTAACAGGGGTTTCAGGACTGGCCAAGAGCGAAATTAGGGAGGCCGGGCCCCTAAGCAGCAAACCTCGACACCACCGAAATATTGACTCTACCAACAAATTTGGAGACAAAGAAAATCTCCCATCGCCATACTACCCGGAGTCTGGAGCAATTGCGAGATCAAAGAGTTCTGGCGAACGAGTTGAAACAAGCCAGATATGTTTTCCTAGTTGCTTTGCCAGGGGAAATGAACTTTTCACGGCGAGTTCATCTCAAACGAACTATGGAAATTCTTCGACTTATTCGGATCTATCTACGAAAAAAATTTCTAACTCTTTATTTAAAGGGATGTGCTGCATTTTTACGTACTGCATAGCATTTGTTCTATCCTAGTTGTACATTGAGGGACTTGGCGTTTTGGGAGGGACTTTTGAAAAGGATTGGATCCGGATGGAACAAACCATCTTGTTATTATGGCGTATATACCTAGGAAACCAATTAATGACATCAACCCAGCGTCTACATCTTTCGGATGTACTAGCAGCTATGCGAATGGTGAAAGCTATTCCTTCACATTGATTAACTGCTTATTCATTTACAACAACTGTTTACCAAAGGGCGTCACGTACTCCATGATCCTACTTTTGCGAGCTTAAACTCGGGGCATTATCAGATCGGGAAAGATCGTTAACCGGCGAATGGGTTGGAGGGGAAATGGAAGGGAGACGCGCCACGTGACTTCGTCAATTGAACTTTCAAAGAAGATACTTTCCGTCATTTCCTCGACATTCAGCCTCAGCACACACATTCTTATGATTTGCGGCAGATTGAAGCAGGTCCTATTATATCTCTGTTGAAAGGCGAGATTTGGAATTCTGATCTCGACAGTGATGGTCCTCTGTTTCGTTCTTTCCCACTATCGCCGAGCCCAGCGGCTCTCGAACCTTGAATGACGTGTAGCGCGTTGGAAGTCAAATTGGTGTGTTATTAGCATGTTGTCAACAAGTCAATTTCCCTGTTCCTTCTGTTTTCAAACTCTCCTCTAATTTTCTTCTATTTTCTTCAACTTTCGTTCATCTCTAATCCCACCTTTCTTTCACGCGCTGGCGCAAGTCCTGTAGTCATCATTGCGAGCTTCCGAGCAAGCCGGTAGACGTTGAATCCATATATATTCCTTCTCCCGTGCCATCCGAGCCGCCAAATTCTGCCCACAGTACGATCATTATACTGCGACCATGTTCGTAATCTCGTATTGGATCATTCCGATCTTTTCGGGCTTCGTATGGCTCGGAATGCTTCTGGGGATGCTTTTGTGGTGGGCTGTCGAACAACACTCGAAGTATCTAGCGCCCATGAGTCCTGGCCAACATATTGCGTAGGTTTGATCTCTGGCCTTGAATATAACCGTTTACTGACATTCTCATTAGTTATATCTCTGATATCGGTGCACACAGCCTACAGCCTCTGTTCATCGCAATGGGAACCGTGACCGTTGTCTCTTTCGATTTTGTATTCATCGCCGAGCGCTGGTTTCGACATTCTGGACGATTGGCACAGAATACCTCCGCATTTCAGAAAGTACTATCAATCTGCGCGACCATTGCTGCCATTATTGGTGCAGTTGGTCTCATCCTGTTAACATGCTTGAATGACCTCCACCATCACACTGCGCATGATACTTGCTTAGTGATATTCATGCAAGACTCCCATGATCGATTACATAGCGCTGAATAGGTACTAATCGATTTTTTTAGTGCCGGCTATATTATCTCTGCAATTTTCATCTGCTGGGAGTATCAACGACTCGGAATCCACTACCGTCAATACCGCGTCCTCCGAATCTCTTTCTGGATCAAACTTATGTTCATCTTAGTCGAACTTGGTCTTGCCATCGCATTCGGTGTCCTTTCCGACAAGAAACACTATAATGCGGCTGCAGTTTGTGAGTGGGTAATTTCGCTGATCTATACTTTCTACGTCTGGAGTTTCGCGATCGACTTCATCCCGGCTGTCAAGACGAAGCATGGTGAAAGTAAGGAGACTGAATTGGAGATGGCGACTGAGAATGCGATGGAGGATCAGAATACACAACGATATAGTGGTATGAATCAGGCGCCAGCGGGAGCATCGAGGAACTTTTAAGTATGAAAGATATGAAAGGATATTTTGAAAGGTAAAATTTGATAGATTTGGAATTATGATCAACGGTTGACACCGGTATGTGCTAGGGAAATCACAATGAGGTGGTTGTTATCGGTTGGTCAATGGTAGAGAACACGATACCCATACCGCTCCTTAATATTAATATATATCATATCAAGATTTGGAATTATCGTTGTTCATCTGGAACACCTGGAGCTATTTGAATGGCCTCGTTCTCTTAAACTCCCACACGCCACTTGACGCTCTACCTCTTTCCGCCATTGAATAACCTAGCACACTCTCCACCACGACAAGCATCAAAGTCGCATTAATTTCCCTCCCCCTCACAGCTTCAAGAACCAAACAGTCATGTATCAATCCAAGTCCAAATACAGACTCTTGAAGCTTGATCTCCACTACCGGCGACTATCAAACTTGTCAGCCATGAGCTATTTCAAAATACCAAGAATAGAAGTCCACCTACTCGAGAAGATCTGTTCACATCACCCCTACACCACTTCTTCAAATACCCCTCTAAGAAGCCCAAACTCGGCCCATGGCTTCCCTGGATAACAATGATACTCTTTGTCTCTTGACGGATAATCATCCAATACGGCGGCTTGTTGGTCAACTCCTCTGGTCTCGCAACCGATGAGATTTGTGGTATGCTTTCAGGTTCTTCCCTCTCAACGTTAGCCTTACCTAGTGCAGCAGGTAAAGCACGGATCTCTCGCGAATCAAGAGAAAGATCAGCCCATGCATCTGGATCATCAACTGTGGCATTCAATGTCGATGGCGGCAATATTGGAGAAGAAATGAACAGCGCCATTAAATCAGTTGCGAAGCCTGCTTGGACTGCAGATGCAGACTCTTGTTTTGCCTTTGAGAGATCAATGATGAAAGCACAACGCTTGGCATCCCAGCTAGTGGTTGATCGAGTATATGAGCCCGAAACCTAAGGGATTCAGCTACTCGCTCATCTCAATCAAAATCATGAGGCCGTTTACCTCAAGATAAATTCTACAATTCCCACCTTTCAACCCATCAAGAAATTTCTCAATTGCCTCCTCATTATCCTCATTTTCGAGCCAAGAGGTGAAGCAGTCACACCATGCGATCAGAGTATTTGATATGGTTGGAATGAAAGTTGATGGGTCGGGATAAGAGGGCTTTAATGACTCCCATAGCATGGACCATTCGGGGTCAAGGACTATTGGGTAGCCGAGCGTGGTGGTGAGTGCTTTGGTTTTGAGGGCCAAGTCTGAGGATGGGGAATCAATTTGGTCGCGGATGTTTTGGCGAATGCGGGTAGGTCTGGGGGGTGGTAGACGGTTACATAGAAGTCTTAGATCAGCAGGATAGGGATAGGACGTACAGAGCTGACATCCTTGGTGAGGTATGTGGGGTATGCACGATGAGCACGTGATCTTACCCCTTTTACGTCGTCATCTCGTTTTGAGATCGTTTGTTTTTCTTGACAAACGAAGCGCTGGGAGCTTAATATGTAGCTACTGAAGGTGGGGACATTTCAATTTTTGTGCAGTAATGGTTTGGAGCGGCATCACAGGGTCTGATAGGGGAAATCTTCAGCTCATGCAGCTACGACACGCCGGGGACACGCCACTATACGCTAAAATCGCAAGAAGCGGGATTTTCTGCGGGGTCCTAGAGATGCGGAACGTGAGGGGCAATATGCACTCCAATCCCCAATTTCATATTGTCCACCGACTACAGTTTGTCCACCAACCCTTGGGCAGCGTAGTGAATGTTAGTCCCCCAGTTTCCAGGGGTGGTCTTTAATCTGTCAGCTTCTCCAATTCAAATGGAAGAATAAACCTACCTGAATAATCAAAGCCCCGTCCTCCAAAACAATTTCATTGTAGCCACTCTCACCCTTCAACTTCTCCACAACTCTAAACTTGATCACGCCCTCCGGAACCGCCTCTTGAAACCCCTCCCTCAACATCTCATCCTCCCCAAACTTCTCCCTCTCCAACTCATCCTTGAAGCTCTCATAATAGCTCTTCGTGAACGCCCCCAAATTCCTTTCCCAATCATCTCTTACATCTTTTGCTCCCTTCAAAATCTTCCCTTGCTCATTAAATCCAGGTTCGAACTTCAATTTAGGATTCTGCAGCAATTTCTGACATGCCTCCAAGATTGGAATTATTTCGGTATCCCAGTCTTTCTTGGCGGAGTGACGAGCTACGAAGCTGAGACTTGGGGCGCCTTCTGGCTGCGGGGCTTTGGAGATGGCGATTTCTAGATTTTCGCCGGCTTGGTCGAGGTTGGTACCAAGATTATTGGGATGGAAGAGGATGCGAAGAATACTTGACTCGAAATCGACACCGCAATAGTTGAAGGCGGTGGAAGGCAGCATGGTAATTTTGTGAGTTGGGGCGACGGAATTGAGTTCTTCTTTGCCGTGGTCGCCGTGGGAGTCAAGGAAATACTTCAATCGGTAGAGAAAGCCATCAGCGTAGCTGGAGATGCTGGTTAGAAAGCCCTCTCAATTGAGAACGATAACTTACGCATGGATGCAATCCCCCAGTGAGTTATGCCCGTATGATCCTGGTTCCGCATATGGATAAATCACGAGTGGGTTGATGTCGAAAGTCCACGGAACACCCAGGAGTGTGGTCAATTGGGCCTCAATTTCACCTTTCTTCTCGTCCCAACCATCACGAACTATGAGATTACATTTAGCAGATGCCGAAAATTAGAGATGGATAGAGAATAATAGGGCTTGAGTGACATACCATTTTTGCGAACGGCGAGGGGGAGCTTTTCGGCAGGAGCTTTGTCGGCGGACATGATGAGATCTGTTTTAATTGTGGGTGGTTATGAAAAGAAAAAAAGAAAAAGAAAAATCTAGATTGATCAGAAGGGTACAAATACAAGATAAATACGCTAGCATTTTGCTTGTGCCGTCCCTTGGCCCTTTTTCATCTGCTCCCAGCCCCAAAAGCGCCTCCTCCGAATCTGTACCTGTGTCACAGTTTTGGCGTAAGTCGGTGTGCTTTCCTCAACAATGAGTCACAAAATTTCGAACTTCGTCGTCTGATGTGAAGAAAATCTAACGCGGGAATGTCAAGTCTCATACAGATGTGTCTGACCACGTTCCAGGTGACCCAAATTCGTCCTTCGACATACTTTGCACCAAGCAACGGCAAAGCCTCCCATCTTACGGGCTCAGTTAACGCATTTGACTGCCGGACCTTATTGATACTTGATCACGCGTCTATATTATCTATTATTGTATAAACCAGACCCGTTTCATTGGCGGTGACGGTGCCTATAGCTAAATGAGCCGCTGGGCTGTTGTGGCAGGACTGACCTTTCAAGATCGAAGATGATCGGGTATCCATGATCGTGAGTACTTTGGTTGAGAGCCGGGGCTGAAAATGGGAATTCGATGATATCGCGGATATCTTGACGGATACGGGTGGGTCTATGGTATTAGAGATAATCATTTCATAGGATAAGGGTATTGGGGATGGTACACACAGAGCTGCCATTTTGGCGGTTGGCGGGTAAACACGTGACTCTACACCCTTTTCCTCTCTTCCCTGTGCGTCTTTCAACAACTGACGAGTCTGAAAGTCCGTTATGTAATTATTCAGGTTTAGAAATTCAAGTTTCATGAGGTGAACAAAGCTCTAAACTATTTTATAAAGCTTAGCCTATCAGGCTTTCACCTGTTCTCACAACGAAACAGCAGATTTATTATTTTTATTGTTCCCTCTCAGCCTATCTCTTTGTACTTGGTTTTACTCTTGGACCGTCACCCGATATGGATTATAGAATTTTGATCCGAGTCTGCTCAGTATTGGAATTGATTAGATTAATTAGATTAATAGACTATTAATCTAATCTAATTCTTTATTTTCAAATTATTAATCTAATCTAATATATTATTAATATATCAATAATATATTAATAATGTATTAATAATTATATAACTTGTTCTAGATCTATATAGATAAAATAATTAGTTAAAGTCAATAATTACTTACTAAAAAATATAGTTATAAATTTTAAATAAACAAAACTCTTAATTTATTGATTTATTTAGTAAACTAGTTTTATTTCAAAAAATAATAAATTTAATTATTTAATTAAAAATACTACTATTTTATATATAATTATTAAATTAATAACTTTGAGTTATATTATAATAGATTTTGAATAATTCTAGTTAAAAATAACTTAAAATTTAAACTATAT
>Ga0182030_10018890_pt1 | contig 13175 bp, 11 predicted proteins | sample 812S3MmetaG_FD_121299 | JGI IMG/M metagenome (GOLD analysis project Ga0182030, IMG submission 121299) | Permafrost microbial communities from Stordalen Mire, Sweden - 812S3M metaG (Illumina Assembly) | ecosystem: Environmental > Terrestrial > Soil > Wetlands > Permafrost | place: Sweden... | reverse complement strand
TTTGCTCACTGGACCCTCTTAGGCTCGAAACCAACGATTTGATAACCGGAGCCGTGTAACGGGAGACTGTTACGCACGGTTCTAACAGAATCTCGGATTGAGATGTCCGGGTTTACTTACTAGAAAAATAACATTAACAATGAGAGCTAAAATTTTTAGAAGCGTTGCCTTGGGAACGCTTCTTTTCACATTCTATACAGGCGACGTCCATAGTCAGCCTCCAGAAAAGAAAGAAAAAACCACCTTTCAAACAGGAGGCGCCTGGAAACCAACCACCGATACAAGATCCGATGTAGCCATAGTATATGGCGTTAACGACAGAGGAATGCCTTTTGAACAGCGGGTGCAATCCTGGCGCGACCGGGGCTATATCGCAGCTTTTATGACAGGAATTGCCTGGGGAAACTACCAGGAATATTTCACGGGGAAATGGGACGGCTCGCCGCATTTTGATGAGGCACAGATGGAGCAGACCGGTGACACCATCTGGCATGGAAGATTAACTCCCTATATTGTACCGACCAAAAATTTTCTGACCTATTTCAAAGAAAAGATCATCAAACGGGTCATCGATGCCGGTATAGACGCCATTTACCTGGAAGAACCGGAATTTTGGGCACGTGCGGGATACAGCCCCGCTTTTAAAAACGCCTGGAAAGAATATTATGGCTTCGACTGGCGCCCGCAAGACGAATCCGCTGAAAATACTTACCTGTCTAACAAATTAAAATACCACCTGTATTACAAAGCACTGGAAGATGCATTTACATACGCCAAAACGTATGGCAAAAGTAAAGGAATGAATGTACGCTGTTACGTGGCGACACATTCCCTTTTAAATTATTCCTTGTGGCAGATCGTCAGTCCCGAAGCCAGTCTTGCTTCCTTACCCTGTGTGGACGGATACATAGTGCAATCATGGACAGGCACGGCTAGAGAACCGAATTATTTTAACGGGATCGCCAAACAGCGGACTTTTGAAACGGCTTTCCTTGAGTATGGGTGTATGCGATCGATGACTGCGCCAACGAATCGAAAGCTATTTTTTGAAAATGATCCCGTCGAAGATGTACGCCGTGACTGGAGCGATTATAAACAAAATTATGAAACAACTTTTTCAGCAGAGCTCTTCTATCCCGACATCGACAATTACGAGGTGATGCCCTGGCCCGATCGGATTTTTGACGGTAAATATTTTATCAGCAGAACCAGTAATGAAAGAGCGCCTATGCCCAGGTCATATTCAACGCAATTACTGGTGATGATCAATGCGCTGAATAATATGCCCGTTTCGGACAATAAAACATCCGGTACGCAGGGCATCAGCGTCTTGATGGGCAATTCGCTCATGTTTCAGCAGCTTCCCACCCATGATAATGGTAAAGCCTTCGAAAATCCGTATTTCTCTAATTTCTACGAAACTTCGGGCATGTTTCACCGCTACCCTACAAACCCGAAGTTGGTAGATCCCCTGCTGTCCAATTTTTACGGTGAAGCATTACCCTTCCTTAAAAGAGGGGTTCCTGTCAATATCGTTCATCTGGAAAATGTCGGCTATGAAAAAGCGTTCAGCGATACGAAAGTTCTGTTGATGTCGTATTCGAATATGAAACCGCTCGATGAAAAAGCGCATGAGCAGTTAGCACAATGGGCGCGTAATGGAGGCATTATAGTTTATTCCGGACGTGACGACGATCCTTTTCAGAGTGTTAAAGAATGGTGGAATTCGGATGGAAAGAAATACAGTTGTCCCGCGGACGATCTGTTTGATAAATTGGGGATTGGTCAACATCCAAAAGAAGGCGTATATCCGGTTGGTAAAGGTAATATATGCATTATCCGGAAAGACCCCAAGGAATATGTGCTGGAAACAAACGGGGATACGCTGTTGAGAGAAAAAGTTGAGCTGTTGTATGAGCAAACGACCGGAAAGAAAGTTGAGTATAAAAACAATTTGTATCTCCGTCGTGGGCCTTACGAAATCATCTCGGTCCTGGACGAAGGCGAAAACGATAGCTCATATCTCATCAAAGGAAAGTTAATTGATCTTTTTGATCCCACCCTGCCTGTGTTGTCCGAAAAAAAGATAACCCCGGGGCATCAGGCGTTATTATATAATATCGAACAGGTAACCAACCCGGGTAAACCCCAGGTACTTGCGTCAGCATCGCGTGTATACGAAGAGAAGATTGAAAAGAAAAGCTATTCTTTTGTAGTCAAAAGTCCGGTCAACACAACAAATGTGATGCGGGTTTTACTACCGGCTGAACCCAAAAAAATGACCGTTACTGATGGGAAAGGAAAATTAATTACTGATGTAAAGACTTCTTGGGATGAACTTAGCAAAACAAGTTTTATCAGTTTTGAGAACGACCCGGATGGAATAAAAGTGAAGCTTGACTGGAGGTAATGGAGAATTGGTGGTAAGACTTTACCTCACTTTAATTAAAAATAGCTGCAAAGAATCATTTTCTAAACTGCCTTTCAATTCGGTTTCCGTATTATTCTGGTTATAAACTGAAGCATGAAAAAACTTTGGTTTTCCACCATTCATAAAACTGCATTGAATTGTTTGATCAGCTTCGTGATAAATATATGCCGCCATTACCTGGTAAGCACAGAATCATTGGCCGGACAAGAATCCAATAGGACAGCTTTCCCATTTAATATGATATTTTTTACTTTGTATGCGCCAAAAACCGGATATTCTTTGGGCACGGAACGACTGGCAAAAAGGGGGGTTATAAACAGGATTGCCGCAAAACCAAAAATAAACATTGGCCTTATCCATGTGCTGATGTCTGCTCCTATTAGTAAAAGTGTGCTTGCCGACAAAACAGAGAGAATAAAGCAAACGGCAAATTTCTTTGCAAAAGAGATTTTCTTTGTCATAAATCAAATTGAGATATTTGATTTTCATAGACACCATTATATTCGAATTCCATAAACGAATCTCCCAGGCATATGGTCCGGACCATGCCCCCGGTACAATGACAAACGTTTTGGCAGCGGCGGCCGTCCCGGTATGACTTTTAGTGCAGGATAGCACTGTGGCGAATATCACCGCCATCAGTAATCCCTACCCCCAAAAGGAAAATTTTAACCCGGGTTAAAATGGGGAATGTTTTTTTAGAAGATCTTATAGCTCTTTTAAGGCCATGCGCCTTCTGATGCGGCTCAGGGATGGTCCTTCGATTCCGAGATAAGAGGCGATATGATACAAGGGAACGACGTTGCAGATATGCGGGTGAATGCGGATGAGTTCAGCATAACGGTCTTCAGGGCTTTTGAACATAAAGGCTTCCGTATTATCGAGGACTGCACGCAGGACGGATTCGGCAAATATCCTTCCGAACCGTTCCCAGGCCTGGGAAGTCTTATAGAGATGCTGCAAATGGTCGTAATGGATATATAAGATGTCAGATTCAGTCATTGATTCTGTGTAATATTCACAGCTTTCCTGGCTGAAAAAGCTTTTGAACGAAGTCATAAACTGATCATCGGTGAAAAACTGCATGTTTTTTTCGACGCCTGACTGATCATGAAATTTGTAAATTCTGAAAACGCCTGTCAGGACGAAGCCAAGGTAACGGCATACGCTCTTGTATTCATTATAAAACTCTCCCTTTTTATAAGTCTTCGGCTGCCAGTAATTGATCGAAAGGTCGAAATTCTCGCGGCTCATTCCTGAGATGGCGGTGACCATTTTCCTTAGTCTCTCTATGGGATCCATCATTATCAAAAATAACGAATAAATGGCGCATGTTGGAGGGAGCTTACTTAATGAGCCGAAAAAATGAAATTAAAAAAATACCGTGTCTCGCTGGTGGTCCTGACCTTTACCCTTGGCCTGCGGGCTTCTTTAGCAGGAATGACTTGGTAAAGTAGATAGCATTCGTTTTGCAGTCTTCGCTCTGGTCGCTTCGTTGTAATATCATATTCGGGCCGCCGGCGAATGCCAGGCGTAACCCAGGAGGGATTGCCATCAAAAAAAGGAATATTTCGTACATTTCAAAACAATCACCTCAAACAACTGCCTGCATGCTTAAAAGCTATTTTACGCTCGCCCTCCGTCATTTCCGTCAAAACAAGATGCATGCTGTCCTCAACGTTGCGGGATTATCCGCCGGCATGGCCGTGACGATCCTCATTACGCTGTGGGTAGTCGACGAATGTTCATTCGACAAATACAACCCGGGGTATGACCGGATCGCCCGGGTGATGCAGACGGGTACGCTGGACGCAGTACGTTATACCTATTCATCGATGCCCATTCCCCTGGCCGAAGACTTGCGAACGCGCTATGGGAGCGCGTTTAAATATATTGTTCCGGCTTATTGGGCCAGGGATTACGTGCTGTCCACGAGCGATGGGGCGGGGGATAAAAAGGTCACGCAGCGGGGAAGGTTCATGGATATGCAGGCGCCATACCTGCTGGCTCTCACCATGCTGGAAGGATCGCGGGACGCGTTGAAAGACCCTTCCTCGGTATTGCTGTCTGTCTCTGCCGTCAAAAACATCTTCGGGGCAGCCGACCCAATAGGCCGGACCATAAAGATCGACAATAGGATGTCGGTAAAGGTGGCCGGGGTATATGAGGATCTGCCGGCCAATTCCAATTTCAGTCATGTGAACTTTATCGCTGCGTGGAAATTACTGCTTTCTTCCGATGAGCCCGACGTCAAACCCTTTCAGGTGGACTGGGGTTGGGATGCCACGGAAATCTATGTTCAACTGGCGGATAACTCCGACGCAGACCGCGCGTCCACTCTCATCCGGAACAGTTCGTGGGATCACCTGAAAGGAGACCGGGAGCGGGCGGCCTATCACCCCCTCGTTTTCCTGCAACCTATGAGCCGTTGGCATTTATACTCGGAATACAAGGATGGGGTGAACATGGGTGGGGACATCCGGTTCGTCCGGCTGTTCGCGCTGATTGGGATGTTCGTCTTGCTGCTGGCCTGTATCAACTTCATGAACCTGAGCACGGCGAGGTCTGAAAAAAGGGCGAAGGAAGTGGGCATCCGGAAAACCCTCGGATCGCGGAGGGGCCAGCTGGTCGGCCAATTCTTCAGCGAGTCTTTCATGGTAGCGCTGATCGCCTTTGTCTGCGCGATTGTGCTGGTATATGTCTCCCTTCCCTATTTCAATCAGGTGACGGGCAAGCGGATTCCTATCACCTGGGACAATCCCTGGTTTTGGCTTGCGGGGATGGGTTGTACGTTTTTCACGGGTGTGATTGCGGGCAGCTATCCGGCGTTTTATCTTTCTTCCTTCCGGCCTATTGAAGTTTTGAAAGGGAACGGAGGCTTCCGAACGTTCCGAACGAGACCGGAGCAAGGGACGACGCTCTGGTTGAAGTTCACCAAGGTGAGCAGGTTGGCGGCGATTCCGAGAAATACGCTCGTAGTATTGCAATTTACGGTTTCAGTGGCGTTGATCATCGGTGTACTCGTCGTCTTCCGCCAGGTCGGATTTTCGAAAAGCCGCCCGGCCGGATATGACCGGGAAGGGCTGATCTCCATCCCCGTCAATACCCCGGAAGTCGCTACGCAAGAGGCAGTGTTGAGGGACGCCCTCCTGAAAAGAGGGGCGATCACCGATATGGCGGCTTCATCGAGTCCGGCCACGGCGATCTGGTTGAACCTCGCCGGTTTCGACTGGCCGGGTAAGATCCCTGGCGCACAGGCTGAATTTGGAGCGGTTGCCGTCACCGAGGAGTATGGCAAGACACTCGGGTGGCAATTTTTACAGGGCAGGGATTTTTCCCGGGCCTTCCTCACGGATTCCACAGGCCTGGTGCTGAATGAAGCCGCCGCAAAATATATAGGACTGAAAGACCCGGTGGGCGCGACCATCCAATGGGATGGAAAGCCTTTTCACGTACTGGGCGTCATCAGGGACATGCTGATGGAATCGCCCTATGAGCCCGTCCGCCAGGTGGTCTACTATCTGCCCCGGAGAGCCGACACGCACTTCTTCATTGCGCGGCTGCAACCTGGTTTGCCTTTGGGTGAGGCGCTGACCCGGATCAGGTCTGTTTTTCAAAAGTATGTGCCGTCGGCGCCCTTCGAGTATAAATTTGTGGACGAGGAATACGATATGAAGTTTGCCGGTGAGGAAAGGACGGGTAAGCTGGCGGGTTTTTTCGCCGTCCTTGCGGTCTTCATCAGTTGCCTGGGGATTTTTGGCATGGCTTCCTTTATGGCCGAGAAGCGGACGAAGGAAATCGGCATCAGGAAGGTATTGGGGGCGTCTGTTGTCCAGGTGTGGGGATTGCTGTCGAAGGATTTCCTTGTCCTTTTGGGTATTGCCTTGTGTATTGCTTTGCCGTGCGCCGACTTCTTCATGTCACAGTGGCTGCAGCAATATCCCTATCATTCGGGGATCCCGTGGTGGGTATTTGCGGGGACTGCCCTGGGCGCTGTGGTGATCACGATCGCCGTGGTGAGCGGGCAGTCGATCAGGGCGGCGGTGGCTAATCCGGTGCGGAGCTTGAAAGCGGAGTAAGACTAATACGTGCGATTTGCGGCATCTCCTACAACCCATCTGAATCTATTGTGATTTTCAGGATGGCTGATAATCTTCTCGTACGCGTTCATAAACTCATCCCGAAGATCCGGGGGTGTGAGCTTTTCCGCCATTTTCTCTGCCAGTTCCTTCTTGCCTGTTAAGTCCAGCAGGATCATGCCATTGTTCCCATTGTCCCTTACCAGCATGCAAATGAACTTGCCGATGGGGATAATGGATATTCCATTGATGTTGCTAAACCCGACGGGAAATGGCGTGTCTAATGCCATGGTTCTAAGATTGTAATGAATGGTGCTTCCGTTGGATACGGTTGCTTTTATTCTGTCGGGACTTATCTCTTCAACATATAATGGAAAAGGTGCTATCATAGTGGGGCAGGGGAGATATTGGGGCAAATATACAGCAGATATGTGATCCGGTAATGAACGGTCGGTGTATCGAAATCGGACGGTAATGTGCGGCGGCGACCGTGCAACGATATGAATATCAAATCGTTATTAATCTGGTATTTTCTTTGGGCGGGGGAACGGGCGCGGGGATGGGCGGATGGGAGAGTATGCGGGCGGATGGGCAGATAGGGGTTGCGGATGGGATAATAATCAAAGTCATATATGCTGAAAAATTATTTTAAAATTGCGCTCCGCAACCTGTGGCGGAAGCGGGCCTACAGCTTCATCAATGTGACGGGTCTGGCGGTGGGAATGGCCTGCTGTTTCCTGATTTTCCTGTATGTTCATTTTGAATTGAGCTATGACCGGTTCCACCAAAAGGCGGACCGGATCTACCGGGTGGTGGGCGATTTGACATCTTCCACGGAGACCCTGCATTGGTATGTGACTCCGGGTCCGCTGGCCAGATCGATCAAAAGCGAATTCCCGCAGGTACAGCAGGTGACCCGGTTCATCAATGGCAGCGTGCTGATACAAAAGGGCAATTTTAAATTCCAGGAAACGCATATCATCTGGGCGGACTCTTCCATTTTTTCCGTTTTTGACTTTCCGTTACTATACGGAGACTCCCGCACAGCCTTAAAGGAGCCAAATAGCGTCGTGCTGTCGGAAACGGCCGCGGTGAAATATTTTGGGCATTCGAACCCGGTGGGCCAGCACCTGTTGCTGACGGGTCTGGGCCTGCCCGGCATTGTCACTGGGGTGATGAAGGATATTCCTGAAAACTCCCATTTCAGAGCGGATATGATGGTCTCAATGGCCACTTATACCCGGTCCTTCCAGCCATGGGTGGAAGCGAGTTGGGGCGATTATCTTTTTTCGACTTACGTGCTGTTGTCACAGGGGGCGGACCCTGCCATCCTGCAGTCGAACCTGCCAGCGCTCGTACAGAAATATGAAGGCAGTGAACTGAAGAGTAGAAATACGCTCTATAGCTTGTGGCTGGAGCCTTTAACGTCAATCTATCTGCATTCTTCTTACGGCGCACCGGTAACCGGCAGTTTGGATAATGTACATATCCTGACGGTGATCGGGATCTTTATCCTGCTGATCGCCGCCGTCAATTTTATCAATCTCAGTACGGCGCGTTCCGTGGAAAGGGCGAAGGAAGTAGGCATCCGGAAATGTGCGGGTGCAAAAAGTGGTCAGCTGATCGGGCAATTTCTGATCGAATCGATACTGATAGCGATGGTTGCCTTTTTCCTGGCCCTTGCGCTGTGTCATTTTCTGCTGCCTTTATTTAACCAGCTATCGGGCAAAACCATCAGCAGCGGCATCTTCGACAGCATGGCCTATCCGTTTTGGCTATTGATACTTGCGCTGGGGATCGGGTTGCTGGCGGGTGTATATCCGGCGCTGGTCCTGTCCTCCTTCAAGCCGGTGGTCGTTTTGAAGGGACATTTTTCTTCAGGGAGCCGGGGCGTCGTCCTCCGGAAGGCGTTGGTGGTGGCCCAGTATACGATCTCCATCAGCCTGATTGTGAGTACCCTTGTCGTCTATTCGCAGTTGAATTTTATGGAGCGTCAGCCGCTGGGTTTTGATAAGGATCAAGTGCTGATCGTCTCCAATAACGGCGATTCCCACGCTCTTGACTTCAAAAGGAACATCGCGGCTATTCCTGCCGTGGAATCATCGACACTCACTTCTGCCATTCCGGGCCGAACGTACAACGACAATGGAAATGACGTCTGGCCGGTGAACATTGAGAACAGTAAGGGGAGCTTGCAACGGATGAATGTTGCTTTTTACAATACCGACGCCGATTTTCTTCCCTTATATAAAATAAGGCTGCTGGCGGGCAGGAATTTTTACAAAGGCACCCGCAACGATTCCGCGAGTGTCATCCTGAATAAAACGGCTGCGCTGAGCCTTGGGTATTCGGCTGCGTCCCTCGGGCAGCTGATTGGCAAGCGAACCATGGGGTCGGGGGGGGATAGCACTTTCCATACGGTCATCGGGGTAGTAGATGACTTTCATTTTCATTCGCTGAAAGAGCCGATCACAGCTTTATGCCTTCAAACCGGCCAGGGGTATTGGCAATTCCTTTCTATAAAGGTCCATACGGGTAATCTGCCCGGCACGCTCAGTGCGCTGGCTGATCAATGGCAAAAGGCGGTCCCCAACAGGCCTTTTAATTATTTCTTTTTGGATGAAGACTTCAATAGCCAGTATAGGGCTGAGGAAAGGTTTGGTCGTCTTTTCATCTATTTTTCCGTTTTGGCGCTGTTCATTTCAAGTCTGGGGTTGCTGGGTCTTTCCGCCTACAGTACGCTGCAGCGGACTCGGGAGATTGGCATCCGCAAGGTGCTGGGGGCTTCGGTATCGGGTATCGTCGGGCTTTTGTCCGGAGATTTTGTCAAACTGGTTGTGATAGCGTTTGTGATTGCCTGTCCGATATCCTGGCTGGCTATGCATCAATGGCTGCAGGGTTTTGCCTACCGGACCACGCTGAATGGAGGGCTTTTCATATTGGCCGGCGCCGGCGCGTTGCTGATTGCGGTGGTCACGATCAGTGTGCAGGCGATTAAGGCTGCGTTGGCGAACCCGGTGGAGAGTTTGAGATCTGAGTAGACGAGCGAAAGCGAAGTTCTGAGCACCGGCTGAGTTTGGTGATGGATTACCGATCTAAAGTCTTTGGGCTATGGACCAACTATTCAATATTAAACAGGCGGTGCCTTTCTTCATGATCACCAGCATGGCGCCCCTGATGTTGCAGGAGTATCGGGAAGGCAATCCGAATATTCCCGCAACCAAAGGCATCGGTGTAGCTATTTGCTTTCAATGTACCGACTCCTTAGCGCTTTACAACCTCCATTTCGAAAGCCCTACCGATGTGCCGGAGGAAACGACTTATTCGGAATGGGTCAAATGATGGCATCGGAAGAGTCGAGCCAGGGCGGCGGAGTAATGAATAATCTTTCCGATATTGCGGTGAATTGCATCACCCAATGTCAAATGTAAGATGAAGAGACGTACGTTCATTAAATCCTCGGCCCTTTCCGGTGCCGGCCTGATCACAGGCCCTGACTTGCTAAAAAATATCGGCGCGCCGGCTGTGGGTGGTGCGTTGAACATTAAAAGAGCATTCGGCATTGCCAATGAGCCCCTGTCTTTAGACGGCAACAGATTTGTCACTTTCTGCATCATGATCCGGACCTCTCCATGGGAGGTTTCGAGAGACGTTAAACTACACCCCAGGGATGAGTCCAACTGGCATACCCTTGAAGGGGTGAAAGCCATGAGAGACGCTTTCGCGAAGAACAATCCCGGGGGAAGGCTTACCTGGGGATTCACGCTGAATGCCCTGGAAGACAAGCGGAAGAACTATCAGGAGATCCGGGATTACGTGGTGGAATGCCAGCATAAATATAAAGATGAGGTTTCCTATTTTCCCGGTTATTTCCCTGCCATGTATCTCCCGCGGGAAAGGATCAATCGCGAAATGTCGGAGGCGATCCAGATCATCACGGATTTTGTGGGGGATGACTACCGGCCCGAGGCGATTATGGGTGGATTCTTGTCGGCCAGCAATCTGCAGTACCTGGCGGAGCAAGAGCATATTCATGCGGCGCATGCCGTCATCTGGAGTCAATATGCCATAGATGGCGGTGGGGCGGACGGTTCGCCCTCTTATCCGTTCTATCCTTCTACGGAGCATTTTTGCAAGCCGGCTCAAAATGCGCAGGACTTTATCGATTGTGTCAATCTCGATGGCTGGACCATGGATTTCATTTGCGCCCGCAAAAGCGGTGCGATGGATCATAAGCTTACGGGGTACAATAGCCGTCGTGGGGTAGGCCCTATCGAAACCTATGTCGGATGGGGATTGGATCTGGGCCACCGGGAGGTGATGCACACGCAGTCGATTCATTTTGACAGGGGTTTTGAGCTGAATGGATTTGGCTGGGTCACCAATATATGGGAGGCTCAACTGGTGTATGAAATGGGTAAGGACCTTATTTGCGGCGCGCTGGAGATGTGGGTCACCGATACCTTAAAGCGTTGGCCCGGCACCCGGTTTGTCACCTTCGGGGAGTATGGTAATATCTGGCGAAATGCACACCCCGGCAATGATCGATGGGACTATCGATTTGAGGAGCGGGGTTGCGGGTTGGGAGACTCTTACAATAATCTCGAGATCAAATGGTTTATGAACAGAGAGTTTCGCCTGGCGCTGCTGAGGGACTGGCACGAAAATTCACCGGAACTGGTCATCGATTTTACCCGATATGATTTGCCGGCTGAGGAGCCTGCAGACCCCAGCCCTGAGCATCCCGTCAAAAACTGGAGCCTGATCAATGAAATCAATCAAAAGAACCTCCGACCGCAGGACAATCCCCGACCGCTGAAAGAACTGGCTAAGCATGAACAGGACTTAATCGCCGGTCATTATCCGCAACTTGTATAAACGGTATATTTTGTGTCCCATTTGTTGAGAAATCATATAGAAACCGTCAGTCCCTTGTCGGATGAGGAATTTGAGTATATCCTGTCCCACTTTGTACACAAAAAGATCAGGAAGCATGCCTTTCTTGTACAGGAAGGCGACTATGTTAAACACGAATATTTTGTCCTTAAGGGCTGTCTGAAGGCCTTCGTATCGGACAGTAAAACGGATAAGGATTACATTTATCAGTTTGCCGTGGAAGACTGGTGGATCACTGACCGGGAAGCCTTCCTTAGCCAGTCCAAAGCCACGGTGAGCGTCGATTGCCTGGAGGACTGCGAGGTGCTGGGCATCACGCTGGAAAACCGGCAGAAGCTGGCGGCGGAGATGCGGAAATATGAACATTATTTATTGGAGAAGGTCAGCTGGGGATACGTCTCACTCCAGAAACGGCTGCAAATGATGATCATGGGCAGCGCGAAGGAGCGTTATGAAAAATTCATGCTGCAATACCCGCATCTGATTGACCGCATTCCCAAATCCTTCATCGCCTCCTATCTGGGCATCTCCAGGGAAACGCTGAGCCGCCTGGCCCGCTGAGGTGATAGCTGAACGACGGGTGTGATAACTGGTCGCTGATGTGATATTTGTCACGTCATCAAAGTGACATATGCCCTTTACTGCGTGGCTGTAAGAGTTGAATTTTGTCTTATAAATTATATAAGATGAAACATTTTAGTCAGCTTGTTTTGCAGCTTGCGATCAGTGTTATCACGATCGCCCAAACCCCCAACAACGGATCTTTGGCCCAGCCGGGATATTATCGAATGCAGATAGGGGATTTTGAGATCACTGCTCTTTCGGATGGCACTATACCGCAGGACGTTCATCAATTATTGACTCATACCCAACCCGGTGAGATTGACAGGCTTTTGAAGGCCGGCTACGTGACGGTGCCTGTCGAAACTTCTGTGAATGCCTACGTGATCAAAGCCGGGGATCACCTGATACTTGTCGATGCCGGCACTGCCGATGCGTATGGGCCGACGCTGGGAAAGCTGACCCAAAGCCTGCTGCATGCCGGTTATCAGCCTCAGCAGATTGATGCGGTGTTGATCACTCATATTCATCCGGACCATGTCGGCGGGCTGATGGATGGAGACAAGATGGTTTTCCCGAACGCCACGATCTACATCAGTCAACCCGAACTGGACTTTTGGCTGACCCCGGGCCATGCGGATAGTGCCCCTGCGGGATTGAAGGGCTATTTTGTCAGTGCGGAACAGAAGGTAGGCCCTTACCTGAAGGCCGGACGAGTCAAAACATTTGGATACGGCCACGAATTGTTGCCGGGTATCACGCCCATTGCGAGCCCTGGTCATACGCCCGGACATACCTGTTATGAATTGGACAGCAAAGGGCAGAAGCTTGTTTTCTGGGGCGATATTATGCATGTGGCGGCGGTACAGTTCACCGACCCGGCGGTAACGATCCAATATGATATTGATCCGGAAGCGGCTGCTCAACAACGTAAAAAAGCATTCAGCGAAGCGGCAAAGGATGGTTATTGGGTGGCCGGCGACCATTTGTCCTTTCCGGGCATAGGGCATCTGCGGGCAGACGGGGCAAGGTATGTGTGGGTGCCTGTCAATTATAGCACGTACGGGACCGGGCAATAAGTGGGGTTAGTCGAGTAGAATCAGACATTTCAGACTGAAGCTCTCACAAAACCGTACGTGACAGTCTCCCGTCATACGGCTTTTCATTGTCTTACACGCGGAGTGACCCCCTGTTTCCAATGTTCAAAC
>Ga0182030_10018888_pt1 | contig 13176 bp, 13 predicted proteins | sample 812S3MmetaG_FD_121299 | JGI IMG/M metagenome (GOLD analysis project Ga0182030, IMG submission 121299) | Permafrost microbial communities from Stordalen Mire, Sweden - 812S3M metaG (Illumina Assembly) | ecosystem: Environmental > Terrestrial > Soil > Wetlands > Permafrost | place: Sweden... | reverse complement strand
GTTCGGCCAGTTCGACACCCCGGTCCGAGCTTCCCACCAGGTCGAGATAGACCTGGATCGGACTGGCCAGCCAGGCATGTCCAACGCGCTCCCGGACCAGCAGTTCGGCCGGCGATTTGACTTCCAGAATTGCCAAGTTCGCGCCTTCGTCCACGACGCGGGCGTTGAGCGCGCTCAGCGCACGGTTGGCTCGCTCATTGAACACGAGCCGGCAGCGAACCTGGGAGAAACCGGTCAGATAGGGAGCATAACGCTGTGCCGCGGCCTGATGGGTTATGGCGTATTGGACGTCATAGTCATCCAAGGTCATGGCAAGCGAATCGACCAACGCTTCGGCGCTAGTCCCAGGCACGAAGTACCGACGCGGCGTGTCCATGCGCTTTGCCTTGAGGGTCGCCGCCCAATTGTCGAGCAGGCTCGTTGGGTCGTGGAGGTGGCGTTCCTTGCTGGGCCCCTGTCCGCGGCTCTCAACCCAGTCGAGCTTCTCCAGCTCGGTCATAACCTGCGATACCGTTGCCGGCGAAACCTGCGCCTCCTCCGCGAGCGCGGTGACGCCGAACCACTCTGAATGCCGGAGCAGCAGTACTTGAAGGACCTGTGCTCGCCGTCCGGAAAACAGGGTCTTGATCGATTTGTCGAGCGACTTAGGCGGTGGTCGATCGATGTAAAAGTAAGCCCCCCGTGCCGGGAGGAAGAGGCTTCCGCCGGTGTCATAATATCCAATTAGCTGCTCTTGCATCAGCGCTTTCGCGCCCGGGGAAACGGACTCCGCGATGAACATCGGTACCGCCTCGTGGTCGCGCGAGCGCCTACGGTCCAGGCGCTCCAGCATCCATAGCAGTTCGCGGATATCGCGCGGATAGATCGCCCGCTTCACTTCAACCAGGAGATTGACGGATTTGCCGGGTATGCGGAATTCGATATCGGCGTCGTATCGGAAGGATGTACTGGCGTCGGCGGTCTCGAACGACCTCAACTCGGCGCTAGCCTCCGGCAGAGTCCTCAGCGTTTCGAGCAGACGGTCGACGAGCTGGCGTTCCCCAGCGGCGGAATCGTACATATGGCCTCACATTTTCGCTGCCCAGTAAATATACCAGATTCTCAGAATATTCAAGGAAATTAGCTTATTTACTGGACAGCAAAAAACTGCCAATCCCACATCAAACCTTTCCCACATCGTCAGTTAGAAGATTGATGTGCCTCGGGCCGCAACCGGTGGCCAGGGAGAACTCCGTATAATGCGCTGTTAATTGAGCCCAAGCGCAGTAGGTTACGAAATGGTCAATCTCTATGTCGGCGTTACCGATAGAGCATGGTTCGAAATTCTAAGCGCTTTGGCGCCGCATGACGAAGTCAATTTTTGGCAGCCAAGTGGAAGCCGGCAGTTTCGCGCGCTCAAGCCTGGCGAGTTGTTTCTTTTCAAGCTGCACGCTCCAGAGAATTTCGTTGTCGGCGGGGGCGTATTCGGCCATGCGTCGAACGTCCCACTTTCGATTGCTTGGGAAGCTTTCCAGCTCAAGAACGGTGTAGTTAGCCTTGCTCAGATGCGCGAGCGCATAGCCAAGTATCGGAAGGACCCTAGCATCCTCGATGTCCGCAACGACCCTGTTGTGGGATGTCGGATCGTTACCCAGCCCTTCTTCTGGCCGCGGGATCTGTGGATTCCCATCCCTCCGAGTTGGGCCCCTAATATCGTTCAAGGAAAGGGGTTCGACGTAGGCGGTCAAGATGGAGAGCATTTATGGACAGCCGCCATGGATCGAATGAGGGCTTTCCCGCTCGGTTCTGGTCCGTCGTTGCGAGAAAGCGGGGACAGATTCGGGGCTCCGACTCTAATCCACCCACGCCTCGGCCAAGGCGCTTTTCGGCTGCGCATAACCGACAGCTATGATCGTCGCTGTGCGGTTTCGGGTGAGCGGACGTTACCAATACTCGATGCTGCACACATCCGTTCATATGACGCTGGAGGGGAGCACGTTCCTTCGAACGGCCTGCTATTGCGCACGGACATCCACCGGTTGTTCGATCTTGGCTATGTTACCGTCGCCGCCGATGGGCGGTTTGAGGTCAGTCATAGGCTGAAGGCTGACTTCGATAATGGTCGGCACTACTACGATCTTCACGGCATCCAGGTGCGTCCTCCACGGTTTCGGGACGCTGTCCCATCCCCGGCCGCCCTCGAGTGGCACCGCGAAAACAGGTATCTCGGATGAGGACGCCGCGCTGGCAATCCGAAAGACGGTCGCCCAATGGCTGACCTGGATAATGATACCAGAATTCGGCTCGCTGCCGTGGATCACGTCAGGCATGTCTTTTCACAATTCCGACCGAAAGTTTCAGTCGAAAAAAGGAAAATCTTTTCCCGGTCAAACCGTACATAGTGGTGGACCGTTTGCGCAGGCCATTGCCGGAGCGTTGAGGCAGGAATTTGGCGGTGGCCCGTCGGCAGTGAAAACAATCGCACGGCTTACTGACGCGAATGAGCGGGCTGCTCGGAATTGGCTCGAAGGGAAGAACGGCCCGAATGGCGAGTACCTGGTACGTTTGATGAGGCACTCCGATGTGATTCTTAAGACGCTTCTCGTCCTCGCGGATCGAAGCGATCTGGTCTTGGCTACTAAGCTCGATGGCTTGCGACTGCATTTGGCTGAAGCCATCGCTGCGATCGATGAAGCGCGATCCCAGTAGACGGTCGAACCTTGAGAGGCGATTTGCCGCAGCCGCTGCGAAGTATCCTTAAGGGCGCGAAATCATGGTTCGCGGGCGTTCGCCGAAGATCGCAGCTAGCCGGTAACTCACTGGAAATAGGCTTTAATCTCTCCGCTTCAGCCCAGCATCGCCTCCTGAGCGATGCTGACAGTCGGAGAGTCTGACCATACCTTTATCAGTGCCCGGCAATGTTGCTGACCAATTGCAGCGGAGATGTCGTCATGCCGCTCACAGATTTCGCGATCAAGGCCGCCAAGGGAAAAGCCAAGCCATATAAGATGGCTGACGGTGGCGGACTTTATCTGCTCGTCAAATCCGATAGCGGCCGCTACTGGCGCTTAGACTATCGGCTGCATGCGAAACGAAAAACGCTGGCCTTCGGCGTCTACCCGCAGGTGTCGCTAGCCGATGCCAGAGCTGCGCGTCAGGATGCCCGCTCGCTTGTGCGACAGGGGATCGATCCATCCGCCCAGAAGCGCATCGATGCGTTGGCTGCACGGGTCACCGCGGCCAATACGTTCAAGCTGGTGGCTGAGGAATATAAGGAGAAGCGAAGGAGGGAAGGCGTTTCAGCCATCACATTGGCAAAATTAGAGTGGCTGCTCGCCGAGTATCTTTATCCGTCACTCGGCGATAGACCGATTGAGGAGATCGAACCCCCAGAGGTACTCGAGGCATTACGTGGCGCCGAACGTCGCGGCCTGCTTGAGACGGCGGCTCGCCTACGCAGCGTCTGTGGCCGGATATTCAGATATGCGGTTGCGACCGGGCGCGCGAAGAGGGATCCAGCCGCCGACCTGCGGGGTGCGATCGCAACGGCGAAGCCTAAGCATCATGCACCGATTCTAGACCCAATCGGTGTGGGTGGGCTTATGCGCGTGGTGGAAGGGTATACCGGCCAGCCGACGACACGGCTCGCACTGGTGATCGCCCCAAGGTTATTCGTCCGACCCGGTGAGCTTCGAACCGCTGAGTGGCCTGAGTTCGATTTTGAGAATGCGCTCTGGCGTATACCAGACGCAAAGATGAAGCTGCGGATCAGGCATCTCGTGCCTCTGTCGCGGCAAGCTCTAAAATTGCTTGAGGAACTTCGCGCTCTGACCGGCAGAGGCCGATATCTGTTTCCATCGCTTCGCACCCGGACCCGCTGCATGTCCGAGAACACGATCAACGCAGCGTTTCGCCGGCTCGGCTACTCCCAAGACGAAGTAACGGGGCATGGCCTGCGCCGGATGGCCTCAACGCTACTGAACGAGCACGGCTTCAACCGTGACTGGATCGAACGGCAATTGGCCCATTCCGAACAAGATGAAGTCCGAGCTGCCTATAATGCGGCGGAATGGCTCCCCGAGCGGCGCCAGATGATGCAGTGGTGGAGCGACCATCTCGATCGGCTCGCCGGCGGTAAAACACCCCTTCGCGCCTCGGCGGACAGTCATCGCTGGTAGGCGTCTCCAACCGAGCAAGGCTGAGGGTGCAAAGATCGCCTCAGTGCCTGCGGCGAAATCTGTCACACTGTCCCCATCTTGAACTCTGCGACATCTTCGCTCGCCCGTTCGGCATTCTAATCGGCATCAATTCGGTCGTGCGCGTTCGCGGGTGACCGTTGAGGAGCGCGAAAAATGACGGTGCATTTGACGGTATCTGTTTATTGAAGAGTGAGCGTAAGATAGATATATCAATGCGTTGTTTCAAACCTGCGGGTCCGGCCTGGGGCACCATCGCGCCGTTTTTCATGGCGGCGATACATTTTCGTCTTTCTGAGTTCGACAGCAAGAGCAAGGTCGCAGTTCGGTCCCAATATCGGGATCGGCGTATGGCTCTCCCGAGAATCAAACCAAGCGTCCGAAATTGACTTTATTGACATGTCCCTTATATGGGACAGATGATAACGCTCGAGCAAACCGCAACGTTCAACAAGGTGGTTTCATGGTTTGCGCGACAGCATGGCTCAGAAACGTATTTTGATCCGGCTGGGGCGGCTTGAGCTGGGTGATTTTGGCGACCCAAATTGGTCGGCGAAGGCGTGCGTGAAGTACGCATTCCCTATGGGCCGGGTTATCGGCTCTATTACATGCTGCGCGGGCAAGAGTTGGTGTTGCTGCTTTGTGGCGGTGACAAGGGTAGCCAGGCCCGGACATCGCCATGGCGAAGCAACTGGCCGCGCAAACGGAGTGACGCTTATGGCAGAGAAAATCATGGATTTTGATATCGCCACGTACCTCAAGTCGGACGCGGATGTTGCGGAATATCTGGCGGCTGCGTTCGAGACGGGTGAAGTTGACGACGTGACCCACGCGCTTGCCACGATAGCCCGCGCGAAGGGCATGACTGAAACTGCTAAAAGCGCAGGTCTTGCACGCGGTTCGCTTTACAAAGCGATTGGCGATGGTTCGAACCCGACTCTATCCACGTTGCTTTCTGTCATGAAAGCCCTGAACGTGACTCTGAGTGCTAAACCCAAATTCGCCGCATAGAGAAATCGCTGCGACGCCATCGCGCCGTTTTCCATGGCGATTACAAATTCTCATCATTGTGAATTCGATAGCAAGACCCGGAGTGTTTCCGACCGGCGACTTGTCCAAATATCGGATCGGGCGCGCAATACAGAGCGCCTGACCGATAGGAGCGGATCATGATTGCTGTATTCGAAGGCCAGATAGACGAAGAACCGGCCGTGCCCGAATATTCCGATGACGCACAGCGCTGGCAGGCGGTGGTCGGCCGCGATCGCCGAGCCGATGGGCAGTTTTATTATTCCGTCGCGACGACAGGCATCTATTGCCGGCCGTGTTGCGGTGCGCGATTGCCCAGGCGCGATAATGTCCGCTTTCACGAATCGAATCAGGCTGCTGAACGGTCCGGCTTTCGCCCCTGCAAGCGTTGTCGCCCCAACGAAGCCGATCGTATAGCTGCTGCGGTTGCTCATGCGTGCCGCTTGATCGAACAGTCCGAAAGCCCGCCCAATCTTGCGGCGCTGGCTGATGCTGTGGGGTTCAGCCCTTATTATTTTCACCGATTTTTCAAAGCGACGACCGGTGTTACGCCCAAGGCCTACTGCGCGGCGAACCTTGCCCGTCGGGTCCGCGTGGCGCTCGGACGCGCCGATAGCGTGACGGAGGCCATTTATGATGCCGGCTTCAATTCGAATGGCCGGTTTTATGCCTCGGCACCTCGGCGTTTAGGGATGACACCGACGCGCTTCCGCGCCGGCGGCTCAGGCGAAACAGTGCGCTTCGCCGTTGGTCAAACGTCGCTGGGCGCTATTCTCGTCGCTGCAACTGAGAGAGGAATCGCGTCCATTCAGTTCGGCGACGACCCCGATCTTCTCTTGCGTGAATTTGAGGCCTTCTTCCCGAATGCTCAGTTGGTCGGTGACGACCAAAGTTTTGACCGCCTGGTTGCTCGGGTGGTTGGCAGCGTCGAGGATCCGTCGGTTGGGCTCGACTTACCGCTGGATATTCGCGGGACTGCGTTTCAGCAACGGGTTTGGCAGGCTTTGAGAGACATTCCGCTGGGTGAAACCGCGAGCTATTCGGATATTGCCATGCGTTTGAAAATGCCCAAATCCGTGCGCGCCGTTGCTGGTGCCTGTGCGGCGAATGTGATTGCCGTCGCAATACCCTGCCACCGTGTCATCCGGATCGACGGAGCACTCTCTGGCTATCGCTGGGGTATTGAAAGAAAGGGCGCATTGCTTGAACGGGAGGCCAAGTCTGTTTCCGATTAGCGGCGTTCATCGGGCGTTTTCACGCTTCCACAGACCCGATTAAAAATGGGATAAGAGTTGCCGGAGGACTCGTGATGAAAATCGGAAAACTCGGTGTCTGGGCGGCGACCGAAAGCATGACGGCCGTCGAAGCTGCTGCTTTTGCCAAACGGGTCGAAGTCTGGGGCTACGGTGCATTGTGGCTGCCTGAGGCTATGGGACGCAATGTCCTGGTGCATTCCTCGTGGCTGCTGGCCAATACGAAAACGCTCGTGATCGCAACCGGCATTGCGAATATCTATGCACGCGACGCCATGGCGATGGCAGCGGCTCAATTGACTCTAGCCGAACAGTCGGGCGGCCGATTTTTGCTGGGTCTTGGGGTGTCGCACGTACCTCTAGTGGAGGGCGTGCGAGGACATGTCTACGAAAAGCCGATTGCCAAGATGCGGGCCTATCTCGAGACAATGGCCAAGATTCATTATATCTCGCCGCGACCTGCCGAAAAACCGCCGACAGTCATCGCCGCTTTGGGCCCTCAGATGCTGACGCTTACGGCCGAACTGGCCGACGGTGCACATCCCTATAACGTAACGCCCGAACATACGGCGCAGGCGCGGGCGTTACTCGGTCCCGGCAAATTTCTGTGCCCGGAACAGAAGGTGATGCTGGAGACCGACCCGGCAATTGCCCGCGAGGCGGGCCGCAGAAATCTGGCCGTTTACTTGCCTCTACCCAATTACCGAAACAATCTGCTGCGCCTCGGCTTCACGCAGGCCGATCTGGAAGGGGGAGGATCGGACAGGCTGATTGACGGTTTGGTCGCTTGGGGCGACGAAAACGCGATCCGCAAGCGAATTCAAGCACACTGGGATGCAGGTGCCGATCATGTCTGTATCCAGTCGATTCGCCGCGACGGCGATGCGGGGAAGCCGCCGGATGAGAAAATATTCGAACTTTTGTCGCCAATCGCAGATTGAGACGTCTGATACATGTAGTATCGCAGGCCGCCGCGGTATAAGCGCTGCGGGATTGTTGGGTTGGAGGTTTGTATGAGTTCGCCGCGGTGCCTCGCGATTATATTGGGCCTAACTGCACTCGCCTTGGCAGGTTGCTCCGACGACCCGGTTGTGGACACCACAACCCCGGCGGCTGGAAATGGCGTGTGCCTTCAGGTCAATCAAATCGATCACACGGAAATCGTGAACGATTCTGCGATCCTGTTCTATATGAAGACGGGCAAGCCCTATTTGAACAGCCTGCACATCCCGTGTCCAAGTCTGAAAATGGAAGACGGGTTCGCCTATGAAAGCGAAGTACTCGAGGTATGCTCCAACTCTCAGACCATCCGTGTACTGAGGTCAGGCAATTTCTGCGAACTGGGGCAGTTCACGCCGTTCGATGTTCCGAAAATACTCCAGGGTCCCGCCAAGCCTTAAGGCACGGGGCGGGCCTTCAAAAGATCGCGGATTTCGACCAGCAACAGCTCGCTTTTGGTCGGCGCAGCCGGGGCTGATTTCGTTGCGGCAAACAGACGATTGATCCAGCGCACAAGCATGAAGATCGCAAAGGCAACGATGATGAATCGAATAATCGCGTTGATGAACACGCCGTAATTGATCGTCACCGCTCCGGCTGTCCTTGCCGCCGCCAGCGTGTCGAGATGCGGACCCTTAAGAACCAGGAAGAGATCTGAGAAATCGATCCCGCCAAGCGCAAAGCCCAGCGGCGGCATCAGAATGTCCGAGACCAGGGAATTGACGATTCCGGTAAAGGCTGCCCCGACAATAACGCCGACAGCCAGATCGATAACGTTTCCGCGCAGCGCGAACGCCTTGAAGTCATTAAGCATGCGTCGATTCCCCCGATCATACACTTGACGAGATCATGCTATGGTGTTGATCGCATGTCTAATACTTGCTGCACGGGGCGGGCAAGATACCTACAGTCTGCAATTTCCCGGATCTTAAGCGAACCATCTCAAGACGTGCTGGACGTCTCGTTGGGTTGACAGCAGGACTTTCGCCCGCCACTTAGCGGCCATGCCCGATAATACCCAATCGATGACTGCAGCGGAGGATCATCTTCCGATCGAGATTCGTCGCCGTCGCACCTTCGCCATCATCGCCCACCCTGATGCCGGAAAAACGACGCTGACCGAAAAGCTACTGCTGTTCGGCGGCGCCATTCAGGCGGCCGGCGCCGTCAAGGCCAGGGGCGATGCGCGGCGAGCGCGGTCGGACTGGATGAAGGTCGAGCGCGAACGCGGCATTTCGGTCGCTTCCTCGGTTATGACCTTCGATTATCGCGGCTGCACCTTCAACCTGCTCGACACGCCGGGACACGAGGATTTCAGCGAGGACACCTATCGCACGCTGACCGCGGTCGACAGCGCGGTGATGGTGATCGACGCGGCGAAGGGCATCGAGGAACAGACGCGCAAACTGTTCGAGGTATGCAGGCTGCGCGACGTGCCGATCATCACCTTCATCAACAAGATGGACCGCGAGGGGCGGGAGCCGTTCGACCTGATCGAGGAGATCGAACAGCAGTTACAACTCGACATCGCCCCGGCCTCGTGGCCGATCGGCAGCGGGCGGGGATTCCTAGGCTGTTACGACATGCGCGAAGACCGGCTGGTCCTTATCGCGCGCGGCGGGCGCGACGGCGGCATCCCGATGAAGCTCGACGATCCGGCGCTGGATGCGGCCTTGCCTGCGGCGGATGCCGCGGCATTGCGCGAAAATGTTGAAATGGCGCGGGTGCTGTGCAAACCCCTCGATGTCCAGTCATATCGCGAGGGTCATCTCTCGCCGCTCTTTTTTGGCAGCGCGGTCAATAATTTCGGCGTGCGCGAATTGCTCGACGGCCTGACCGACCTGGCACCGCCGCCGCGGCCGCAGCCGACCACGCTGCGTTCCGTCGATCCCGGCGAGACCAAAGTGACCGGCTTCGTCTTCAAGATCCAGGCGAACATGGACCCGAAACACCGAGACCGTATAGCCTTCTGTCGGCTGGCCTCGGGTCATTTCAAGCGCGGCATGAAGATGCTGCATGTCCGATCCGGCAAGCAGATGACGATCCACAATCCGCTGATGTTCCTGGCGGCAGACCGGGAGTTGGCAGACGAGGCTTGGGCCGGTGACATAATCGGCATCCCCAATCACGGCACCTTGCGGATCGGCGACGGCCTCACCGAAGGCGAGCCGCTGGTCTTCACCGGCATCCCGAGTTTTGCCCCCGAACTGTTGCAGCGCGTGCGTCCGGAAGACCCGATGCGGGCCAAGCATCTGGGCCGCGCGCTCGAGCAGTTGGCGGAGGAGGGCGTGACCCGTGTATTCAAGCCCAAGCTGGACGCCAACTGGGTGGTGGGCGTCGTCGGCGCGCTGCAGTTCGACGTGCTTGCCGACCGGATCCGCACCGAATATGAGGTGCCGGTATTCTTCGAACCCGCCTCCCTTCACACCGCCCGCTGGGTTGAAGCCGACAGCCCCTTGGAACTCAAGAGATTCATCGACGCCAATATGGCCGCCAGCGCCGACGACCATGATGGGGCGCCGGTGTTCTTGGCGCGCAACGCCTGGCATCTGAGCCATACGGCGGAGCAATGGCCGCAGATCAGATTTCTGAAGACCAAAGGCTAGGTCTTATAGAACGAACGGAATCAATGATTTGACCTCAGCGCAGTATCGTCTATAGGCGTCGCCGAAGGTTTCTGTCATCCATTGTTCCTCAAGCCGAATCTTGAGCGAGAATGCAATGATGACAAGGGCGACGGCGGCTAGGCCGCGCCACTCGCTCAGCGATATTGCCGTACCCAGAAAGCCGACCAGGATGCCGGTATAGATCGGATGGCGTACCAAACGGTAGGGGCCGGTCCGGATGAGTTCATGATCGACTTTGACAGTTACGGTCCCGCTCCAATTTGTACCCAGATGGCGCCGTGCCCAGATCGAAAAACTCAAGCCGATCGATAGTGTCGCGACCCCTAACCAATATTCCGCCAGGGTTCGCGGTATAAATTTGGCGAACATCCATCCTCCCTCAGATTCGGGTATGGCGAGCAAGATGAGCGCCGCGAACAAGGGTAGGCTGTGCGCTGTGCGCGACCAGTGCGATTCCAGACGACGAACCGTCTTTCCGTTTCGAGCTGTTGCGTACCAATAGAGGATCCATCCGATCCAAATCAGGACAATCAGCGTGCCATGGAAATTTCTCATGGGGACGTTCTTCAGCCGATTGTCAGACTTTGGCAAGGAATCAGGAACGCTTTGGCGACTCGCCTTGTTGGTCCCTTACAAGCTTCTGAGTTCTGACGGAGAGTGGTTATGGATATCAAATTAGTCGATCCCAAGCAGACGGTTCGTCGCGGCCAGGAAGCCGCAAACCACGCGATAGACGTGGCTCGCGATTTGTCCAAAAGGAAAGTGGTGCAGGCGCGTCATGCCGCAGATGAACTCGTGGACATAGGCGATGAAGCCGTGCGCAGGACAAACCGCGCGGCACGGTCGGCGCATGACTGGATGGAAGAAAAGCCGCATCTCGCCGCCCTCGCGGCTTTAGCTGCCGGCGTCATTCTCGGCGCGATACTAAGTCCGCGCCGTTAGCACGTAACGACCGCCGGCAAGGAAACCGGCGGTCGTTTGCTAATACCGCCGCCGCCGAGTCGATCATTGGTGACGATGGCAAGCTGTCGGAATGAACTCCCTGCGGCGGGCGATATTTTGCGCGAATAAAATTTATCTAGTTAAATCAATTAATTGACATTTGGTGGTCATGTCTTGCGGGAGTGCGGGGCGGTTTCTATACTCCGGCCGTTTTCGCGTTCACTGCTGTCGGCACATACGCATGTCACTGTCATCGCTTCCCCCCGATTATAGGCCGTCTGACGACGAGCCGTTCATGAGCCCGCTGATGCTCGAGTATTTCCGCATGAGGCTGCTTAGATGGCAGGCGGAACTGCTCCAGGAATCGAACGAAACCCTCGCCAGTTTGCAGGTCGACGGTGGTATGCAAGAGCCTGATCTGGCAGATCGGGCGTCGGTGGAAACCGACAGGGCGCTCGAACTGCGGACGCGTGATCGGGAACGCAAGCTGCTTTCAAAGATCAGCGCAGCGCTGATGCGAATCGAAGACGGCTCATACGGCTACTGCGAGGAAACCGGCGATCCGATCGGGGTGAAGCGGCTTGAAGCACGCCCGATAGCCACGCTGTCGCTCGAAGCGCAGGAACGTCACGAGCGGTTGGAGAGAACACAGCGGGACGATTAAGACTGCGTTCCGCTTAAAGTTCTTTAATGTTCTTTTTCGTTGCATTTGAGAACAAACTAGATACGATGTGCTTCTGGACACGCCGTGCGGGCGTGTGGGACAACGGAGGCATCGTATGACGAGTCCGGCTTTACGCGTGGTCGACAAGGATCCCATGGACAAGCAAAAAGCGATCGACGCAGCAGTGCTTCAGATCGAAAAGGCGTTCGGCAAAGGCTCCATCATGAAGCTCGGCTCCCGAGGGGCGGTCGATGTGGAGGTGGTGTCAACGGGATCTCTCGGTCTCGATATTGCCCTGGGAATCGGCGGTCTGCCCAAAGGGCGCGTTGTTGAGATTTACGGTCCGGAAAGTTCGGGCAAAACGACCTTGGCGCTCCATGTGATCGCTTCGGCACAGAAAGCCGGGGGCGTTTGTGCCTTCGTCGATGCAGAACATGCGCTCGACCCGGGATATGCTCGCAAACTCGGCGTCAATATCGACGAACTCCTGATTTCCCAGCCTGATGCTGGCGAGCAGGCGCTCGAAATCGCCGACACGCTGGTGCGCTCGAACGCGGTCGATGTTCTCGTGATCGATAGCGTCGCAGCCTTGGTGCCGCGCGCCGAACTCGAAGGGGAAATGGGCGACAGCCATGTGGGTCTACAAGCCAGGCTGATGAGCCAGGCGCTGCGCAAGCTGACCTCGTCGATTTCGCGTTCGAACTGCATCGTCATCTTCATCAATCAGATTCGACTGAAGATCGGCGTTATGTTCGGCAGTCCGGAAACCACCACGGGCGGCAATGCTTTAAAGTTCTATGCTTCCGTCCGGCTCGACATTCGTCGGATCGGAGCGATCAAGGATCGCGAAACCGTTGTCGGCAACCAAACCCGGGTCAAGGTCGTGAAGAACAAGATGGCCGCCCCGTTCAGGGTCGTCGAGTTCGACATCATGTATGGCGAGGGCATTTCCAAGACCGGTGAGCTGGTCGACCTCGGGGTCGCAGCCGGCGTTGTCGAAAAATCCGGTGCCTGGATATCATATGACGGCCAGCGGATTGGCCAGGGGCGTGAGAACGCCAAGCAATTCCTGCGCGACAATCCCGACGTCGCCGCTTCGATCGAAGCAAAAGTGCGCGCCAATGCTGGATTGGTTGCCAGCGCCATGATGGATGTCCCTGAACCTGACGGCGACGCGGCGTCGCCCGAGTAATTTTATCGAGCACCGCCATCCGGTCATCAGGTTCCTCGCGAGAAACCCCGGCGTTGAGGCTGGGGAGGTAAGCGAGAGGACCCATAGGGTGGTTCCCGCTGGGATTTGACGTATTCGGCGAGTGTCGACAGGGGCGTCCCGGCGGTATTTCGTCACAAAGACCAAGTGGGTGTGGAGATCATAGACGACATGACGTCCTCTTCGGATATCGGCATTGTCGGACAAGTTGTGCACCGTTAGACCAACGGCTAGATTCGCAGAATGATCGTTCGCGGCTTTCGATACAAGCTTGCCC
>Ga0182030_10018884_pt1 | contig 13180 bp, 16 predicted proteins | sample 812S3MmetaG_FD_121299 | JGI IMG/M metagenome (GOLD analysis project Ga0182030, IMG submission 121299) | Permafrost microbial communities from Stordalen Mire, Sweden - 812S3M metaG (Illumina Assembly) | ecosystem: Environmental > Terrestrial > Soil > Wetlands > Permafrost | place: Sweden... | reverse complement strand
CTTTGCCACGGTTTTTTTAACGTTTTGATAAAGGAAAGGAGCAGCATAAATGCAAACGGTTGATTCCAATATCCAAGAGTTAAGCACACAGGCTCTTGAGAAATACATTGATTCAAGGTATGAGGCCGGGGCCCCGCAGGATGAGCTGGACGCTTTGGAAGTTGAATACTCCAAGAGAGTCAGCGAGGAAGACTTAAACATGAGGGAAGCTCATGAAATGGGTATTGACTTGGAAGAATGGCTGGCAAACGAATATGATGAGTTTATTCATCCTGAAAAAATGGCTGGCGGCAGGGAAGCCAAGGATTTTTTTAATCCCTGTTCTTTTAATGATTTTATGACGCTTAATCTTAAGCCTGGCATTAAAAGAAAAGACATTATGGCGGCTGCCAAGGATATTTATGAGTACAGGATAAATCTTATTCAAAGACAGAGGTCTTCGAATAAGTTATCCAATATCCCCAAAGAGTTATTGAATAGAAAGGGGAGATTTAATTTATGAAGATTAAAACAATCAGGGTGTATCAGGTAATAAATGAATATGGTTATCCCGCTCACGAAGAGCATCTTTGCATATTCCGTTTTAAAAAGAATGCGAAGGATTTTGTTTTGGATTTAAAGGGATATACCGACCGCAAATTAACTATCAAGAAACGTTATTTATTAAAAGAGAGGTAGATAAAATGACCAAAGACACATTGGAGCTCAAGAATTTCTATAATAATTTAGGGTGGCGCAAGGTCAATACGCTATGTTTTTAAATTAACAGTACCTTGGGAGCATCGTTGGCTCAAGCCCCTTGGGGAGAATTCCCCCCAAGGGGCTTGAGTGCGTTTTGATTGCTTTTACTACAACAAATTTTTATAAGAAGATTTGTTGTAGTAAGAGTTCTTGTCGGCAAGGTTAGGTATTTTTTATGCCAGTCCTTTTCTTATCGCTTTCAACCGGGTCTACATCGCTGGTGCGGGAGTTTTTTCGCTTTCTGATGGTTAAATATAGGCCCCTAAGCTGTGGATTTGTGGACAACCTTTTTAAAGCAGGTTGCCCACAAGCTCCACGAGCTATTATGCTTGGAAATCTCTTTATGATTTCCCGCTAACGGGGCCCAATGCGTTTTTGCGATTCAACGACCAAAGTACATTTTATTTTTGGATCTGGATTACGTAGACTGTTGAGTATATTCACGACGATACGGATACGTTTAGCAGGAGAAAGCTGCAGGATAGTTTTTTTAATATCTTTGACTGTCATAGAAAATAGTCCTTTATTTTCTCATTTAATAAAGGACTATTCGATTTGGATGAGACCTTCTCGAAATTTAAAAGACAGGTCAAATTTTTTTAGGATGTTTAATCCTAATAGTCCAGATACGGTGCTTTGGGGCGGTAGATTCAAACACGCGATTTCAACATTTTTGAGGCTAAAACCAAGGAATTGGACGCTTGGGACAATGATGATAGGGACGTATTCTGTTCCACTGGCAGTGATGATTTCAATTTTTTTGGTTGACTTGGAAGGGTCAACTCCGATAGCTAACGCTATGTCGGAAGGAATGCTGGTGATACTGCCCCTGTATCAACGACCATTTTGATAAGTTTGCCGTTTTTGGGGCCGCGAACAAGAACATTAACGACAATAACAGGGTCGCTAATTTTAAATGGAATTGTAGCCATAGTATTATTAAAAAGCTACGGCGTAACCTTTGGGAAGGGCATTGTCCGAATAGTCAATAAGGGTCATGCCTTTAGCGTTGATAGACTTTTTGTAAATTTCATCGCGCAAAGGACTATGGGCAATCAAATGGCCGCTGACCGGGGTGGTCGAACTGACATCCATGCGGTCAATTTTGATCAAAAGCCACTCATGTTTGAAACGGCTTTTGATTTTTTCTATGCCTTCAGATTTCATGTTTGGACTTTAACATTCGTCATCAAGTGTGTCAAGTTTTGGTTTATGCCGGATCAGTGAAAAATATTATTCGTTGCAGGGTAGTGGATGATCAGCACCTTTGATACTTTTTTTGAAAGGTTCTCAAAATAGTGCGGCTGGCGTGCGTCCAACGAATATTTTTCGCTTTCAGCCAGAGTTTGTGTAATTCTGCCGTTCTTCCCTTCGATAAATACGTTTATTTTGCCCTTTGTCACAAAGATCCATTTTAATGATTCACTTGCTTTAGGGTCATCCTGTTCTGTATCAGTACGTAGTTTATTCACGGGAATTTTAGGGCATAGATTAGGAAAAGCTGCTTCAAGAATAATACGGTTTAATTGGGTAAGCTCCATTTTCAGAAGTTTCTTACGTCCGATTAAATTAGCTGCTTCGGGTGGCAGTGTTGTGTTTTTGAATTTATTCCTTAGGTTTTCTGTTTTTAATATGCAGTTGAGTTTGTATATTGCATCCCGCGCTTTTTCTCTGTCTGGGATTTTGATCCCGGCTTTTTTAATTTCATTAAGGAGGGCGGAGGCGGGGAATCTATTTAAATGCTCTGGATCTAAATTTAAGTCATTGGGAATGAATTCATCTTCCATAAATCTATAGCTTATATTTCTTAAAGTCAGTTGTTTTACCACAAAAGGCAGATTCTTTTCAAGTATTTGAAGTTCCGATCCGCCAGAATAGGCGTATTTCTTCTCTTCCGGTATTGCTTCAATATTTTCCGCGTTGGTGCCTTTCCTTATATCCGAAGTCTTAATAAGAAGGGTAGTGGCTATTTGTTGCAGGGTTGTTTCGCGTACATTAACTTTATTCTTAAGAATCCTTGTTAGTGTAAAACGGGCAAAAGCCTGCGCCCCGTATAATTCTTTTAGTTTTTTATAGAAATGAACGGGTTTGGCGTATCCTTTTTCCTTGATTAGTTTCTGTATTTTATCTCCGATGAGTTCCATATATTTTCCTGTCTAAAGTTACCTTTAACAACAATTCCGTTACCCTATTAATAGTATAGCTTGAAAACGATAAATTGCACAATTAAAAATAAATTTTTTATTATAATTGTGCAATTTCTTGTAAAGCACTGGATTTTATGGTGTTATAATTGCACATTTTCTTATTTGCAAACCTTGACATGTGCATTTTAATATTGTAAACTTTGGTTATAGCAAGTCAGAGGTTCTTAAAAAGGCTTAAAGAATGGCAAACCTGAATAAATTTTTTTAATTGGCGACATAATCAGGTAGTAAGAATCATTTTCGGCAATGTTATTACGAAGGGATGGACACATGGAAACACAGGAAGCATCCAGATCCAAAAGCAGTGAATTCTTTGAACGCTACGGGCGGGCAGAAGACAGTAATGTAAAGCTTCATCTTGCTCTTGTTGTCGTCGGGCTAATCGCTATTTTACTTGTCTTTGCCGTTATTTTTGTCGCAAGTCGTCCCAAGCCAATTCACTATATCCCCGGCGCCATTAGTGCCGGTGTGTCATACCCGAATCAAATTCCTAAATCGTCAGTCATGAGTTTTGCCACATCCTGGCTCATGAATTGGTCAAATTTTTCGCCCGAAACCGTTCAATCTGTTTACGCGCGTTCCATTATCTACATGTCACCGTCGTTGTTGTCCGAGACAAGGGCAAAGCTTGCCACAGAAATCCAACAGGTTCTCTCAGACCGCATGTCCTCTATATTTACGCTCAAGGAAGACCCTATTGTAACAAATAATGATCGCGGTTTTGATGTTTCTTTTTTGGGCAAGAGGGGCGTTTATATGGGGAAAGAACAGCTTTCAGTCCAGGACGTGTCTTATGTCGTGAATGTTATCCAAGTGCCGTCAACCGATGCTAATCCCTACGGGCTTGTCATTAATGATTTGAAAAAGGAGATTACCAGTGAAACTAAACAATAGTCTCCTGTGTTTTTTTGTCTTTTTAGCTTTTTCATTCACTTCTGCCCAGGCTGATGATGTGCGCCGCATTACGACCGATGGGCCTGTTGAAGTTTTAGGTGTCGTTGGCCGCACCAATGAGCTTTATTTCGAGAGCGGCATTTCCTCGCTTGTCCGTTCAGGGATCAAGGATACCCTGACCGTCGAGCAGACGACCAATCATCTGTTTGTCACACCCTTAACGGATAATCCGGCGGATTTGATCATTATTGATCTACAAGGGCAGTCTTTTAAATTACATTTTGTTTTTGGCCACGGCTACGACGACAAGATTGTCGTCAAAGCATCCACCCAAGAATCAGGTAACGATGGGGGAGATAATTCGACAATTGGTCTGATTCGTGAGCTTGTCATGAATCGTGCGCCTAAAGGTTCTACTGAAAAACGGGCCAACATAGTGGTTTTTGATAACGGACAGCTAAGGCTTCATTTGATTACCGTCTACGAATTACCCCAGGTTTTGTGTTACGTCATGGTTTGTGAAAATTTATTAGGTCAGTCAATGATTGTTCCTGTTGAGCAAATCGGCTTTCCTCGCCTCTTGGCTGTTAGTTCAGAGAAGGATCTCCTGTCAGCCAAAGGTACGGATGGGGCAATGTCAAAGATTTACATGGTGGTTGGCCGATGAAACAATTGCTCAAAAAGATAGATGATTTCCTCAAGAAATACAAAGACATGAATGGTCGTCAAAAGACGGCTTTTTATGTGCAAGTTGCTGTGGGGGTATTTGTGACTTTTATTTTACTTGGGCTCTTTTCTTCCTTAAAAGCACCTAAGCCGCAATCAAGCGCTTCAAGTAAGTTTAAATCTGTGGCTGTAAAAGAAAAGGAATCTTCTGTGTCCGAGGGTAACAGCTTTCTTTTGGGCGATGATGTTGATCAAAAATCTTATGTGGCAAAAATTGAAAGCCAATATTACTCCGTTAAAGAGAAGAATGATGATTTGGAACAGAAGGTCAGTGATCTTTCATCGCAATTGGACAAACTGAACAATTCCCAGGAGCAAATTACCAATAATATCTCAACCATGGACAGTAAATTGAGCGATGAGGTGGCCAAGGCCCTTCAGAATACGCAAGCACAAGCCGCCGCCGGAGGGGTTAATACCGAAGATTATCAATTGCAAATAACAAAGATTGCTAATGTAGACACAGATAATAAAAAAGCTGTTTATTTACCAGCGGGAAGTTTTGTGCGAGGGACGCTTTTAACCGGCGTTTTCGCGCCGTCCCAGCAGTCTAATCCCTTGCCTGTCTTAATTCGCTTAAAAGAAGCTTTCTTTGGCCCCAATGATACAAGGATTCCATTGGAGGGGGCCTTTGCCATCGGCAAAGCAACTGGCGATCTTACTAGTGAACGCGCTTTGGTTCAGATTACGACGCTTTCATCAGTCCTTCCTTCAGGACAGAGTTTTGAACAAAAGGGCAATATAGGATATTTGACGGATATATCCGGTCAATTGGGCATAAAAGGTATTGTTATCCGCAATACCGGCAGTCAACTGGCGCTGTCATTTATGAGTGGGTTTATGGGGGGCGCGTCCCAAGCCCTGGCGGATTCTCAAACAACAGCCGTTGTCGGTGAAAACGGCCAGATATCCCGCAACGTGACGGGCAGCACCGCGACTAATGCGGAATTTTCAGGCCTTGCCAACAGCGCGTCAAAATTATCTGAATATTACAACAAACAGCTCGAAGAAATCATTCCGGCAGTCAAGGTTGATGCGGGGGTGGATGTTTATTTTGTTGTCCTGGAAGGAGTAAAGATCAATGGACTTACGACCGATAGTAATAATTCTTTTAAGTATATCGATTAGCGGCTGTGCTACCGCACGCTTGAAGTCAGTTAATTCAGACCCCAACGCCGTGCAGACCTTTGCGGATACTTATCAAAAGTCCAAAGAGGCCGGGGGTATTGACATTCTTAATAATCCGGGGGCAGCGCTTCAAATGGGGGCGCAAATGGGCTACACGAAGCCCTATTTGCCGGTTTTTCAGGAGCCTAAGATCATCAAGGTTTGGATTCCGCCGCATAAATCTAAAGATGATCAGAATGTCTTGATTGCGGGGCATTGGTCATACGTCATGGTCGAAGACCCCAGCTGGTATATAGACAATGAAATAACCAAGGAAATGTCCGTCGGGGTGATTGTCCCTTCGTTACCACAGAAAGATTAATCATGTTGCTTAAAAATGACAGCTTTGAAAAGATTTTTGATGAGAAATACTCACTGGTCGATTATTTGCCCTGGGCAGATTATGTCGATGGGTATTTTATTCAGGTTGACGGCAGCGTTGGTCGCATTTGGGAATTAAGACCCGCCGAAACTGAGCTTGCTCCTGAAGCGCAGATGCAGGATTTGTCTAATACCATTGCGGCCTTAATCAGTCGGATTCCTTCAGAGTTGCATTGCCAGATGATTTTACTGTGTGATTCTGAAGTTGAATCAATCCTTTCAAATTTTCAAAAGGCCGGAGCTGTCAATGACAATGAAATTGTTGACGCCATCATTAATGAAAAGGTTTTGCATATCCAGAATTCAAAAGACGGATTCTTTGAAAAGGGAAGGGATAATTTTTATCCTCGGCGCATTCGGATTCTTTTGACTATCCGGTATTTCCCTTCATGGAGCAGGTCAACTATAAAGGATAAAATTAACGGGCTTTTTGCTAATGGCAATGCGCTCAGAGAAAGGTTATTCCAGGAATGGGAGACGCATAAAAAGATTATCCAGAAATCATGTGATTATATTGAAAGTTCTCTCCAGTCAATTAATCTTCCTTTTGTAAACGTTGATGAAAAAGAATTAATTCAAACGCTTTACAGGCTTTTGAATCCAAAAAGGGCAAAGAGCATACCGGCAGTGCGGGTTAATGATGAATTTATCCGTGAGCAAATCCTTTTTAACGCACCTGAGGCCTTAGGTGAAGGCTTTGTGTTGGATACTTATCATACCCGTGTTGTCAGTATCAAGGAGTTGCCACAACACACCTTTACCGGCATGTTTAGTGCTGAAATGGGTAGCGGGGACAGGTATTGTTTGCTGGATATTCTCAAAGACTTCATGTTTGTTATTAATTTCGTCGTTCCTAATCAGGGCGCGGCCCTTGACCGTCTTAAGTTTCAGAAGAAATTTGCTTTTATGCAATTAGCGGATGGCCCCGGTGCAGTTAGTGAAGAAGCTGTTGAGAAATTGGGGGAATTGTCTTCCGTTATTTCAGAAACGTTTAAAGGCGGGCAGACTATCGTTTACGCGCGTTTTCATTTTGTTCTTAAGGCACGAACCGTTGAAGAAGTCGAGCACGCAACAACAACGCTCATTAATGTCCTTAACCGTTTAAACGCCGATGGCTTAAAAGAGGAGATTATCGCACCATCCTTGTTTTTAACGTGTTTACCGCTTAATTTTGATTATTCCCACGAGAACTTTATCCGTCGCACTAAAAGGCTTCTGTCCGACAATTTGTCGGACATGGTGCCTTTATACGGTTCATTCAGAGGGACCAAGACCCCAGCGCAGGTTTATTTAAACCGCCGCGGGGAGCCTGTGTTTGTTGATTTTTTCGACTCTGAAACCAATCCTCACGGGATGATCATCGGCGCCTCCGGTGCTGGTAAATCATTCTTGACAAATGATTTTATTTACCAGAATTACCGACTTGGCGCTCATTTCTTTGTCCTGGACAAGGGTAATTCTTACCGCAAGACCTGTGATGTTTTAGGTGGGCAATACATCACCTTTGACTTATCAAAGCCGATGACGATCAATCCTTTTATCGGGCAGCCAACGGCGGATAATCTGGCTTTTCTCGTTGATATGCTTTCTGTCATGGCTTCGGGTAATGATGAGCGTGACCGTCTTTCCCGCGAAGACAAAGGTTTTTTGCTGGCGGCTGTTCTTGAAACATACCGGCGCGGGGTAGGGCGTGAGATTGTTCTTTCGGATTTAATAGTTGTTCTTAATGACAAGCAGTTTAATGCCGATGCTTCTGCCGGCATGAACATCGGCCCTCGTTTGGCTTTGAAATTATCTCATTTCACCTCTAAGGGTCAATACGGTAAGTTTTTTGACGGGAAGAATCAATTCAAGATTGATTCACGTTTCACTGTGTTTGAACTTGCCAATTTAAGTTCTCACCCAGATCTTCAATTGGTTGTGCTGTTAAACCTCATGTTTTTTATCACGAACTTTGTTTCTGACGACAAGATGCTCAAAGAGCGCAAATACCTTCTTATTGACGAAGCTTGGCAGCTATTAAAGATGAGTAACACCGCGGATTTCATTGCCAATGCTTTCAAAACTTTTCGTAAATACCGTTGTTCAACAGTGGCCATAACACAGGAAGTGGCAGATCTCCTGCAACAAAAAAGCGGTCTGGCTATCTTAGCGAATACCGCTAACAAGATTTTTCTCAAGCAAGAGCATGGCGTTATTAACCAGATACAGGAACAGCTCTCTCTTTCCGATGAGATGGCGGGGGCACTCAAGTCAATCAAGACGGTCAAGGGCAAGTATTCTGAGGCCCTGGTCATTACAACATCTTCAAGCGGGGTCATTCGGTTGATTCCCAATTCATTCTTGTATTGGGTCGCAAGCTCGGAATCCCGTGATAACGATTATTTGAAAGAGATACAAAAGGAAAAAGGTGGGAATCTTTTGGAAGCAATTAAACAATGCGTAAAGGAGCATCCTTATGGGATTAAGTAAATTTATTTTCTTTGTTATTGGCTGTGGACTTTTTGTGGGGTGCGCCAGCTTGAAGTCGGCACCTTCTTCTGATTCCAAAAGCTCTATTTATGAGGAAGGGTATCGCAAAGGTGTTTCTCAAAACATCAATTCAATTGTTGAGAAGCTTAATGGCAATGATTTTCCGTATCTGGGCGGAACATGGGCAGAGCCTATTACACAAGAAGTTAGGATTCCCGCCCATGTTCAAGGTGGCGTTTTTTACCCGGAGCACAATGAACTTGTCATTATTACGCCCGGTGAATGGAAACGGAATAATCCGTTTCCTATAAAAGCTAACCAGAAGGATTTTAGTAAATCTGAAGACACCATTGACACTGTAAACGCGCAAGTGACGGATATAACAGCAATGCCGAACCAATTCGGGCCCAAAGCCTGTGCCACCGCCACCAAGGAAGGGGAATAGTATGCGAAATATTTTGTATGTTGTTTTGGCAGCCTTTATCTTGATCCCGTTATCAATAGGGTTTTGTGATGATCCTAAGGCCGCTGGGATTAACTCAACACCGGAAGAACCGTTACTGCTGTCGCCTGAATCGGAACAAATCATTAAAGAAGAATGGGACAAAGCAGCTAATTCGAAGAAATGGCCGCAGTATGCCCCTTCTTCTGTCTCTGTTGATGAGAAGGTTTTAGATGAAAAACCTCTTATGGCATCTGACAGGGCATTAAAAGCGGATGAGAAAGCAAACGAATTGCAGACCAAGCTACCTTCTATCAGTGATTTACCGGCAGAGTTCGATCAGGTAATTTCCCTTAAGGGCAAAATGAAACTGTCTGATGGCTTAAGGCTTCTTGCCAAGACCCTGAATCGCAATTTGATCCTGGGGCCAGGGGTGCAGGATAGTGATATTGATGTTTCATTGGATAACATTGAGGCGTGGCGAAGCTTAACAAGCCTCCTTTATCCCCTTGGATATGGCTTTAAAATTAACGAAGCAGGGGATCTCATTATTCTGGCTGAAGAAACGAGGATGTTCCGTGTCAATTTGCCACCTATAAGTCAGGATTTGGATTCTTTAACCACTAATGAAACCTTGTCCGGGGACAATTCAAACCAATCGAATTCAGGGTCTTCAAATACCAATAGTTCAAATAATCAATCTAATAACCAGAATTCCCAAAAGACAATGGTTGGTACCAAGGTTGTCGTTGAAAACAGATCACAATCCCTAAATATTTGGAAGGATATCAACGATAACCTTAAAGAAATTCTTCTCACCACCGATAAATACACCCTTAATAAGGTAGCAGGCATGGTCATGGTTCAATCATCTCCGGCAACCCTGGATAAGGTGGCTGCTTATTTTCAGGAGGTCAATAAGCGGATTTCTCAGCAAATAATCGTAGATGTCAAGGTGGTAGAAGTCACACTCAATAAAGACTACAGCAGCGGTATTGACTGGAGCCTACTGGCTAATAATGGAAAAATTAATGTGACCACTAATTTCGCGTCCCAGAATTTTACCAGCGGCAATTATATGACGCTCATGGGCAGTAGCGCCACTGGTGCTGGAACGGTTGCCAACGGGGTCAGCGGGTTGCTTAATGCACTGGATACTTTCGGTAAGACCGAAGTGTTATCACAGCCGCGTGTCATGCTGCTTAACAATACCGTCGCCAATATTCAGGTTGGCGAATCAGAAAGCTACGTCGATTCATACACCACTGACACGACAACAACGGGAACGTCTGTCAGTGCGACCCTCAATGCGGTTCAGGGGGGCGTTAATTTACAAATAATTGGGAATATCGTAGGCGATGATGTCTACCTTAATGTCACCCCCGTTGTCAGTACGATTGATCAAATACGGTCAATCTCATTAGGTTCGGGTGGTGTTTTGGAAGCCCCGAACACTTCAAGCAAGTCGATTAGTTCAATGGTGAAGGTAAAAGAAGGTGATACGGCGGTGATTGGCGGCTTAATTACACGGAATAATCAGGTTACGACCAACGGAATCCCTTTATTAGACAAGCTGCCTTTTGGTATAGGCAAGACTTTGTTTACCTATCAAACAAAAAATAACGACCGTACAGAGTTGGTCATTTTTATTACACCCAGGAGAGGGTAATTCAATGGGGAAATATCTTTTTCAAAGTGGATCTGTTTATTGGCAAAAGGAAGGTCAATTCGGGGTCATGTCCAAAGAAGACTTCGCGAAAGACACGTCTTCTAAAGATATTTCCGCGCAGGTTCTTATCAACAATGTTGATTTTAAGACCCTTTTACTTTCCGACGTTAACACTCATTTGGCTGATGAGCTAGTTGCTGCTGAGTTTTCTGCTGATCAGGTTGTACAGTCAGAAAAAATAAATAGTGCTCTCTATCAGGGCATGGCCATAAGCAAGGATCAGGTCACTGAAACGTATAGTTTGTTTAATAAAGACGCTATCAAAGTTTTTATACCATACCCGATAGCCTTGAGAGCATTTATCAGCCAAAAGAAATTATTAAATGAACTGAAGATTTCAATTGTGGTTGATGACCTTCAGGACCGGCTTATTCTGACCATATTCTGGGGGATGAAGGTCATTGAAACACGGGAAATACAAAAGAAAGCAACAGCCAAGATTGCCGAAGAGGTGGTGCGGTCAGAGAAGAATTTTATCATCAATCACATCAAAGAAATATCAAGTCCTTCTTTTATGTTCATTTCAAATAACAAAGAATTGTGCGAAGCGTTAGCCAATATTGAAGGGCATAAAGCGGAGAACATGGTTTATTTTGATGAAAGATATCCTGCCTTTTTAGCCCTGGATTTTGCCAAATTTAATGTTCATTTCCATTTGGCTGATGAAATTTTAAAACAAAGACGACTGAAAGAATTTAAGCGCAATTTGCTCAGTTATTCGGTTGCAGGGTCCATGGTGGGATTGACCTTGATTTATTTCTTGGTCGCCGTATTCGGGGAGCATATGGCGATGGATGAAAATATTAAGCTAAATGCTAATAGAGCTGCATTGGTTGAAAAGATCAAATCAGGCAACGCTTTAGTCTATCAGGATATTTTGAAGGAAAGAGAGAAGATGGATCTTTTTTCGTTGTATGGGAATTTTGTTGAGAATGTTCCACCTGGGTATTTAATCCAGAACTTTTCCTTGGTTTTAGATAATGAGAGTGACTTGTCAGGGGAATGGACATTTACCGGATTAATAACGTCAGATAAAAGTCTAGTTAGTCAATTTGGTTCCAAAGGGATGTTTAAGAACAGGACAGTAGATAATATTTTATTAAAAGATTCGCCCGCTCAAAGAGTAGTGCTAACTGTAGCAAAATCGAAAGGAGAATAAGCGTATGGAGTTTGATTTTAAGGTTGAAAGAATGGTCGTTTTGGATGAACCAAGCAAGTCAACATTAGCATTTGCTGATGTGCTTGTGAATGACGGTTTGTTACTTAAGGGGTTTACGGTGTGTACTGGGAAAACCGGCCCCTTTGTTGGTGTTCCAACCGAACGGGGTAAAGATGAGCAGTGGTACGAGCAAGTCGAGTTTATGGACAAGAGGGTAAAGAAGCAAATGACTGAAGCTGTATTAAAGGAATACGAGGCAAAGAAACAAAAAAACTAGGGCCTTCTCTTTGGGCGGCGGAAAGGTTTACATGAGATACCTGATTTATTTTATAGGAATATTAATAGCGGTCTTTTTTTTCACTCAAGCGCATAGCGCGTATGAGCACCGTACGGCGCTGGTTGATTCAAATAAATCAATCTCGTCAGAGTTTGATTCTTTGAATAAGTCATTGGCTTGGTTGAATGGTTTTCAAAAACGACAACCGCAGACGATTTTAAATAGTTATCAGGATTTTTTAAATAATGTTCATTTAATTACTAACGCTAATCAGGCAAGTGTTTTAGTCAGAGCAAAAGACGTATCGACGGATAAGAACGATATAAATTTGCTTGTTAAAGAATCTCCGTATAGCGGCATTAATCAGATTGATCTTGAAATTACAGTGGAGGATTTAACAAATTCTAATAAATTGGCCGCTATTTTTGATGCTTTTTCAGGCTTGGAAAATAGAACCCCAATTATTATTCATGGGTTTTACCAAGAGAAGGATTACTTAGTCTTTAACGTGTCAGTGCTGGGGGTTTAGCTTGGGGGAATGAGAGGGTAAGGTTCTTTTCGAAGTATTATAAAAAGCACAACAAGAATGTTTGTTGGAATTTGAACTGGAGGCAATTATGAATGTTTTGTTTATTGTTTTGCAATTCTTAGTGTTTGTTTTTTTTAGTAATCAGGGGGTTCTTTACGCGGATGATACAAAGCCGCTTGATTTGAAAATATCAAGTGTTTCCGGTAATGAATATTCTGCGGATTTTATCCAAATGCACGATTACATGAAGAGCCAACAAGAAAAACAGCAAAAGATTACTTTGCTTCAGCTTGATTTAGAGGAAGCCAAAATAGAAGTAGAGCTTAGGCAAAATAGAGTAGCCTTGGGAAAGTACATGGGCGTTGATGATTATTCGCCGCTTGCCGCTCAAAAAGCGGTTAATGCCCCTGAAAACAAGTTTAAATCAGTATTTGTTACTGATGCTGATCCTGAGGT
>Ga0182030_10018882_pt1 | contig 13181 bp, 10 predicted proteins | sample 812S3MmetaG_FD_121299 | JGI IMG/M metagenome (GOLD analysis project Ga0182030, IMG submission 121299) | Permafrost microbial communities from Stordalen Mire, Sweden - 812S3M metaG (Illumina Assembly) | ecosystem: Environmental > Terrestrial > Soil > Wetlands > Permafrost | place: Sweden... | reverse complement strand
TCCAGCTCAACTACTGTAAGCAAGCCTGATTCAGCCAAATAATTCCAGAAGCGCTGTTCGGAAAGGAGTCTTGCCGCATTTACGATTGCCAGCATTTGATCCGCATCGAAGATTCGGCAAACGATCAATATTTCGCTGAATGATACTTTCGCTTTGCCGCCCGCGTCAGGCAAGCGTGCTTCTTTCGGCACTTGTAACCCATTGCCATAGTCAGGCTCGCGCAGACCTAGTTGTCGTAAGTCGAAGTCGAGTCTTGTACGCGGATCGTACAAGATGTTGAACGCTATACCCATGTTCTTAAGTTGGCGTTTGAATTCATGGGCGTGCAGTGCCTGTCCCTTTTCCGCGGAATATTGGCGCACGAGAAGGCGACGCACCGCACGCAAATAGCAGACATGGAGAATGAAAAACGGATCGGTGACTTCCGCCGCGAGCCAGGGGTAATAGCTCGGTGAATCGGGATCTGGCGCAGCTCGTTGCGATAAAAGAGTAGCAATTGAATATGGTGGCGCTTCGGCTGCTTCGGATTGTTCGCCGCCGCCAAAATCGATATTTGAGTAAGCTGCATCTGGGTCTGCGCTCTGATAAGACTCAGCACTAAAGTCCATGTAGTCTGGAGGGCTGAGTTCAACGGCGGCGTTTTCAGTTGCCGCCACAGGTGGTGCTTGTTCCGATTCAAAAGCCGGCGGTTCTCGTTCGCTGCTTGCCTGCTGACTTACTTCTTGTGAAACATGACTTATGGAAGCTGCTGCCGCGGCTGCCGCGCGCATGGCTTCAAAAGCCTCTTCCATGGTCGGCTCGGGAACAACGATATGACCAATTGCCGAAAGCAGGTCTTCGCCAGCTTCTGAACTCTTATTAGCTTCAGCAGTGGCTTTAGCTTCGGCAGCGGCTTTGGCTTCTGCGGAGGCTTTAGATTCAGCAGCGGTGGCTCTGGCTTCAGCGCCAGCCCTGGCTTCTTCAAAGGCGGTAGCCATATCAGTAGCTCTGACCATATCAGCAGCTCTAGCCGCTTCTTCCGCTGCTTTGATTTCTGCAGTTTTAGCTGCAGCGGCGGCTCTGGCTTCAGCGCCAGCCCTGGCTTCTTCAAAGGCGGTGGCCATATCAGTAGCTCTGTCCATGTCAGCAGCTCTGGCTGCAGCCGCTTCTTCCGCGGCTTTAATTTCTGCAGCTTTAGCTTCAGCGGCGGCTTGCTCGGCAAATCTTGCTGCATTCTCTGCATTGGACTGGGCAGCTACCGACAAATCATCTTTCTCGGCAGGATGATTGTCTGGCGCAGATGTCTCAACCCCAACCTTCTTCCATGCCGCGGAAAGAATTGCCGCCGGATCGATGTCGCTATCCTCGTCTTCGTCTTCACTCTTAACTTCTGCTTGAGCCGTTGAGACGTTTTCCGTAAGGGCAGCTGCGAGTTCCGCTGGAGCGGAACTCTCTAAATTTGTATTCGTGCTTTTGTCTTCCGCCGACACAATTTGCTGTTCTTGTGTAGATTTTGCTTTCGACGACCTGGAACCGCGACGTTTGCCCTTCGTCACGGATTGCGATTCATTCGTCCCAGTTTCGTCGCCTACTGCGCTGGTCTCACGATCTATTTCAGCGCCTGCAATGTGCGAAATCGAAAATGCCTTGCTCGCCAGCAGCGTTTCATCTTCTGCCAGGATCTCAAACGAGTCAGTGAAGATGTTATGTGCAAAGTGCGAAAAATCGTTGACGGTTGAGAGCAATTCTAGCTCTGGCATTAATTCATCCAGATCCAACGCCGTCTCTAAAGCAGAAACGTCGGCGGAAGCTTGATTTGCCGTTTCTAGCGCTGACTCGTCTGGTGCAAAGGTTTGCTCCAGTGCTCTTTCGGAATACGATGAATGCTCGGGTTCTTCGTCAGTTATCTCCGGCACCTCCAAGGAGTGAACAATATCAGTCCCTTCTTTGGCGATTTCGCCTTTATTCTGATGCGATTCGCCATTTTCGCTTCGTCCGTGAACTTTATCATAAATTGAACTAGCTGCTTCCCAAGACAGTCCGTTATCGGTCGCTTGGGCGGGGGCGCCTTGCTCGAGCTCTGGTTCCGAAGGCGCTTGCTCGGCCGCCGGTGTCTCTTCGGCAACAGGCGCAGGCTCTGCTTCACCCTCTTCGGCGGTTTCTTTGCGCTCCTCTGGCTCAAACTGACCGGGCGGATGCTCCAGCGCCATGGGAGTCATATCTTCCCAGCCCTCATTACTTTCTCCAGCGTGGGTTCCTGTGCCGTTGCCTTCAGCAAACTCGCTCTGCAAAGGCTCGGGTTTCATCGCCAGCTGTGCCGCTTCGGCCGCTTCACGGCGCTTGTCTGCGCTCAAGGCCTGAAGGTCTAGGGGGACTATATCTGATGCAAATATTCGCTCAAGCAGGTCGACATGTTTATCGGTCGCTCTAGCTGCTTGAGCTTTCCGCGCCAGAAGACCAACCAACTCTCTATGAGCCAGTCGCGATCCATCAATGTCACCTCGTTCTACGCTCTGCCTAAATGCGGCGGCAAGAATCTTGGATTCCAACTCTGGACGGTCTTCATTCCTCGAAATTATCAAGAGCATCTTGGGTTTTCGAGCTTACCTCAAGGCAGGTAGTAATGGAATTCTTCTCTTGCAAGAAGGAATTCTCAAGAAAATTATTCCTTGCGTGGAACGATTTAACACCTATTTATTGAAGAAATTGAGCAGACAGGTATGTTTATTAAGCTTGCTGACTTATCAGCTGTTGCCTGAAGTCACCTTCAGACAGCAAAAAGGGGCAAAATCAATTCTTGAAGGTTTGATATGATGAGTCGAGACTGACCGAGTTCGTTGAGGTGCATCGTGGATTTTAGTTGGGTTAGACAGCTGGCTGAGCAGTCCAACCAATATGAGCTGGAAAAGCAAGAAAAAGAGCGCCGACGGCAGGAAGATGAGCGGCTCGCGGCTCTGGCTACTGTACCGTTTGTGGAAAAACTATTTTTGCTTATTGGCGCTTGCTGTGAGGAATTCAACCGGCACTGCATGTTTTCTGATTTGCGCGTAGTCACCGGTCGCAACATCGCTAAACGGACCAAAGGTCCCAATGCCATTGGACCGCTTGACGAAAACGCTTACTTTACCTTTGCGCGCCGCAACTCAATGTACGGCATGCGTGGGTCTAATGGAATTGTCGAATTTGTGGACAGCGTGCAAGTTTCTGACGTTAATTCCGCCATGACGTTAAGGCTTGACGAGATGAGTGTCACTGTCGCTTACAAATTGGTTGCGAAAGTTGAAGGCAATCCTGCCGACCTGAGCTCGAAAAACGTCGTCTGGACTCTAAATGACGATGTCATGGATGGTCCTAAATTGATCAATCTTTGTCAGCATTATTTCAGCGAGTTTGTGAAGAGAACCAACGATTGAGCGAAGAACAACTACCGAGCGAAGAACCTCGCGAAGAACCACTACCGAGCGAAGAGCGATTGAGCCAAGAGCAGAGCTGGCAAGATTTGCCCAACGAAGACGCGGCTCTGGCTGCGCTGAAGGCGCGCGGCTTGTCTGCTGAGTCCGAAGCTCAGCTGTTTGCCTATTGTCAGCTTTTGCATGAGTTCGACAGCCATACGAATTTGGTGGCTAATTCGTCGCTTCCGGTTTTGTTGAAAGAACATGTGCTGGATTCGCTGCAGCTTCTGCCCTGGATTCAAGAGGCGAAACGGCACTCGCCCAGGCTTGTCGATGTGGGTGCCGGAGCGGGATTTCCGGGAATTGTGCTGGCAATTGCACATCCGCTGCTTAAGTTGACGCTGGTTGAGTCGATTGGGAAGAAATGTCGGTTTTTGGAAAGTGTTGTCACAGCGCTGGATTTGTCTTCGCGAGTGCAAGTTATTTGCGATAGGGCGGAGACGCTGGGGCATGATCGCAAATTGCGTGAGCGTTTTGATTTTGCTACGGCACGTGCGGTCGGTGCACTGCCTGTGGTGGCAGAGCTGTGTTTGCCGTTTTTGCGTGTTGGTGGCATTTTGCTTGCGCAGAGATCGAAGCGGCAGGCGATCGAGGAGCATGATGAGGCTGATGCTTACTTCTCGCGCCTTGGCGGCGGGCTTGTTAAGCCAGTAGACTTTGAGCCGGATTTGCTCGGGCGTGAACTGTCATTGTTTGTTGTAGCTAAGAAACGAACGACGCCGCTGGCTTATCCGCGCAATGCGGCGCAGATCAAGAAGGGCGTTAAGGGTTAACAAATCCTAGTCCTGGAGCCAGCAAGCATAGTACTCCCAGATGCACTTAACCTAGGCTATTCACTGTTTATTCAAATAAATCCGCGTGACTGCCGGCCCGAACGAATCGTATGATCTCGTTCTCACCGATACCATCGAGTTGATAAATCAATAAAAAATCGCCGCCTATGTGACACTCTCGGTGATCGGCCCAGTCGCCAGTGAGCGCATGAACCATTCAGGTTCCAGAGGTTCATCGTTTGCAATTAGGAGCAGTATAACTTCCTTAAGAAGTTTCATGTTATAGCGTCCGGACCTTGAGAGGCGTTCCCAGTCCTTCGCGAACTTCTTTGTATGATCGGAATCGCGTGGGCGCTTGGCTCGTTTATTACTTGCTGGCTTTTTCGAGGTCATCTATCAAATCTTCAGCGCTTGCAAAACGAGCACGTCCCATAGCACGAGCCTCTTTAATAGCCTCTTGCGTCTCCACGTTAGGAACCTTGAGTTCAAAAGGCAAAGCTTGCTCGATCACTACCCGCTTAAGGAATAGTCGCACCCCGTCAGAGAGGGATAGCCCCACAGCCGCTAGGGCCACAGTAGCTTGTTCTTTGACTGAGTCGTCTACTCGAATGTGAATCATTTTCGTTGAAGCCATAAGCAATCCCCTCTTAATTACAGTGTATCTCAATTGAGATACAGGTGTCAGCTTGGAAAATTTGGATTATCGAAGTATGTGTAGCAATTGGACCATGTTTTAAGTCATTTGAGCTGGCCTTAGATACCATCTGGGGATATTGGAGTTTGGCAAGTGTTACGGCACGCGCGGTTGTACCTGGGGGCACCGCATGTGGTACGAACATCTAAGAATTAGTCTGAAAATTCTGGATACGGCGCGCGTATGCTTTGCTAGTCTCATTTTGTGTTGAAGAGAGTACAAGATCCGCCTTTAGTTTCTGCAAAAACACCCAACTGTTTTGAATCTTGGTCATACCCGGGAACAAGATTGCCCGTTTCATTTCTTCCTAGAATCCAAAAATTGCCTGTTTCCCGCCCAATAAGAGGGCAGTAAATGACCTGTCCGGCGACAGAATCTTTCGCTTTTTGCAATACCTCGGTTTTGTCGGCTACGGGCAAAATCACCAGCCAGCTGTAAGTGATATGACAAGGATTGTGGTAATCCCGAGGAGAAACATCCGGTTTTGGCGACTATCTTCACTCGACCGGTGCACGTATGATTCTTACACTGCTTGTGGTGCCGGCTAGAATATTTCATTTTTATTCCGACATAGACACCATATCCGGTGACAACTAAATTCGCCCCAGTAGCAAATCATTACTGTTGCAAACCATCGATTATGAACATCGATCAGGAAAACACGCCAGCTTCCTGGTCAACAAGCCAGCCTTCAGCCATAGCCTGACGGCGTGCTTCATCCTCGTCGCTATCGATTGTGAGCTCCATAAAGCGGCGCTTGCTTTGCACCACATAACGCGCGCGGCTGATTAACGCCGTCGCGTCTAAATAATCGTGAGCAAAGATGACATTATCCATTTGCCTGTACCAGCTGTCGCCGGCCGGCAAAACGATGTCAGCAAACATTTCGCCCAGTTCAATTAATTCTTTCTCTTTGGTGGCACGCGCGGGATAAGCCAGCGTATAGCGCTGCGTGTCAAATTCAAGACATTCCGGTTTGCCCAGGTAAGGAATTCTCTGCTGCTCGATGACAAAACCGAGATCTTCAAACCCCTGTTTTTCTTCCCCCCAGATTTCTTGCAATATATCTGCCACCGTATCCATGTGTGACTCGAATCGCCAGAATTCGCTGCTTTGCAAGTAAGGCGTGGCGGCGCGGAATTCCCAGGTATCTTCCGAATATATAACTTCAAGCTGATGTGTATGCGCCCAGGCAGTGGTGAGCACACCCATCCAGTAGATGCTCTCTTCATACACAGCGGCGTAGGTGTCTTTGAACCAATCTTGCCATTCGTCAAAAGAATCGTATTGCGCCGAGCGCTTGAGCAGCCCGTCGCGCCATTCGGCTTCATCCGGCAGCGGATCTTCAACGTGGAAAAACTCCGCCCAGTAAGAGGCGACGGCAGCAGGTTCGACCAGATAGTAGTCGCTCATGCCCTTCTGCTCTTGCCAGAGTGATTGGCATACCTTGACAGCTTCTTGGCTGCGGCTATACGGATTGGAATCTTTGAATTCCTCGTGGTGCCTCACCCAGTCGATGCCCGCCCTAATCAAGTAAGCTGGGTACATGATTTACGAATTACCTCTTTTTCCACTCACTTGATTGTACTAGCTGTACTGGCTGATTCCAGTCTTCCGTTTTCACGGATTAAATTGGAAAGACGCTTAATTTTTGCTCCGAACTTCGGATCGGCTTCGTACCCTTCCATTGTCAGGGCTAAACGACTGGTCCAATTTCCCGTGCCGCCGGAGCCTGGAACGTTGAACTGTTCAGTCGTTCCGAGAATGTCAGGCATCATATAGATAGCCATCCAGCAGGGAGTTTCGAGCAGGGTGTCCTGGAAGCTTGCCAGTAGCTCGTCTGTAAATTCAGTCGGAGGATCGCTGTCGTCAAGACCGAGAAACTTCATCAAGTGCTGAACATCGAGCCACGCTTCGTGTCCATCGGGACCATGCCAGCGCTTGACGAGATCTTGGTAATAAAGCGCGATGGGCATGTGGTCATGTGTTCCATAAGTGGCCATATTGAGCGGCGGCAGCGCTTCCTTTTTCACAAACGAACGATCCTTCTCGTTGCGTTCAAATATAGGAATGGAAAATCCAGGTATGCCAAGTTTTTTCAGAAGTGGTCGCACATATGGTGGCACAACTCCGAGATCTTCGGCGACGACACCATTCTTGCCGGCTGCTTCTTGTATGATGCGCAGAATGCGCTCGCCATCAGCGCAATTGAGTTTGCCCAGCTTTTCGGGGTAATCATCGCGCGGAATAAATTGCGGCAAGCGTCCTTTTGTTTTCTTCTCGGCTTCCTTTTCAGTTAGCTCAACAAACTCGTGGTTGCGTTCGGGAATCCAGGGGAAAGCGTAGATGCGGAAGAAGCCGAGCACATGGTCAATGCGGAAATAATTAAAAACGTCGGTGAGGCGTTCGATGCGTTGGCGCCACCAGCTGTAGTTCTCTTTCTCATGCACTGCCCAATTGTAGAGCGGGATACCCCAGTTTTGTCCCCATTTAGTTGTGAAAGGATCTCCCTGGAATAGTGGCTCAGGCGGTGCGCCGCCTGACCAATCGAGATCGAACAATTTGCGTTCTGCCCAGACATCGCAGCTATAGCGGCTTACGCCGAAGGGGATGTCGCCCATGAGTTTGACACCAACCTGGTCGGCGAAGGCGCGCAAGTCGAGCCATTGTCTGAAAGCCAGCCATTGGACAAAACCATGAAAACGGCGGTCGTCCAAAAGCTTTTCGCTTATATCATTTTTTTGAAGCGCAGCTTCCGCCGAAGCCACAGTCTGATGTTCGAGCGGCCATTGCGTCCAGCAGGCATTGTTGCCATGCAAATCAATAAAGGTGCGGAACAGCGTGTAATAGGGCAGCCAGGATTCGTGGTTCTTCTCAAATAGTTCAAACCTATGCCAATCTTCGGCAAATTTTGATTTTTTCTCAGCTTTGAAGTTTGTCCAGCCGGAACGAAGAAGGTCTTGTTTGAGTTTTTTGACAAGTTGATAATCGACAAAACTATTGTCGCGCTCTTTGACACCACTTTGATCGACAATCCAGTCGAAGTCTTTCTCGTTCAAACCAGGTACCGAATCCGGTTGCACTGTCAGAAGCACCGGATCCAGCGCGACGGAGCTTATCGCTCCGTATGGACTATTGTCGCCGCCCGTTTCATTGATGGGTAGAACTTGCAGCACGCTGAGATTATTGCGCGCGCAAAATTCAAGAGCCTTGTTGACCGCAAGCGTGTCGCCGATGCCGAGATCGCCTTCACGTCTGAGAGCAAATACGGGTACCAGTACACCAGCGATTTTCTTTTTCGGATCGATCATGATTTATATCCCCAGGCGTTGGAACACATGTTTTACATTGCGCAGATAATGCTCGGGATCGAAGCATTCTTCGATCTCGTTTTTGGCAAGAACACTAGTTACAGCTGAGTCTGAAAGCAGATTGCCGCGGAAATCGCCGCTGTCGTTGTTCCATGCTTTCATGGCGTTTGATTGAACGAGGCGATAAGCATCTTCGCGGCTCATCCCTTTTTCTACCATTTTGAGCATGACTGCTTGCGAGAAAATGACGCCACCATAACGATCCATATTGCGGCGCATGTTTTCCGGATAGACTACCAATCCAGCTACAATCTTGGTGAAACGAACCAGCATATAGTCAATCAGGATGCATGAGTCGGGCAAGATAATGCGTTCGACCGAGCTGTGCGAAATATCGCGCTCATGCCAGAGCGGAATGTTTTCCATTGCCGCAAGTGCATTACCGCGAAGCACGCGAGCAAGACCGGTGATGTTTTCGCTGCCAACCGGGTTTCGCTTGTGCGGCATCGCCGAGCTGCCTTTCTGTCCCGCTGTAAAGGGCTCTTCTGCTTCGAGCACATCGGTGCGTTGCAGATGGCGAATTTCGACTGCGAATTTTTCCAGACTCGAACCAATCATGGCCAGCGTCCAGATGAACTGCGCATGCCGATCGCGTTGAATTATCTGTGTGGAAATCGGCGCTGCTTCCAGACCGAGTAGGTTGCAAGTGATGCGCTCAATTTCCGGATCTATATTTGAATACGTGCCCACGGCGCCGCTGAATTGTCCAACAGAGATCATTTCAATAGCCGCATCGAGCCGTTTTTGCTGGCGCTTAACTTCTTCGAGCCAAACTGCCATTTTAAATCCGAATGTAGTTGGCTCGGCATGAATGCCATGTGAGCGTCCAACTGTCACTGTATCTTTATGCTTGCGCGCCTGTTCGAGAATAGCATCGTGCAAGCCTTGCAAATCTTTCTTGATCAGCTCGCTGGCTCTGAGCATTTGCAAAGCCAGCGCCGTGTCGATGACATCAGAGCTGGTGAGACCAAGGTGCACATAGCGGGAATTCTCACCGACTTTTTCCGCGACGCTTGTCAAAAATGCGATGACGTCGTGCTTTACTTCAAGCTCGATTTCATCAATTCTGGCAATGTCAAAGCCTGCCTTTTTCTTGATGTCTTCCACAGCTTCTTGAGGAATGCGTCCGAGCTGAGCGTGGGCTTCGCAAACTGCGATTTCGACATCGAGAAATGTTTGAAACTTGGCCTCGTCGGTCCAGAGTGCTTTCATTTCCGGTCGCGTGTATCTGTCGATCACGTTAAGATCTCCTAACTTGCGGCGGCTGGCCTTGTTGAGTGCTTACGGCAAGCAAAGCGCTGCGCAATTGTTGTGTAGTATCGTCTCCTGCCTGTAGAGCAAACAGTGCATCTGTTTGCCTGCCCGTGTCTGAACTGCATGCATTAGCATTTTCGTGCTGAAAACTATGCAATCAGGCTATTGTCATTGGGCCTGAACATTTTAGCAAAATTGCGTGAAAAGCTCCGTACTTAAGGGCGGTGTGGCTAGCGCCAGCGCCGCATTAAATTGATACTTTCTTTCTTTGCAGACGCGAGAAACGCTTGCGGCGCAAACAACTTGTAATGACAAGCAGTCAAGAATGTGACGAAACTTTCACTGGGAGATTTGGATGCCGAGTGCCTTTCTGAGACTTTGTACTCATTGACATCGCTAAATTAGCTAACTGAGTTTGTCAGTCAGGTTATATATGATTTCGAGCGGTACAATGTACGCGAGTCTAAGAGCAATCGCAGGAATTCAAGAATGAAGATCCTTTTTCCCATTGATATGACACATCCGGCCGGTTCTAACATCGAACAGGTCTCCGCCTTGTTGCCACTGGCAGATCGCGAAGTTCATCTCTTGTATGTCAATGAAGCGTGGCCAGCCTACGAAAATGTACTTGGTGTCTCGGGCGAATTTGCTGATGACTGGAGCAAAATTGTCGATGAGCATGCGCAAAAAGCCATGGTCGAAGCAGAAAAGGCACTAGCTGGTAAGTGTGGACGTGTCAGCAAAGAAATCGTTTCTGGTCCGCCGGCTTTGATGATTGAAACAGTCGCGCGTGACGAACATTGTGATGTCACTGTCTTGATGCCCGGCAAACACCCCATGGTTGAAAGCATGCTTCTCGGAAGCGTTTCTGGCAATGTAGTTAAGCATGGGCCCGGCACAATATTCATTGATCGTCCTAAAGAAAATTATCCTTCTACATTGAGCAATGTTTTAATCGGTGTTGACGGCTCCAGTAACGCCAAAGAAGCTTTGTTGCAAGCAGTTGAGCTGTTCCATCTCGATAGACGTGACGTAAATGTACTTCTTGTACATGTGGTAGATGTGGCTGATCCAATTAAATACGTAAGTCCGATTGAGTTTATTTCTGCAATCGAGCAAAACTTGATTCTCGAAGGTGAAACATTCCTCGCCGATGCAAAAAGAGTGCTTGCCGATGCTGGTGTGAAGAAAGTTGATTTCATTTTGCGTAAAGGCAAGCCGGCTAACGAGATGATTCTTGCTGCTAAAGAACTTTCAGCTGATCTAATCGTCATTGGCGCTGAAGGTCGAACCGCTGTCCAGCATTTCTTACTGGGTAGTGTTTCTCATCGCATCGCCATGCATTCACCATGCGCGGTGGCAATTATCAAAAAAGAAAACAAGCCATCGTAGTTTCGCTCTAAGTCGAAATTTCTCTAGAGTCAAGGAGGAAAGGTCTTGCGGCAAAAATCCAAAGCATGGGGCTTTTGGGCCTTTTCTGCTCTGCTTGCAGCTTTGATTTTTACTTTGAATTGTTGGCAGTCGGCGCGCGCGCAGATGGACGACGCCGCTGATTTAAGCACGCAGCAAGAACAAGAAAAAGGCGAGCTGCGCAACATGAAAAAGGAAATCGACGACATCAAGTCGAACATGCAGAATGCGCTTCAAGATATGTCGCGTGTGCAACAAGTGGCGTCAGGCGAAAACATCAAAGAGTTTCATCTTCAGGCAAAGGAAAGCAACTGGGAGGTTTTTCCTGGATGCAACGTCAATGCTTGCACATACAACAATCAAACGCCTGGACCAACTATTCGCGTTTCTGAAGGCGACCAGGTCAAAATTGTTTTGCACAATGCTTTGAAAACAACAACAAGTTTGTATATACAAGGATTAGCTGTGCCCCATCGTGTCGATGGCTTGCCGCGCAAAGGTGCGGGGCTGATTAATCCGGGCGAAGCCTATGTGTATCAATTTATAGCGTCGCAGCCCGGTACTTATTACTATCGACCGCAAGTGCCGCATCTTGATCAAATGCATCGAGGCATGGTCGGCGTCATCGTTGTGGAACCGAAGAGTATTCCAAAAACATATGAGCGCGACCAAATTGTGGTGCTCACCGAAGCCGAAAATGCCGACATCAATAAGAAAGCGGCCAATGGACAACGGCAGACCGTAACGGGGAATTTGTTTCTTGCCAATGGAAAGTCGGCTCAGGCACTTCCACCTCTGGAGTTGAAGCAAGGTGAGCGCATGCGTTTGCGTGTGGTCAATGCCAGCGCGCAGCCCTGCCCGTTTTCACTAACCGGACATCGCATGGAAATCGTTTCGCAGAATGGTTCCGATGGAGTTGAACCGCATATTATGCGAGATACAATCACGATACACCCGGGCGAAAGAATGGATCTGGAATTCTCTGCAGACAATCCGGGTGTGTGGTCGCTGTCTTCGTTAAGCGCCAATCAATGCAGCTTTAACGGCCAGTTTCCCGGTGGATTTGCCATGGTCGTGCGTTATCCTGAAGCGATGAAGTAAGCGCGTCTTCGAGCGAACCCATTCGAGCGAACCTTTCGTGGCTCCTCCGGCACGAGTTAACGAGGTGGTTCAAACTACTTTTTCTTCTCTTGTTTTTGTTTCCGAACGCGGTGTAGGGTTTGAATTTAGAGCTAAATCAAGATTGTCAGGGCTAGATTTATCGTGATTTAATGCTTTTTCCTAAGGCAAATTGAGCCTACCCAGCAGCTTCTCTATAACAAAAACTAAGCGCTTTTCGTGCACGCAAGCAAATCAGACTTCGCCGATCCTTTTTCGCTATGTCTTCGTTGTCACTCAGGCGAAATTATCACTCGAAAAAACGAGTGATACAGGTCTTTTGCCTACATATTGTTTCCAATTTGCAGCAAATGCTTCTGCACTCGTTCGCGCGTTAGACCGGTATGCTGGCAAAAAGCTTCCCAGCCAACGTCTATCACCTGTTCCCAGTTGTCTAGAAAGAGCTGGCTGTTTAAGAAGCCCATGCCTTGTTCGAGCGAATAATCGGCAATAATTGCCTTGGCCATATCATGTTGAACCATATGCTGGACGTCAAACCACTGATTCTCCACGGCAAGTTCAAACAGTGTTTGCAAAAACTCTTTCTGTTTATAGTGAATTTCGGCAATTTCTCTTAGGCGAGCATCCATGCAATGATTGTCCGGGAATATAGGAACTGGATATCTTGATTCGCTTAGGCACTAAGCTGCTAGACTGAGTTTATCGCTATCACCTAAGTTAGCATAAAGTCCGTCAAAAAATGCGGTTAATTCAGCGAGGACGGGACATTGGCTAAAAGAAGCCGCTATACCAGCTGTATCATCGCTCTGGCGTGGCTTTTGCCTTTGGTCCCCTGCGCTGGACAGGACGGCTTTCAAGGTATAGTTTCTGATTTAGATGGTATTGAAAGGCAGTTGCAGATGAGTTCTGAGCCTTCTGCTTCCATCGTGCAGCGTCTTTCGACTCTTGAGCAACGATTGTTTGGCGCTCCGCGTAGCGGCTCGATGGTCGACCGTTTGCAAGCAATTAAAGACGCAGCAAGACAAAATTCTGCTGGTGTTGCTCCTGGATTTGGGGGGATGGGAAACCCTGCTGCAAACAATTTTGGCTCGCCTCAGTCAACGGCTCCGTATGCTGGTAGTGGCTTTAG
>Ga0182030_10018880_pt1 | contig 13182 bp, 12 predicted proteins | sample 812S3MmetaG_FD_121299 | JGI IMG/M metagenome (GOLD analysis project Ga0182030, IMG submission 121299) | Permafrost microbial communities from Stordalen Mire, Sweden - 812S3M metaG (Illumina Assembly) | ecosystem: Environmental > Terrestrial > Soil > Wetlands > Permafrost | place: Sweden... | reverse complement strand
GACGGTGCTCGACGCCAGGTAGGCCGTTGGGGATCTTAGAGAAGTTGCCAATACCGAGTTCCTTGTGCTCTTTAAAGCAGAAGGGACAGTGGTCCGTCGAAACGAGACTGAGGTCATCGGTGCGAAGCCCCCGCCACAGCTCGTTCTGGTAGCTCTCGGGTCGAAGCGGAGGGGAGCACACGTACTTGGCGCCCTCGAAGCCTTCGCGGGCGAGGTCTTTGTCCGACAAGAACAGGTACTGCGGACAGGTCTCGGCGAAGACGTTCTGGCCGAGGTCGCGGGCCGTGATGACTTCCTCTAATGCCTCGCTGGCCGAAAGGTGAACAATGTAGAGCGGCGCGCCGGCAACGCGGGCCAGCACGATGGCGCGGTGCGTGGCTTCGCCCTCAAGATCCGCCGGACGGGTGAGGCCGTGGAACTTGGGATCGACCTCGCCACGAGCGAGGGCCTGGGCCACCAGCACGTCGATGGCGATGCCGTTCTCGGCGTGCATCATGATGGTCGCGCCGTTTCTCGCAGCTTGTTGCATGGCCTGGAGAATCTCGCCGTCGGTGGAGTAGAAGACGCCGGGATAGGCCATGAAGAGTTTGAAACTGGAAACGCCTTCGCCAACCAGTTGGTCCATCTCCTTTAACGATTGCTCGTTGACGTCCGAGACAATCATGTGAAAGCCGTAGTCAATGGCGCAATTGCCGTCAGCCTTGGTGTGCCAGGTCTCGAGGCCCTGGTGCAGGCTCGCGCCCTTGGACTGGATAGCGAAGTCAATGATCGTGGTGGTGCCGCCAAAGGCTGCGGCCCGCGTACCGGTCTCAAACGTGTCGACGGCGTACGTGCCACCGAAGGGCATCTCCATGTGGGTGTGAGCGTCAATGGCGCCCGGGATGACGTACTGGCCCGTGGCGTCGAGCACTCGATCTGCGCTCTCTTTCCACGACTCGACAGTGGGCGACCCCGGTGCGCCGAGCGCGACGATTATCTCGTCCTGGACCAGTACGTCAGCCAGGAAGGGACCGCTCGCGTTGACGACGGTGCCGCCGCTAATGAGAATCTTCATGAATCAACTCCGCTTTCTTTACGTGGTGACGCGACTCGCTAGGGGGTGACCAGGTCGTCGTAACTGTCAGGTCGCCGGTCACGGTAGAAGGCCCAGGTGTGACGAACCTCGCGCAGTACGCCCATGTCGAGGTCGCGCACGATCACTTCGTCCTCGCTGTCTGATGCCGCGTCGCCAATCTTCTGGCCGCGCGGGTCGACGAAGTACGAGGAACCGTAGAAACTATTGTCGCCGAGTTCCTCCACCCCGACGCGGTTGATCGCGCCCACGAAGTACTCGTTGGCGACGGCCGACGCGGGCTGTTCTAAGTTCCACAGGTACGCCGAGAGGCCTCGACTGGTGGCGGAAGGGTTAAAGACAATTCGCGCGCCGCCGAGTCCCAACGCGCGCCAGCCTTCGGGGAAGTGCCGGTCGTAACAGATGTAGACGCCGATGGGGCCGACGGCAGTTTGGAATACGGGGAAGCCGAGATTGCCAGGGCGGAAGTAGAACTTCTCCCAGAAGCCTTTGACTTGGGGAATGTGGTGCTTGCGGTACTTGCCCAAGTACGTGCCGTCGGCGTCAATCACCACCGCGGTGTTATAGAAGACGCCTTCCTGTTCAACTTCGTAGATCGGCACCACCAACACCATCTTGGTTTCGCGCGCGAGCTGACACATCAGTTCAGTCGTAGGACCGGGAATTGATTCGGTGTAGGAGAAGTACTCGGGATCCTGCACCTGGCAGAAGTACGGGCCGTAGAAAAGTTCTTGGAAGCAGAGCACCTGCGCGCCCTGGCTCGCGGCTTTACGAGCCAACGCCACATTGGCTTCGATCATTGACTGCTTGTCGCCCGTCCATTTGGTCTGCACGAGCGCGGCCCGTACTATCTCTGGTGCTTCGCCCACGTCACTCATCTGACCTCTTTCTGAACTGTTTGAAAAGAACTCATCACTGCTGGTTTTTCGGTTCCACGTTTCACGTGAGGCTTACAGGTTTAGGCGGGTTTGCTGGCCGCGTCAAGCGTCACCACGTAGAGTCGGCGTCGTGAGCGACGTTACGTCGAGGGGCTCGGATGTCGTTGCGCGACGCCCCGCGGACGGCCTGCGAAGAAGGGCGCTCATCGCGACCTTCCTTGTGATTGTCCAGATCGCGTTGGGTATGGTGGTCAACCTGTACGTCACCGTACCGAACCATCACTCCGGAGCGAATCCTTCGAACTACTTCGCCGGTTCGTACCGCAGCGTGCTGTGGGCCATCAGTAGTAGCTCTGCAACGCTCGTCATTCATTCGCTGCTCGGATTGTTGCTCATCGTGATGTCGATCAGCGTTGCCGTGCACGCGACGATCACGCACATCCGCCGAGTGGCGATCTACGCGGTGCTCGGATTGCTGTTCGTGGTCGGCGCCGCCTTTAACGGGGCGAGCTTCCTCGACTTCGCGGGCAAGGACATCAACTCACTGCTGATGGCGCTACTCGCCCTCGGTGCGCTGTGCTCGTACGTGATGATCCTGTACGTGTTAGCGCCGGCCAACAAGAATCACCGCGGTGGTGTCACGAGTCCGTCCCATGACCAGTGAGGGAACGCGTGGTCAGTAGGCACCACGGAGCCGCGCGGTGAGTACGAGTGGACCTCGCTGGTGGCCCACACGATGTAGTCACTCATGACCTGGCGTAACTGCGGATCATTGGGGAGACCCGCGTCGTCCATCGCCACGATGAAGCAGTGGGCAAAACGAGTCGGCAAATCGTCGTTAGCCCCCGAACTGGCGTGGATGGAGAGCATGGCCGGGTGACCGCCGAGGGTGTCCGAATAAATGGTCGGCCCTCCGAAGACTTCGGCGAAATACGCGGCCAGGTGTTCCAAGTGCTGGGGATGACCCGGATGCGAGAAGGGATGATTAAGTTCTGGATCTTCGAGGCAGCGTTCATTGAGGGCACTCGCCAGTGCGAAGAACGCGGCGTCGCCACCCGCAACCTCGAAAACGGAAGCTCGGTCTTCGTTCATCGTCGTTTCTCAGGGGAGAGATTCTTCGCCACGATGAGAATCTAATGAAAACGATGGCTCCTCGACCAGATTCGAGAGAGGTAATGGTACGTTTGACATAGTACGTGCAACGTAGTACCGTCTCGTTCATGGCAAAACGAGCGGATTCGAACGGCCCCGGATTGGGCCGAAGCAACGAACCTCCCTTGTTGATCCTCATGAGCCTGGCGTCGGGCACGAAACATGGGTACGCCCTCACCAAGGACATCGAGGACTTCGCCGGTGTGACACTCGGGCCCGGCACCCTCTACGGCGCGATTGCGCGGCTGGAAGAGCGCGGTCTTATTGAAGCCACGCCGAGCGATGATCGCCGCCAGCCCTATCGCATCACGGGAGGCGGTCGCGCCGCCTTGGCCAGTGCGGTCAAGGACATGCGCGCGCTCTCCGATGTGGGCGCGACTCGACTCGGCCTGCGAATTCTTAGTCGTCGTGTTCGCAACAATGTCGTGCCTCGTGGAGCGACACTGTGAAGAACGACGCTCGATTCCAGAGGATGATTCGCTGGTTTCCCCCGCAGTGGTCCGAGCGTTACGGTGCCGGCATGGTGGCGCTCTTGGCAGATACCTACGGCGAGAAAAGGGTTCCTCTGCGTGCTCATCTATCTCTTAAGAGAGCGGCCGTTCGCGAACGGGCTCGGGAATTTGGATTTAGTGGTGACGCAACGGGCCCAGGCGAACGCCTGAGAGCGGGACTGGCCCTCATCTTGTGCGGCTGGTCGCTCTTCATGATTGCGGGAGCGGACTTCGCGAAGTTCTCGGAACACTGGAAGATTGCGACACCCTACGCGCACCACACACTGCCCAACATTGCGTATCTCATCGTCGCAGCGGCGGGCATCGCGGGTATCGCAGTGGTGCTGATCGCCGCGACGCTGACGTTGCCCGCGTTGTTTGATTTCATTCGCGGTGGCAGTTGGTCATTGGTACGTCAACCCATTCTTCGCGCCGTGGTCGCCGTCGCTTCATTGTCAGCGTTCACGGCGTTGTTCTCCATCTGGGCGCATTTGATCAATAACCGTGATCGCAACGGCGGTCTCGTGCCGTACGAGCTCATCTTTCTCGTGTGGTGTCTCACGGTGGCCGTGACGCTCTTCATCGCGACGAGCGCGGCAATCGTTGTCGTGCGTCAGATGAGTCTCACGCAACGCGTGGTGCGAACACTCGTTATCTTGTCAATGGCGCTGACGGTCTTCATGCTGGCGATCATGGCGGGGATCGTACTCTGGTGGGGCAGTGAATCCATCTACGCCCCGCGCTTTCTACGCAACAGCATTGGTAGTCACATCATCGCGACGTCCAGTTCGTTTCCGTTGGCGCTGGTGCTCGCCGTCGTGTTGATGGCGCTCGGATTGGTGGTCGCGGTGTTGGGCGTCGTACGTGTCACGAGGGCTACCAAGATGAGTCACGTCGCGGCCTAGAGGACAATACGAGTCGCCTCGGGGGTCGACGTACCTGTCCGCCTCACGTCGAATACGTGTCTCCACCCCCGAAGGCCTGACCTCGCGACGGTAAATGCGAGAATCATTTGGATGAGAAACTTCTTCGTCGCCATTGGGCGCCGACTGCGTTGGATGCAACGTTTGGATCGGGCATTGATGCTGCTCGGCCTCGTCGGACTGGTGATCGCGATTCTTGTCAACACTTCGGACGCTCGCTCGGCCGCGTCGCAGGATTGGTCGCCCTTTGTTCTCGTGACGGGACTCTTGCTGATTGGCATGGTGGCCAATGAAGACGGTCTCTTTTCGGCGGCGGGCAATCAACTCGCGCGCATCTCTTCGAGCGGAGTGGTGCTCTTCATTGGAGCGGCCGCGATGATCGGCGTCGTGACCGCGGTACTCAATCTCGACACCTCGGTTGCCTTCCTCACCCCGGTGCTCGTGTACACCGCTCGCAAACACGGACGAGGAGAGGCACCACTGCTGTACGGATGTTTGTTGCTCTCCAACGCGGGGTCACTCTTCCTACCCGGATCAAACTTGACGAACCTCATCGTGCTCGGCCACGTGCGAATGAGCGGCGCCAGGTTCTTTTCCGATATGTGGCCCTCCGCGTTGGTGGCACTGGTAGTGACCGCGATCGTTATTGCGGTCGTGGAGCGGCGTGAGTTCAGCGTGGGCGATAAAGAGCCTGAAGTTGCCGAACACTCGCACTACGGTCTCGGACTGGCCGCGGTGATCGCGGCGACGCTGTTGGTGCTCGTACTCTCCACGCCGGCGTTGGCGGTCGCTGCGGTGGGACTGATCGTGGTGGGCATTCGTGTGGTGAAGCGCAAGATTGATGTGCGCCACGTGGTCGACGGCATCGGGGTACCGCTACTCGTTGGTCTCTTCGGGGTCGCGGACGCACTGGGAACCGTCGGGCGGCTCTGGTCGGGGCCGAGCGTGCTGCTCGGTCACTTGGACCTCTGGGCCACGGCGGGCACTGCCGCCATCATTTCGGTGGTGGTGAATAATCTGCCGGCCGCGTCGCTGCTCGCCGCGCGAGCACCCGCGCACCCGTTCGCGTTGCTCATTGGTCTTAATCTCGGATCGAATCTTTTCGTGACGGGATCCTTGGCCTGGATGTTGTGGTTGCGAGCGGCCCGCGCGGCCGGCGCCCAACCATCAATCGCCCGCGCCTGTCGTACTGCGCTCATCGCGGTGCCACTCGCGATGGCGGCGGCACTCGCCGTGCTTTCGGCCAAAGGACTTTCGTAAACAAACCGGCGGCTTCAAGTCTGCAAGGGGCAGAGACTCAAAGCCGCCGGTCGATACTGCGAGCAAGATGTCCTGCTCACGTTTGTTAGTGAATGAGTACCTTCAGCGCGTCGTACTTGGCCGCGTTGCCAAAGACGTCGTAGGCCTCAATCATCTGGTCGAACGAGAACTCGTGCGTGACGAACTTCTCGGCGGGCAGCTTGTGCTGCTCGACCAACTTGAGCAACATGCCCAGGGTGTTGGTGTTGACCAGTCCCATGGAGATGTCGATGTTCTTGATCCACAGTTCGTTGAGCTTCAGATCAACAGACTTGCCGTGCACGCCAATGTTGGCGACGTTGCCTCCAGGGCGAACGATCTCGGTGGCCATCGTGAAGGTTGCGGGCACGCCCACGGCCTCAATGGCGACATCGACGCCGGCACCATCGGTCAGGGCGAGTACTTGCTCTTTCCAGTCGGCGTCACCTGAGTTGACGGTGTCCGTCGCTCCGAAGTCCGACGCCCTCTTAAGACGCGCACTGTCGAGGTCGATGGCAACGATCTTGGCTGGTCCGTAGAGGCGCGAGGTCATCACGGCCGAGAGGCCAACGGGACCGGCACCCACAACGGCGACCACGTCACCGGGGTTCACCTGTCCGTACTGCACGCCAATCTCAAAACCGGTGGGCAGGATGTCCGACAACAGGATGCCTTCGGCGTCGGTCATGCCTTCAGGAATCTTGTAGACCGAGTTCTCCGCGAAGGGTACGCGCACGTACTCCGCCTGGGTGCCGTCGATCATGTAGCCGAAGATCCAGCCGATGCCGGCAATGCCTTCGTCATCGAGACAGTGACTGTAGAGGCCCTGACGACAGTTCGAGCAACGTCCGCACGAACTCACGCAGGAGAGAATGACGCGGTCGCCGACGACGAGTTGGGTGACGCTGGCTCCCACTTCGGTAATGATGCCGATGCCTTCGTGTCCGAGAATTCGTCCCACTTCAACTTCGGGGACGTCACCCTTGAGGATGTGAAGGTCGGTGCCGCAAATAGTGGTGGCGTCCATCTTTACGATGACGTCGGTCGCACGGGTGATGACGGGATTGGGTACGTCTTCCCACGCCTTTTGTCCTGGACCCTTGTAGACGAGTGCTTTCATGGTGTGCCTCCTAGGCTTTTTTCGAACAGCGATATGCCAGTCGTGGACGTCAATGACTCAGACTTGAGCATTTCAATCCCTGTATACGAAACTATCTACTAGATAAATTGTCGGTCTAGGGTCGTAAGTCCCTGAATTAGGACCGCGTTCGCCCTACACGCAAGAATCCCCCTCGTCGGCTCTTGACAGCGAACCGACGAGGGGGACCGTGCTTAAAACTCGTGCGCAAATATCTCGAGTTCTTCCATGTCAATAGCGTCTGACTCACTGAGTTGCGCTTCGACCACCTCTTTGGCGGGAGCCCACAACAGGACGACCGTCACGAGCAGGCCTACAGCCGCAAAGAGAGCACCAATAAGGAAGGTCACGTGGTAGCCACCCACCAGTGCCGAAGCCCTACTACTACCCAGCGCCGTGAGCGAGGTTGTCTTGCTCGTGGCCAGGGTGCCGAAGACGGCGAGCGCCATGGACGACGCGAGCCACATCGACACGTTGACGATGCCTGACGCCAGTCCGGCGTCCGTCTTGGGCACGTCAGCCATGGCAATCGTCAACAGCGGTACCGCTGAGACGCTCATGCCAAAGCCCAGCAGTAAGAACGCGGGCAATATCGAGGTGAAGTAGTTGGAGTCAACGCTCGTACGCGTGAGCAGCAACAGACCCACGATGACCGCCGACATTCCCGGCACGAGCAACTTCATGGGTCCGTAACGAATGAGCAGGCGACTCGTCATCCCTAAGGACATAAAGGCCATGGCGAGCGTCATGGGCAGGAAGGCAATGCCGGTGCGCAGTGGCGCGTAGCCGAGGACCTTCTCCAGGTACAAGGCACCGAAGAAGAACACCGCGAACATGGAGGAGAACGTGAGTCCCCGCACGACGCTCGAGGCGGTCAAGCTACGAAGCTTAAGAATGCGCAGCGGCACGATGGGCTTCTCGATCCTTGATTCAAAGATGACGAAGGTGCCCATGAGCAGCAGCGAAAAGGCGCCGAAGCCCAATGTGTGGCCCGAAAGCCAGCCGTAGGCCGAGGCCTTCACCACCGCGTAGATGCCAATGATGAGCGAGCTCGTCATGAGTAGCGATCCCGTCAAGTCCAAGCCTTCGCGAACACCCAGTCCGGCGTTTTCCTTGATGAGGAAGGAGCCGAGGACGAGGGTCAAGACGCCAATGGGCACGTTGATGACGAAGATCCAGTGCCAGTTGACTGCCTGGGTGAGTATGCCGCCGACGAGCAGTCCGATCGATCCGCCGCCCACAGCAACGAACATGTACGCGCTCATGGCCTTGGCCCGCTCCGCGGCACCAGTGAATTCAGTGACGATGATCGCGACGATGACCGACGTGGAGATAGCGCCGCCCATGCCCTGGAAGAAACGAGCGGTGATCAACATGGCCTGGCTCTGCGCAAGAGCGCACACCAACGACGAAACGGTGAAGAGCGCGACGCCGCTCAGGAACACCTTCTTGCGGCCCAGCAGGTCACCGAGGCGACCGGCCAACAGCAGGAAGCTGCCGAAGGCAATGAGGTAGGCGTCGACCACCCAGGTGAGGTTCGACTGGGAGAAGTGCAGTTGGCGCTGGATCGAGGGCAGCGCGACGTTGACGATGGAGGAGTCCAAAGCGCTCATCAACATGGCCATGCAGACCACGATGAGGGCAATCCAGCGACGAGTATCCGTTACTCCTGATGGGGCGGTTTGTGTGTTTGTCATAGACGAAGTCCTCCGTGACTAAGGTGGTACCACTGGACAATGTATCTTTATCATCCAGAAGAAGATATAATCACTATATCATGAATATCGACGACTCGCTACTATTAGAAAATATGGATGAAAATCCCAGCACCGGACCGATCCTTTTGCTCACGCAACTGTCACGCCTGGTAAGCCGTCGCAGCACTCCCGAACTGCTCGGACAGACCTTGAAGGAGCTCGCCGCGCTCTCGTTCCTGCGTGATTTCGACGAGTCCACCCAGCAGGCCCTCACTGACGGACTGTGCATCGACGCCAATTACTGCGTCCTGTTACTCAATGATTTGGAGTCAGCTGACTACGTCGAACGACGGCGCGATCCGAGCGACCGACGACGCCACATTGTCACGATGACGGAGGACGGCAAGAAAGCATTGCATCGAGCCGAGGCGGCCCAGCAGAGTCTCGAAGATGAAATCTTGGTCGCCCTGAGCCCCGAGGAGCGTTCGACCCTGGCACATTTATTGCGTAAAGCTATCGATGGTCAGAACGCCGTTGCGAACTCACACGACTTGGTGGCGCATTCAATAAAGGCGCTGTAGGACCACCACTAAGTGGTGGGGTGTGGCTGAATGCCGACAATGACGATGTCGATCAAACGATTGAGACCATCGTCGTCAAAGCCGCCCTGACTAGCGACGTGACACGTGCCCACCACCAGGTTGAGGATGTCGTTCGTCGCGACGTCCTCGCGCACTGCACCGCAGGTGACGGCTCGCGCGCGCAGGGCGTCAACCTTGGCCATTAGTTCCTCGATCAAATCCGAGAAGTGGGCCTTCACGTCAATGCCGGCCTGGCTGAGCGCCTCGAAGAGATCTTTTTTCTCGGCGGCCTGCGCCGCAAACTCTCGCAGGAATGAATACAATCCTTCGCCCGGATCGGGGTCCTTCGCGTAGTCGTCGGCCATTGCCAGTATCGCGGTCAGACGCGTCATGACGATGGCTTCGTACAGCGCTTCCTTGGTGGGGAAGTGGCGGTAGAGGGTGCCAATGCCCACGCCCGCCCGCTCCGCGACCAGATCGATCGGAACGGTGATGCCCTCGGTGGCGAAGATTTCCTCCGCCGCCCTCAGTATCTTTTCGTGGTTCTTCACGGCGTCCGCACGCTTGCGTTTGGTGGTCAGGGGGCCGGTACTGGGCTCGGTGACGGATTCGGATGTGGTCACGAATCGCCTCCTCACGGTGTGTTTGACAAACGGAACCATCGTTACTATAGTGGAAATTATCCGGAGCCGTAGTTCCGATTTGGTTGTCTCCGCTCTCGAGAAGAAGGCGAGACACCCAGAAAGACCGAAGAAGTAGACGAGCGAGAGGGAAGTACATGTCAACAGAACTAGAAAAGCAAGCCACGCCAGCGCAGGCAACGGACCTTGATCCAAAACGATTCTGGACCCTCGCGATTATCGCTGTCGCCCAACTCATGATTGTGCTTGACGCGTCCGTCGTGGTGGTGGCCCTGCCGTCCGCCCAGCACGCGCTGCACATCTCGGTCGCCAACCGTCAATGGGTGATCGGCGCCTACACGTTGGCCTTCGGCAGTCTGCTCCTGCTCGGTGGTCGTATCTCGGACTACCTGGGGCGACGCCGAATGTTCATCATCGGCCTCATCGGCTTTGGCGTTGCCTCCGCCCTCGGTGGTCTCGCGCAGAACCAGGCCATGCTCTTTGGTGCTCGTGCGCTGCAAGGTGCGTTCGCCGCGGTCATGGCGCCCGCCGCCCTGTCACTACTCACGGTCACCTTCACCGAAGCTCGCGAGCGCGCTCGCGCGTTCGGCGTGTACGGAGCCGTCGCTGGTGGTGGCGCGGCCATCGGCCTCGTCCTCGGCGGTATCTTGACCGAGTTCGCCTCGTGGCGTTGGACGCTGCTCATCAACGTGCCGATCGCTGCGGTCGCCGCCGTTGCGGCCCAGCGGGTCATTCGCGAGAGCCGTGCCGAAGCCCGCCACAGTTACGACATGCCCGGTGCGGTCACCGCCACGGGTGGACTCTTCCTCCTGGTGTACGGATTCACCATGGTGGCCACGCACGGTTGGGCGTCGTCACTGACGACCACACTCTTCGCCGGAGCGGTGGTATTGCTCGGGGCGTTCGTCGCGATTGAACTTCGTTCCGAACACCCGCTGCTACCGATGCGCGTCGTGCTCGACAAGGTTCGAGGTGGATCACTGCTCACGTCGCTGCTGGTGGGGTGCGCCATGTTGGGCACCTTCCTCTTCCTGACCTACTTCCTGCAAGGCACCCTGGGCTACAGCGCGCTCAAGACCGGTTTTGCCTTCCTACCCTTCTCGGGCGGCATCATCATCGGTGCCAGCGCGGCGAGCAAGATCCTGCCAAGGAGCGGACCGCGCACGCTCATTCTCACTGGACTCACCATGGCGACCGCCGGGCTGCTGCTCTTCAGTCGACTTGGCGTGCACAGTGGCTACGCACACGTGCTCGTGCCCGAGATCTTGGTGAGCATCGGCATGGGTCTCGTGTTCGTACCCATGAACAGCACCTCGCTCTACGGGGTTGACCCCGAAGACGCGGGCGTGGCCAGTGCGTTGGTCAATACGACCCAGCAGGTCGGCGGCGCGCTCGGCACCGCGTTCCTTAACACGATCGCCGCCTCGGCGACAGCAGGTTTCTTGGTCTCACGAGTATCCAGCCCGGCCGTCTTGCAAACTGCGGCCGTGCACGGCTACACGACGGCCTTTGAAGTCAGTGCGCTACTCGTGGCGATGTCCGCCGTCGTCGCCGCAATCTTCATTGGCCCCAAGAGCAGCCACGTGTTGGGCAACGAAGTGCTTGACGAGACACCTCTTGAAATGCAGCCAGCCTTCGCGCTCGAGTAACCAACGCGGCGGTTGGAGCACACCGGATGTCGAGATGTGTTGCGGGCGGTGACGCTAGTGTCCGATTGAGAAGTGACGGGCATGTGTTGACCAACCAGAGGGACGACGACTATCGAGAAATTGGCATTCCCACGGAGCGTTCGCGTGACGCGTGGGGAAGCGCTGATCTTTAAGTCGCTGCGCCGCGTCAACGCAATGTCCGTCATTGCTCAACCACTTTGCAATGGGAAGTTGAACGTCACGTGAGTCGCGAGCGGCCTGGGCCAACGGTGACGCTGGACGAGGCCCTCGGCCAGTTGCTCTCTTCGCTGAAGAGACTCAGTCCCCAGTCGGTACCGCTTGATGAGTCGGCCGGACTTGTCCTAGCGGACCGCGTGGCGGCCGTCGAAGACGTGCCGCCCTTCGCCAACGCGGCGATGGACGGGTTCGCCGTGTCTTCTTCGGACGTCCGAGATGTGCCGACGTGCCTTCGAATGGCAGGGTCAGTGAATGCTGGTCACGTGTCTGACGTCGCCCTGACGCCCGGCACGGCCATCGCCATCGCCACCGGAGCACCGATGCCCGAGGGAGCGGACGCTGTGTGCATGGTGGAGCATTGTGTTGTTGAAGACAACACGGTGGTCCTCGAGGCACTGGTGGCAAAAGGGGAGAACGTCCGACAACGCGGTGAAGAAATTGCCCAAGGCGCAGTCGTCTTCGAAGAGTCCACGGTCATTGGACCGTCGCAGATCGGTGTCCTTTCGAGCATCGGCATTGGCGCCGTTGAGGTGTATCCCAGGGTTCGCGTCGGCGTGCTCTCGACCGGTGACGAGTTGCGAAGTGGCGCCGCGGTCCTTGAGCACGGACAAATCCATGATTCGAACCGTCACATGCTGCTCTCCGCCGTGGCGGCGGTCGGTGGCGAAGCCGTGAATCTGGGTGTCGTTGGTGACGACGTCCTTGACATTGCCAACGCGCTCGAAAAGGGAGCCGTTACATGCGACGTCATCATCACTTCAGGCGGTGTCAGTGTTGGTGTGGCTGATCACATGAAGAATCTGTTGCACCAACTGTCCGATGGTGGAGCGCAGTGGATGGAAATCGCGATCAAGCCGGGCAAGCCGTTCGGATTCGCGGTACTCGTGCCCTCCGGCGTCCCGGTGCTGTGTGTACCAGGAAATCCCACTGCGGCGATGGTGAGTTTCGAACTCCTTGCGCGTCCGGCGCTGCGCTTCATGATGGGTCACCTTGTTCTTCGACGACCCGCGATGCTGGGAATCGCGCAAGAGGATCTAGTGCGCAAGAAAGATGGAAAGGTGCAATATCGCGGTGTGGTCGCTCGCGTTGATGAAGAAGGGCGCCTCGTCGTGCGACCTCTCGAAGCTCTTCGACGTCGCGGGATGCGCTCGCTGGCGCAGGCCAATGCCCTCGCGGTTCTCCCGGAGGGCGAGGGTGTTCGCGCGGGCCAAACTGTTCACGTCATTGTCGTTGAACCGTCACAGGTGCAGGGTGGCGACTCGTCATGAGTTTGTCACGGACAGAAAATTCAGGCATGATCGCTGGCCTGCTGCTCACGGGCGGTGCCAGTCGGCGAATGGGCCGGGATAAAGCATCTCTCGTACTCGAAGGCGGTCTCACGTGCGCCCAGACAGTCGCGATGCGGTTGGTCGAGGTTGCCGATCCGGTGCTCGAGATAGGACCTG
>Ga0182030_10018879_pt1 | contig 13182 bp, 8 predicted proteins | sample 812S3MmetaG_FD_121299 | JGI IMG/M metagenome (GOLD analysis project Ga0182030, IMG submission 121299) | Permafrost microbial communities from Stordalen Mire, Sweden - 812S3M metaG (Illumina Assembly) | ecosystem: Environmental > Terrestrial > Soil > Wetlands > Permafrost | place: Sweden... | reverse complement strand
ACTTTTAGTTATATATTATATAGTATATATATAATAGTAAATAAATAAGCAAATATAAACTATATACTATTAATTAGTATAATTAATTAATTAATCGATAATTAAATAAATAATAATATATTGTCTAATAATAGTTTTTTAGAATTTTATAATCTATTAAGCTAGAAGATATATTACAAAGTAGATAAATCATATACTACAAATATATAATATACTTAGCAAAGCTTTTTATAAATACTTTTGTTTTACTTAAGTATTACTTAGTTCTGTAAAATATTATCACATACCTTACTTTATTTAAAAGAGCACTATAATACGTAATAGAATTGTAAATGTCGAATATATTCTAAAACATTCAGGTGTTTTTCCACTATTTATTTATGTTGAGACATTTAAGAAGTCTAAATGTATCTATCTAATTACGTGAAACATTCAAAAGTTCTCAATTTCACTCGTTACTTTGCACAATTGAAAAAGTCTTCATGTCTGCCAGTTTCTGGGGCATTCAATAACCATCATTATCTACCTATTTATTTTTGAGGGATTAGAGATCTAAATGAATCTAATAACTTAGCACATTTGGCCCTTTGAGAAATATCCCGAGTTACTCTCAATAAGGTCTAATTGTGCCTTTAGAGCTTAGAGGATTCAAAATCGGGAGACTTTGTTTAACACTAGTGCCTTATAAAGATCAAAATAATACCTACTTAATAATTACAGCAATTTACGTAGGCAGTACTCAAACTAATTCATAAAGTGTTGACAGTACTCTTATAATAAAATATTACAGAGACAGTACCCGATTAATTTTTATTATATAGACAGTACTCTTATAATAAAATATTACAGAGACAGTACCCAATTAATTAATATTACAGAGACAGTACTGCTTTAATTCTTAGTTATCAATGAAAACTCTGCAATGAATCTTACTATTATCATTATTACTACTATATTACTGTTGTTAATATACCTATTCAACTCGAACTAGGCCAGACCTTTCTAACTATTTTAAGTGCTCGAGATACTATTAATTGCTTAGTAATTGATAATGGCGAATTGTACAAGATTTATATCTCAAATGCTAGAGTGTATATTATTTAATGTTGTGATGTACACAATTCTAGCTGTAGTTTCTATATTTGTGTAAGCTTATCTAAGAAAACTATAGTAGTTTTAATTGTTACTCTATGGCCTTATTATTCCTGTAGTCCTCGAGTTTACTATAAGTTTCGTGAAGTGTTGCAAGTATGGTATCTGGTACTATACTATTGTGCTGCCATTTCTTATAATTGTATTATTACAACAAAGCAGATTATTGCTAATGAACAAGAGCGGTATGACAATACGATTTTATACTTGACTGTATACAGGATCAGAGCTTTATTAAGGGAGAAGTTTGATGGAAAGGAAGAAGACAATTTCTGACGAATGCCAGGCTTATATTAATGGATATTTGAGGTAGATCAGTATGCTTTGCAAAGTCTATAATATGAAGACGAAGATGAAGATGGATATTTCATAGGCCATTTTGTACAATGGTTTATAGTATTAAGTGCTACTAAAAAAGCCTGGGAGCAGCTTTGTTCTTTTATTGTAGTTAATGCTTGTTACTATTATTTCTCCTATTGATAGACTATTATGGTTGTAGTTGGTATTGATGTGAATAATCAGATCTATCTTATCTACTGCTTTTTTTATTACTTACTAATTATTTATAGATTATTCCTCTTTGTTGGGCAATTGTATAGACTAAGGGTTATGACAATTGATTGTGGTTTTTCGAACATATGAGATGTGCTTTTGAATTGTAGGACTATACTGGCCTTGTAATAATGAGTGATCGCGAGAAGGGCCTAGAAAAGGTAGTACAAGAAGCACTTCCTCGAGCAGATCATAGCCATTGTGTACAGTATATTGCTTCTAATATATAAGCAAAGTTTGGCCTTGTATGCCGTAGATTGTTTTAGAGTATTGCTTATGCTTGTATAGAAGAAGCGTATAATACCGCAATCTCTGAGCTTAAGAAAGAGAATAAACTTGCTGCGGTATATATTTGTAAGTTATATTCAACTTTTTTATATATATTTCAGTTGCTTATATTATATAGAGAATATTTCTATAGATACTTATTTGTTCTGGGCGTTTCTTTGATCTCGTTTCGGTCATTTTACTTCAAATATTGTTGAATTTCTAAATAAAGCTTGGCAAAAGTCTATACGTTATCTTCTGTCTTTTCGTATAATGACAGAGATCTGAGTGTATATTATGGAGTATTTTGCAGAGTATATGATACGCCAACAAGAAGACTCGACAATCTCGAACGAAGCTAAGAAAGGCTATCTATGACGGTATAATGATTCGAGACGATGGCAAGTCCTTGTCTTAACAAAGTTGCAGGTTCAGGTCAAAGATGGGGAAGGATGTGAGCATGTAGTTGATTTTGAGACCGAAGACTGCACATACAATATATGGCAGGAGTATCTTTCTTTTTGTGCTTATGCTATTGTTGGATCAAGATCTTTAGGGAGGGATTCTTATTTTCTATTTGATTGAGTATATACAATTCTCAACTATTGTCTTATCTATCAACAAGGGCTTCCACCAATTACGATACAAGATATTCTATGCTTTTCTAATCTTTTACTATCTTTGGTAGTCAGAAAACGAGGCCGATCACGAGTACAACGAATAAGGAAAAGAGAGTGTTATTAAGATAGGCAAAGGAAGTGTGGAAACTCTTGGTATCAATAATTAGGGTATAATACTAGGATGTGTAATACTGTAGAAGATGATAAGAGTTCTGGGGAAGAAGAATTAGATACTAAGTTAGAGGAAGAGTTTCCAGAGTTAGTGAAGGATACTAGAGAAGCAGTACTAGCTGGGCGATCTAGTAGAGCTACAATTATAGCTACAGAGATAAAAAAAAGGAGAATACAGATCCAATAAGAGATAGAACAGGCAAGGTAAGTAGAGATTGATGAGGAGGCTGAGTTTGTAGCTGTGTTTGGTGTTGCTTTAGACTCTTTACTTGTAGAGGTACGCTATAGTACACGGGTAAAACGTGCTCTAATAAGTCGAGACTAGCTTGAATTTAATGCCTTTAATATAAAGGAGCGGAGGTATATATATACTAGTGGGGTCATTTCCTAAAGTAGAAACATTATTCCCTTGTTGTACTGGTACAATAAGGGCTTATATTAAAGTAAGAAAGTAAAGCAGTACTGTCTCTGTAATATTAATTAATTAGATACTGTCTCTGTAATATTTTATTATAAGAGTACTGTCTATATAATAAAAATTAATCGGGTACTGTCTCTGTAATATTTTATTATAAGGGTACTGTCAATGCTTTATGGATTAGTTTGAGTACTGCCTACGTAAATTGCTGTAATAATTATCAATTTTGGTTTTGCCGAAGACTAAGGTAAAGAACCACGAGAGTCCCCCTTAGAGAAAATTTTCAGGATTATCCTCAGGATCAAGATAACGGTTATCCGCCAATATATCTCCCCAATTCATTCTATCCAGAAGGCTCTTAATATCTTTATGAAGCTGTTTACCATTCTGGACATACGAAGCACCGACACCTCGTTTTGCAACGAGCAGCACTTCCCTATTTTCCAAATACCGCTGTACGTCTACCACATCTACAAATTCATCTCCCCATCTATCAAAAAGAAATCCCGGAGTGGCATTATAATCGATCCTTGTCTCGGGGTTTTCCGACAAGCCGGCGACATCCGGCTCCTTTGCAATAAACATCTTCACGCAAGCAGCCGAATCCGTTCCGTCACGATCTAGAACAACCCCGTTCCATTTCTCGGGTTGAGCAGAACGCTCGCAGAGATATTGGACACCTTCGGACATGAATTGCGTCGTGGGCGTGATGAAATGTAGCTCCTTCCACCCGTTAATTTGGATCAAGCTATCGATAGCCATGTAGGTTCCGAGACTGGACAGGATTCCCCCAGCGTCATAGCACCCAGCAGCGTGATAGCAATCCTCGACCTCGAGAAGATCTAGCTGTAGACCGGGAAACATGCAGAATGCCTCGCCAACGTGAAATGTAGTGAACGAGTTTCGGTGTACATGTGTGTATAGTGGTAAAGGAAAGCTCTGAAGCAGTCGGATGTAGCGTATGCTTTGAATAACCTCCGGACGAAGTGTAGAGAGGAATGAGATCATGGCTTTTGTGCTCCAGATGTGGATGGAGATGTTGGATGCTAGGACAGACTTGGCTTCGATGCTGATCTGACGGCAGGTGAGAAGGATACTCGTGTTCGCTGAACTTGGTTCCTTTGTTGAATTGGTGTCGTCTAAAGATCCCGATTCATCTGTTGAACTCGTTCCATCTGTAGAGCCAGTTTCGTTGTCAGAATCATCGAAGCCTATGTATACAATTGTGGAAGCGAATAGTTGTTTGAAGATCACTTGGCGGATCTCCACTGGAACTGTAATAAGTGTTTTGGCCATGTTCTTTGAGTTTTTCGAAGCTATTGATGCTACTAAATTGGATAGACGTTAAAAGTGGAAGCCTAATTTAAGCGACTAGTATAGGAAAGGGAACCTACAAAGGCGACAAGAACGAAAATTTATACTATACTTGAATACGTATATAAAGTATTGTTTTAAGCGTATATCCTCATGGAAGCTAATACCCTGCAAACAGGTATGAGGATCCAACTACGAGTAACGACAATACAGCACGTGATATTAGAGATGAACCCAAGCTTGGGTCCTTGACTGTAGAGGAAATTGACAGATATTGCTGCCTTGTATATATCTGGAAATTAGAGATAATGAAGCAAGTTGAATGTATCCAGCAAGTGAAAGACTTTGAGGAGCTGGGAATATCTCGAAACGAGACAGTCCGATACAGCAAATACCCGGACCATTAAACTGAGACGACCCCTGAGACGACCCCTTAGTAAGAGAAGTCTTATCTAGAGAGGACAATTGCAATCTCTTTTATAAATTTTACACGCAGCTACAAAGAAAATCTCCTTACTATCAGGCCTACCAAGTAACGCCTACAAAACTCCCAACTTCAAAACTAACACAATCTCAACGAACCAGGTAAAGCGTTCTCAAAAGAAAAGAAAGAAGTAAACTAACCCCCAATACCCCTCTTAATTCTTCCTACATCCATAAACCCCCTTCTCATGCTCCCGCCTCAACCTTGCAACCGCCATCCGTTTCGCCCACTCATCGGCCCCGCAATCAGCTTTATGCATCCTTTCCCTGTAATGTGTGCCCCAGTGCATACCCCATCCACGAACGTAACATTCCTTGCCTTCTGCTTCGAGTTCGCAGGTACGTTTGATATGTACATCTTTGCATTGAGGATCTCCACAGTCTGGGGAGGTGGTGGTGTACAGAAGGAGACAGATCTTTTTGAGTGTGCAGGTTGGATACGGACATCCGTTCTCGGAATGGAGGGATTCCGGGCACAATCCAGTAAATATTGCGTTTATTTTCATTAGTGGTGTCGGTGGTTGAGGAGGAGGGGCAATCCATTTCGGTTTTGGGTTTGGTTCAGGCGCAGATGGGCTGCCAGCGGTTGATTGTTCGGGGGTGTCTGACACATTGTCTTTGGAGGAGGACGGCTTCATGAGTTCTAGCGTCTTGGGGGCGTTGACAGCGCCCGGTTTCAAGGTTTCAGAAGTCGTGGAGCACAGATCCCAATCCTCATCATTATCTGACTCTAAGTCAAACTTTAGGATACCATCCAATTCTGATGCTTGCTCTTCAATCTTGGGCTGCTTCTGCTCGACAGATTTCTCCTCCTGAGCGAGCGCCTGTTGAGCTAGTAGCCTCGAAGCGATATCCCTCTTAAGATTCTCTAGCTTTATCATCGCCTCATCCATTAGTGCGCGTTTTTCGCGCTCCATTTCTCCAGGGCTCTTAGCCACATAACGGGCTGATTTATCAGACCTGACGTGAGCTTTCTTAAGCTTAAGTTTCCGCTCCATGTCAATGCGCTTTCCTTCCATCTCTTCTTCAATGCACGCGTTCTCAGCGAGTTTACGTTTGATACGTGCCTGTTCAGCGAGTGCTTGGCCAATGAGCCCTTCGTCCGCTTCCCATTGTTCGGCACATTGGTCCACAATCTTCTTTTGGGTCTTAGGCTCTTGCTTCACTACTATATCTTGCTCTACCTCACCCTTTGGTTCAACCGGCTGCTCTTTCGAAGGAGTGGGTTTTAAGTTGACCTCAGAAATTGAAGGAGTCTCGTTAGATTTGTTGATGGTGAAGTTCACAAGACGCAGATGATCTTTTATAAGATTTGTAAGCTGGGACTGTAAGATCGCCTTCTCTTCTTGCAGCGATTTAATATGACTGCCATTTCCTAGATCCACATCAGGTTCAACATATACGGTGTTTCTGAGCAATGTATATTCATTCTCTAACCACTCATTTCTCGACTTCAAATTCAGGATTTCTGATTCAAGCCTCTCGTTGCCAGCTTGCATCTTCGCTTTCTCAGCTTGCAGAGCATTGATATAATTATTGATAGCTGGGAAATCAACTCCTTGAGGTGCGAGTGTTTGGGCTTGGGTAAGACGTAAGTTCTCAGCTTGGAGCCAGTTGATGTAGCGGCTTATGGCTTGGAGGTCTACGACGGGTGGTGTCTCTGTTTGTGTGCTTGTGCTAAGCATTGGTGGCTGCTGGATTTGTGGAATCGCGAGCGGGGTAGATGGAGCGGATGGCGAGGCTGCAGGCTTGCAGTCATTGAGGTTCTGTGGTTGGACAAGCGCGAAGCTGAGCGTACGTGTTGGATATTCACAACTGGTCTCTTGCTTCGAACACATCTGCTGTGCACCATGAATTGGACTGGGAAGTTTGGAGGCCTCCGAGTTCTCTAGATCTTTGTCGATTTTCAAAAACTCTTCCCTGATGTCACTTCTGACGCAAGCTTGAGGCTCCTGGAGCGAATTTCTTTCGGCGGCAGATGTAGGAATGCGACTTTCTCGTTCCCAATCAATATCCAATGGCATGTAGGTATCCCAAGATGGTCGGGCTTCTTGCACATTCCCCTGTTCCTCCGTCTTGGATCGTAAAGCAATATAGGCCTTTTCTTGCGCAGTCCAATATTCGCCTGCATCATATTGCTTAAACTTAAATCGGGAGGCTTCCTTCTCTCTGGCAACTTCTTTGTCTCTACGTTGCGCCATCTCTGCTTCTTTACATTCTCTCTCCTCCATGCTGGGCAATATTTTTTCTTCGTTCTCCTTTGCCATTGTCTCCAATCTGTTGGCAAATGTAAAAATTTGGGTTTGGCGAGGGCCTTCTGTCGTTTCGGGGATCTCAAAGTGGTCGGGATTGATGGTATTGTCAGTCTCGGCGGTCTGAATTTGATTAGGTGAAGGAGGTTGTTCTGAGAACTGGCATTCATCGCCATCGCGGTTGGAGATACTAGTATAGAAACTTTCTTCCCGGGAATCCGACTCCATGTTCAGCTCTCCTTGGCGGGAATAACGATCAATAAAGTTGTCTTGTTTATCCAGAGCTATTCTCTCGCGTCTGATCTGCGATATCCGCTGGTGAGAATCCCAGTCATCGATAATGACTGCTCTCTCTTCTCCGTTAACCATTATCTTTCTCACTTCAAGCGAAGGCTGTGATGGGATAAGACAGCCATTGACGCCCGATGACGATTGGTGAGTATCTGCCTCGCGCGGTGAGAGTCGGCCCTTAGATAGGGTGCCACACTCGTCGCTATCCTCAATATCCTCACTGTTCTCGTCCTCACTCTCATCCTCACTCTCATCTGTCTCTAAACTCTCCTTCTTATTTCCATCCTCACCCTGCTCCTGCTCGGGAGTTTCCGAAGGAACACCATCAACAAATTCCCCTCTAATACTTTCGTAAGTCGACATAGCGAACGCGCCAAACTGGTGACATAAATCTTGGATTGATTGCGACATTTCGAATTTCTCTGTATAAATAGATCAAAATACAGAAATAGGCAAGCGTTATATCAACGATTTGTGGATTTTTCGAAGTTCGAAGGTATATTTGAAGTTCGTGAATAATTGCTCGAGAAAATAGAAAGCAGGGGAAGGCTAAAAGGTAAGAAAGAAAAATAAATCTGAAATGTGCGATTGTGACTTGAACTGAACGGGAAGGGGTGAGCGAATCATGGTTCTTGAAAGCTTGGTTGAGGGTTGGGAATGACGCGATGATCCGCCAGGGAACTATGGTTCGTTGTACTGAAAGTGGAATAAGCGCTTGAGAAATCTTAAAATGCTTCATCCGCTTGGATGGGTCGGAATTAAAGATTTTGGTAACTGAAGTGCAGTTGGGAGAGGAGCGGATTTAGATGCGCGGACATGGATGTTTCTACTCGACACAAAATAATCCTACACAACCCCAACGCCATATTCTACAATCATCCATCCTTAATGTGATCAGCTTCGCTTACAAAGATCCACTGATTTCTTCCCCTCCACCCCCCAAAACCTACACTTATCCTAACCCATATACTTCCCCCTCCCATGACATCTCCTTAATCCCGCCAAAATAACCCTAGCCCTCCACTCCTCCTCCCCCACATCACCTGCATGCACTTTCATCTGCTCCGACTTCCCCCTGGTATCGCAACCCACCTCCGCTCTCTCCTTTCCCCACCCCCTCTCCTCCCTCTTCCTATAAAAACACGCTTTCCCTTCCGCCTCGAACTCGCACGTCTGCCGCATATGCAAATATCGACACCGTCCGTCACCCTGACAAAACCGTGTAATCCCAGAATTAAAATCCAAACACACTTTTCTGAGGTCGCAGTGCGGATTAGGGCATGAACCGTTTGTCTGGTGTGGTGAGGTGAGAGAGTGCGGACATATTTGGCGGTACTGTTCAGGGAGCGTGGAGAGGAGGTGGGCGATTTGGGTGGTAGTTGGGCGGATGGGGACTAAATCTTGGACTTTTAGGTGCTTAGAGCGTGGTTGAGTAGGCGTGTGGGGGAGATTGGTGGATTGTGTAGGCGAATATTCTACTTGAACGCGTGGTTGGCTAAGTAGTTGGTTCCAAGCCTGAACGTGCTGTGGGTGTTGTACAACTTGCCACTTTTGTGTGGGGTTGCTGGAATGTGTAGGTACGTCGTTTGGGTAGCCGTTGGTTTGATCTAGTTTGTTGTAGGGTAGGGTGGTTTGTATAGGCGAGGCTTCCCAGCTAGGCGATGGATAAGCTTCAGGCACAAGAGGGGAATCAAGGATCTAGGAAGTAGAAATAGATATCTTAGCATGAATTCTCTTTTGGTTTCTCTATCTTAACACGATCATACATAATTCCATACAAAAATGAAAAAGACTGAAATAGGATATGAGCAAGAATCCTTGAAAGAGAATTGAAAATGCCAAATCAAGAATCAAAAACTCAACATCTAGTAATCATAAGAACGAGGAGTGCGCGGCTCACGTACCCCTTGTCCTTGTGCCTGCTCCCCAAACCCCCAATTCGCCTTTCCTTTCCCCTTATTACTGCTACCCCTCTTCTTCTTAGCCCCTACCGAGCCGGAGCCTAACCCCGACGTATTCGTAGGCGTACCCATTCGCATTCCCATGCCACTCGCAACACTATCCTTGGTCGGACTTGTAGCGCTCGACGGAACGAAAGCAGAAACCGTAGGATCAAGTTTACCCTTCGCATTACCTATACCACTGCTTCCAGCCGCAACTAAAGCTTCTAGGGTCTGAACGGCGAATGGGTCAAGGGGGACGCGTTTTGATTTCGGGATTCCGCCGAATCCTTCCTCGGTTCCGACGATTTGGGCGATATCGGTTACGATGGGTGTTATTGTGGTGGTGGTTGGGGAGTCGGATGAAGTGGCGGTGGTGTAGGCGGTCTGGAGACGGCTAATTTGGTTGAAGAGGAGATATTGTTTTTGGACGTTTAGTTCGAGGAGCTCCTATGGAAATCAGTACTGCTTCCCATAGAAGACTCAAATGGGAAAGTTGAAGGGACATGGAATGTACCTCATATTTCTCTACCAACCATTTCCTAAGCTCTCGCTCCTTCTCAATCTCAACCCACTTCTCCTCATGCTCTTGTAAACGCTGCGCCATCTCTTTGTTCTGGCTGCTCAACTCAAATTTACAAGTCTTCAAATTTCTAATTGCCTCCAATAACGCCTTTGGGTCTTCTCGTACTGCCGTAATCAAAGAAGCTTCATCATAGACATGATGCACGGCTTGCGAGCCTCGGCGCGGGTGGGACGAAGGAGTTCCAGGAAGAATCCGAGAGGGAGGCTGCGAATTTTGACGATGGTGCGAAGATGGGGTCCCAGGCGTAGGTGGAGGAGGTGGAGGCGGATGTGAGTTCTGTTGACGATGAGAGGGAGGTAGGACGGGAACGAGTGGAGTACCAGGTTGATCAACATAATATTGATTCGCCTTGGCTTCCTCAGTGGCCGTGTGCGGAAACTCCTGGTGCATAGCATCTCGCGACATGGGAGAGCTGAAGGTTATACGTCGCTGAACCGGTTGACGATTGGGTTGCTGGACAGGATATTTCGGGAGTGGTTGGGAAGCCAGTGCTTGTCGATAGGTCATTTGCTGGGGAAGAGCGTGCGGCGGAGCCATAGCTGGACAATAGGTCCGGTTTTCTTGATGAGTTTGAGGGTTTCGCGGGTAGATGAATTTCTGGGCTGGGCGAACTTGCGGGATAATGTAGACTGGCCGAGTCGGTGGGACAAATTGAGCGGAAGGGGTTTGGCGGACCTGATAATGGGCTGTATTTTCTTGCGGTGCCGGTGTAGTTCCTTTTGCATTGATTTCTAGTGAAATGGAACGCAATGGTTTTGGATGTTGCAAATCGGAGTCGGAACGGTGAATGCGACTAGGAGAAATATCTCGGATTTCCAAATGATCCTGAATTTCGACCGAGTCGCTTTCCTTAGGATGGGATACTTGTGGAGTATGATGTTCGACGGGTTCGCTCTTTTCTTTCGCAGGCGAAACTTCTGGGATAGACGGAATCGATGAGGAAAGTTCGAAGGTGGGGATGGCTTTGATATTTCGTGGAGTTTGAGGGTTCTTGGGATAAGCTTGAGAAAGGCTAGCGCCTTTCGCAGACGCTGAAGGAAGTTCAGGCCACGATGTAAGAGGAAGATCTTCACCAGGTTGGAGACCGGGTGCGCGAGGTAGCGCGGGATTGGAGGAAAATTGTTTTACGGGAATCTGCCAGGGCGAAGCTTTGGGGTTCATCTCTGCCATGTTTGTAGCAATTGAAGTTGTGGGTGTGAACGGTGCGATTGAGGATGAGATAGTCGGAGACTTGATGAGGGGCACTGTGTCGGTTATGAGAACGTAAAACTCAGAAGAGAGTGAATCTGAAGCATCGTTAGTAAGTTTTGTCTGATATCCACAGGGCTGCATCCTAGGTCAAAGGAATGGGTCGTATCTGTGAGGATGATGTTTGCTGGTTTGAATACATACCTGCCTCCCCACATACCCACCATTCGGATACACTGTGTACAGCCAAATAAGAGATATGAACACAAGTATGCAGTACAATGACTCCTAGAGTCTTCAGTCAGTATGGGGCTGGATGGCAAGATGAGGATTTGAATGTGTACATACGTCTGACATAACCTCCATCTGGAATAAGGACCAGTGAGCCACCTCGAACAGTTTTGTCTGGTATTTTATGTAAAGCCCTTTGCATTTGTTATTAATTTGCCAGAAAATAACAATATCATAATAAGTAAGCTGGCTAGTCGAAAGGGGGCGAGGTCACCTGACTGACGTGCTAAGCCGCAGCCAGGACAGAATCTCAGTCCAAAGTAATGCCAGAGAAGCCGTCTAAAGACAAGTTCTGCCTTATATCATTTTATTTCAGCTCCGACACTCTTTCAATGTCTCATAATGTCGAATAGGAGTACCCGGAATCTGCATCTGAAGAGGTTTATCAGTCTCTTTGAGTTCTAGGCCTGGTTCTGAGAGTAACACCGATGGTCTTCGACCAGATAGTATTCCACGCGGATGAATGGAGCGATCAAGTGCTTGTCTGAATCAGGTAGGTAGAACAAAGATTCCAGATGTGTACGAGACTTCTCGTACTCAACACAATGAGCATCCAGAAGCAGGGCAAATAATATTAGATGAGAATATATCAACACAACACTCGAAGCATAGTGGAATCACTGAGCACAGGATCACTGGCTAATATTGAAACAGGATCAATAGCAATCATCAAGCTCTCCGAGCGATGGTATTCTAAAACGCCCCATTCTGAAGACACCTTATTCCCAGTCTACAATTCTATCCATCTATTCCTCTCCACCAACAAAAGAAATTCATAAGGCTCATAAATAACCCTCTACTCAACGGCAGAGATCGAGTGCTGACCAGTAACAGGGTTCATCGAATCACTCCAGTTCAACTTGAAATCGTCTCCTAGTTCCTTCTTGAGCGCAGTCTGCACAGCCTCTAACACATTGTTGAATACACCGAAGCTGGCTGGGTTTTGCATGTCGTTACCTTCACCTTGGTACACGCCGGTTCGCACAAGACACGTATTCCAGCCGTACATGTTACCGCCGATGATGTCGGATTGTGGGTTATCGCCGATCATATAGATGTTCTTTGGCAAGCGCTCCTCGTTGTGGATGGTCTCCATCCAAGAGGCTATGACTTCGTCGGCGTATTTGTAGGTTGCAAGTTCAGGCTTGCCGTATACAACACGCTCGAGCTCGACACCGGTGATATGCTTATAGATGGCTTCGAGAGCGATGCGGAAGGTACCTTGAGACATACGTGGAGTTGGATGCTCAGTAGGGCAGAGGAGATCACCTTGGGAGAAGTAGATAGGAATGCGTTGAGAGACAGGGTCCTTAGCACGGGTACCGAGAACACCATTTTCGGATTGGAGAAGGTCCATGATAATTTGAAGGTCGGTTGCGTAGTCTCTAGAATCGGAGAAGACAAGGATGGCATTGATCTGGACTTTGCTGAAGTCGCGAGGGTTGGATGTGGCACGTTGTTCTGCGGTGAAGTGTTCTCTCAATGGTGAGATGGTGGAGTCCGCAGCATAGATGTCATTGGGCACGATGATGTTCTTGAAGCCGTATTGCTCAGCAACTTCACGGCATCGATATTTCTCTCCTCCAACTACCAGAACAGTATCATAATATTCGGCCAAAGCGGACATGGGGGTGTGTGCCTGAATAAATTGTTCGGT
>Ga0182030_10018877_pt1 | contig 13183 bp, 15 predicted proteins | sample 812S3MmetaG_FD_121299 | JGI IMG/M metagenome (GOLD analysis project Ga0182030, IMG submission 121299) | Permafrost microbial communities from Stordalen Mire, Sweden - 812S3M metaG (Illumina Assembly) | ecosystem: Environmental > Terrestrial > Soil > Wetlands > Permafrost | place: Sweden... | reverse complement strand
GGAATACATACCAACTCTCAGGCTCACTCTCCCAGCGATTGCTCTTCCCCCGATGACAGCTACTCCTGTACAAACAGCATGTCCGCTAACAGCTCCTCCAGTTACCCACCAATAATCCTGTCCTGCAGCCATTGCAATAGTAGCGATTTGACTCCGGTCGCCCCACTCTCCTAGAAAGGTCATCACAAAAGTTTGCACCCAAGCTGGACTCAATAATAATGAGAGAAGATTATTAAGGCCACCAAGAGCGCTTTTGAACGTCGATCCACGAGGTGATTGTGACCTGTCAGGCGAAGATGAAGGACTGCGGGGTGGTGATGGTAAACGAGACCCAGACCTTGATTTTCTTGTCCTCGTGCGCCCAAGGCCCATTTCCAATGCGTACGGTGATACAGATGACCTACGGCGCCCTTGCTGTCGTGCAAGGTGTTCCTTTTCCTCGAGTTCCATTTCAACTTCTTGCATTTCAGCTGCCACACCCTCATCTGGGCTCATTGCCAAACCCTCCTTGAGCATGCGGGCTCCAAACACTAGGAACAACGCTGAAGCTAAGAAGTTCGTAAATCTCTTTGGAATCAATGTAGGCACCGCATGTCCTAGAACCGCAGAAAGAATGGTCATTGCGATTAAGGCTGAAAAAGCAGCTGAAAACACAAGTAATCTGTCATGCTTCATTGCCATCAATGCCGCGATCAAGAATGTTTTATCGCCAACTTCGGAGAAGAGAATCATTGTAAGGGATAGAAGGAATGAATGTAGTGGTTGAATAAGGCCTTCACTTTCTTCTTCATCAGAGGAGCCTAGCTTCGGTGTGGTTTTGGAGTCTGGTTTCGAGACATCCAGGTGGTCCTTGTTCGCGGAATTAGGGAGCGGATGTGGTGAATTGTTGGGCTTTTCTGGAAGGCCATTCGGTTTCTACAACATATCAGTTTGGCATCACAGTAAAAGAATCCAAAAGCATACCTCCAACCCAGCAAGACCCTCTGCACTGTCGTCCTTATCACCATCATCCTTGTTCTTCGTCTTGGCCTTCTCGGTGTTGATTTTGGCTTGCTCGCTCGGGGGTAATGGAGGAGCTTCTTTGGGAGAATCTGGTTTTTTCTCGACTTTCTCTCCTGTTTGCCCTTCTTGTGCCTTCCTTGCTTTATCCTTTTCACTCACGCCCCCTTCGGTCCCAGTCGTGCCGTGCTTCGGTAATTCTCGATTTGGGTCATCCATTACTCCGTCGTTGACTTGTGGAATCTTTCCACCGCCAGGGACGACCAGCTCTGATAGATCTTCTTTTCCGGCCTTCCCTGCCCCTAGAACCAATTCTGCGTCTTCTGATCCGCCTTTCAACTCGCCTTTTGGCTCGTCTTTCGAGTCGCTTTTTGATTTCGAATCTTTATCTCCAACCCAAGGCCCGGCATGGGGTTTTCCATCTTTTCCATCAACAGGCGCATCCTTCGTCCCCACATCGTATTTTGGTTTAGTTGTATCGAGTACAGGAGACGGAATAGGATCGACTTTTCCAGGTTCTTGGGGTTGCGTGTTCTTTGTGAGGGTGGATTGTGAGTTGTCTTGAGCGCCCGATGCCAAGGCTGAAGCAAATGGCACGAGTAATAATAGGATGGGCGCATTGCGCCTGCGGAACTTCATCGTTGTATGTGTTGGGAGGTGTAAAATCGAGTCGGTCGCAAGGGGTAATTATAGAAGGAATGCCCTTGAATGATGACAGGACTTCGCAATGACGTGGCTTCCGCGTTCTGAATAGCAATGTGTTGAATAAGGGTCGAAAAAAGGAATGGAGAGAAGAAATCAAGTTGGGTTACAGAAAAGAAAGATCGAATTGCGTTCTGGTCTATTCAGATGAAAGAGAGGACAGAAAAGGGAGAGTTTAACCAATGCCACAATCCAGGCTCACTCGCTACGGTTGATTTTTTAGCTTTATGCACCCCTTTGCGTTCCTGGAAAGGGGAATCGCTGCCATAAATTCTACTGAAAGTTGTAGCGGTCATGGATTTGTTATATCTTAATTTCTACCGATTTGCCCTAAATATCTTCATTGCATAAATGATGAATGGTGCAACAAAATAGGAATTTTAACATCGGTTTCTGTCTTTCACCACACTTTCTTGACAATCCAAAAGCGGCTAGTACAGCCTAAAAATGGAAGCCTTAGGTGGGTCAAGTTGATCATCGACACGTGACTCCGTACGTTAGACCCGCTTCTGGTCTCACAACATCGTGTCGATATCGCAAGACACGCACGTAATCTCGACCTAGGGGGTCAAGCTGAAGGCTTTCGAAAGCGGATTCACACTCGAGCGCTTCAAGATGTCAGCGCGAACTTCTGCGCGGTCTGCTGCGACGCGCAAACAAGCATCTTCACCACCAAAACAAAGTCGTCAATCAGAAACCCCTCCAAAACGGAGGCTAAGAAGTCAAAGTGTTGAACTTGGTGGAGAAGAAATAGATGCGACAAAAAGGCGATCAGGAAGGAGGGGTGCGCGCCAAAGCAGCGTTGAAAGTGTCAATAGTAATGGGAGCACTTCCAGTCGTCAAGGACGGAGCAAGAATGCAACTCGTGCAGCTGCTGCAAATCCAGGTCAGTCCCCTTTTTGCACCACATTTCACCAGCGAAAGCATTCGCTAATAAACGCCAAGAACTATCAATAGTGACTGAACATAGAGAGGTCGAAGAGTTGGAGGACAACGTCGACAATGATGAGGAAGCAGAAGACAATGATCAAGGCTCTGGTCCTGCTCAACGATCACAGTCACCCGGTAGCTTTTCCCAAATGTCTGGAACTACGGCGATCTCAGCGATAACAAACCATTCCATCACCGAATTAGAAGAACTGGATTCTTCGATAATGGCAGAAATTCTTGCGGACCTTTCGAACTCAACTTATAGGCTCATGAACTTATTGGCCCCCGCCAGGGCATCCACTGAGTTGATAGAATCAACTGTGAAGGAACTGATGGTGGTTGGCTCAAGACTAGCTAAGCGATTGAAGCATGACGAGGAGAAATTCAATACGGACAGGCAACATTACGGGAAGCAAGCATTTATCGAAGTCGAGTTGGTCCTTCGAAAACTAATCGACTCTTTGCAAGAAACCGAGGGAAATTTCAGGCCGGACGCAATCTTATATGCCGCGAATATCGCAACCGCAGTGAAAGATCTTCTGGTGACGCAGAAGAAAGGTCGAACCACCTACGTAGACCTTCTCCGTCTCGATCATACATTTCCGGATCCGTTTGTGTCAAGCTTTGATGAAACGGCCGAATTTGGTAAAAGTGTTTTGCTGGAAGAGAGTTTTTCCATGGGTTTGGAAATTCGCACTCAAAATGTCATAGTAAACTTATTGCATCTGAAAGATCGGGAGGATGTAGAATTTGTCCCAGACAAGATCCTCGCCAACACATTCTTTGAGGCTCCGGCTCAATCAAACGCAACGCTACCATATTTCAATGATCTTTTCGACAACGGGCAAGTAATCGATATTGTAAAGAAGGCAACAAATACAGATGACCAAAATAAGAGGATCAAGCAGCGAGTATTAGATATCCGCGAGCAATTCCGTCAAAATGCCGATGCAGTTGAAGCCGGTGATTTGGTAGATTTTGATGCACTGGAGGAAGAGTTTCCATGGCTTGCTTTCGTTGCAAACTTTGTGCAATGGAGCCGATTGCGCCTCGACGAGATTTCTCGGAGCATCAAGAAACAAGGCGGAGTAGACAACATTGTCAAAACGCTCATAGAGGCTATTAAGAGTAGCGACAGCCAAGTCGACATTAACTACGACCCACCTGCAACTGTCACGGCTCCTCGTCAACTATTACCAGCGCCGGACATCACTCCAGGGACTACTGGTCAAGAGTACGTACTCTAATGAGAAACTCAAGCATTAGTGCATCCTATTTTCTTTTTGAGGAGCTAGCTACTCGACGTCAATAATTAGACTTGAATTCTTGGCTAACAATCTTTCAGCTTGTACAATAAAAAGGCAGTGCATACTCTAGAAAGATTGAAAAGAGGCATTCCTACTTCATCACCATCAAATCACAAGCAACCAGCCACTGCCAGCAATCCAATGAAATTATCATCCGCTCCAGGACCGTCTAGAGTAGCTTCTTCAAAACTGTCGAAAGTCGCTGGATCAGAATCCCGGCAAACATTTGACGATTTCGTGCCTGATTTGGATGATGGTATGAATAATGAGGAAGATGGAGACAATCGCCCATCAGATCAATACTTGGCATCCTGGAACGCTCGTCGAAATGAGAAAAATAAAGAAAATCGACCTTTCTTAGAGAAGGAAAAGCCAGCCGCTCCAAAAGCAAGGTTTATTGATCCTCAACCAAATGCAAAAAGACATCACTGGGATTACGACGATCCATCGCAACCTGGTCCATCGAGTAGTAGAAGACCGCAGCAGGATGAAGAAAGTGAGCAAAGTGAAGATGAGGGATTCGAGGCTGATAAGAGGATCCCGAACCCAGGAATGAGGGCCAAACGTCCTTCCCCACTTCCTGTGAGGCAACCCCCCCCTAAACGAACACGAATTCCTTCTCAGGATGACCCAGGAGAAGCTATCGCACGTAGAAACCGAGCTCGAGCAGAGGAAGTTCTACAAAGCAGTGCCAGAGGACAAACGGAGGAGGAAGAAGAAGAAGACGACGAGGATGACAATGCCCCTTCTTTCACCCAAACCCGCGTGAGCGCCCTGGCTGCCTCTCAACGAGCTAAAACAGAGACTATCAAGACGCAGAAGCGGATACCCTGGTCAGATTATGACTCCGATATCTTGCTCAGTCTCATAGAGGAGCACGGCTGTAGCTGGAGTTATATCCAGAAACATGCTGAATTTTCGGAGGAGCGGGGGGAAGTCGGGCAAGTTGCATTGAAAGACAGAGCACGGAACATGAAGGTCTCATTTTTAAAGTAAGCCATTCCATAGATTTTCTAGAGAGAAGATCTAACACAGATCAGAGCAGGAGTTCGTCTTCCTGCCAATTTTGATAAGATTGCTCTGGGTAAGAAGGAACTCGCCTCGGTGAGGACTATTTACCCTGATTATGAGGACACTCGCTTCTACTAAGGATGCGGTGCTTATGGGCGTTGAAGGGAGTTGATCGGATATTGCTAAGGCGTTTTTACTTGGGGAAAACGGAGGCTTCACAGCGCAACAGGAGTAAAGATATTCCGAGGCGCATAGCTTATTGTATAGTTGTATCATGATGGCTATAGGGGTTCGCGTCGTAACATTAAGCTCAAGCAAGGATATTTGGCATCATGCCGCAACCATGGTCTGCCTGCGACAGATTGTTCTTGAACCACAAACACGTTCTGAGTGATTTACTTCGAACTCGTGATGGGAATATCATCATGATTCAATAGATCAGGCCCGTTCAGAAGATCATTTTTAGACTTTGGTGCCGCCAATCGGAAAGCCATGCACTCACCTCAAACCTTGCCGCAGAACACACTAAAATAAAGCTTGGCATGATGGCATCTTATCTTAATAATAAACCTGGTACGTGCGAGAGACCCATTGATCTTGCTTCCTGAGTACACGTTCACGGTCAAACCTAGGATCATGTTCTAGCTTTCAACAGCTGAACAATTCATTTTCTTTAATGAACCACGTGCAAGAGCGGGCTCTGCATGATCTACAATTCTAAGATCCTTTCTTTATAGTTAAAACCGTCGTCGTCCTCGCAAATGCTTGTTTTGGAATCTCGTTGTCTAACCTCCCCTCGGTCTTAACCTGCGGCCCTGAAATTACCTATAAATCCCCCGACTGCCACGGCTGTGTACACATGGATCGGGAAGGTCAATATGGCTAATACCAAGACGATCATGCATGAATTGGAGAAAGGATCATTTCTCGGCACCAATCGAAGAGACCGTGTGCCGAGATGGAGGGCAACTAGATTCGGAATTTGGACTGAAGCAGTACGGATGTATTGTCAGGTCTGTGCTCCCAAGCATGCCTTGTCTCCTAGGCAAGTAACTAACTGTAAATATACAGGTCATGGTGTCTCTCGCAGTTCTTGGCCTCCTCATTTGGCAATATAGCCTCCCCACCTGTGTTCGCCCTTCACCAACGATGCGCCAAGTATCAGGAATACCCTCATATGCATTGACGTATGGTAAGTTGTGGCGGTTTCTATACACGTTACAAGAAAACGCTAACCAGTTTTCACAGCTCCATTAGTCTGGCTCGACGAGAATGAATTATACTTCCCATCCGACATTTATGCCCAAGTCGAGAACACGCACCCGGAAGTCAATCTCACAGTCATCACGGACCCTCCGTCTCCTCTTACACTCCACAATCTCGATTCTCTAAACAAATACGGCAACAATGGTAGCCAGGTGTACTTGACATCAAACATCGATGTCACCCTTGCTCCCCACTGGCTCGATGGAGTGAAGCCTGATTCTAACGGCAAGACAAACAATGTGACCAGCTGTGCCATCATTGTCAACGATCATGGAGCTGGTTTAGTTGATGTGTTCTACCATTACTTCTACGCCTATAATCTTGGAAATACTGTCTTGGGGCAGGAACTCGGCGATCATATTGGAGATTGGGAACATAACATGGTCCGTTTCCAGAATGGGACCCCAATGTATATCTGGTACAGCCAGCACGCAAATGGCCAAGCTTTTACTTATCGGGCCGTTGAGAAGAAGGGGATTCGACCTATCTCTTATTCTGCGAGGGGCAGCCATGCCAACTACGCCATCGCAGGAACTCATGACCACACCATCCCGGATCTCAATCTACCAGCGGGCCTCATCCAAGACTATACTTCGCAGGGCAAACTTTGGGATCCGACCCTCAGCGCCTATTCTTACAACTTCTCTGCCCACTCAAAATCCTTCTCATCGGCAGATGGCGCCAGCCCCGTTGGATACATGAACTTCAAGGGTCAATGGGGTGATGAACAATACCCCACAACGGATCCCCGACAGAAGGATTTCTTTGGTTTTCGTAAATATGTTTCGGGACCTACAGGTCCTTATGATAAGCAGTTAAATCGAACGAAGGTATGCCCGGATAATGGGATTTTGTGTATTATTAGGGATGAATTGGGCCCATGATACCCCTGGGATAAATTGGAAGACGGTTTCAAGATTTGGCGTTTGATGAATCACGTTGGGTAAGCGTTTCCTTGGACATGATTATGGGTTCGGGATGGGTTTAGGGACGGGGAACTTGTATGATGGGTCTGGTGGTACATATGATTAGATTGTTGATTCGAGAAGTAGTATGGTCTGAGTCTACTCCTCAGGTTTGGGGGCAATAAGGGGCAATAACAAGAAGGATTATAAATAAAAGATTGCCTATTGCGTCGATTTCGAACTTATTACTTTCGAATCCAAGAATCGCGGTATCCCACTTCCAATCGCCGACAACATGATGTAGAACTGAAGGAAGGAGAGGTGGACTGATGACTACGCAGTAATTGAAGGTGAACAAATGGCGGAAATTGCGCTGCAGAACCAAGCGATTACTCAGGGTACAAGGAGCGGTAACGAGCGGCCGACTGAGTATAATAAAACTATCTATAGAAGACTTCCCTTCGATTCACTCAGCCTCCATTACAAGCAGAAAATAACTATCGTATATGAGCTGCTTTTGCCCGCTTTGAATTTACCCCTAATCTCACTTCAGGCGGGTCTTATCTTAGCCTCGGCTTAAATTCTGTACTATCATTTATGCAATAGCAGGAACTCCTGTCCTCCACAGGCATTGTCTATTCAAAACAAGTTCTCAATGGTAGTCACGATATAGAAAGTTCAAAACCTTTAAATAGAAAGATGTCAATAACACAAGCTCGGAAGAGCGTCTTAATCACAGGGTACATTTCCCCCACTCTCTACATGCACCGCAGGGTTATTCATCTCAAGCACGCAGATGTTCCCCAGGAGGAATTGGCCATTCACTTGCCAGAGAATTTCATTCTAAAGGTATCATAAGATTCTCCCATTATTCCATTAAACAATCAGAGTTCTGACCTTTCACCAGGTCTCTACGTAATAGCATCCGCTCGCAACAAAGAAACCATCACCGACCTCGCAGCAATGGGCATATCAACCATTAGCCTGGAAGTCACAGACGCCTCTAGTATCGCCGCTGCAAAAAAAGAAATCGCCTCCCTAACAGGAGGAAAACTAGACCTCCTAGTCAACAACGCGTACCTCCCCTACCCCAAAACCAAAAGTACAACCAAAACTAACACCCACCAGCGGACGCAACTACACCATGCCCGCCCTCGACGTCGAAATATCAGAAATCCGGACCACCTTCGAAACGAACTTATTTTCCATCATGATGCTAACACAATCATTAACCCCCCTGCTCATATCCGCCAAAGGACTCATTATTAACATCGGCTCCGTAGCAGCTATCATTCCTTATGTCTTCGGTAGCGTGTATAATGCGTCAAAAGCGGCGTTACATGCCTATTCGTCCACTTTGCGTTTGGAGCTTGAACCTTTTGATGTGAGGGTTATGGTTGTCGTCACGGGAGGGGTGGAATCTAGGATCGCGAGGACGAAGAGGGTGTTGCCGGAGGGGAGTTTGTATGTTGAGATTGAAAGCGATTTTGAGCGGCGGGTGAGCCATAGCCAGGAGGGGGCGATAGGAAATACGGATTATGCGAGGGGAGTGGTGAGGGAGGCGCTGAAAGCGCCAACGAGGACGAAGAAATGGGTTTGGAGGGGTAATAGGAGTGCGTTGATAAGGTTTGTGTGGATATGGGTTGGAGGATGGGTTTTCGATTGGGTTTTGCCTGGGATGTTTGGGCTGAGGAGGTTGGGGGCGTTGTTGAGAGGGATGGAGAGGAAAAGGGGTTGAAGGTATTCTAGGAAGAAACATCAGCCCAAGAACGGTAATAAAATGTCAGCGCCTTTAACAAGAGCTCTGAATTGTCAAAGAGTCGAGAATAGAAGAGTTAATACCGTTTTATGGTGGTGCTTAGATACCCACTCGACAAAGTGCTACCCAGACTAACTCGCTACTGAGCGAGGGATTTTTCATGAGGGTCTCTTCCTCGATAGATTTTAATGAACGATCCAATGCCAATAGCTAGTATGACAAGAGTGAGGATTCCCAAGATCATAGGAGTAGTGAAGAAGTCTGAAACCGCATCCCTTCGAATCACAGACATGGTTAAGAAAACGAACGAGTGTATAATAGTCGTGATAGTACGTAAGCGAAGGGGTAGAAAATGAGCGAATTCGAAATGAGGATGATGGTTATGATGGAACGAAGGAAAGAAGATAGATTTATAAGTATCTCTCTCGGGGGTGAAAGGGGGGTTCAAAAGAGGAGCGTAACGCTCTAAGAGCAAGAACCCCGGATACGATATTCCGCATTACGAAAAGTGTTATACTCCATAGGATGTACTAGTTGACTATCTTTACCTCATTCCCCCTTGATACTTCAAAAGGATGGTCTAGGTTCTCTTTCAATATGCGTCGGTGTACTGTGCGTGGCATCGTATCAAGAGTGAATGTTTGCGAATGGACGCTAAAAACGACAGGGTCCTTACGGTCCGACCAATCACGAAGGCCGCAGTACGAGGGATGTACCTATTTTAATCCGATACCTACCATATAGTCTAGAGCAGGGCCTCTACGAGCAGGGCCTTATCAGCAAGGTCGCTAGGAACGGAAATATTGCCCTTCTCTGCGGCTCGTATTCAAGAGAAATGCCTTGATCGCTCTACTCCCGTCACTGCAACATGTTAGGTACCAGTGGCTGAGTTTTTCAGGGGCAGGGCGTGGGCGGAGCATGGCGAAGAGAAACGTCCCTGCAAATGGTTGAAATGTACATATGTTCATGTCCTTTCATTTCCAGTCGGATATGTATTCTACAGTATCTCATCTTTCCCCCCAGACCTTAGAATTTCTTTCCGTCACCATCAAGACTAGGAAACCCATCTTGTCTAAGTTTAGCCCTCAACCTTCACCACTTCGGCCGCAGCCTTCATCCTGCATTCGAAAACGGCGTCTCCCCAGATTCGAAAACTCCTCTAATAAAAACATGTGTGCCCGTCGGTACCCTATTGTCGATTTGAAGAATGAGCGCAAACGCACGCCTGCTAGGAATGGGATTCCGGATAAATCAAGATAGCTTTGAATGGCGATATGCAGAAAGGTCGTCGAAACGGAATCGATGTTTGAAATAGTGATTGGTTTGTTGTTGAGAAAGCTCTTGACTAGTAGTGTTGATTTATCTGCTGGCAAGGAGTCCTGGGTGCCTGATGATAATGTCTGGCCTTCGAAGGCTTGCAATATGAACAATGGAAGCATGCTTATCGGGTCGAAGGAAGGCTCAATCGCATTCAGAATAGAGGAGATATATTCAACATCCGATGCTTCCTAGCTCAGTGTTTCGTGAAGAACCAAGGACCTTAATAACTAAACACCTCCTCGACCACCTTGACCTGAGCAGTAGCTCCTTGTGCCGGTCGAGTATATTGCAGCCGGCCCCCTCTATCATCTAGTTCTAGGACCGGTTGAACGGCCGTCGACCTCGCCCAATTCGGTCCATCGGCGCAAGTCTTCATTTCTCCCAATATGCTCTCTTCGATTTCCATAATCCTCTCAGCAGCCTTTGCGAGGAGCAAGCTATTCAAGAGACCCTCTTGGCGTGATGTTGAACGAAGAAGGGTAATCGCTTTTCGACGGATCGTAGGGTCTGGACACTGCCAAGCCACGTAGTAAAGAGGAATAATAATCCCCATATCTAAACAGAAGGAAGTTGTTTGTCCTCCATGGTCATTGCTAGAGAAGGCAGAAGAGATGACTTTCTCGCCTAGTGCAATCAATTGCTCGAACTGTGGCAGAAATTTATCTGAGTCTGGCCGTTGATTTGGCGGTACTTGTTCGAACTGCAATGAGTTACTGACCACATGGAGTTGTAGCACAGCCATGGCAATATCTTCCTTTGGAGTAAAAGACGAGCTCTTTGACTGTACAAATGCCTGGATTGCGAGCGACATTTTAGATGCTAGATTTGCGAAATGTCCTTTATGGGCTGCGACTTCGGTAAGAGAATGCTCGGAGTGGGTGGCTTCACTGCTGCTGAACAGGCAATGGCCATATTCATAGAACTTCTTGGCCTCCCCAACACTAGAGAATGACAAAGGAACATCATTGTACATAAACTCAGAGAAAGGATTCTCGTAAATATTGACCTGGTCAAATCCGATCATCTACTCTGGATGCATCAGCGAAGTTAGAGTCTAACTAGATCCCCTTACCGTTCTAACCTGCGGGTCCAGTCCTGCAAATATTCTAGCAAGAACCTCTAGTGGAGCGTAGAGGTCCATGTGGCTTCTCGACCTAAGCACTTGGTGTTGAAGTGCCCCATTCCGCCGATCATAAATAGTCTCACACAGTAGCTTTGCACCACTCTCGATATGTAATTTTGCTGAGACGTGATGCCCTTGCATATTCTAAGAGAATCAGCATTTATGACGATGTGACATGACCACCAGATACAAAAATGGGACGCACCTCGAAACAAATGAAAAGAATACACGAGACAAGACAAACCCCGACTCCTCTCTTCCTACCCTGAGATAGAGGAGCAAGCAGGTCTCTGATTGCGAGATTGTATTGCTCCAATGCAAAAGACTTGTTAGAATCTATCGTTGCTGTCTGATGCTCATGCAGCTCATGGAGTGAGCCTATGGCGACAATAGCATGACGTACGGCTGATTCATGATATGCAGCTTGAAGCACATATCTTTCCCAGAAATCAGACCCAAAAAACCCGGCGAGTTGTGGGCAGGTCCGCTGTACAAAAAAAGCAAACGATCGATTTGATTGTGGAGAGGCGTAGATGTCAAAAGATGGACTCGCTATGACAGGGACTATGATAGAACGTGACGGGTCCGGGTCATAGTAGCCGTCGCATACACGGCGTGTTGATGTACATCTCAAACAAGCTGGCCGAGCCTCATCGCATTTCACTCGTCGTATCTTGCAAGTGAGGCATCCCGTCCTTGTCTTCGGGCTATATGCTCGCTTTCGCCTCCCTTTTGCAACCTTGGGCATCTGAAGCTCGAATTGGTCTACAGTTTCGGAATTAAGAGCAAGTGGTTTATGGGCAAAATGTTAGTGGGGGATCACTATGGCGAATGTGCATATATGAAAAGAGCAATGGAACCCCTATCAGCCCCAGGCAGATCCTATTTTAAGCAGCCGAGTCTTTGCCGTAAATGGCCGCTCTAAACACCCTTATTAGTTAGTACCAATTTCAAGAGAGTTACCAATCAAATTTGAAATAGATTACTTCTTGAATTAACAGAAAATCAAAAAGAATATTATTTAAGATGAAAGGAAATCCTTATATGGGATATTTTGTTTGTATAGGTACCTAGCAATTTGCACGTGGTCACGTGGGTGTGGTGTTGAACGCTCAAGGTAGGCAGGCAATGAGAACATAGAGTGCACTGCGCGTACAACCTAGTCCCTGACCCACTCTAGCACAGAAAAAGGGCCCAGAAAAGGGACAAAGAAAGAAGGTTGAAGGACGATCTAAAAAGCTAGAAGTCAAATAACATTTAAGTGACCAATCAGAAGCAATAATAGATCATTTATGTAGCAAAATCTACTAGTAGTGGCCAAAATAAATGGCAATATGTTGTATAGTGGTGACTTTTCTTGTTGCAACATCCTTTAACATAAAACAAGTTTTATAGTTGAAGGCACATGGAGAAGGTTCGGACAAGTTCTCGACCAGTTCCACAAGAGATCATGAGGTTGAGGTAAGTCCCTTTATTAATCCTAATCCTCAGCTATGGCACAGCAAGTCTATCATTTCATATTTTGAAAATTCCTGCAATCGTGAAAGAAAAATAACATGTGGAAGTTTACTCCGTAACAGGACGGCCTTTTCAATTCCGAACATAAAACCATGATAGCAAATTCAAGGACATGCCGAAATGTCTCATAACAAATGACAGAGGGCCTAGAAGTGAAGATTCATGCGAGCCCCCCTTCACCAGAGCCATCCATGACCTCTCTGATTCTCTTGGCTTCCCCTATGGTGACGATGTCCTTCACGATCGGAAGGTGGGTAGTAGCTAGGTGGTCCTGCCGGCGTTGAATTTGGTGCCGGCGGAAGAGCATTGTAGTTACTCTGACGTGGGGTCGTGAAGGTTGTAG
>Ga0182030_10018876_pt1 | contig 13183 bp, 11 predicted proteins | sample 812S3MmetaG_FD_121299 | JGI IMG/M metagenome (GOLD analysis project Ga0182030, IMG submission 121299) | Permafrost microbial communities from Stordalen Mire, Sweden - 812S3M metaG (Illumina Assembly) | ecosystem: Environmental > Terrestrial > Soil > Wetlands > Permafrost | place: Sweden... | reverse complement strand
GGACGCGACGGGCAGAAATGACCAATGTGTGAAGTAGTGGAATTTGGTAATCTCGCGTTCAGCGGGGCTGGCACGCGCACGAGGGGTTGGTAATGATCGATTCGCGTGCGAGCAACGTACTACTCACCATGCGCCGACGCTCAAGTCCCGGGTGGGGTCGATGGCTCACGGTGGTATCCGCCGTGATCGCCGTGCTCTCTTTCAACCTCGTCGCAAATACGACGTCGGGCGCGGACGCCTACTGGACGAATGCCATAGAGATTCCCGGACTCGCCTCGTTGAACCAGACCACGGCGGTTACCGGCCCCATCGCCTGCACATCGTCGGGCAACTGTGTCAGCGGTGGCACGTTCACCGACGGTTCGGTCGCGCAACAGGCGTTCATCTCTCAAGAGACCAACGGCGTATGGTCCAGCGCGATTGAGGTGGCGGCGGCGCTCAACGTCGGCGGCGCCGCGGGAATGATCGCCATCTCGTGCCCGACGGCTGGAAGTTGCACCGCCGAGGGTAGTTACACCGATCTCTCATCGATAGTGCATACGTTCGTCTTGAACCAGGTCAATGGAGCATGGGGATACCCGACTGAGGTGCCCGACTTCACGACCTTGGCGTTGGACGACGCGAGCGAGATGAACACCTTGTCATGCACTTCGAACACCACCTGCGTGGGCGTCGGCTCCTACGTGGACCACGTCACCGGGACGGCCCAGCCGATTCTCTTCACGGAAACCAATGGCGTGTGGGCCGCACCGGTCGAGGCACAAGGATCGGCGGCGTTCAATCCGAGCGGATTAGCGATCGTCGGTGGCCTCGACTGCGCGTCGGCAACGACGACGTGCGTGGTCGTCGGAAATGTTCTTGACCAACCTGCGTCAGGGGAGACCGTGGTGCCGTTCTTGATTGACGAGAACAACGGCGTGTGGGGTGCCATAGAAGAAGTGCCGGGAATCTCGGTCCTGAGTCGGCTCAACGAGGCCGCCACGACGGCATTGTCGTGCGGTGCCCCCGGAGACTGCGCCGCCGGCGGCAACTACCTGGATTCGTCGGGTGAGTCCCAGGCCTTCACCCTCAATGAGGTCGGCGGCGCGTGGGGCACCGCGACCCAACTCCTGGCCACGCAACTCTTGGGCAGCGGCGTGAGCAATACCCTGAGTGGCATTGCGTGTCCGTCCGCCGGCAACTGCAGCGCGATTGGCGGGTTCACAGATTCGAAAGGAAACCCTCAACCGTTCGTCGTCGGCGAAACGAATCACGTCTGGAGTCGCGCGTTCGAGATTCCAGGAATTCAAGCTCTCAATGACGACGTCGGCGCGGCACTCAACACTATTTCGTGCAGTGCGGTGGGTGCGTGTAGCGCGGGGGGTGCCTACACGGACGCGGCCAACAAGACCCAGGCCTTCCTGGTCAACGAATCGTCCACCACGTGGTCCAATCCCATCGAAGTTCCCGGCACGTCGTCGCTCAACAAGGGCGGGGCGGCGATGATCTGGCAGGTCTCGTGCAGCGAGGACGGCGGTTGCGGTGTCCAAGGCTCCTACACCGACGCGCGCCAGAACGTCCAACTCTTCGTGGTGAACTCTTCGGCGATGGCGCCGACCATGGTGTCGTCGGTGCCGCGTCGCGTCACGGCCGTCGATACGAAGGGCGTCATCACGGTGCGATGGAGCGCGCCGAAGAGCAACGGGGGCACCGCGATCACTTCCTACACCGTGGTGTCGCTACCCGGGTCCCGGACGTGCGTGACACGTTCGACGTCGTGCACGTTCAAGGGACTCAAGAAGAAGCTGCAGTACTCGTTCGAAGTGCGCGCCACGAACAAAGATGGGTCCAGCGCTCTCTCGGCGAAGTCCAACGCCGTTCACGACGGCTGACGCGTCTAGGGCCGAGCGGCGCCAATCAGTCCGGACGTGAAGACCGGCGCGAAGCTCACATTCGTGCCGGTGTGGGCCGCCGCGATGACGGTACTCGTGCCCCACGTACCACTACCGACGTACATGACGACGTGGTCGACCGCGTGATCGCCGTCGAGGTTGTAGTAAAAGAGCAGGTCACCCGGCTCGAGATCGTTGAGCGCCACGTGAACCATCGCCGGCCACTGCGACTCGGTCGTGCGCGGAATCTGGATACCGGCCTGGGCCCAGGCCCATTGGACGAGCCCGGAGCAGTCGAAACCGACGCCCGGTGTCTCGCCGCCCCAGACGTAGGGCACACCAATTTCGCGCTCGGCGTAATGCACGGCCGCGAGGCCCTGGGCGGTGCTGCCGACGTTGACGAGGGTGACCGTCTGGGAGGCCTGTTGGATGGCCTCGGTCACTGCGTTCGCGGCCTTTTGACCCCCCACTGCCGACGCGGCCGTGATCGCGGTCTCTTCGGCGGCGAGGTTGTGGCTTTCGGCGGCCAGGACCCCTTGTTGGATCTCGTAGGCGATGATCTCACCCTTCAGCGCCACCGTCATCTTGTTGAGCGTGTCGCGCGTCGTATTGGTGTTGTAGATGTTGAGCGAGAGCAACTGTGACATCGCGTAAGTCTGTTGGCCGGCGTCTCGTCGCTGGACGCCGACGAGTCGAATGGTGGAATCGAGCGAGATCTTCTCTTTCTGGTATCGGTGCTTCAACTGATTGAGGTCGCCGATGACCTGGTTCTCGTAGACGTTGCGCGCGCTGATTTGCGTCGGGTTGTCATTGAAGAGCGCGAGGATCTGCGCGTCGGACGCTCCGAGGACGTACGCGCGCACGATGTCCTTCACGAGTGCCTTCTGCGTGACCTTGATGGCGGCGCGCTTGTGCTTCTCCTTGCCCTGAAGACTCTTGATGTTCGCGGTGATCGTCGTCAGTTTGACCCGGTCGGCGTCGTACTGGTTCGAGGTGATTTCGCTGGTCTTTTCCAGCCTCGAGAGACGATTCGTGAGGTCCTCGATCATGGCCTGGGTCTGGGTGATGCTCGACGCGTGTGCCGCGACGGGCGTGACGATCAACGCGGCGACGGTCAGCGCCAGAACAACGAGGGGAGTTGATCGAGTCGTGCCCCGACGACGCACGCGAATCATCAAACCAGCCTAGTTAGAGGTCTTGCGAAATTAAGGCGTTTAGAAACTCTTTACAAATGCATTACGGTTACGACGCAACATCCGTGTACGGGGGCGTAGCCCAATTGGCAGAGGCAAGGCGCTTAAACCGCCTCCAGTGAGGGTTCGAGTCCCTCCGCCCCTACGCGGAGCGTTTTTTCGACGTCCCATTCTTTAGTAGCGTTGTCCCCGTGGCTAAGAGCGCAACAGGCAGATGGGTAAGTAGGGTCGGGGCGTCGGGAGGCGGCAAGGCTTACAAGAAGACGCGTCCCGGCAACTTCTACGGAGCCCTCGCCGTCATCGTTGTCCTGGGCCTGGTCGCGACGGTCTTCGCTCGTTACGAGTACGAGCACCCCGCCAAGAGTCCCGCGGGCATCGCGCCCAAAATCGGCACCACCTGGTACGCCGCGCTCTCGATACAGGCCTGCGGCAAGAGCCTGCCGTACCTGCCCAGCGACACCTCGCTGAAGGCTCAGGGCATGTACGCGCTTCAGGACGACGTCCTCAAGATCGACCCCGTCTCGGCGGCCGACTCGGGCAACAACGCGACGTTGTCGCAGTTCGGTGACGAGTATCCCGGCCTTTTGGTCAGTACCTCCGAAATGAAGATTCCCAAGGACGTTCTAGGCACCCCCAACCCCAAAACGTCCTACACCAACGGCCAGACCTGCCCAACGGGCAAGGGCACGCTCTATCCGGGACAGGTCGGCAAGGTCAGTTACGCCTACTGGACGACGTTCGGCCAGAAGAAGCCGACCATCACGACCAACCCCGCGACCATAAAGTTCGCGCCGGACCTGCGCATCTCGATGGCCTTCGATCCGACCGGCGTCGTGCCGAAGCCCCCGTCGACCGTGACCGATGACGAAATGGTCGCGAACTCGACGACGGCGACGACGACGACCGTCGCGACGTCACCGGCGACCACGACGACCGTGAAGTCCGGTTCGACCACCACCACGACCAAGAGCACCACGACGACGGCCCCGAAGGGCTGAGCTTGAAGTCGATCATTCTGGTCGGCGGCAAGGGAACGCGGCTGCGGCCGCTCACGTACGAGACGCCCAAACAGATGTTGCCCCTCGTGGGCGTACCCATGATCGAGTGTGTCTTTGAGTGGTTGGCGCGACACGACGTCACCGACGCCGTGCTTTCTTTGGGTTATTTGCCGGAGCAGTTCACCGAGGCCTATCCCAGCAACGAGATCAACGGCGTGCGCGTGGACTACGCCGTCGAGCCCGAACCACTCGACACCTCGGGCGCCATTCGCTTCGCCGCCACGCAGTTCGGCTTTGACGAGACCTTCCTCGTCGTGAACGGTGACGTCCTCACCGACCTCAACATCACGACGCTCAAAGCGTTCCATCACGCGCACGGGGGAGAGGCCACGATCGCCCTCCATCCGGTTGACGACCCTTCGCGATTCGGCGTCGTGCCGACGACCGCCGATGGACAGGTCATCTCGTTCGTCGAGAAGCCACCGCGCGCCGAGGCGCCGACGAACAACATCAACGCCGGGACCTATATCTTCGAGCCCCGCGCGCTCGATCGCATCGCCGCCGAGGGTCGAGTGAGCGTCGAGCGTGACACCTTTCCCGCCCTCGCTCGCGCCGGCGAACTCTACGCCATGGTGGACGGCGCCTACTGGCTCGACACCGGTACGCCCCAGGCGTACCTACAGGCGAACGTCGACATTCTCAACGGACGTCAGGGAATGCACGAATTCACCAACATCGTGAACTGTTCGTGGCGTCACCCTTCGAGCACGGTCGACGCCTCGGCGACCTTGACCAACTCAGTCGTCGACAGCGATTGCGTCGTCGGTGCCAACGTGATCCTCGAAGAGACGGTGCTGCTCCCCGGGGCCATCGTGCAGAGCAACTGCGTCATTCGTTCCTCGATTATTGGACCCGGTGCGGTCATTGGTCGTTTCTCCCAATTGGGCGCGACATGCGTGGTGGGCGCGAATGAACACGTGGCGCCCGCGTCAGAACTCTCCGGCGAGGTTCGCCTCGGAGGGGTGTAGTTAGCGAAAGAGGTCTTCGTTCGCTCGACGAAGTGCATCCTCTTTGATTGAGCCGTCACCGAAGTACGAATCGTCGAGTCCTCGAATGATCGCGAAGGGCGTCGCCTCGGCTTTGCCGAGCACCAGATTCGCCGCGCTAGCGATTTCGTCGGCGATCGCGACCTCGGTGACCTCAAGTACCCGACCCGTGGCGTCGCTCGTGCCGCGGAGGTCGAGGATCGGCTTCACGCCGGCCGAACCAATGGCCACGTCGGTGACGCCGACGCGCCACACACGACCGAACGTGTCAGTGATGATCACCGCGACCTCGACGTTGCAGCGTCGCTCGATCTCGCCACGGATTCGCCGCGCCGAGCGATCGGGGTCCTTGGGGAGCAACACGGCCGTGCCGTCGTCGGTGTTCGAGAGATCCATCCCGGCATTCGCGTTGATGAATCCGTGATGGGTCTCGGTGATGCGGAGCGGCCCGCGTCGGCGAAGAATCCGAGCGGACTCGCCTTCGATCAGCGCCACCTTGTGCTCCTCGGTGCCGTCGAAAGGGACCACCTGACCCTCGGATTTCGACACCACCTTGCTGGTCACGACGATGAGGTCTCGCGCTTCGAGAGTCAATCCCGACGCACTCAACGCCTCGAGGAACATGGCGACGAGATCGTCACCGTCCTTCACCATCGCGACGGACGGCAGCGGAATGATTCGCAGTTCGTTCACGCCAGTACCGCCGAACTGAGTCGTTGGCCGTGGTCGGGTTCGGACATGATGGTGGTCGTCACGATGACGTTGACGTCGCGACTGCGTACCTCGTCGGTGCGACCGGCGTCCGCTTCGTCGATGATCCACGTGCCAATGAGTCCCTTGTAGAAGTCGAGGACGCCGAGGCACGATACCTCGTGTCCGAGTTCGCCGAGCAGGCGATCGGCCGGACCCTTCAGCGCGCGTCCGTCGATGATGGGAGAGACGCCAACGACGACGTCACGGCGTTGTTCGAGCAGGTCCCGTACACCCCGAACGCGCAGTATCGGATCGATCGAAATCAGCGGATTCGACGGCGCGATGACGATTCGTGACGCCTCGCGGAGGGCTTCGAGGACCTCGTTTGAGGCGGTCGCCTCATTGGCCCCGACGACATCGATCGCCGTGACCGCGACGTCGTGGTGGTGCTGCACGAAATACTCCTGAAAGCTCAATCGACCACGTTCGGTGTCAAATGTCGTGGCGAGCGCGTCGTTCGTGACGGGCAAGAGCCGAACTCGCACGCCCAGTCGCTCGCACAGTTCGTTCGTCACTTCAGTCTTGGTGGCACCGTCGCCGAGGCGTTGCGAGCGGTAGAGGTGCGTGGCGAGGTCTCGGTCGCCCAGTCGGAACCACGCTTCGCCACCCAGGACATCGAGCTCGTCCATGACTCGCCAACTCTCTCCGGCGAGACCCCATCCGAGTTCACGGTTGTTCAGACCAGCGAGCGTGTACATGATCGTGTCGAGGTCCGGACATATCGTGAGTCCGTGCATCGTGAGGTCGTCGCCAACGTTCACGATCGCGGTCAGCTCACTCGGATCGATCGCGTCGCTTAACGCATCCAAGAGACGAGCCGCGCCCACGCCGCCGCTGAGAACCGTTATCACCATCGAAACTCTAGGGGGGCTTGGGTATCATCGAGTGTTGTGAGCACGAACTCCTTTCTCGACGGGTGGCCCGGCACGCCCTCGATGGTGCTCGTCTCGCTCGACGGTGGCGTGGTCACGAAAGTCGCGCAAGCCGGTGCCCTCGATGAGGTTCGACCGTGGGCGTCTATCTCAAAGATGGTCGTGTCGCTGGCCTTTGGCGTGGAGAGCGACTGGGAACACCAGCGTTTCGACCAGCACGTCGGGCCACCCGGTTCGACGCTCGCGAACTTGTTATCGCACAGCAGTGGACTCGGGCTCGAAGAGGACGACCCGGTTGTTGCGGTCGGGACCCAGCGGATCTATTCGAACTACGGCGTCGACCTCGCCGTTGAATCGATTATCGGTGACAACACCGCCGACAATTGGTTGCGGCAACGAGTCTTTCGACCTTTCGGAATGGACAGCGCCAAGCTCGAAGGACGACCGTCGTCGGGAGTCGTCGGTTCGACGAATGACTTGGCCCGACTGGCGGTGGCGTGGTTGCGGCCGGACGGTATCGCGAAAGAGACCCGCAATCGCCTCATCACGACCTACGCGCCCCAACTCGACGGATTCGTTCCGGGTTTCGGCAAGTTCTCACCGTGTCCCTGGGGGCTCGGTCCGGAGATTCAAGGCGACAAACATCACTGGATGGGGGACTGGCCAGCGACGAGTTTTGGCCACTTCGGCAAGAGCGGCGCGCTGATTCTGCTCAACACCGATGAGCAGATTGGACTCGTGGCGACGAGTACCGAACCGTTCGGCGGGTGGGCCACCAAGCTCTGGCCGACGTGGACGAGCGCGATGCGAACGTTGGCTCTTGGTTCGTGAGTCCTTCGAACCTTCGCGTCGGACTGGATCTAGACGGTTCGCTGGAGTCGCTGGGCAATTCGATGACCGATCTGGCCGACGCGCTCGATCGCACCGGTGAGTGTGTCCTTGTCCGGTTCCGCTCACGCACGTCGGCACGCACGAACAACGAAACGCACTTGGCGCTGCGGGCACTCTGGTCTCCCTTGTGGCGCCGGAGCCTCGGACGCACGATTAATGGGCTCCTGCCACCGGTCGACGTCATACACGTCGCCGGACTCGCGACGCCGCCAACTCAGAACATTCCGCTGATCGTCTCGGTCGACGACCTTCGACCCCTACGCGACGAGACTCGGACACATCTGCGCATCGCCCAACTCCGTCGGGCGGTCGAGCGTGGCGCGACGCTCGTCGCCTCCAGTCGTAGCGCGAGCCACGAGGTGATCAGCGTGCTCGGCGTGGCCCGAAGTCGAGTGGTCGTGGTACCGCCGGCGGTGCCCCGCGTCGAAGCGACGCGGGGCGGCACGGATCTCGTGGTCAACATCACCGGCGTCGACGATCTCTTCATCGAACTGGCGCCCCAACTGCTGGCGTTCGCGACGGCACACGATTCACGCGTCGTGGCACTGGCGAGCACGGGCGCCGGTCAGAAGATTCGCTCCAATGGACTCGCGGTCACGGTCCGGGACCGCGAGGACGCGCGCGACGCGCTCGCGAACGCGCGCGTCGTGATGCACCTCTCGGATGGCGCGCGGTTCCCGTCCTTCGCGATCGCCGCGCTGTCGGCCGGTGTTCCGACGCTCGCGCGTGCGACCGAGATCAATCGTGAGCTGCTCGAAGGTGCGGCGGCGCTCTTTGGGAACGACCACGAAGTTCTTGACGCGCTCGACGAAGTGTGGACCAGTGATTCGCGGCGTTCGATCATGGTGGCGGCCGGACGTTCGCGCGCGGTCGATTTCGCGCCGGACACTGCGGCGCGTGCCTACCTCTCGCTGTACAACGAAGTCGTGCGAGGCTGGACGACGTGAAGCGCACGATCACCATCTCGATCGAGCAGCTCGGTCGCCCCCAACCGGGCGGCATCGCGACGTACGTTCGCGGTTTGGCGATCGGGCTGCACGACCTCGCTGACCCGTCGCTCGATGTCGTCGGTCTGGGGCCGAGGGGCTCCTCGGTCGACGGCGAATTGGCGTTGCGCGTCGTCAACGCACCGTGTGGCGTTCGCCTCTTGTCACGTTTCTGGACGATCTGGCCGCTCGGCGTACCGAAGGACTCGAACGTCGTACACGCGACGTCGATGGCGGGCCCCTTCGGGGGAGGGTCGGCCAACGCGGTGCATTCGATTGCGATGCACGACCTGTTGTGGCGCGACGAACCGGGGGTCTCGACGCCCGCGGGTATCCGTTTTCACAATCGCCGACTCAAATTGATCGCCGATCGCAAAGAGCTTCGCGTCATCGTCACTGCACCCGGTTTGTACGAGCGACTCGTCGACGTAGGCATCGACGCGTCGCGAATCCACAGCGTCCGACTGGGGGTCGACATCGACGCCGCCAGTGCAGCGACGGCGACTTCAGTGCACGAACTACTCGCCTCGCACGGCGTGCACGGACCTTTCACGCTGTACGCCGGCACGATCGAAACGCGTAAGAACATCGAACGACTCATTGAGGCCCATCGGATCGCGTCCACCAAGATCCCTGATCTCGGTACGCTCGTGCTCGCCGGTCCGCGTGGCTGGGGCGGGGTGATCACCGGCGACGCAACCGAGTTGGGTCTGGTATCGCGCGAAACGCTGCTCGGCCTCTATCGCGACGCCACGGTGTTTGCGTACGTTCCTCTGGCTGAAGGATGGGGACTGCCGCCGGTCGAGGCACTCAACGTCGGCACGCGCGTCGTCGCCAGTGCCAGCACCCCCAGCGTCGCCGCGAATGCACTCGTCATTCGTGTCGACCCACTCGACGTGGAGTCAATCGCTGAAGGATTGATCGCCGCGCTGCGCCTCGGTGATGACGACGAAAGTCAAGCCGCCCGACGCCGATCGGTGGCCGATCTCACGTGGCGCAACGTCGCCCTCGATCACCTGGCGGCGTGGCAATGAAACTCGCCCTCGACGTGTCGGCGGTCCCACCGCGCCTCGCCGGGGCCGGTCGCTACATCGGTGAACTGGCGCGCCGAGTCCCGGCGACGGGAGTGGAGACGACGCTCGTCACGCGCCGAGATGACACGTTGCGCTGGCACGACTGGTCGCCGTCAACGCACATCGCCTCGATCGTTCCGAACGCTCGTCCCTCTCGACTCCTCTACGAGGCGTGGGTGGCCGCACGCAGTGCGACGGCGCGCTCGGTGGACGTGTGGCACTCGCCGCATTACACGATGCCGCATCGCTCGTCCACGCCGACGGTCGTGACGATCCACGACCTCACGTTCTTCACGAACCCCGAGTGGCACGAACGTTCGAAGGTGCCGTTCTTTCGACGAGCGATCTCCTACGCCGCGACGCACGCCGACGTTCTCGTCACCGTCAGTGAGTTCACCGCTCGCCAATTGGACGAACGGGTTCCCGCGCACGCACCCGTCGTCGTGGCGACGCTGGGCGTCGATCTGGAACGATTTAGCGCCGATTCGAGCGGTGACGCGGAGTTGCTTCGCGCGCGCGGGCTGATCGCCGAACGACCCTACATATTCTTCTTGGGCACGTTCGAACCCCGTAAGGGCATCGACGTCCTGCTCGACGCGTTCGACGAGATCGCGCGCCACGACAGCGACGTCGAGCTGTGGTTGGCCGGACAGCCCGGCTGGGGCGTCAAGGAGATCGAGGCGAAAATCTCCGCGCACACCGCGACCTCGAGGATTCGACGGCTCGGCTTCGTCGACGAGGCGGTATTGCCTGCTCTCTTGCGCCAGGCCCGAGCGGTGACCTACCCATCGCGCGGCGAGGGTTTCGGACTGCCGGTACTGGAGGCGATCGCCTGCGGGGCAATCGTCGTCACTTCCGCGGATACCGTGATGTCCGAGATCGTCGGCGACGCGGCGTTGCTCGCTCGCGCCGGCGACGCCTCGCAGTTGGCCGAGATGCTCACCAGCGCCCTCGACATGAACGATGATGAACGCGTGCCCCACGCCCGGCGCGCGCGGGCTCGCGCGGAGATCTTCACCTGGGACTCATCGATCGCCCAACACGTGAAGGCCTACGAGATGGCGCTGCGACGATGAAGGCGCTCGTCACCGGGGCCCACGGATTCGTCGGGCATCACCTCCTGGAACACCTGCGCACCAGTGGCGACGACGCCGTCGGCGTCGACCGCGAATGCGACGTGACCGACGCAGACAGTGTCCACGCCACATTGCGGCGCGTGCGGCCCGACACGATCTACCACCTCGCGGCGTTGACCGCCGTCGGCGAGTCGTGGGCGAACCCGGTTGAGTACACCCGTGTGAACGTGTTGGGTACGAAGAACGTCCTCGACGCGGCCAGTGATGTGGTGCCATCGGCGAGCGTCGTGCTCGTCAGTTCAGCTGACGTCTACGGCGTCGTGAGGCCCGAGGACCTACCCCTCGTGGAGACGTTTCGCGTCGCTCCCGCCAATCCCTACGCCTCGAGCAAGGCGGAGGCCGAACACGTGGCGCACGACGCCGTTCGTGAACGCATGCAACGCGTGGTGATCGCTCGGCCATTCAATCACCTGGGACCTGGTCAGTCCACGGCCTTCGTGGTTCCCGCGCTCGTTGACCGACTGCTCGAGGCCGTGGACGATGGCGCGGACGAGATCGTCGTCGGCGACCTCTCGACGCGGCGCGACTTCAGTGACGTTCGCGACGTCGTGCGCGCGTACCGCCTGCTCGCGGAGAGCGGCATCAGTGGTGAGGTGTACAACATCGCCTCCGGCGTCGACGTGGGATTGTTCGACATAGCGCAACGTCTTCTCGCGGCCATCGCACCGCACGTCCGACTCGTCCCCGACGAATCGTTGCTACGACCGGTCGAGGTCCCGGTATCGATGGGCAGCTACGAAAAACTTCGGCGAGCGACGAAGTGGCGACCGATGATTGCGCTCGACACGTCACTGCACGACGTCATCGATGAAATGCGCCGCCGTCGCGGCGATTGATGAGATTTGACAACTGAACGCAGTGAGACGTTGTCGAAAGCGGCCAAGGCGCTCCGCACGAGCCAACTAGCCTTGGAGAGCCCATGGAATCTCGAGCTCCGGCCGTCGTTGCCGTCGTCGTTACCACCGGTTCCGGGCCGGGTCTAGAAGCCGCAGTGGCTTCTCTCGCGGTCCAGAACTACGAGGAACTAAGCCTGCTCGTCGTCGCGAACGGGGAGACCGAGCACGTCCCGGCGCGCGTCGCCGCCGTCGCTCCCAACGCCTTCGTCCGTGTACTCGAAGAGAATCGCGGCTTCGCCGCGGCCTGTAACGAAGCGTCGTTGATGGTCGAAGGTTCGGCGTTTTTTCTGTTCTGTCACGATGACGTACGACTCGAATCGGACGTCGTGCAGATGATGGTCGAGGCCGCTTTTCGAACCAACGCAGGCGTCGTCACTCCGAAAGTCGTCTCCTACGACGACCCGATGGTATTGCTGCACGTGGGACAGACCTGCGACCGATTCGGCGTCGTGCACGAGCGCGTGGAACCAGGGGAGATCGACCACGGTCAACAGGACCTGGAGCGCGACGTCTTCGTCGCACCGGGTGGTGTCACGCTCGTTCGAAGCGACCTCTTCGCCACGCTGCGTGGCTTCGACCCACTGATCACCGCGTTGGGCGAAGACCTCGACCTCTGTTGGCGCGCCCAGATCGCCGGTGCGCGCATCGTGGTCGCTCCTACGGCGAAGATCGCGCACCGTGAGACGATCGCCTCGGGTGAGCGATTGGTCACCGCGATTGGCACCCGAGGCGCCAGTCGTCAGGACCTCCAGCGCCGACACCAGTTACTAGTCGTCGCCACCGGTTGGGGTCGGCGTTACGCGTTCACGACACTGTTTGCGCTGCTCTTGATGGATTCCATGGAGTTCGTCCTGGCGATCATCGGGCGCGACACCGATCGCGCCGGCGCGATCGGTGGATCGTGGCGATGGCTTTTCCATCACCGTCGCCGGATTCGTGAGCGCCGACGCCAGCGTCACGAGATCCAAGTCCTCTCCGACGAAGAACTTCGTCGATTGCAGGTCGGGGGAGCGAGCCGCCTCAAGCGCTTCGTCGTCCTCTTGGTGCGCGAAGGACTCGACCGCGCCCGCGGCATTCTCCCGCCCGAAGCACTCGAGAGTCATGAGTTCGACGCCGACGCCGTTGGATTCGCGGCGGCCTTTTCAGAAGACGAAGAGTTTGACGAAATTCCCGAGAGCGCCATGATGGAGCTTCGTAGCCGGCCGGCGCGTGTACTGACGTCGTTCCGTTCACAGGCCGCAATCGTCTTGGTCGTCATCGTTCTATGGCTCATCGGTTCTCGCAACCTCGTCGTAACGCACCTCCCGTTGATCGGGCGTCTCGCGCCGCTCGACTCCTGGTCGCAGATGTGGCGACACTTCTTCGCGTCGTGGTCACCCAACGGCGTCGGCACCGGATCCCCGGGCATGCCCGGCTACGCCGTGCTCGCCTTCGCGGGCACGTTCGTCCTTGGTCGCATGGGCATCCT